>Ga0335085_10001052_pt1 | contig 65104 bp, 56 predicted proteins | sample Lox_Sample_45_FD_206712 | JGI IMG/M metagenome (GOLD analysis project Ga0335085, IMG submission 206712) | Soil microbial communities from Loxahatchee National Wildlife Refuge, Florida, United States - Lox_Sample_4.5 | ecosystem: Environmental > Terrestrial > Soil > Wetlands | place: USA... | reverse complement strand
CTGCAGGTGCACCGGCAAGCGAAATTTTTTCTTCATTGAAACCATCGTTCAAATTTAGTTGCGATTGATACACCACCTGGCCCAAAATATTCTCAATGAAAATTTGAACCCGGTTGTCATCAACCGAAGAATTCAGCGTGATGGTGAAGTTTCCATCCGAAGGATTCGGGAAAATATTGAATGCAACGGAAGCCTCCTCATCAGCAAGCCGGCATGCATTGTATCCCGTGGTCCACGTGACCGATGAAGACCATGCAGATGCTACGCCATTGACGACGGTTGCAATTTGCGCTTCATAATCAGTGACAGGAAAAAGTCCAGTAAGGAATATTGTGCTTACCGCCGCTGTGCTGTTGCTCCAAGTGGGATTACCAATCTCACGATATTGAATTTTATAGCTTGTTGCGCAGCTCATATCATTCCAATCTACGGTGGATCCTGTGGCGCAGATGTAGGTGATGGTGCCGCCAGTAGGTACTGATGGGGCGCTTGTAAGTCCCGTGACTTGTTTCCAGGTGCTCTTGTCTCCATTTGCACATTTAGCGCGCACCTGAAAATCATAACTTGTGTTTGCACTCAATCCTGAAATACTGTAGGTAAGAACTAACCCCACGTTGATGATGCTACCCCACGTTCCGCTACTGCTAAGTTTATAGCGAAAATCATAAGAAGAAGCATTTGCCTGGGTATTCCATTTGACCGTGGCGCTACACGCTGTTGCAGATGAAATTTTTACTCCACTTGGTTGAGGGTTTATTGCAAGGTTTGAGCTGTTGACGGAACCAATTACAGCAGGATTGGATGAAACCACACGGATTCTGTATTTGGTACCTGAAGTAGTGCCGAGAGGAATGGTGGCAGTAATTACGCCGGAAGTTTTTTTCGTGATCGAACCAATGTTCAACGGCGAAGCAAAACTTCCGTTTTTATCAGATAGCTGAGCCGTGAAAACATTTCCGGCATTGGCCGGGGCATCCACTGTATACGCAACACTTACAGTGGCTCCTCCGCAAAACGGGCTTCCCTGAATAGTTCCGGTGGTAATTGTGGTTAGAGCCCAAGTCGAGTGAAAGAATAGGCAAAGAAGTGAAAAGAGAAAAAGGTTTTTCATGGTGAGCATTTTAAAGTTCATAGCTGTAATGAAATCAAAAGTAATTAAGATTTCCTCTTCACATTTGCCGCAACAACAAAAGTTTTCACCACTTCGAAGAGCGGTTGCGCAATAAATGATCAGCGAGGACAATCGCCGTCATCGCCTCCACAATCGGAACGGCACGCGGAACCACGCAGGGATCATGGCGACCTTTTCCTTTCACTTCAACACTTTCTCCTGCCAGATTTACTGACTCCTGGGATGCAACGATTGTTGCCACAGGCTTGAATGCAACATTGAAGTATATCGGCATTCCGTTGGAAATTCCGCCCTGGATGCCGCCACTGAAATTAGTCCGTGTCTTTACCATCCCGTTTTCTTCATAGAAAGCATCATTGATTTCAGAACCGCGTTTTGTTGCACCTTCAAATCCGCTTCCGTATTCAAAACCATGAACAGCGTTAATGGACAACATCGCTTTTGCAAGATCGGCTTGAAGTTTATCAAACAACGGAATACCTAAACCTACCGGAGAATTTTGAATCACGCACGTGATCACGCCGCCAATTGTGTCACCTTCCTTTCGCACCTGCTCAATCAATGCAATCATTTTCTCTGCTGCATCTTCATCAGGACAACGAACGATGTTGCTCTCTGCACTTGCAATTGCTCGCTGCATGTCAAATTTCGAATGATCAATTGCGAATTTCAGATTGCCCACTTGCGTAACAAATGCGCCAATGTCCATTGACGATTGACCAATAACTTTTTTTGCAATCGCACCCGCAGCCACCACAGCCGCTGTTGCACGCGCACTTGATCGTCCACCTCCGCGGTGATCGCGCAAACCGTATTTCATTTGGTAGGTGTAATCGGCGTGTGAGGGTCGAAATGTATTTTTCAGATGATCATAGTCATTTGATTTTGCATCTTCATTGGGGATGAAAAGCCCAATCGGCGCACCGGTAGATTTTCCTTCGAAAATCCCGGAAAGAATTTGCACCGTATCGCTTTCTTTCCGCTGAGTTGTGATGTGCGACTGCCCGGGTTTTCTGCGATCAAGATCTTTTTGAATTGCTTCGAATGAAATTCCCAAGCCGGCGGGACATCCATCAATCACAGCGCCTATGCCAACGCCATGCGATTCACCAAACGTGGTAACTCTGAAAATTTCTCCGATGCTGTTTCCTGCCATGCGCTTAGTTAATTGTTTTTATTTTATGAAGATCGCGAAAACAGAAACAAGTAATTTCATCGCGGTTATTTTGAAATGAATCTTCTGTTCACAAATATCAAAAGTTTAGTCGGAGTTCGTCCTTCGGAACAAAAGATTCTGAAAGGAAATGAGCTGAAAGAATTACCTGCGATTGAAAATGCATGGCTTTATTCCGAAAATGGAAGAATTCATTCGTTCGGTTCGCAGAGTGAAATTTCAAACTTCAAACTTCAAACTTCAAACTTCATTGAGATTGACTGCACAGGCAAATTCATTCTCCCATGCTGGTGTGATTCACACACGCATCTTGTTTTTGCCGATTGGCGTCAGGAAGAATTTGTTTACAAGATTCACGGGATGAGTTACGAAGAAATTGCAGCGCGCGGTGGCGGCATTCTTAATTCAGCGAAAAAATTAAATGAAACGCCTGAGGAAGTTCTTCTCGAAAAAGCATTGCAGCGAATTGAAGAAATCAAAAATCAGGGAACCGGCGCTGTTGAAATAAAGAGCGGGTACGGTTTGAATTATGACGGCGAATTGAAAATGCTTCGAGTGATTAAGAAACTGAAGTCACTCTCTCCCATTCCCATCAAAGCAAGTTTCCTCGGAGCGCACAGTGTGCCGCTTGAATTCAAGAACAATCGTCAGGAATACATTCGGTTACTCATCGACCGTCTTCTTCCAAAAATCGCCGAAGAGCAGCTGGCTGACTACTGCGATGTGTTTTGCGACAAAGGATTTTTCACTCCGGAAGAAACCGATGAAATCTTACAAGCCGGATGGAAATACGGACTAAAGCCGAAGATCCACGCGAATCAGCTTGCGATTTCAGGAGGCGTGCAAGCGGGTGTTCGCAATCATGCGATTTCAGTCGATCACCTCGAAAGTGTGGGCGATGAAGAAATAAAAGTGCTTCAGCATTCCGAAACAATTCCGACACTTCTTCCCTCCGCTGCATTTTTTCTCCGGATGAATTTTCCTCCGGCAAGAAAAATGATTGAAGCAGGATTGCCTGTCACGCTGGCCACGGATTATAATCCCGGTTCGTCGCCGAGCGGAAGAATGAGTTTTGTGATTTCACTTGCCTGCATTCAAATGAAGATGACACCTGAGGAAGCAATCAACGCCACTACCTTCAACGGAGCAAGAGCGATGGAATTAGAAAATGAATTGGGAAGCATCACCGTCGGCAAAAAAGCAAGTTTGATCTTGACCAAACCAATGAACTCGATTGCAAACATTCCTTACAATTTCGGAATGGATTTGATTGAAAAAGTTTTCATCGCATGAACTCGCAAACAATAAAAGACATCGGATATTTAATCCTTCGTCTCGGGCTTGGCGCCGCAATCTCACGCTTCGGCTGGCCAAAAATTGCAGGAGGAGTATCGAAGTGGGAAGACATCGGTCACAGCATGCAGGTAATCGGAATTACTGTAATTCCTGTGTTTTGGGGATTCTGCGCAGCTGTTTCAGAATTCGTCGGAGGAATTTGCATTGCGGTTGGTGTGTTGTTTCGGCCTGCTTGCGCTCTCATAATCTTCGTGATGCTGATTGCAGTACTCAACAACATCGGCGGCAAAAACACTTTTTATGATTGGGATCACGCCGCAGAATTCGGAATTGCATTTCTCGCCATGTTCCTGATGGGACCGGGAAGATTTTCGCTGAGCGTTTCGCTGAATAAATAATTTGAACGTAGAACTTCAAGCTGCTTCAGTAGCCTGAAGATTTTCTTTCTTGGCAAGTTCCTTTTTGTATCTCCCGATCTTTACCGGGCTTCCGAAGATGAACCAAAATTTCTGTTTCCACGATTTTGCTTTGCGCACATCGCGGATGATGTCTCTCGCTTCATGAAACACCAGGTAAAACGGATTGCCCGAATAGACAGGAGTGGTTAATCCATAAGTGGGACGCTCTTCTTCAGGATAAAAAGTGCCGAACATTCGATCCCAAATAATGAACGTCGCTCCGTAATTTTTGTCGAGATATTTTTCTTCTGAGCCGTGATGAACGCGATGATTGCTCGGCGTAGCGAAAATGTATTCAACCCACGGGTGAAGTTTTACAATGTATTCCGTGTGCACCCAAAACTGAAAGAGCACTGCCACTTGATTCGCTACAAAAAAAACGAGCGGATGAAAACCCATCAGCACCACCGGCGCGAAAAAAATTATTTTGAATTGCTGAATCCATGAAAGCCGGAATGACACGGCAAGGTTGTAATGATTGGCGCTGTGATGCGGCACATGCGTGGCCCACCAGAACCGCTGCTCATGCGAAATGCGATGCGCCCAGTAGCTGCAGAAATCAAGAAGAATGTAACACGGAAAGAAAAGCCACCAGTGAAATTCCTGACGCCATGGAACAAGATTGTAAAGAATAATCACCATGGCGAACATCACGAGTTTTGCAAGCGCATTGCTGGCAAGATTTCCTAACCCGACAAGCACAGAACCCTGCAGTTCCTGGTTGTCGTAGCTGTCTTTTTGTTCTCGCTTAGCAAAATAATATTCAATCGCTGTGAAGAAAACCATCACCGGCGTTGCCCACAAAATGAGCTGCGGTGCCGATGAATCAATTTCCCTGAGTTGCTCGAACGTGATTTTTGGTGCCCCGAAAATGCTTAATAACACGATGAATTGCGGGTTTATTTTTTATCCTGGCCGGCAAAGTAATATAATTTTTGCTATAGTTGGTCGAATGAAATCCACGAAGTCGCCCGATCACAATCACCTAAAGTTATTTTTACGAAAAAAAATTTTGCAATGAAGATTACTGTTAGAAACGGAGTAATAGGAGACGTTCCAGCAATTCTTGCACTAATCAAAGAATTGGCTACCTATGAACGCGCGCCAAATGAAGTAACAGCCACCGTAGAATCAATGAAGAAAGATGGATTCGGCAATCGTCCGGTTTTTGAATCAATAGTCGCAGAAGAGAAAGGTAAGATTGTTGGCATTGCGGTTTTCTACGTCTGTTATTCAACGTGGAAAGGAAAAATCGTTTACCTCGATGATCTTCTTGTCACTGAAGCCAAGAGAGGAAAAGGAATCGGTAAAATTCTTCTCGATGCCGTGGCGAAGTTTTCGAAAGAAGTGGGCGCTAATCAGCTTCGGTGGCATGTACTTGACTGGAACACACCGGCCATTGAATTCTACAAAAAGTATGATGCTGCTTTTGATGAAACGTGGATCACCTGCAAGCTGACGAAAGAGCAACTGCAAAAGTTCTGAACACAATTCTTCAGAAATTATTTCTGAATGCTAAACTAACCTGAGTTAGTTTCCTGCAAATTTCCTGCGTTGCACATTCATTCGTTTCCCTTTACTTTTGAACTCGATAAAATTTTCTTTTCGCAATGACTGAAGTGGAATTGATCATGCCCAAGATGGGTGAAAGCATCATGGAGGCAACCATTCTCAAATGGCTGAAGAAAGAAGGCGATAAAGTTTCTGTAGATGAACCCGTGCTCGAAATTGCCACCGACAAAGTGGACAGCGAAGTCCCGTCGCCGTTTGCAGGTGTGATCACAAAAATTCTTTTCAATGTGAATGATGTGGTGCCCGTTGGAAAGGCAATTGCCGTTCTTCAAACCGATGCAAATGTTGGGACAAAACCTTCCGCTCCGGTTTCAGCTCCAAAAGCTGAACCTGTGAAGCCGGTTGAAAAACTGATCGAGCAAGTGATGAAGCCTTCAACACCTGTTTCAACTGAAGGAAGATTTTATTCTCCGCTTGTCCTGAACATTGCGAGAAGCGAAGGCATTTCCATGGCAGAACTCGAAGCGATGCCCGGTACCGGCGCAGAAAACCGCGTAACGAAAAAAGATATTCTGAGCTACGTGCAGCAGCGAAAAGAAGGACGAACACGCATAGTGGAAACGCCGCCGTCCCGCGTCGAAACGCAAGTGATCGAGAGAAAAAGAGAAGAACCTGTTTACGAGCAGCCGGCTGTCTCCGTCAATGGCAATGTCGAGATCATTGAAATGGATCGCATGCGCAAACTCATCGCCGAGCACATGGTAATGAGCAAACGTACTTCACCGCATGTGACTTCATTTGTTGAAGCGGACGTGACGAACATTGTGCTGTGGCGCGATAAGGTGAAATCAGAATTTGAAAAACGTGAAGGGGAAAAAATCACGTTCACTCCTATTTTCATTGAAGCGATCGTGAAAGCGATCAAGGATTTCCCGCTCGTAAATTCCAGTGTTGACGGAACAAAAATCATTCGCAAGAAAGACATCAATATCGGAATGGCAACGGCATTGCCGAGCGGAAATCTGATTGTGCCGGTGATCAGAAATGCGGATACAAAAAATTTAGTCGGGCTCACGAAGGAAGTGAATGACCTCGCCCGCCGCGCGCGCAACAGTCAGCTCAAGCCGAATGAAATTGAGGGTGGCACATTCACGATCACCAATGTGGGAACCTTTGGCAACGTGATGGGAACGCCGATCATCAATCAGCCGCAGGTGGCGATTATGGCAACAGGAGCGATCAAGAAAAAACCGGCTGTGCTTGAAACGGCGCAGGGCGATGTGATTGCCATACGAAGCATGATGTTTCTTTCGCTCTCCTATGATCACCGTATTGTGGATGGAGTTCTGGGAGGAAGTTTCCTTCGTCGCGTCGCTGATTATCTCGAAGCATTCGATGGCAACCGTGAAGTTTGACAAATAAAAAACACAAGTACCGAGAGATGAATAAGAATTTTCTTAGTGAAACTTAGCGTTCTTAGTGACTTAGTGGTAAGATCTTTCTAACACAAATACCTATTAGATTCCGAGTTCTTCCATTTTATCTTAACCGCAACTCCCCTCCATGGATCCAATCTATTCCACCGTCAAAGATGTACACGGAAGTTTTCGTTGGGTTGTCCTCGCGCTTGCTGTTCTGTCCATTGTTGATTTTGCTATGGGTTGGATCAGAAAGAAAAATTTCGGGCGGCTCGACAACACACTCAGCTTGCTTTACATGATCGCTTGCGATCTGCAACTGATGCTGGGACTGACGCTCTATTTCTTTCTTTCTCCCACAACACAGAATGCATTGCAATTCGGCACTTCACAATTCAGTGATCCGAAAGTTTTCTTCTTCGCTGTCGAGCACCCGGCGACTATGATTCTAGGAATTGCCTGCGCTCACATCGGAAGGGTAGTTTCGAAGAAAGCCACAACCGACGAATCGAAATTCAAACGCGGCGCTATTTGGTTTGCGCTTTCTCTCATTCTCATTCTGGCAAGAATGCCGTGGTAATTTTTATTATCAGTCTTATACAGATCGTGATGAAGTGTGATTAAAAAGGAAATCGAAGAAATTATTTTTTCCTCTACTTTTCTTTAGAAGAAAAGTAAACAAAAGAATCGCACTTCAGAATCCCTCCGGGTCTGAATCGCAGGCTTACACTGCTGAGAGATGAAGCGTTTCATTTAGCGTGGCGTTTACTCATGCAGAACGAGCAGAAAAAATAACTTCTACTCCTTCACAAATTTCCCGATCACTTCTTTTTCTGTCCTTGCAACATACATCCCCGAAGGCAAATCACTTACATCAATTGAAATTTCTTTGCCTGAAATTTTTTCTTCTCTCACTTTTTCTCCGAGAAGATTGAAGATGGCAAGTGTTGTTGGTTGATTGGATGGAAGATGAATTTGAATTGTGCTTGATGCAGGATTGGGGAAAATGAAAATCAGAGATTTTCCTTCATCTGCAATTCCAGTTGGAATTGAACCGATGAACTTACCAATATAATTTATCGTATCACTCGTGCTCGTGTGAGCAAAGTCCGTCCCTATAATTATGTCTCCATCAAATACTGTTATAGACCAGGTATAGCCGGAATGAGTAACTGAAAGATCATGCCAAGCAGTACCATCAAACTGACCAGCACCCCACCCCATACAACCATCGTCACCATCAATCAATCCACACGCATATAATTTATCGTCTTTAGCGAAAAGACCATAGACTATTCCGCAAGCATACTGACCTGCGTAAGTGGCCACAGTATCCCAAGTTGTTCCATTCCATTTGGCAAAATCAGGAGCATTAATCTCGCCTGCAGAATCAAAGCTTCCTCCCACATATAATTCTCCGCTGAATTCCTGAAGTGAATAAACTATTGGAAAATCCGGTCCAGTTATTCCTGTTCCTAATTTATGCCATTGGCTCCCATCCCATGAAGCAATGTTGTTAACTGCAACGCTGCCTGCAAGGTCGAAATGACCTGCAGCAATTAATTGTCCGTTGTAACTGCCAATTGCTTGAACTTGTATCTTTGGACCGCTGACTCCGCCACCAACTTTCTTCCATGCACTTCCATTCCAGTATTTGATGCCGTAGTTAAATTCACCACCGGCATATATTGTGTCTTTGAAAACATAGAGACAGATGACATTTCCTAAATCACCAAGACTTCCAACATTAACCGTATCCACATACAAATGAATATGGTGATCTGTCGAAAAGCCCTCAGCAAAAATTAAAGTGTCTCTTTTCATGACTATAGCACCTGGAGGCTCTGGTTCTTCTGATAATCGTTTCCATTGTGTTCCTGTCCAGATGGCGATGTTATGCGCTTCCATGCCGCCAGCCGTATCAAAGGGAGCAGCCACCCACAGATAATTGTGAAAAGTATCTACAGCAAATTCAACAGGACTAATAGACACGATGCCAGGCAAATCACTTTTCACTCCTCCACCCAATGGCTCCCAATATTGCGCACTCGCGCTCTTTGAAATGAAAAAAATCAGGAGGAGAATTTTGAACTTCATGATGTCTCAGCTTTGATGAATCGAAAGCAAGCACTGCTATTCTCCTCCCAAATATAACACTTGCTCACGCGCTTCATTTCACTTTATCTTCGCCTGAAACATTTCTTCATGAAGAAAATTTTTCTCGCCCTCTCCATTTTTCTTTCTGCGGACAAGATTTCCTTTTCACAAAATGTAATGACACCCGACCTGCTCTGGAAACTCGGCAGAGTTTCGCCGGAGATCGTTTCTCCCGATGGAAACCTGATTTACAGCGTCAGGTATTATGACATGAATGCAAACAAAGGCGAGAGCAATCTCTATTCAATTCCTGTCGAGGGCGGGCCTGAAAAACAATTGACGAAAACGGAAGGAACAGAATCGAATGTTGTCGTTGCGCCCGATGGCAAGATGGGTTATCTCTACAAAGGAAAATATTGGGAGGCGAATTGGGACGGCAGCGGCGCAAAACTTTTTATCAAATCGGACAGCGACATCACGAATCTGAAATTTTCTCCTGATGGAAAATCGGTGATGTACACAAAAGATGTGAAGGTCTCAACACTGTGGCAGGATCGTTATCCTGATTTGCAAAAAGCCGATGCGCATGAAGCCGACAATTTGATGTATCGGCATTGGGATTCGTGGGAAGACGGAAACTTCAGTCATGTTTTTGTTGCGTCGTATTACAACGGCACGCTCACCGATGTGAAAGACATCATGGAAGATGAACCTTTCGATTGTCCGCAGCAACCCGATGGCGGCCCGGAAGACATCGTGTGGACTGCAAACGGAGATGGCGTGATTTACGTGTGCAAAAAACTTTCAGGAAAACAATATGCCGTGAGCACAAACACGGATTTGTATTACTACAATCTCGCTTCGGGCAAAACACAAAATCTCACGGCTGATTCGAAAGGTTACGACACGCAGCCCATGGTTTCTCCCAAAGGACTCAACATCGCATGGCTAAGCATGGCGCACGATGGCTATGAAGCCGACAAGAATGACATCATCATCGGCGATCTCTACAGCGGAAAAGCGTGGAACATCACGAAAGACTGGGATGAAACGGTTGAGTCATTTCGCTGGAGCAATGACGGGCAGAAAATTTATTTCATCGCCACAAAGAATGGCGGAATGCAATTGTTCGAAATTCAATTGCAGAGCGATCTCAGTCAAAACACGGCGAAAGACATTCATCAAATTACCGAGGGAGTTTTTGATATTAATGCCATGGTAGCGCAGGTAGGAAATGAAATGGTGGCGGTGAAAGAAGACATGAATCACGCGGCTGAAGTGGTGCGCATTGATCTGAGTTCGCACGTCATCAATCCGGTTACGACTGTGAATGCTGTTGCGTATTCAAACATCCACATGAGCCGCATTGATGAAGTGTGGGTGACGACGACGGATAAAAAACAAATACTCACGTGGGTGATCTATCCGCCCGATTTCGATGCAAACAAAAAATATCCGGCGCTGCTGTATTGCCAGGGCGGACCGCAGGGGCCACTCTCGCAATTTTATTCTTTCCGATGGAACTTTCAGTTGATGGCGGCGAATGGTTACATCGTGATTGCGCCGTGCCGCAGAGGTGTCACCGGTTTCGGAATGGATTGGGAAGAAGAAATCAGTACGGATTGGGGCGGGCAGGCCATTCGCGATTACCTGAGTGCTTTCGATTCCATTTCACAGTGGAAATTCATTGACAAAAATCGCTGCGGTGTTGTGGGTGCGAGTTATGGCGGCTACAGTGCTTACATGCTTGAAGGTGTGAACAACGGGCGATTCAAAACATTCATCGCGCACTGCGGCACGTTCGATCTCAAGAGCTGGTATGCGAGCACAGAGGAAATGTGGTTTGCGAATTGGGACCTCGGCGGCGCGTGGTGGAATAAGCCGTTGCCGAAGAGTTACACAGAGAGTGACCCGATAAATTTCATTGACAAATGGACGGCGCCGATGATGGTGATCGAGGGAGAAAATGATTTTCGGATTCCATATACGCAGGGACTCGAAGCATTTCAGGTTCTTCAGTTGAAGGGAATAAAATCGCGGCTGCTCGTTTTCTCCGATGAAGGTCACTGGGTTTTGAAACCGCAGGATGGACTGCTCTGGCAGCGTGAATTTTTCCGGTGGCTGAATGAGACACTGTAAACTCTTCCGATTTCCGCACCTGATTCAAATCAGGTGCAATGGATAGCGACCTGGATATTTATTGCCGGCGATTTTAATCGCCGGTATGAACAATGAAGATTTCTATTCAAAATCAAAAAATGAGACACGACCTCCGAGTTTTCTCAATCAGCAGTTCTTTCATTTTTATGTTACTTGGCAGATGAAATGAAAAAATGTCTCCAAACATTTTTCGTCGCCGTACTTTTTTTCTTTCTCTGTGCTGACGGACTTCTTGCGCAACCCACAGCCGGTTTCACTATTGTTTATGCCATGCCTTCCTGTGTGCCGGCGACATTTTCTTTTACGAATTCTTCCTCGGGAATTGCGCCTCTCACCTTCACGTGGCAGTTCATTGACGCGCAGCATACGGACACGGCAACAAATCCCGTATTCACTTTTGACACCTGTGGAAATTTTTCAGTGATCCTGACTGTGACCGATTCAAATGGTTTGACCGATGCGGACACGCAGCATGTTCTCATCTTTTGTCCGCCGCAAGTTCAGTTTACGTTCATTCAATCCATCTCGTGCGATACAAGTTTTGTTTCATTTTATGATGGAACCATAGGAACTCCCCAGATTCGTTTGTGGAATTTCGGTGATCCTTCTTCCGGCGCAGATGATTCTTCTGTTCTGAAATCTCCAACCCATCACTATTCTGCGCCAGGAGAATATGTGATCACGCTTGAAATAACTTCTGCCGCCGGATGTGTTGCTGTGAAATCCGATTCGTTGATTGTTCACGGTTCGCCCGCGGCCAACTTCAATATCGCGGATACATCAATTTGTTTTGGTGACAGCGCATTTTTTATTGACGGATCAACTTCGGGCGATTCTATCGTCCACTGGCTTTACAATTTCGGCGACACGGTAAGCGGTGCTGCGAACCTGGATTCATCGCAAAACGCTGCTCATGTTTTTTCTGCTGCAGGTGAATTTGTGGTTGCACTCACGGTGAAAACTGAATTCGGTTGCGAAAACACAATCACCCATTCAATCAAAGTCAATCCGCTTCCTGCGGTGACAATAACGAATGACATCACAAAAGTTTGCAAGAATGGAAATCCGATTGTGCTGCTGGGTTCGCCATCGGGAGGAATCTTCAGCGGCTCAGGAGTTTCAGACAGCACATTTAATCCATCACTTGCAGATACTGCAGGCAGCTATCAAATCATTTACACGTTCACGGATTCGCTTGGCTGCGCGAACTCAGCAAGCACCATAATGCAAGTGTTACCTCTTCCGCAAATCACGGTCACGAGTGATACGATGATTTGCCAAAACGATTCTCTTCAATTGAACGCAAACGGCGGCAATCATTTTTTGTGGAATCCGTCCGAAGGATTAAGCAATGACACGATAGCGAACCCGATTGCATTTCCGCAGTCAACAACAAAATATTTTGTCACGGTCACTGACTCGAACGTGTGCTCGTCAACCGATTCCGTTTTGATTTCAATTTTTTCTCTCTCATCGATCGACGCTGGAAACGATACATCACTTTGCGTTGGCGGCAACATCATGCTGCAGGCATCAGGTGGCAATCAATATTCGTGGACACCTTCAACCGGATTGAGTGATTCGACTATTGCGACTCCCATTGCTTCGCCACTCGTAAACACCACCTACACGGTCACTGTTACTTCAGGAAATTGTGCCGGAAAAGATTCTGTAAAAGTTATTGTGAATCCGTTACCCATAGTGCAGGCAAGCAATGACACATTTGTTTGTAAAGGAAGTTCTATACAGCTGAATGCCGAAGGTGCATTGAATTATTCATGGCAACCGGCTTCATCATTGAATGATTCGCTCATTCAAAATCCAATCGCTGCTCCTGAATCTTCGACAAAATATTTTGTCACGGGAACTGATGTGCACGGATGCAAAGGCACTGATTCTGTATTTGTGGAAGTGAAGAATCTCCCGAATGTTCAGGCAAACAATGACACAGCGATTTGTTTAGGAGACACCCTTCAGCTTCATGCAACAGGTGCCAACATTTATCTCTGGTCACCGATAGTTTCACTCAGCAATCCGATCATCTCAAATCCTCTGGCATTTCCAACTACGACCACTCAATACGTTGTGACCGGTACAAATCTTTTCGGATGTACGAACACGGATACAGTTTTGGTTTCAGTTCACTTCAGCGGAAATTTTATTTCTGCGAATGACACATCCACTTGTTTTGGAAATCCAATTACACTCTCAGCTACCGGAGCAGAAAGTTATTCATGGTCGCCGGGAAATGTGCTGAATGATTCAACAATCGCAAATCCGACTGCATCACTCATCACATCAACAACATTCGTCGTAACAGGAATTTCGCAAGGATGCACCGGCAAAGACACAATCACCGTGATCGTAAATCCACTGCCTGTGATTACAGCATCCAATGATTCGGCAATCTGTTTTGGGAATTCGATTCAGCTCTATGCAAATGGTGCGAGTTTCTTTCAATGGCAACCGGACAGTTCACTCGACAATGCGCAATCAGAGAATCCAATTGCAACGCCGCAGACGACAACAACCTACAATGTGATTGGAACTGATGCGAATGGTTGTACAAATTCAAATGCAGTCACCATCACTGTAAATTCATTACCAATGATCACAATCAACGCCGACACTTCAATTTGTTCCGGTGATACCATTTTGATGATTGCTTCGGGTGCGCTGAATTATCAATGGCAGCCTTCTTCAGAATTAATTTCTCCTTTGAATGATTCAACGCTCGCACATCCTTCTTCCACCACCACGTTCACCGTTTCCGGAACAGATGCGAATGGCTGCAAGAATTCTGCAACCAAAAAAATTACTGTTCATCCATTGCCAAATGTGAATGCAGGAAATGATCAGCAGGTGTGTGCAAATTCAACAGCGCAACTTTCTGCCAGCGGAGCAATTGCTTACTCGTGGCAACCGACCACAGGGCTTGATGATCCGAACATCAGTGATCCTACTGCCACAGTTATTGCAACCATCACTTATACAGTTACCGGCACTGATGTAAATTCATGCAGCAATAAAGATGAAGTGACACTGAATCTTGTTCCACCTCTCAATGCGTCCGCTTCACATGACACCACAATATGCGCAGGAACATCGGCGCAACTTTTTGCAACCGGCGGAGTGAATTACAATTGGTTTCCTGTTGATGGATTGAATGATGCAACCATTTCCAATCCGCTCGCCTCGCCTTCATCAACCACTCACTACACTGTTTTTGTGAGTGACGGAATTTGCTACACCGATACGTTTACCGTGAAAGTTTCAGTGCAAAATCTTCCAACGGTGAATGCGGGCGCTGATGCTTCAGTGGTCACCGGCTCACCATACCAGATGAATGCAAGTGCATCGGAAGGAAGTTACGAATGGAGTCCTTCAACAGGATTGAGTTGTTCGACTTGCTTGAATCCAACGGCAAATCCATCTCAAACGACGACTTACACATTGACAGTGACCGATTCAATAGGGTGCTCTGCGAGTGATGACGTGACGCTCACTTCCGCTTGCAGTGAAGATGCGATCTTCATTCCGAATGCATTCACTCCGAATGGCAACGGACAGAATGATGTGCTTTACGTACGTGCGCTAGGCAACGTAAATCTGAATTTTTTCAGAGTGTATGATCGCTGGGGAAAAATAATTTTTGAAACGCATAATTTGAGTGAAGGATGGGATGGCACGTACAATAACAAGCCGATGATGCCCGGGGCTTATCTCTATGAGTGGGAAGCCACATGCGGCAGCGGCGATTTGATTTCGAAACAGGGAAATGTGACACTGTTGAGATGAGAAATGTGAGATGTGAGATGTGAGATGTGAGACGTTAGATGTTAGATGCGATTATAGCTGACAGCTGACAGCTGATAACTGATAACTGATAGCTGATACCTGATACCTGATACCTGATACCTGATACCTGATACCTGATACCTGATACCTGATACCTGATACCTGATACCTGATACCTGATAAACGAATGCACAAATTAAAGTCATGATAAAACTTTTCCTCTTATGTATCGCCCTTTGGGTGACGATTGCTCAAGCGCAGGATCCGCACTTCTCACAATTCTATGAAGCACCACTGCTGCTCAATCCTGCACGCGCGGGTTTCATCAACGGAACATTTCAACTGAATGGAATTTACCGGAGTCAATGGAAAGAGATTACGATTCCTTTCAAAACCATTGCGGGAACGGCGAATGTGAATATTCCTGCGGGCAAAAACAAAAACAACATCATCGGCATTGCCGTTACGGACTTTGCTGATAAATCGGGCGATGCTGCTTACACCACCAATCATTTCGATATGGCATTTGCGTATCACAGAAATTTCGGAAGCAATTTCAATCATTATGCAGGCGGCGGATTGATGTTCGGTTATTCTTCTACCACATTTGACATGAGCGCGCTTACGTTTGATGAAAATTTCAATGGCGGAACCAACACGGAAATTATCGGTTCAACCAAATCAAATTATTTTGATGTCTCGGCAGGCGGCGAATACAATTTCCTCGACGACAATCATCAGATCAATGCAGGAATGGCTTGTTATCACATGACCAATCCGAAAGTTTCTTATTCCAATAATGCAGAGTCAACCATTTACCGCAAGTGGGTTTTGAATGGTGGCTATTCGCGTCCGCTCTCTCCCATTCTCGACATCATGCCGCGGGCTGCTCTTTTTATCCAGGGACCGTCGAAGGAATTTATTCTCGGTGCCGATGCGAAATACAAGCTCACACAAAATGCTACGACCAATTACTCTGTGTACGCCGGAATCTATTATCGTGTGGGTGATGCATTCATTCCGAAAGTAAGAGTGGACATGGGTGATCTCTCATTCGGGCTCAGCTATGATTTCACTGCGTCAAAACTCTCTAAGGTGAACACTGCAGCGGGTGGACCGGAGCTCACAGTTGTCTATGTTGGAAGAGTGAAAGGAATTTCTGCAGGAAGAATTTATAATCCGAGGTTTTAACCTTTCTAAAATCTGAACCAGATAAATTTCTTTTTCTTTTTCTCAGGAGCAGATTTCTTAATTGTGTAATTCGGAATATTTTCCGGACGAAGAATCGGTTTCGAAATAAACTCCGGCAAGCCAAACGAACTGAGCAAAAAATTTTTCTCCGGCAATGAAGCGAACTGCAGCTTCCTTTCAATGTCGAAATAAAATTTACCGACACCTTGCAATTCATAAGCGCCCTTTTCCTGAAGAGAGTTTTTGATTTCGCTTACGAAGCGCCTTAATTCTTCATCAATATCTTCTTCTGAATTTTTGTTTTTCTCTCTGAGAAAATCTTTCAACCGCGAATCACGCTTGTCATGTTCTGATCTGAAGGAAATTTTTTTATGCGGCGGATGAAAGGAATGTTCAGCCGGATGAATGGAAGCAGACACTTCTTCAGTAACGAAAACACCGAGGTCAGGAATTACCACACGTTCGTGACTCTGCAATAACAATTCAATGCCTTCTGCAACATTCATCGCTCAAAAGTAAAAAGGCGTAACACATCATTCAACTAACATTACCGATTTGTTAATTTGAATATCTTAGCTGCTTCTCAATCAATTTCTGAATGAAGAGACTTTACGTTTTATTTTTATTAACCCTCTTATTATGCAATTCCTCTCTGAGAGGTCAAACCATTGCTTTCTCTGAATTAAATTTTAATTCCGATTCCACAACAACTTCAGGCGACTGGGTAGAGTTGTACAACTACGGAAGCGCTTCGCTCGATATCAGTAACTGGTTTTTGAAAGATGATGACGACATGCATCTTTTTAAAATTCCTGATAACACGGTACTTCCTGCCGGTGGAAGAGAAGTGATCATTAACGATTCTGCAAAATTCACAAGCGCTCATCCGTTTGTTACGAATTTTCTGGGCACATTCACTTTCAAATTCGGAAATGACGGGGATCAGGTTCGTTTGTTTGACAACAATGGAACGATCAAGCTCTTCATGCAATACGCGGATTCAACTCCGTGGTATAAGGCTGCCGACGGCACGGGCCGCACGTTGGAGAATTCGAATCCATCGGGCGATCCGAATGATCCGGCGAACTGGTTTGTCGGATGCATGGGTGGTTCACCGGGCGCAGCATTTTCTCCCTGCAATGATCCGATTGTGTTCAGCGAAATCAATTACCACTCCGATTCGCTGCTCGACGCCGGCGACTGGTGCGAAATCTGGAATCATTCTTCAGGAAATATCAACCTCAATGGCTGGAGTTTCAAAGACAGTAAAGACTCCAACATTTTTTTCTTTCCCAACAACATCAACCTCGCTCCTGATGCGCGACTCGTGCTCGTGCACGACACTGCTCTTTTTTTCCAGCGGCATCCGAATGTTACAAACTGGGTTGGTCCGTTCAATTTCAATTTGAGCAACGGTGGTGAATTAATTCGACTGTTTGATTACAACGGCAAAATCAAATTTTCAATCGTGTACAATGATCACAACGGATGGCCTTCAGGAGCGGACGGTGACGGCTATACGCTGGAATTGCTCGATCCTTCACAAAACATGAATGATCCTGCCGATTGGTTTGATGGTTGCCTCGAAGGATCGCCGGGAGTCGCTTATGATCCAACTTGCCCTACCGGAACTGAACTAATTAAAAATTCCTCACTGAAAATCCTCAATTCTCTCGCAGATAATTCTGTGATCATTGAAATTCCGGAAAACGATTTTCAATCGTCCTGTCAGCTGAAAATTTTCGATGCACTAGGAAGATTAGTGAAAAGTTCAGTTTTGAATTCGACAACTTCTATTATTGATGTGAGCGATTTCTCCGCCGGAATTTATATCGCTGAAATCAAAACTCAATCACTATTATTGACAGGAAAATTTATTGTGCAGTGAAATTCATTTATCGATTCATTCAAATTTCCTTTTTATTTCTGGCAATTTCCAGCTGTCAGAAAGGTGCGGGTGAAGGCGGCACGTCCTCGATCAAGGGAAAAATTTACATCATGGATTACAACAATGCCGGTCAATTGCAGGGACAATATTATGCACAGGAAGAACGCGTGTACATCATTTACGGCGACGCCGACTTCTATGGCAACGATACACGCACAAGTTATGATGGCACTTACGAATTCGATTATTTGCGCAAAGGATCGTACACCATTTTCGCCTATTCGAATTGTGATACCTGCGCTTCCGGGTCGATCGCAACGATGATGACTGCGGAGATTACGAAGAATCATTCTACGGTCACACTTCCTGATTTGATCTTAAAGAAATGACGGCGATGAAAAGAAAACAATTCCTGCTTCTTCTCTGCTTCGCATTTCTGCTTGTGAGTGAATTCAGTTTTGCTCAAACTAAAACAGGAATCAAATCAATCAAAGAAACTTCGGTAGACAGCAAGGGCAAAGAACTTCCGAAATCATTTGAAGCCTACGATCCGCAGGGAAATCTCACAGAGGAAATCCAGTACGATGATGACGGTAAAATAAAAGTGCACGAGAAGTACGAGTTCAACAAAGCAAATCAGAAAGTGAAAGAGACACATTTTCTTCCTAACGGAAATATTGATGAAGTGGCGACTTATGAATATGATGCGAAAGGAAATAAGGTTTTGAAAACGGTAACTGACGGAAGCGGCCGAGTAAAGTCAAAGAAAAAATTTACGTATGAATACTACTGAGGAGAAAGCAACTTCTGATATCGACATCATTGATGACGTTGGCGAACTTCTTCATCAGTTCTCTCCTATTTCTTTGGCAGAGCTCGAAACCAGTCAACTCATGACTCGTTTCGATGAGAAATATGTTTTCCCCTCTGCATTTCTCCCTCAGATTTTAGCTGAACTGAAACAACATTACCATGTGCTGAATGTAAATGATCATCGCGTTACGCTCTATCACAATATTTATTTCGACACAAAAGACCTGAAAGCTTATCACGATCATCACAACCAGCGAGTGAACCGGTTCAAGGTTCGCTTCCGCCATTACAGCAGTTCAGATGTTTGTTTTCTTGAAGTGAAGAAGAAAGACAATCGTCGCCTCACGCACAAGCAACGCGTTCGCGTGGATGAACCCGCCAATGAATTGAGTGAAGAGCACAATGCATTTTTGTTTCATTCGGTTCGTGAGCTTCCCCTTTCTCTGCATCACAGTTTGAGCAACCGGTTTCATCGCATCACGCTGGTGAATGAATCAAACCGCGAACGCGTCACGCTCGACACGCACATTCATTTCATGAACCGCACCTCAGAGAAAAAATTGACAGGAATCGCCATTGCTGAACTTAAGCTGGAGAAACATTACGAGCATTCAGTTTTCAAAAAACTAATGCAGCAAAAAAGGATTTTCCCGATGCGCATCAGCAAATATTGTATTGGAATGATGCTCACTCATGAGGGAATAAAACAGAACCGGTTTAAAAGGAAATTACTCACACTAAAAAAATATTTTAATGACCTTGGTTAGTGCTTGTTTGTTGCAGGTGATTGCAGCGCCGCCGTTCATTGACACAGCAGCGTTACTGGATTTTATCATTCGCTTCGTTTTCAATTTCGTCATTGCATTGATCATCATCCGCTGGATTTATTATCCCATCCATCGAAACAAGGATTATTTCTTCACTTACTTTCTTTTCAACCTCATCATCTTTTTGCTCTGCTACATGCTGAAGAATACACAGCTTCAGATCGGAGTAGCATTCGGGCTCTTTGCTGTGTTTTCCATTCTTCGATATCGCACACTCAACGTGTCAGTGGTGGAAATGGCTTATCTCTTTCTTGTAATCACACTCGCGGTAATCAATGCGATGAGCAATGACAGAGTCAGCATCACAGAAGTGGTTGTTGCAAACACGCTCATTGTGGCTGTAATTTTTGTTTTGGAAAAAGAATGGTTGCTGAAGCATCCTCTGGAAAAAGTGATCGAGTATGAAAAAATTGAAAACATCAGGCCCGAGAACCATCAGAAACTTCTTGCCGATCTGCGTGCGCGAACCGGATTGAATGTGCACCGTTTTGAAATCGGGAAGATCGATTTCACCCGCGATACAGCGATCATCCGCATTTATTATTTCGAGCAAAAAGCCGCGGGTTGAAGTCGCTTCTTCTATTTCCGTTTCTGCTTCTGCTTTCATTGCCAAATTGCTTTGCGCAGACCACAGACTTTCAAACGTGGTCCACTGTTTCACTGCAGAAATCGTTCTCGAAGAAAATTTCTGTAACACTCCAGCAGGAATTGAGGCTCGATGACAACTCCACTCAGTTTCATCTCACCTTTACTGATGCAGAATTCAAATACAAATTGACTAAATGGTTTAACGCGACTGCAAATTATCGTTTCATCGTGAAGCCGGATGAAATTGATCACCGTATTTATTCGGATCTATATTATTTATGGAAAAACAAAAAAATCGAGGCCGAATTGAGATTGCGCGTGCAACATGAATTTGTTCCTAATGATGTGGATGAAAATTATCTGCGACCGAAACTCGAGCTGAGTTACAAGATCAAAAAGAAATGGGAACCTTACATTTCAGAAGAGCTTTTTTATCACGTGCTCTATTACAAAGGTGATAAGTTTGATGAATCGCGCCTGAGCGCTGGTACGCACTACGATTTCGACAAGCGCAATTCGATCAAAGCGTATTACATGTACGAGCAGGAATTCAATGTAAACGATGCGCTGCATGCGCATGTGCTGGGAGTTGCTTATGAATATGATTTCTGATTTACCAACCCGAAGCGAGCACGTCGGCAATGTGAAGTGTCTTAATCGGAAGATTGTGCTTCTTGATAAATCCATTCACGTGCATGAGGCATGAAAGATCCGTGGAGATAATGTATTGCGCTCCGGTAGCCAGAGCATTTTCAACTTTCTGATCCGCCATGGCGGCTGAGATGTCATCGAACTTTACAGCAAACGTTCCGCCGAAACCACAACACGTTTCACATTCATTCATTTCGCGCAATTCAAGCCCCTGCACTTTTGAAAGCAACTGTCGCGGCGCTTCTTTGATTTTGCATTCGCGCAAGGCGCCGCATGCATCATGATAGGTGGCAACAGTTTCCAGCTTCGCTCCGAAATCTGTGACGTGTAATACGTTTACCAAAAATTCTGTGAGCTCAAAGGTGACTCTTTGAAGCTGCCTGCACTCATTGTGCAATGCGGAATTTTCAAACAGATCAGAATAAAAATTCCGAACGAAGCCGACGCAGCTTCCGCTGGGTGCCACTACATATTCGGCATCGGCAAAATCATGAATGAATTTTTCACACACCGGGCGAGTTTGATCCCAGAATCCCGCATTGAACGCCGGCTGACCGCAACACGTTTGCGCAGGATTGTAATTCACTTCGCATCCGGCTTTGCGGAGAAGCTTGACCATATTGAAAGCGGTCTCGGGATAAACCTGATCCACAAAACAGGGAACAAACAAACTGACTTTCACCCTTGAAATTTTCGGGCGCTAAAATAAGATTGAAAATATCAGCAAGCGGATTTCCTCTTTGAAAAAGCTAACATCGATGATTACGCCATTACCACATCAACGCGTATTGGTTTCAACACACGCTCTTTGCGCACCGACATAAGCAACATCAACCCCACCACAAAAAAGAAAAGCAAAAACAAAGTTGTGTTGCGCATATTGCCGGTGAATTCAGTTACCAAACCATAGATGGCTGTTCCGGTGACTGTGGAAATTTTATCAGTGGCATCGAAGAAGCTGAAGAAAGAAGCTGTGTCAGTAGTCGGCGGAATCAGTTTCGAATACGTCGAGCGTGACATCGATTGAATTCCTCCCATCACCATTCCAACGCAAAATGCGATGATGTAGAATTCCATTTCCGTTTGCAGAAAATAAGCGAAGAGGCACACGCCGATCCAGACAAAAATTGAAATAGTGAGGCTGGTGACATTGCCGAATCCTCTCGAAATTCTTGAAAACAAAACTGCGCCAATAATGGCGACAAGCTGAATAATGAGCACACAGATGATCAGCTTCGATTGTCCGTCAGGATCATTTTTGAAAACCACTTCGCTGCCGTAGATCGTTGCGAGATACATTACCGTTTGTACAGCACTGTCATAGAAGAAGAATGCAAAGAGAAAATTTCTTAACGAACGGTAATGACTCAGCTCAAACCAAACTTTCCGCAATTCGTTGTAGCCGCCAAGCATAAAACTCAGCGTGATTTTTCGCTGGTAATTATTGTTGCCGTTGGTAACTCCCGGCAATTCATATTTGAATCTTTTCAGCGCATAAAAAGGAATCTGTGCAAAACCCGCCCACCAAAGGCCGACGGTGATAAATGAAATGCGTGCTGCTTCCCCGCTGTCATTTAATCCAAACCATCTTGGCTCCTGCACCATGGCCAGATTAAAGACGAGCAGGATCACGCTTCCGATGTAGCCAAGCGAAAATCCCTTCGCGCTCACGCGATCCTGGTGAATTTCATCGGCAATTTCTTTCAGGTATGCATTGTAGTAAACCAAACTACCCGCGAAGCCGATGCTTGCCAAAACGAAAACCGGAATGCCAAGCCCGACATTTCCTCCTGTGAAAAAATAAAGTGCCGCACAACAAATTGAGCCGAGGTAACAGAAAAATTTCATGAAGCTCAGTTTTGCTTTTTTGAAATCAGCAATGGGTGCAAGCAGCGGAGAAATGAGTGCGACCATGATGAACGAAAATGAAACAGCATACGCATAGAGCGCATCGTTGTTGAATGTCCGTCCAAGAAAATGAACGTTGCCGCCGTCGATGGTTTTTGTGACTGAAGTGTAGTAGATCGGAAAAACGGCCGTAGCAATGCTGAGCGAATACACGCTGTTGGCCCAATCGTACATCGCCCAACTGTTGATGAGCGTCTTGTCGTTGCGGAGGAAAGCTTTACTCATGAAGAAATTTCACTGCGCAATATCGCAGAAATTCCGTGACAGATTCCGGAGAAAAATCGAAATGTTTTCTTCGCGGCTACTTCTTTGGATGATACATGATTTTCTTGTCGAAATTTACCGGATCCGGGATTGGCGGAACTACTTGTGTTGATGTGAAAACATTTTCTACATGATGCCATTTTCCGTTCTCCCACTTGAATCCTTCGTAGGTTCCGTCAGGTACATAAGTGGCTCGATCCTCTTTTGTTGAAGGCGTTTCGGGCTGAAGATGATCAAAGACGATCATTTGTAAATCTTCATCGTAATTGACTGAGACCTTTGCATCCTTCTTATATTCGATGATGAAGCGTTTGATTTTATTCTGCGGATCGTATTGTCCGAAATCAAACATTGAAGCACCGAACACCGGCTGATTTTTGCTGTTGAATGAAAGCACATCAATAATTTTCTTATTGCTTCGCTGAGTGTTTCCGTCCCACCCAATGAGAAAATAATAAGGTTTCCCCTGCGAATTCATTTCCGTGATCATTCGATAATAAATCACTCCGAACCACTTTTCATTTGTCGTCAGCGAATCTTCCGGCTTATCCATGAACGGAGAATTATCGAAGAGCGGAAAAAGTTTAAGTCCTTTCGGATCATTCATCTGAATGGTTCCGAAGTAGCGATAAGTCGTGTCACCAAATTCAAGTGCCCAGGTGAAAATGCGAAACTTGTTATCCGGTGATTGCAGAATGGAAATCCTTTGCAGTGAATCGAACGGAAAATAAAATGAGTGATTGACCTTGAGTGCACGAACCAGAGTCCTGATAAAAACATAGCAGGATGCTTCGCGTATATTCTCATCAGGAGCATCGAGAATGGAATCACTTACGATTTTCAGTGTATCCTGGTATTTGTTCAGCGCATCGAGTTCATCCGCAGAAATCAGTGTCTGCGATTTCGAAGGGAAAGAAATGGAAATAAGTGAGAGTGAAAGTGAGAGTGAGAACAGAAAAATGAGAAACGATTTCATTCCGGCGTGAAACAGGAAAGTAAACGTACGAACAGAGGAAGTATTATGAAATTGCCGGTTAACGAAAACATCAATTCATGTTTTCAATGGCGATTGCGCTGGCCCCGCCCCCACCATTGCAAATTCCTGCAAGGCCTATTTTCTTACCCTTTTGCCTGAGCGCATTCGTGAGAGTGACAGTAATGCGCGCACCTGAAGACCCGATCGGATGACCAAGTGCCACAGCACCTCCAAAAATGTTCACCGCTTCAGGATCTAAATTGAGCAATCGTTCATTAACCATGGTGACAACAGAAAATGCTTCGTTGATTTCAAAGAGGTCAGCATCTTTTACTGCAAGACCGGCCATCTTCATCGCTTTCGGCATTGCGATGGACGGAGTGGTTGTAAACCAATCAGGCGCTTGTGATGCATCCGCGAAGCCGATAATTTTTGCAAGCGGTTTCAAACCGAGCTCTTTCATTTTTTTTCCACTCATGAGAATGACAGCAGCAGCGCCGTCATTTATTTTTGAAGCATTTGCCGCAGTAATGGTTCCTTCTTTTTCGAAGGCGGGTTTTAAGGCGGGAATTTTATCGTACTTCACTTTCTTCGGTTCTTCATCGTCGTTCACGACAGTTTTATCTTTTCCTGAAGGAACTTCTACCCCCACAATTTCTTCTTTGAAAATTCCTGAAGACATGGCTTTCTCCGCCCGCTTGTACGATTCAACTGCAAATGCATCCTGATCTTCGCGTGTTACTTTGTATTCCTTCGCGCACAACTCACCTGCCTGTCCCATCATTTTCATGTTGTATGGATCCTGTAATCCATCGCGAACAATGGCATCAATAATTTCCGCATTGCCATAGCGATAGCCGAATCTCGCTTTCGACATGTAGAACGGTGCATTGCTCATGCTTTCCATTCCGCCTGCAACAACAATATCATTAATGCCAAGCATGATGCTTTCTGCGCCAAGCATGATTGATTTCATACCTGAGGCACAAACTTTATTCACTGTGGTGCAAGGAACATTCGTCGGAATTCCTGAAGCAATTGAAACCTGTTGCGCAGGGGCTTGACCCAGATTTGCACTCAGCACATTGCCGATGTACACTTCCTGAACCTGATCGGGAGAAATTCTTGCGCGCTCTAGTGCCGATTTTACACTAATGGCTCCAAGTTGTATGGCAGAAACAGATGAGATCACCCCACCCAAGCTTCCGATGGGAGTTCGTGAGATGCTCATGATATAAACGTCATTCATGTGGTTTCGTTAGTTGTTATTGTTACGTCTTCAGGATTCAAATTTCAAAGCAGCAAAATTAATGAACAAGAAGATGGATCAGAAGATTCATTTTTTCCATTCATTATCTTTCCTGTTCACATCCGGTGTGAATTCATCACCGAGTATCACTGATACGACATCGCTCTTAACTGCAGTTTGAAACAATAGTGATGTTGTTCCATCAGCCCATTTTTCTGCGGTTTCATGTTGTTTAATCACTGTGCCATCGGCCAGAGTAACCTGAAGAGTTACCGGCACAGGAATATTTCCCTTTCGATCAACTATTATCTTCAGTTTCCCCTTTTCAATTTTCACGCTCGAGATGGCAAGATCAGGAACGCCCCAGTCATAAAACCATGCTTTCCAAAACCAATTGAGGTCTTCACCGCTTGCGGTGTTGAACTCATTAAAGAAATCATAAGGGGTCGGGTGCTTTCCGTTCCAGTCATCCATGTAAGCGTGAAGCGCTTTAAAAAATCTTTCACTGCCGAGCATGTCCCAGAGAATCCAATAGCATTCGGCGGGCTTGCCGTATGAGTTGCAGTAATAGGTTTCTCCCGTGATTAATTGTGAATTTGTAATCATCGGAACTTCATCTTTAGTTCCAGCAATCAGCTCGTATTTCGCCCTGCGGTAAATGCCATCATCTTCCGGCGCATCAAGCATTGGTGAGATTACCGATTCGCCAATTGTTGCCCATCCTTCATCCATCCATCCGTATTTCGTTTCATCAATGCCCATGTAGAATGGAAAATAAGAATGGAAAATTTCATGGGACGTCAATTGAACAGAAACATCGCGTGCATCAGTTGGATTATCATTCACCATCATTGGGTATTCCATTTGATCAGTGCCATCAACTACAGTAATGTGCGGAAAGGGGAACGGGACAGCGGGAAAAGAATCGCACATAACCTGCACACTGAACTGAGCCTGGTTGATTACATCAAAATAATCTTTGTCTGATTTATTATAAGCAGTTTGTACCGTTACCGTTCTTCCGCTTTTCTTATCGGCAATCACTGAACATGCATCCCACAGGTAGTGATTGCTCACGGCAAATACGAAATCAGTGATGTTTGTCGCGGTGAATTTCCAGGTGTTGAATGCATTCGTTGTTGTCACAATTCCCTTTTTGTAATCGTTCGAATCAATCACATGAACAATCTTCGAAGAATGTTGCGCCTGATTCCACTTAGAAAGAATTTCCGGAGCGATCACTTCACTTTCATTCTTGAGTTCTCCTGTGGCCCAAACCATGAATCCTTTCGGAACTGTGAGGCTCACATTGAAATCACCGAAGTCGTTGTAGAATTCCTGAATGCCGGCATAGCTCCATTCATCCCAGCCATCCACATCATCATAAACGGCTATTCGCGGAAAGAAATACGCGATGAAAGCGGAAGAGGAATCAATAGTGCCGGTGCGGTTTTGTGACCCGCTGTTGAGTGTGTAGTGCCATCGCACTGCGAGTGTCGTAGTTGAATGAGGTAGAATCAGATTCTTCGGATGAATGATAAGATTTGTCTGATCATGCACGGCTTGTTTCTTCGACGTGTCAAGTGAAATAATATCATTTCCCACTTCAAGAAATTCAATCGTCACGCCGTCATTCTCATCCTTTTCATCAATCGGGTCATTGCGAAAAACTCCTCGCTTGTAATAATCCGGATAGAGACGGATGATCAGTTTTTTAAGCGAGTCGGGACTGTTGTTTGAGTAGGATATGGTTTCATCTCCCTTCACCAATAAAGTTTTCGGATCGAATGAAACATTAATGGTGTAGTCGCCACGGTTCTGCCAGTAATTTTTTCCGGGCTTACCATTAGTCGAGCGCGTACCATTATCATAAGCGTGTTGCATATTGCGGGTTACAAAAAGGGGCTGAGAAAACACAGGAAGCGCTACAGCTAAAAGAAACAACATCACCAAAATTTTCTTCATCTCTGAGAGAATTTAATTACGCTGGCGAAAATAGGTAGAAGAAAAATGAGAGAAGAACGCAGCAACGATCTAATTAAAATGAGAAAGAATATTGCATGCAAGTAAGACGGGCCGTGGAACGGCATGCTTCACTGCTTTAAAATCTTTTCTGAAAGCGGTTGTCCATTGATGCTGATCGCAACATAATATATTCCGCTTTCAAGGTTATTTAAATTAAGGATCTTCCTAAAATTAGCCGTCGCATAATTCTCATCAAGTGTGAAAACAGTTTGGCCAAGAACATTAATTATTCGCAAAGAAATTGGTTCTCCTTTTTTATTGTCGAGAACGAGAGTAATAAAGTCCTTAAAGGGATTGGGATAAACATAAAGATTGTTTTCAACCCTTTGCGCCAAATCCGCATTTGTCGGAATGGAAGTTGAGTCGCAGAATTTCACTATCCAGTAGTCTTCGAATCCTTCGCCCGTTTCTGTTTTATAACCGCCAATGCCCGCATGGGAATAGTTGGCCATCAAATAGCATCCGTCATTACATCGGATTGAATAACCGGTTTCATCTTCCGCAGTAGTAAAAATTGTTTTATCCCACTCCACATTGCTTGATGAATCTAATTTTACCACCCAGGTTTGTTCAATACCAAGATTATCTTCGGTTTTGTTCCCGCTTATTTCAGAATAGGAAATGCCTGCAACCAAATAGCCACCATCAGAAGTTTGAGAAACATTACCAACCCGTGGTTCGGCATCTGTTCCTCCTAAAACTTTATCCCACTCTTTGTTTCCTATAGAATCAATTTTTACAAGCCAATAATCATTTGTTGTATTAGAGTTATCCCAGTTTGCCTGTGTCTTGTCACCACTTATACCTGAATTGGAAACGCCGGCTATGATGGCACCACCATCGCCTGTAATTTTCATGTCATAAGGAATGTCGCTTAGGCTTCCTCCATAATCTTTATCCCAGATCATGTTTCCTGACGAGTCTGTTTTTATAAACCAATAATCGATTTCACCTTTGGTGTCCTGGGATTTGTCGCCACTTGCTGCGGATTGCGATGAACCGGCGAGAAAGTAATCTCCATTGCTTGTTTGATAAGCGGCAGATATTTGATCATCTCCTGTTCCGCCTAAATCTTTATCCCACTGCTTATTTCCCAATGAATCGATCTTAACAATCCAATAATCGTAAGTATACCCTCCGCTATCCCAAATCGATTGTGTTTTATCTCCTCCAATTCCTGAAACTGAACTGCCTCCCAATATATATCCTCCATCTTTAGTTTGCTGTATCGAATTTAGGTTTTCATTCTCTGTCCCTCCTAAATCCTTATCCCATTCCTTGTTGCCTAAGGAATCCGTCTTAACAATCCAAAAGTCATATGTAAAATTTACACTGTCCCAATCGGGTTCGGTTTTATCACCATCGCTACCTGAGTTGGAAATACCGCCAAGGATGTATCCGCGATCTTTAGTTTGTTGCATCGCGTAGAGACGATCATCTCCGGTTCCACCATAATCTTTGTCCCACTCTTTTTCACCTGCAGCATTGAGTTTAACAATCCAAAAGTCAAAGTGACCCCATGAACCCTGCGTTTTGTCCGCTCCGGCCGGTGATGATGAAAACCCTCCAAGTATGAATCCTCCGTCGCCTGTTTGTTGCAGGCAAGTGAGGTAATCCTGCGAATAGCCGCCATAAGCATAATCCCAAAGTTTAATCACAGGATTTTGTGCATGAAGCGAAAGATTGCAGCTAAGTAAAATTATTATAGAGATATTTTTTTTCATACTCGGTCATTTTTCCTCTTTAAAAAATCTTATCCGGCACATATATGCTAAACACCAGCTATAGTGAACTCAGAAATTTTATTAAATCATCACGGTCAGTTTTACTTACTTGTTTGACATAGTCGACTGAGTTTTGCGCTTCTCCTCCATGCCACATGATGGCTTCAATTAAAGTTCGCGCTCGTCCATCGTGCAAATAGTAGGCAGGATAATTTACTGTGGGGAATAAACCTAGTCCACACAATGGCGCTGTTCGCCATTCGCTTCCGCTCGCGCCGAAATCCGGACGATTGTCAGCAAGACCGGGACCCATGTCATGCACCAGTAAATCAGTGTACGGATGAATCCGCTGATTGCTCAACTGCGGAAAAGCTACGTTCACTTCTGTGGTGAAAGTTTGCTTATGGCATCCAATGCAATTTGCCTCTTTAAAAACTTCTTCTCCTCGTATCACATCGGGGTCTGAAATATTTCTTCGCGCCGGAACCTGTAATGTTTGAACATAAAATTTAGCTGCATTTAAGATACTGTCAGGAAGTTCAGGATCGTCATTCAGGTTATCTGCCTGTGTTTGTCCGTCTATTGTTTCTTTAGGGAATATAGAACTTGTAATTCCGATATCATTGTTATAAGCAGCTGCACATTGAATCAACAGCGATGCCGTATTCGCTTTCAACCCAAATCGGCCCAGCATCATCATTTGTGTTTGCGGATTCCATACATAGTTTGGTTTTCCACTGATGCCATCGCCATTTGCATCATCGACATCAGCATTCGATACGATATCATATTCCGATATTGATTCCAAAAGTCCAAGGCCAAATACCGGAGGTGCCAATCGTGGTGACAACATGTAGTCTCCGCTTATTGGCGTGTAGAGATTTGTGAGCGCATACGCAGGCGTTCGCAGTTCATAAGTTTCTCCATCGGGAAATGAATAGGTCTGATAGGTGTAAGCAATATTCACTCTGCACTCAGGTTGCTTGCCGTAAACGGCTTTGTCCTGAAGTTGTGTTCCGTAACCCGGCACGGGAAGTGGCCCGCCGTGAATGTCTGTTCCAGGCAAACTAATGCGCATGAGCAAACTCGATTGATCTTCTCCTGCAGTGGGTATCCCGATTCCATCATTGTGATGACAGGACGTGCATGAAACATTATTATAGCAAGGTCCGAGACCGCCGTGATACGGAGCAGGGGCTGCTACAAATGTTTGCTCAAATGATTTGTCACCTAAAACATGAACATTCATGTCATGACTGCTTAATCCTTCAAAAGGATTAGAAAAAGCATCTTGCGTATTATCAAAAGTTGTTTGCGATCCACCGCTAAGACGATCATCATAATTTCCTTCAGGAAGAACCTCCGGTTTGCGGCACTTCGTGAGCAGTACAACGAATGATGCAACGGCGATAAGGATTAATCTTTTCTTCATTGTCATTACACAATTAATCTTTAATGTTTGCTTCAACGAAATTATTCAACAGGTTAAGCGTGCCTTGCAAAGTGGTAATCGCATCCTGCGTTGTTTGAATTTGCCCCACCTGTGTGAAAATGGCGATGCCATAATCCGGGTTGATGTTATCGAATGAACTAACTGCAGAATTAATTTGAGATTGAATCGTATTATCAAGGGAAATGTCGCTTGCTAAAACCAGATCGTGAAGGCTATGCCCTGTAGAAGAATATCTACACAGATAAGCATTTTGAATTCCGATGATGTTGTTTTTAAAATCTTCGGTTGCATTGTGCGCATATTGTGATTCAACTAATGTAGAATCATGAGCCGATAACGGTACTTCCATTTTATTGGTCGCAACTTCATTACAAATCTTAATCATCGCGGCCACGATGGCAACGAATGCATCTTTGCGTGTTGCGTAGCGAGTGCTTCCCTCTCCGGCAGTAAACAGTTGCTCGGAGAAATTTCCAGCCTGACTCGTATCCCAGCTATTACGCAATCCCGTCACCTCATTATATAAATTTTGAGTGAGGGAAAGCATGTATTGAAATTCTCTTGGAGTAAACTCAGACACTGTTTTCGAGCCGCCCACACCAAACAATAAATATTCTATCGGGTGATAACCTTTCAAAGAATAGGGCAATGAATCAATATCAGCCAATGTAAGTGGATCGCTGCTGGCAAGCAATGAATCCAATTCGATGGTGTTCACAGGCCAAGTATCAGTAGACGGATCGTAGTAGAAATCTTCTACCGGTCCGAAGAGAAATCCTTCTGATTGTTCCCATGGCACTCTCACAGCCCGCCATGCATCCTGTGCGGCTTTGAGATTTCCATCAGTAGCAGATGAGCTTAACGTTTGAGCGGCGGCATTCAATGCATCTACTTTGGCTTGTAAGTCCTGATAGTTTGGATTGACCAGTACATTTGCAAAATCAGATAGGACTTCCAATTCAGTTACTGTTGTATCCACAGGATTTGTATTAGTATCCGTTTTTTTACATCCAATTCCAGAGATCAAAATCATACTTATTAAGATGTAGAAGAGTTGCTTCATTGTTTTTCGTTCTGTTTATTGTTTTACAAACTTTTTTGCAAAAACTGCATCCGGAGTTTTGATCCGAACCCAATACAGCCCCGGCGGATAAGAGGAAATATTTAATTCACAGTTGCTGTTTCCATTTATTTTTCTGCTCATTATTTCTTCACCCGAAATGTTGAACACATTCAGTTCATCCGATCCACTTTCAGGCGGCTTTATATTGATGATTGTACTTGCCGGATCCGGATAAAGTGACAAACTGAAATTGTTTTCTGTTTCATGAATGCCATTATACGTTGTAAGCTTATACAATTCCATTCCGGCTGTATCATAAAAAGCTGGATATATCAACAAATTCAGAACGGGGCTAAGAATCGACCAGTCATCGAGAGCATTGTCAGCGCATGCATTGGCTAAATGCGATGGAGGAGCCACTTCATCTTCTGTGCCTGTGGCATCATTGTATTTGAACAACTGGTATCCCTCGGTATAATTCTGCCTTGCCACGAAAAATAATTTGTTGTTGCTTTCAGAAAGATTAATGGGGCCGCCGTCATCAGAGCCCGGCAGCAAGTCTTCTACCATCTGTGTGCCATCGGAAGTGCCGTCGGAAGACCAAAGTTCTAAACCATGTATTCCGTCATTGGCAGCAAAAAATAATTTATCATTATGAATAGATATATAACCAGAAAGCCCCCCTGATGTTCCTTCGCGGATGTCTTTAATTAACTGCGTGCCTTCTGCGGTTCCGTTTGTCACCCATAATTCATCGCCATGCGTGCTGTCGAATGCAGTAAAGTATAAAAGGTTGTTATTAATGATGAAATGAGCCGGATAACTTCCGCTGACGCCCTGATAAATATCCTTAAGCATTTGTGTTCCAGAAACAGTGCCATCAGTCGACCATAATTCAAAACCGTTTACTCCATCCGATGCAGAGAAATAAAGCCTGCCGTTATAAATTCTGTTGTCTTTCTGGAATGGATACCCATCGCCGATTCCTGGATTAATATCTTTAAACAATTGCGTTCCTGTGCTTGTACCGTCTGTTTCCCACAATTCATAACCGTGCTCGCTTTCCGTAGCTGAAAAATATAAAAGTCCATTGTACTCCACAAAGCCTGCGGGAAAACTAAAAGCTGAACCGGCATTAATATCCTTAAGCATAGTTGTTCCTGCTGAGGTTCCATCGGTGACCCAAACTTCATAACCATGTGTTCCATCATTGGCACTGAAATAAACTTTGCTGTTATACGCTGTGAATCCTGACGGCGATGAGCTGGCCAAACCCGGATTTATGTCTTTTAGCAAAAAGGTTCCCGCTTCCGTTCCATCGCTTATCCAAAGTTCCTGCCCATGATCAGCATCGTAAGCGGAGAAATACAATTCACCATTAAGCGCTGTTATATGCTTGGGAAGGCTACTGGCCTGTCCGGTCCAAATATCCTTTACCATTTCAGTGCCGGCTGCTGTGCCATCAGTAGCCCACAATTCAGTTCCGTAATCATAGTCAGTACCACTAAAAAAAGCTTTGCCATTAAGCTCCACTAAAGCAGGATTATAAATATCAATACCTGATCCATCAGGATAAATGTCACTTATCAATTCAGGTATTTGCGAATGAATTTCACCATAATCTATAAAAGCAATTGTGCACAGTAAAAGCTTTTTCATCCTCGCCGGGAACATTTAATTTCACTTAATAAATATTAATGACTCAAACCATCAGAAGAAATTTGAACACTGGTAAAAATAAGCCCTCTAATCATTCTGGCGATTTCTTTGTGCTAATCAATGTGAATAATAATCTCATCTGAAATTAGTTCCGTTTTGTACCTGAACAGAGAAAACTCTGCAGGGCCTTTAACCACATTCCCTTCTTCATCAAACCTGCTTCCGTGAAGATTACACTGAAATCCGTCTCCTGTACTTACGAGAGGATTTTCAGCGTGAGTGCAACGCAGCAACAGTGCAGTATAGCTGTTATCATTCTCCTTTCTTAATGCAATATCGTATCCTAATTCACGAGGGCGCACAATCAGCAATGAAGATGGCGGAACCAAGGAACCGGGAACGAAAATCTTTTTATTCTCAACTGAAGTTTTAAATATGGCTGATGAAGCGCAGGCGGAAATAAGATTCATCAGTAATCCGGATCCTGCAAGTACACAAAGCGTGCACGATGACCGTATGAAGCTTCTTCTCTGCATGGTAATCAAAAAGAAAATCCGAATCCGATGTTGAGAAATGTGTTATTCTGATCATAAGGAGGAGCAGCAGGATTCGGATTAATAACCAAATCTGGATTCTGTTCACCCGTGTGCAATACTCGCACATCAACTTTCACGGCCACATCGCTGATTGGCAGATAAGTCAATCCCATAATCACGTGCTGCTGATCGAGTGTACCATCCGTAATTCCGTTGGATGGGATCTGTGAGTTCATATCCAGTTTTTCATAGCGGACAAATGCAATCAACTGTTGCGCTCGCATTGTTTTTAGCTGATCGAAAATATTGTAACCAACTTCTGCGTATGCTCCGTATTCGAGCTGGGGAGTATTATTCGCATAAGCTCTGTTGATGTCTGATGCATCAGGGATGGAAACCATTGTTCCTAAAGCTCTCAATGAAAAACCTTTGACCCAATATTGTAAATCCGCCTCACCAATTATCACCGGGGTTCCGAAAAATCCCGATGTAAGCTGAAGGCTATCTGCTTTGCCCGGAGATACTCCTACGGTTCCACCATAGTATCCGCATAGTTGCGCGATCATATTTTTGTGATTGTATTGCAGCGCGCCTGTTATAGCAATATTGTTTGCTGTTGCATGGCGGCCTTCAAAGCGGCCTTCACGAATTCCGCTTCCGTGTTCAAAAGCCGCACTGTTTAATCCGTTTACCAAAGAAACATTATAATTAAAAGGAGAGGCGCCGAAATTCCCATAGTATCCAATGCCCAGCTCCCTCCAGGTTGAAGGAATAATGAAAGTTTCTACCTGCGTTCGTTCATTACCATTAAAGGTGTTGGGCAAGTGATTTTCATTGAGGATTCCTATTCGCGGAAGAAATAAACCTGCCACGAGATAATTATTCGGATTGAAATTAAACTTCAGGTACGTCTGCTCAACGGCAATCTCACCGCCCGGTTCACCTCCTTCTACTTTGGCGTCTTCCAATTCCAATTCACTGTAAAAAGAGATTTTGCTATTGAACTGATGCCCGAGAAAAATCACGAACCGCTCGAGATTGACATTCGAAGTTTTCGAATTGAAGTTGCGTTGGTAAAATGCATTGCCATAGCCGCCCAGTGTTGTCTTTGAATAAACGGCGGTTGAATCGCCAGCTTTGCCTCCAGCTGAGGCAAAATTATTCTGTGCAAATACCGGGAATGATGCGATGATAGTGACTGAGAGGAGAATAAAACGGAGCGATTCTTTATTCATGATTCAAAGAGGTTTGGTGATTAGCGTCGGGCAAAGTAATTACTTATTTAGAATTGATCCAAATAAGCAAATAACTAATTTGTATGAAAAATTTGCCTGCACAAGTAACCGGTTTAAGAATCAATGATGAAATTTAAGATAATTTCTCGCTCATCTTTACCATGCTTCCACCATGGAGTAAGCTTTATTTTTAATCAATCTTTCTCGCTCCGGATTATTTCTTCATTTGACTTACTCGTCGATTACCACCATGCCAATTCGATTAAGTTTCTCAACGCAGTCATTCTTTGATTTAATGTCAAAGGCGAGTGTACTTATTAATTTGTGAATTCTCTAACAACTAAATGTGAATTAAGTGTGTAGTATGACTTTGCAGCATTTCAGGAATTGTTCACTAAGTAACATTGAGATCATCTTCAATAGCAACTCCTGACACTATCTCATGCATTCTAACCGGTGCTTCGCCCGCAGAAAGTTCGGCTCACCAAATTGCAGTATCCGGTGTGGCAGCTTGATAAACATTAGTTCATTCTGTTTCCCCAGCTTGAATTAAAGCGGATTCTATCACGGCTAAGTTTGGCTTTGGTGCCATGAGAAAAATTTTTCTGAGCTCAGCTCAACAACAGATTCCATTGACTAATCCTCCACCCCATTAACACTGATTGATGCGTTTCGATACGTGATTTTTTTCCTTCGTACATGGCAAAAGCTATTTAGCTTTTACGAAAACCTTTGCCAATTAACCACAGCGAAATTCTTATTGCCGGAATACTATGTACTATTTCGCTCGTGCAGTCCTGATTCTTTAACAGGTTTGTCATCTTTAAGATTGATCCCTATAATGAGCCATACAATCCATGTAACGGCAACAAAAACTGCAATGGTCAGCGGAAACCAAAATGCAAGCACGGTACAAACTGCGTACAGCACAAATGCGTAGTAACTTCTTTTCAGATTTTGTCGAGCGAAATGAACACCTTTTTCGCTGCTCAGTAGTGGATTTGCAGGATTCAGCACTGCTCTGCAAAGTAATGCCCAACTGATGGACTGTAGTCCGAAAACTGAACTGTACAATGCCACTGCGGGCGATGCACTTTCGGTAAGAACAAATTCTCCGAGCAATGAAGTAGGAAAAGGAATAAATACAACGGTAAGCAGCAGAAATCCGTTAGCATAAATAAAATGAGGCGATGTTTTATTAACCAGCTTCATCGCTTCATGATGGTTTACCCAGGTAATAAATATAGTAGTAAAACTCAGCAGGAAAGCAAAGATGCTTGGAAGCAGGCGCCCGAGTTCCTGAAAAAGTTCCTGTTTGTTGGTGATAGCATCGGTGGAAGGAATTTTAATATCGATTATCAGCAAAGTAATGGCAATGGCAAATACACCATCGCAGAAGGCTTCGAGCCGCGCATTAGCATTACTTTTTTCTTCCAACACCTGCTGACAAATGTATTCAATCTGCAATTTCGCCACGCCCAACTTTTACAAAAGTTTACTTCTGCATTAAGAAATTTTTATTGCAATGGGATTATTAATCTTAGCCATAATATTTGAGCGCTTTAAATCACTTTTATGCAAAATGCTTCTGCCGTTGCTCCAACGCCTGAATTAAAGGAAGAGCCAGTAACTGAAAAGAAAGTTGATATGGCGTGGCAGCTTTTTACAAGTTTAGAGGATCAGGTACTCGTGGCAGATCGTAAGGTACAGTCCGTATTCGGATTAAATGTGTTTTTAGTGGCTGCCATTTCATTTCAGAATCAGCAATCCCTGCATCAGCTTATGCAGATGAAATTTGAGATCACCATCATCGATTTGCTTTTGAAAGCTGCATTCCTCGGTTGCGTTTGCATGGCTACGTGGTCTGCAATTAAAGCACTCACACCGCGCTTCAGATCCCGCAGGACAGGAAGAGCAGCAAAACGGGCATCACTCTTTTTTTTCGGCGACATTCATTCGAGATCACTCGATGATTATTTATCAGCGTTTATCAGACTTTCCAATACCGAAGCTGTGAATGAAATTTTAGCGGATGCACTTTCTATCTCTTCTATAATCATGATTAAATACAAAATGCTCCACCGCTCTACTCTTTTCTTATCGGCTGCCCTGCTGATTTGGATCTTACTTCAGATCAATAAATTTCTTTCATGAGGCGATGTGTTGCTGTTCAGGGAAATAATTATTCCTTCCCCGCATAATTGCAGTTCATTCAGGACGGCGTTCGCAGAATAAAGATGAAATGAGAAAAGAGTGAATAGCTGAATCAAGCAGGTTCGCCGGAGTAAACTAATACATAATACAGCTGTACGCTGCAAGAATGAAATGCCCGGAGTCCAAAGTGTCAGACAATGTAAGATCATTTTATCGCATCGAAACATTCTGATCACGGCCGTGGCGGGAGAGGCGACATGCGCTAGGATGTGTTTGATCACGACAACTGAATTGCGAAGACGTCTGCGCCAATGCAGTTAGTGAACAAACTACAGTAGTACGTCAATTAGTCAGGGAGCCCGGTTAATGATCGGTTACCTTTCCGGCCGAATTCAGCTAAAACAAACAACATGAATAAAATAATAACACTGATAGTACTAATCTTATCATTCCAGTTTACGAAAGCACAATGGAGTGAACTGGGAGGATCCAATAGCTTAACACAAAGTATCTTCGGCTATATCTTTGCTCTCTGCAGCGATTCCAGCGGAAATATTTATGCTGCGGGATATTTTACTGATTCAAGCGGTTATCAATATGTAGCCAAATGGGATGGTAGCACCTGGACTGAACTAGGCGGCGTCGGTGGCTTAACGGCTAATTATACTATTTTAACGATGTGCAGCGATGCTTCCGGTAATATTTATGCTGCCGGCGGTTTTTACAATTCAAATTTCCATACGTATGTAGCCAAATGGGATGGCAACTCGTGGAGTGAATTAGGAGGGTTTGATGGGCTGGCAGGTAGTAATTACATTCGATGTATTTGCATGGATGGGTTAGGCAACCTTTATGCCTGTGGTGATTTTCTTAATGAAAGCGGAAATTATTATGTAGCAAAATGGGATGGCATATCCTGGAGCGAGTTAGGCGGTGTGAATGCCTTCGCAGCTAATGAAATTATTTATGCGGTAAGCTGCGATGCAAATAATAATGTTTATGCTGCTGGCGCTTTTACTAATTCCGCAGGTAGCGAATATGTAGCAAAATGGAATGGAAGCACCTGGAGTGAAGTGGGCAACCTGGCAGCTAATTCTCTTATCTTGAAACTTTACATTACCCCGTCCGGGAATATTTATGCCGCCGGAGACTTCACCAATGTGAACCAACAGCTATACGTCGCCAAATGGGATGGCACTTCGTGGTCAGAAGTAGGTGGGATAAATGGCATAGCAGCGAACAGTCCGATTATTGACCTTTGCAGCGATGCTGCCGGTAATATTTATGCTGCGGGAAATTTTACCAATACAAGTGGCAAGCAGTACGTAGCCAAATGGGATGGCACAGCATGGAGCGAACTGGGTGGTGCAAACAGCCTGGCTGCTAATTATACTATTCGCAGTATTCTCAGCAGTTCTTCAGGCAACTTTTATGCAGCGGGCATTTTTACCAATGCAAGCGACAATCCATATGTAGCCAAATATACCAGCCCTAATACCGGCTTAGGACAAATTAATGTTAACGCAACACCTAAAATTTTTCCTGATCCCTGCACCTCTTGTGAAATTATTATGAAGCCCGCTCCATCAACTGATCTGCAAGTAAAAGATGCAGCAGGCAGAACAATTGCTGCAAGATTTGAAAAAAATGAACAGGGTTATTTAATAAGTATTCCAGATCAAAGTGCGGGCATATACTTTGTTTACAATATAAAAACAGGAGAAGTAGTTAAGTTCATTAAAGAGTAATTCTTCCACTCCCAACCTTGTCTTAAGCTTGCAGTTACTGACTTTATATGCCTATTCTTTAACAAGCATCCTCTCTTGTTTTGTACTTCGAAGAAATTCATTATACACAAGTACAGATCAGCGCCGAGGTGAGATGGTCGCTTAATGGCTTAGAAGGACTCCAGCAACGGATAGTCAGAGTTGAGCTCCAATTAATCCAAAGCATTTTTATAACTCTCTCTAATTTCTCTGTTAAGACTTTCGTTAAAAAGGATCCGGCTTACTTCTTCCAGGCAATACGGCACCCTATCGCTTTGGTTTGCGTTATTGTAATAGGTTTATCATTTAACAAAGCATTCACCGCATCCTCAACGTAATGCTGCTTTACTGCGCTTGAATCGTCACTGTTATCATCAATGGCGCCTTTGTAACAGAGCTTTAAATTCTTTCCTCTTCGCATCAGCACGTACGCTTCAGGGGTTCGCTCGGCGCCAAATGCACGGGCGACCATCTGCGTTTCATCATACAAGTAAGGAAAAGTGTAATGCTCCTCACTAGCCTGCTTGACCATGTATTCATAAGAATCGAGTGGTGCTGATGCTGTGGAATCAAATGACAGACTGTTCACAGCTCCGTTGGCAAATCCTACAATGGCTTTGGGGTAAAGAACAGCAGGATCATCAGCACTGATGTCAATTACAGGAAAACCCAGCGGCTTGTATTTTTTGTCAAGAGCGAGCATGCGCTGCTGATAAATTATCGAGTACGGGCAATGATTACACGAAAAAATCACAATAAATCCCTTGGCTTTTTTAAAATCAGCAAGAGAAACCATTTTGCCATCGGTATTAATTAACCTGAAATCCTTTACGGTATCTCCAATTGAATAGCCGTAAGGTGCCATTGAGTAAGCCGATAGAAAAAATAAAATTAAAAGTGAAAACAGAATCGAGAATGGTTTAACGGGTGTTGACAACGTTTGATTTTTCTGCTGCACTCGGCACATCATTTAACAAATCTAATTATTAAGTAACGAATTGCCGAGATGGCGCAAACGACACGAATATGTCAACAGTGGTTTAGCAAAAGTTATGTTTGGTTACATCCTATTCAGTTCCCGGATATTTGCCTTAAAACCTAATTCCTCCCATAAAAACGAGCGCAATATTTTTGTCCTGCAATTTACCGGAATAAAATCCTTTAATTTCAGATCCCAGATAAAAATGGTCACTTATAAGTCTCTTATATCCGATTGCCGCTCCGAAATCAGCGAGTGATATACTGGTAGCATCCGCATTTCCGAGATGAGTCGTCGTAACCTTGTTTTTCAAAATAGACTGACCAAGTAAAAAGCTGGCATAAAAATTTTCGAAAAATTTCATAGTAACAACAACCTGTATAGGTATTGCAGCATTAACAATGTGCACCGAGCTATCGCCTGATGTTGCTCTGACAGAGTAAAGGCGGTTATAGCCGCTCTCAATCCCCAGACTGAGATTGTGTTCCGGTTCCCACATAATTCTTCCCACAAATGAATAGTTGAATTCATTGACATAGTCTTTGGCCAGAACCAGGTAATTGAAATAAAAATTCGGACCAGCTCCGGCATAGAAAGTAAACCGATGGTTCTTTTTCGCAGATGAAGAATCAGTTGTTTGCGCAATGCAATTAAAAGTAAATGCGCTCATGAAAAGCAGCACCAGAATTCTATACAATGTCGTTCCTGTCATTTTCATTTTAAAACATAGTATAGTAATCATAAACAACATAAGCAGGATAGTCAGTAATAAAACCATCAAACTTTCCATTTTGCAGGTATTCTGAAATTAATTGCGAACTGTTTAGTGTCCAGCTAATAACTTTAATTCCATTGCTGTGAGCATTTTCTACATCATCCAGCAGCAACCCTAATGAATAACGGGGACCAAAGAACTGACTCTTGGTTTGAAGCGCTTTGTCAAGTGATTCTTCTGCAAGAGTTGGCAATGGCAGTGAATATGGATAAGCTGTATTTGTTGACTTGTATGTTGGCTGTGAATTAAGTTCATCAATTACATCATCACTAGGCAGCCCGGCAAAAATTACAACATCCCTTCCTTCGGCCTCTGCTCGTGCATATGCATTGCGTACAACCGGTTCGAGGTATTTAAATACGTCAGTATTACCTTTTACATCCATCCAGAAATATTTCATCGTAGTAGAATCAATAAAAGCATCCAAAACCTGTTCCGCGGAAGGAACTTTCTGGCCATCTATTAAACGGATATACTGTTCGATAAGAGAGAAAGGATATTGATCCCAGTCTCCGGAGAGCGGACCTTTTTCCGTTAAGCGGGTATTGATGATCGGATCGTGAATGCAGATTGGAACACCATCGCTTGTCAAGCGCACATCAAATTCCAATGCATTGCATCCGTAGTTTTCATCATTGAGTACTCCATTAATAGAATTTTCAGCATAAGGAGGATTAGAAGTTGTCTGCACTCCGTGATGCCCAAAAATCAAAAACGGGTTAGCAGTTGTGTAGGCGCTGAAAGCATGATCATATTGAATGGTGAGAGAATCGTCAGGAATGGTGCCCGATAATTTAAGGCCATCAACTATTCCGTTTAATAAATCGGATGCTCCCTCCGCATCTGAAATAGAACCATGAAATGCTCCCTGGTCAGCCGTTTCAGAGTATCTCCAGAAGCCCGAAAATTGAATGGATCCGTCCGAAGCTTTATATCCGTACTTTAAGATGATGAAGATTCCATTTTGATTACTGAAGAAAGAAACTCTCGACTTAGAAGTTTTGCAAACGAACTGCGAACCCAGACTTTCGCTGCCGGATGTTAATTTATAGATGCCTTCCATTTTCTTCATAACCGTGTTATCAATGGGTGTAGTGCCCACCAGGTTGTAATCATCATTCTCCGAAGGAGTGATCTTGCTTTTCGAACAACCAAGAAACAGAAACAGCAGCACAATAAAATATGATTTAGACTTTTTCATTTGTCTTTCGCATTAGAGATTAAGTCCGATTTGAAATTCAGGAACGACATAGCGATAGCTGTTTACCGGCAGAGCAGGCCATGCAATAATGTGATACCTCACGTAATTTATTTTTAATCCCAGCGACATTACTTTGTTTTTATAAAGCCGTTGATCAAACGTTGCGGTTACGCTATAGCCATTCAGGAATTGCTCATGTGCAGAAACATCAGTTCCGCCGAGATACGTACTCACCGAACTCGTATAATATAAATCACCGCGAATAATAACCGCTGTTTTTCCAAAACTATAAGCTGCTGTCAAAGAGGGTTGTTGCTCCCAGACAAATAATTTAGTTTGAAAGCCAAACTGTGATAAGTATCCATAGTTAAAAGCCAACTGGTATCCTGCAGCAAAATGAAAGTTGTTGATAGAATAATTCCAAAAGGGTCCCACACTCAACCGGTTTGCAACAAGAATGGTTGAGAAGCTTGCCTGTAAATTAAATGCCGCCGGTAGTGCAAGCTTGCACGAGTAGTTAAAGAATGGAGCTTTAACTATATCCAGCGTCCAGTCTTTTGGCGGAACCACATAATAGACGGAAATAGCTTGTGAAAATTTCCATTTCGGAAGTTCCTGGGGCATCAAAAAAGTAGCATGCTTTATATCGAATGTATCAGATGATGCAGTTGTTGCGGTTGAATTTTGTTGGGCGAAACTATATTGACAGGTGAAGAGAAAAATCATTGTCGAAATAAGTTCAGCCCTGAGAAATGCAGCATGTACTTTTCTAAGCTTGAATTTCGGGTACATCTTAACAAGATTGTTCAAGCTGTGTGCAATTAAAATCTGCCATCCTAATAGGTCAAAAAAGGGAGAGTAAGGTAGTGAGAAATAATTCTTAGATTAATAGTCTGAGTTAATTTGTGAAGACTTTAACTGTATGCAGCGAATGGCAATGATCACTCTGGCGCCCTGCAAAGCACACCTGTAGACGCCGGAGCTCGTGAGCAAACCGCAATGCTGAGGGTTAATTAATAATGTCTCCTTTGGTCTTGGCCAGCTTCTCACGCCACTTTTGAAGTTCCTCAGGCGTTTGTTTAGCCCAATCCGTTACTTCACCAACAATTTTCAATGGCGCTTGCGTGCGATATGAACGCGTCGGATTGCCCGGAAATTTTTTGTTTGTAACATTCGGGTCATTTTCAAAACTTCCGGACGGTTCAACAATGTAAACACGTTCGCGTCCTTCACCTTTAGCTAATGCCGCAGCAAGTCCAGCCACTTTAACCAGGGCTGTGAAGTAAATGTGATGCATGATGAATTCAGACTTGTAATTAGACATGTTTCCACTTGTTAGCAAATCGCCAACCTTCAACTCAGCTTTCGTCCCATGATAAAAGGGGCCGCTATCAGATGGTTTGTCAGTGAACGAAACTGCCAATTCATAATTCTTTTTTGCATTGTTTGAGTCACTTAGTTCCTCGTAGCATTTGGCAATGCTTGAATACAGAGACGGAAAAGCCGCCTTAACCGAATCGTCATTTATTTTTAATGCAAACTGCAAAGCTGTTTCGAGCCATTCTAAATTATCGGAAATATTTTCTTGTTGCCGTGCAACATAATAAGCAGCAATAAATTTTTCAAAGTCATTTGTTGCTTCGTTCCATGCTTGAAAAAATAGTCCTCTTGCTTCTTCAGGTTTGCCTTTTTCTTCCATGGCCACACCGCTGATACAAAGTTTAACAACAGGGTTGTTTGGATTGAATTCCATTTGCTTGATAGTATGTCTGTTTATTTTTTCCAGTGCAAATAACTCAAAAAGTCATTTCGTTTTGTTTCGTCGTTCATTTTACCAACCCCGCGGCTGTAACTCTGGATTTTAAATCAGATCATTGGTTTAGTCCGGACTATTCACTTGCACCAATATAAAAGCAGTTCATGAGATTAAGTGCAGTTAAAGACTAACGGGTGTCTTTCTGTTTCAATTGAGATTGGTTGAAGTGAGTGAGTTAATTGATGGTTGCGACTCGAACTACAGTTGCCGGTAAAGCGATGCAGCAACAGCGCACACGCAGGTGTTACCAACGCTGGCAGAGACTATTTTAATATATTTGTTAGGGACTTATCCTGTTTCCTCCGGCGGCTATGAAGTCTTCTTACAAAATCATTTTTCTTCTCTTTCCCTTTCTTATTGGCATGCAATCGCTTTCATGGGCTCAAACCTGCTCCATCTTTGCCGGAAATGATACTTCATTTTGCCTGGCTCCGGATTCCTTGCAACTTAATGCTCAACCAAGTTCACCTCTTGACTCATGCGGTATGGTTGAATGGTCGCCATCTACGGGACTAAGTAATCCTAATATTCTCAACCCTGTTGCAATTATCAACTCTTCAATTACGTACAGCGTGACAGCTTACATTCCTACCGGAGCTAATCTGGTTGTTAACGGAGACTTTGAATCGGGTAATACGGGATTTACCAATGGGTATTCGTATAACTGTCCGTTTGGAGGGATTCTTTCAGAGGGCGAATATTGTGTGACTACCAATCCGCACAATGTTCATACTGGAGCTACGAGTTGTACAGATCATACTTCCGGTTCCGGAAAAATGTTAGTGGTAAACGGTTCCACCGTTTCTAATTCAAATGTGTGGGAAGAAACAATAGCTGTCAATCCGGCTACTTACTACCTGTTTTCGTTTTGGGTAATAAACTGGTCGAGTTTCACTGATTATTTACCCACGTTTGATATAGATGCGAACAATGTGTCTCAAAATCTGTCGCTAAGCATCAATTCAACACAATGCTTATGGAAGCCGGAATGTCTTATGTGGTATTCTGACACTTCTAACAGTGCGAAATTTCAAATCATTGATCAGGTGAATTATTATGGCGGAAATGATTTTGCCTTCGATGATATTTCATTGCAGGAAGTTTGTGTTGCCACGGACTCGTTATCCATCCATGTCGGTGGATTGATATCCGCAAATCACGATACCACTGTTTGCAGGGGTTCAACAGTTACAATGATGGCTTCGAATGGATATAGCTATTCATGGACTCCGTCAGGTGGATTAAGTTGTAACACTTGTCAATCGGTTTATTTTGTGGCTGATTCAAGTGTTCTTTATTACGCTCATGTCACGGGAAATGGCTGCGATATGATTGATACGTTCATGACATCTGTCGATACTCTGCCAACTCTTATTCTACCCGATGACACTTTCACGTGCCAGGGTAACCCGTTTCAGATTTACGGGCAAAGCTCCTCTACCATTGTTTGGTCTCCGCCCGCATTTCTCTCTTGTGATACATGCAATAGCCCGATTGCAACTCCACCGGCAACTACCTCTTACGTTGCGTCTGCAACGAATGGTGTATGCATCGTTTTAGATTCGTTCACGCTGCATGTATCGCAAGTTCCTTTGATAGCTCTTCCGCCGGATACGAACATTTGCAATGGTTCAGAACTGATCTTGTCAATTGATTCTGGCTATTCAAGTTACTACTGGTCTCCGGGTATTGGATTAAGTTGTACCAATTGCTCCTCTACAATTGCGTCGCCCGATTCTAACATCGCTTACTTCGTAAGCGTATCTGACTCGGGCTGCAATTCAACGGATTCTATTTTCATCATAGTGAGTTATAATGATCCTGTGACTACAGGGAAAAACGATTCAATTTGTTTGGGCAGCAGTGTTCAATTAGAAGCGACAGGTGCATCAATTTATCAGTGGTCACCATCATCATCATTGAATAATGACTCAATAAATAACCCTGTAGCAGAGCCAATTTCAACTACCGAATATTATGTACATGGCAGTGACGCTTGTGGCGTAACAGTTGACAGCGTAACTGTATTCGTATTTGATCCGCCCATTGTCGAAGCTGACTATGATTCCATTATATATTGCCATTCGGGAACTCAAATCACTTTGACAGGGCAAGAAACGTACTCCTATCAATGGCTTAATCCTGACATAAGCAATGATACTTCTTCATCTGTTTTTGTGAATCCGGATAATGATGCCATTTATCAGGTGAATGTATCTAATGCAATATGTGACACCTCGCTTCAATTTCCTGTTATGGTTAGCAATGCACAGATCGCAATTCCTACCGCATTTTCACCGAACAATGATGGCATCAATGATTTCTTTTACATCCTTCGATCCTGTCCGTTAACATTAAACTACTTGCGCGTATTCAATCGCTGGGGGGAATTGATTTTTGAAACCAACGATATACATGGAAAATGGGACGGCACTTTCAAAAACAAGAATTGCCCCATTGATGTTTATGTGTATGTTGTATCTGCTACACAAACTAATGGTGAGAATTATCAGTTAAAGGGAAACGTGACATTAGTGAGATGAACAAAAGCCGGCGTGCGCGTGCCTTCGAATTCGACTTGTTTTACTCAGCGCATGCACTGGCTCGCTTATTTTAGTTCAACGGCATTCGCACACGACCGAGGTCTTTCGGGAAAAGCCCGAGCTTATTATGTATGGAGCGGACTCTCGCTCCGCAGACTCCCCGATGACAGAAGGTTTTTCTGAAGGAATCAGAACTCTTATTTTCACCGCAGGGTGACTTGCTTCCGGAGGTAACCGACATGTTGCAAATCATTCGTTGTGGACGCCGGCGAGACGTGGCAGAGTTGGAAAGAGTAATTTCATCATGATTAAATAGAATTTAGAAATGAAAGATCCTTCACACTGGGATAAAACAGATTTACACAGGCATTTACAACATGCTCTCGACTTGGAGTTGTGGACCATCCCGCTATATCTCACTGCACTTTACAGCATCAGAGATCTCCCGAAAACTAAACACGAGGAATTTCCCAAAGCAGCGAAACTCATCTTTTCAGTAGTACTTCAGGAAATGTTGCATGCAGAATTAGTTTGCAATCTTTCGCACGCTCTCGGATACGCTCCTAAATTTAAGCACCCCGCTTATGACGAGGCAAAAGGGATTCCATTCATTCATCCGCCTCACCATGCAGTCCCCGATGAATTAAAAGGATACAAGGTAAAATTACAGTCCCTCAATCAGGAAAGCCTGAAGCTGTTTTGCATTATTGAGTTGCCGCACCCCGATAAAGAAATTAATTGGGAGAAGCAAAGCCGGTACAATTCTCAGCCGGAATTATATACAGCTCTCAGGTTAGGAATTGCATCATTGTGGGACACGTGTTATGTGGGTGACAGCAATAACACGAAACAGAAAAATAACTTTAAAGAATATAATCAGCGTGAACACAAACCCGGATTCAGCATCATCATCAATTCGCGGGAGGCAGCCTTAAAAGCAATTGAAGCAATAATGGAACAAGGAGAAGGCGCGAATGCTGATAAGGTGCCGGTAGATTTTCGCCCCCATATCATCACAGATGAAGAGGTTTATGATGCTGCGTGGTACAGAGGCAATTTAAGTCATTACCACAAATTCAGAATCCTGCTTCATACGCACCACAAATTGCCGCCTGTGTATAAACAAGAAGAGATTACTGAACAAGGCCTGATTGCCAATCAAAAGATGATCAATACCTATTTATATTTCTGGAAAGGAATGGAGGACAGTTTCAATATGGAAGGAACCGAGGTGCCTTTAACGTTCTGGAAGGACATGTCCGCGCTGGGTAATTCGATAACTGAAGTTTGGCAAGCGGGCATGTGTCCCGATTTTAATTTAGATGTTTCTTCACCACCTCATATTTAGTGATCAGGGTTCCGCTCTCATTTACTTTTTCAAAGGACAGCAATCTTAAGCTTACGTCGAGTTGCTCATCTGTAACGAAACTGTCACCTTTTCCAAAAATTCTTGGTTCCACCGTGAGCCATAGTTCATCTATCAATTGCGCTTTTAAAAATGAGGTCGCTACGTGTGGTCCGCCGATCACGAGCATCTGCTCCCAGCCTTGCTTTTCAAAACGCATAAATACTTCTTCAGGAGTTTCATTGCAGAATTCAAGCTGCCCAGCCACTGCTTCATTTTTATACAGATCAGGGTGATGAGTCAAAACAACAATGTGGTGATCAGGCGATGCCTTTGCTTGCTCAGCCATGTAGGTATTGCTTCCCATCACAATCAGGCGTGAGCCGCTCCGAATCTTTTTATAATAATCCTGGTCCTGGTGCGATGACCACGTGTTCACATTCGGCTCGCCCCACCGCGTTACTTTACCGTCGAGAGATGAAACGAAGATGAGTATGGTTTTCATGGTGGCTTCCGGAAAATGTTAGCCGCACAGCAGACACAGAAATCTTTCTCTGCCTCTTATTTTCTTAGCGCTAACTTTTGCATATTCCTTTTCAATTCATTTTCCCTGCACAAAGCAAACAAAATCCCCTTTCTCCCTATACATTTTTTTGCGCGATCCCATGCCCCGATCTCTAAGCAGATTTTTTGCGGGGACTTGATTTACCCTGCTCTTGAGAAGACACATCAACCTTTTAAAGTAAGCTACTGCAATGGCGAAATGACTCGCACACGATGAATGCCTGCACCGGCACCGGCTGCGCGCCACAAGGGTTTTTCATTGGGTTATTTTTTTTACTGTTAGAATATTTGTTTGGGATCTGCCTGATTAAACCTGACAGGTCTTGCAGGCCTATCGGGTTTTGGTTGATGAGTTACTTGACAACAAAGAGTGAAATCGTCTTCGATTCACCACTGTTTGTATTACGGTTAATGCCCCATTTTTAAAATTCCTTTTCTTCCCTGGCCGGCGTCCGCGCCGACCAACCAATAATGAGGTTGGCGAGGACGCCAACCTCGGACAAAAAAGGCAGCATAGTCTGTTAAAGTAAAGAAGTAAAAACAGATTTGTTGAACGTAAAAAAGCAACTCATTCAAAAGTTCACTTCGGAATCACAAGAAGTAATGGATGCCATAGCAATTAACCTGAGTAAATTAATAAAGGCATACATTCATGCTGCCGTTACGGGGCTTGCATCTGCAGGTGGTTCGAAAACAAAAGCAAAGCCGGTGGGAACAGTTTATTATTCTTTTCTCTTCCGCGGTAAATTATTTAAGACTAAAAAAAGATTTTACGGAAGCCCGTTAGAAATTAAAGATAAAGCCTGTGAATTCTATTTTAAGTTCATTACAAGAAAGGCACAGAACTGTTTGTAGTGTTTCATTTCACCTGATTAAAATCAGGTGCAAGCGATAGCGACATGGTTATCTGTTGCCGGCGATTTTAATCGCCGGAATGAAGATTTTAATTTAGAATCGTAGTGTCTCACTTCACCTGATTAAAATCAGGTGCAAGCGATAGCGACATGGTTATCTGTTGCCGGCGATTTTAATCGCCGGAATGAAGATTTTAATTTAGAATCGTAGCGTCTCACTTCACCTGATTAAAATAAGGTGCAAGGGATAGCGACATGGTTATGTGTTGCCGGCGATTTTAATCGCCCGAAAAATCAAAAAATGCAACACTACCCGGAAGCTGTTGCTGCTATTCTGTTGGGTTTGTTTTGTTGGAAGTCTTCGGTCCTTGTAAAATATTCTATTGTCAAGACCAATAACATAAAACAAAGAAACGTCACCTTTTGCATCACAGCCAACAATCCCCAATTTCCTGCTCCATACAAGTACAACGTGTAGTAGAAAATAAGCAGGCTCACAATACAAAATAGTTTCAACCAATGAAGCTTAGTCTTTAAGATGGAGACGGTAATATAAAACAACCCAATCATGGTGAGCGTACTTGAAACGGTAACCATGATATCATGCAAGGATGTAGCAATTAGAAATGTAAAAAGCATATTGACAACCCCAATCGATTTTAAAACCAACGCTGTATGTTTTTGGGAAATTTTTCGCGAGGTATGAATGAAGAAAAGTCCGTAAGCAATTGAATTGAACACCATGCCGATGAGTGCCCAAATCCTGGATGGATTCACAGCACCATTGAGCGCCGTGGTTAAAAATAAATTACTGAAAAAATTCTTTGACCAGTCAAACCCTGCAGAATTTTTGTCAAGGATCGAGCCACCGGGATAAAGCCAGGTGGCAATTCCCAGAAAAAGCAGAGAGATCATTACGCATATCAGAACCGAATACTTTCGCATCAGCTATTGGAAATTGAATATCATCATTTTTTGTCCGTGGTTGGCGTCTTCGCTAATCACCTTCTGCACTCAAATATAATTTCCTCCAACTCATTTTCATCTGTGACGAAGATGAAATTGATAATCGCTCGTGTCTGGCTTACGAAGGTTACAGACACAGCGCCTTAATATCGACGTGTCTTCTTATGAGAGACACGGCTGCGGAAGTAAGAAGTAATGAATCGGCTCGCGCTTCAGTTATCGGTGATCAAACACCGACAACGGCTTTAAGTTATCTGCTGTTCTACTGCATCGGCGTTGTGTTTTTTGAATTCCGCACACTTTATCTTTCACTTCGCTGCAAGTTCGCCATACCAATAAGCTGCAGTTACTCCTCCGTCGATTAAGAAATCGCTGCCTGTTATAAATGCACCGTCTTGTCCCATAAGCAAAGCTGCAACGGTTGCAACTTCATCAGGAGTTCCTGCTCGTCCAACTGCTGAAACTCTAATCATATTGCGATAACCATCTCCCCTTGGTCCGTTCAATTCATCTTTGGCGAGCGGAGTAATAATAATTCCCGGACTGATGGTGTTCACTCTTGCTCCACGCTTTCCCCAACGCACTGCTTCTGCCATTACCCGCAAAGAGTTACATCTTTTGGATAACTGATAAGCATGAAGTGAGTCAGTCACTTGATTGGGTTGAAGAAAAGAAAGTGAAAGCAGTTCTTCAACCGGTGTTGTCGCCAGTGCTTTGTTTTGTTCATCCGTCAATGCAGGCAGGCGGTGTCCCGACATAGATGCAATCACCACACCAGCTCCGCCTTGTGGAATCACATTTCCAAATTCTTCCAGTATCAGAGCCGTGCCGTATAAATCTACTTTAAGTATTGTTGCCGGAGATGCTTGTGTTGGCGAAACACCTGCTGCATTTATTAGTCCGCTAACGCTTCCGATTTTTGTTGCAGTTTCAACAAGTACATGAACAGATTGTCTTGAAGAAATGTCAACCGTTGCTGTGCTTACTTCAAATCCTGCATCGCTTAAAGTTTTTGCAGCGGCTTCACTGTTTGCTTGATTAAGGTCTGAAAGCAAAATGTGTTTGCCTGCACCAACTCGTCTGGCAATGGCTACTCCGATTAAGCCCGAACCAATAACTACTATTACATTTTTGTCTTTCATTTTATTTCTTTGCCTGTTCGTTTACATTATTGTATTCTTCATCTGTTACGGGTTGAAGCCATGTTACCTGAACATCGTCCTTGTAGTTGGTAATGGCAATATGAAGCATATTGCTTTCCGCAGATGCACCATGCCAATGCTCTGTATTTTCGGGGATGATTACAACATCGCCTCTTTTTATTGCCCGTGCCGGTCTTCCTTTTTCCCGATAAAAGCCGTTGCCTTCAATAACAATCAGCACTTGTCCTTTCGGGTGGGTGTGCCAGTTGGTTCTTGCTTTCGGTTCAAAGGTTACGGCTCCGGCTGAGAAATCATTATTCTTATCCTTATTAACTAAGGGTGTCAGAAAAGCGTTTCCGCTAAACCATTCTTTTGGTAATTGTTGTCCTTTGGGAAATATTTGCGTTGTATCCATTATAGTTTTTTATCTGTTTGTTTCTTGCACTCTATCCCTGGTCGGCGTCCGCGCCGACCAGCCAATAATGAGGTTGGCGAGGATGCCAACCCCGGACAAAAAAGAAATAAAAGTACAATTTAACTATTAAAATCCCAACAGAGTTTCGCCCAGCCCGAACCAAAGCACAGCGATGCAAAAAGCCGAAGTTTGAACGTCAAGCCCTGCTTGCCCAAAACCCCATGTTGGCGGTAGTTCTTCGTCGTCAACAATCAAAACGGCAAAACGAGTTTCAAGCAAATATTTCTTCCCATATCATAAATACCTAAGTGTCCATCAGGCGATGCAGCGTAATACTCAAAATATTTCAGACGGCTTACATTGGATTGATAGGCTTTGTCAAGTAAATTGTTTACCTGTAATTGAAATTGCAATGTTTGTGTTTTGGAATATTTTATTTCAGATACAATACCACAATTCAACAAAACATAAGCAGGCGTTGGTGTTTCGGTGTTGTTCAATCCTAAGAACCTGTTTTGCGCTGCCGAAAATTCCATTTCAATTTTTGGAGTTAGCGCAGTAAAACATTTTGAGTCAGGCTTTATTGTTTGCGAAATACTGCTCAATAATTTTAATGGTGGAATAAGCGGTAAATATTCACCGTTCACGCCCTGGTTTTTATACATTGTTTTTCTGTTGAAGCCATACACAACCGCTAAACTATTGTCAAACCTGAAACCATTTAATTTTTGCGGGTGAACAGCCAACCAAATTTCTGCACCGTAAAGCTGTGCTGCTGCCTGTTGATATTGATACGTTTTGTTTCCCTGCGCATCTATAATTGCATTTCCATTATCATCTGTTACTAAATTCAGGTAGATATAGTTTTGAATATTGTTGTTGAACAAACTCACATCAGCAGAAAAATCTTTGAATCCTGCACTTGCCCCAATATCTTCCTGCAAAGAAAATTCAGGGTTGAAATTCCTGTTGCCGAGATAAATAATATGTGCCCCGGGGTCAAGTCCGTTACTGCCTATTTCGGTAATATTCGGCGCCCTGTAAGCCCTGCCGATATTGGCTTTCAGGCTGATTTGACGGGTGACTTCAAACGTTAATCCTGCGCTTGCAGACATGCCATGAAATGTTTTTTGGTAAGCAGCAAATTGTAATGTTGCATTCGCTGTGTCCGGAATATTTACATGTTCATCAAACCCTGTTGAAGCATTTGTTCTTACATAAAAATTATTCCATTGTACATGCCGTATATCATAACGCATTCCGCCGCTTATGCTCCATTTATCGTATTTCCATTTTGCATACACATACATTCCGCCATCGTACAAATTATAATCGGGAATAGGAAAATCTGTTGCATTCAAACTCTTGTTGTTTTGCAACATTCCGTTTATGCCGATTGTGGTTTCAATGTTTGCAAGCTTCGGTGCATTGTATCGCAAACCATAATTCAATGTATTTAAGCGCACATACATTCCTGCCTGTTCGGGCATTGTTGGATGATTGTATTCTCTGCGAATGTTTTGCTGAACGCCAAACAAAAAATCAATATTGCCCTTGCCGAGCTGATAAAAATTATGCAGGTACACTCTGTAATGCTGAATGTGCTGTGAAAGAGCAGGTACTTTGTATGAGTTCAATTTCTCATCAGAAACAAGCGGGCGATTTTTTATGGTGTCTTTATCGCCTTCATAAATTTGTTGGGTAAATTTTCTTGTGAGGCTATCACGGCTTCCATCCGGAATTGCCTGCCGGTTATCGTACCATGTAACATTGAAATGCGTAAAACCCTTGTCTGTTTTAAATCCTAAAAGAGCAGAAAAATTTTTCTCGTTAAAGTTGGTTAAGTAAACTCTTCCGTCAACAGCATTGCGATAATCTTTTGCTATGCGGTAAGAACCACGAACGGCAAACAAAAAATGTTTGTTGTTGTAATCTAAATGCAAACCGTTTCCGGTTAAGTTGTTGTTTGTTTGGTATTCGCTTATAAATTTTCCGTGCAACTTATTATCATCGTAATCCGGAACAAAAGGAAATAAACTCACAACGCCTGCCAACGCATCAGAGCCATACATCAAACTTGCAGGGCCTTTAATCACTTCAGCTCTGTCAATGTTGTAAGCGTCCACTTCAATGCCGTGTTCATCACCCCATTGTTGTCCTTCCTGCCGAATGCCGTCGTACAATGTAAGCACACGATTGTAGCCAAGCCCGCGAATAAAGGGTTTTGAAATGTTCGCCCCTGTTTTCACAGCATTTAAGCCAGGCACATTCTTTACCAATACATCAATAATGTTGCTTTCGTTTGTTTGCTCAATCTGTTTGGGCGAAACAATTGCGATAGCAATGGGATTTTCACGAATCAATGTTGCTTTTGAAACGCCTGTTACTACTACTTCATCTAACGATTTGCTATTCGCAATTAAAGAAATGTTGAGTGTCAGCTTATCGTTTTTTTTGAAAGAAATTGTGTTTTCAACATCATCATAGCCAATGGCTGATACCCGAAGCGTATAACTTCCCGCAGGAATATTTTTGATAAAAAAATTACCGATGCTGTCTGTTACTGTTCCAAAAGCTGTTCCTGCCAATGCAAGGCTTGCATAAGGAACAGGTTTATTTTCTGACGTTACTGTTCCTGAAACCGTTGCTGTTTGGGCATTTACAACGAATGAAAACAGAAAGGCAATAAACAACGATGCAACAGATTTCGTAACCACACCATTTGTTTTGGTGGTAAAAATATACAGTTAGGTAAGTCTAACTAAATAATTTTGAGAAGTCTGCTTACTTTTGTCTGTATGTTATCCCAAACAGAAGAAAATTATTTGAAAGCTTTGTTTCATCTTACTTCGGAAACTGCTCATAAATCCGAAACGGGAACAAACGAATTAGCGGCTACGCTGAATGTGAAGCCTGCAACGGCAAACGATATGCTCAAAAAGCTGAAAGAGAAAAAGCTGATTTATTATGAGAAGTACGGGAAAGCTTCTCTAACCGCTTCAGGAAAAAAGCAAGCTATTGAAGTTGTTCGCAAGCATCGGCTATGGGAAACATTTTTGTATGAAAAGCTTCAATTCAGTTGGGATGAAGTGCATGAAGTTGCCGAACAGTTAGAACATATTTACTCACCAAAACTGATTGAGCAATTAGAAAAATTTCTGGGTTACCCTGAATTTGACCCGCATGGCGATGTTATTCCCAATGCAAAAGGCGAATTGAAATTACAAGCCCGTAAAACATTGTCGCAGGTTGCTGTGGGTAAACCATGCAAGCTCGTTGCAGTAAAAGACAACAGTGCTTCGTTTCTCCAATATGTTGTTAAAGTAGGTTTAGGTTTGAGCAGCAAAATGAAAGTTGTCAGTCGTCAGGATTTTGACGGAACAACGGAAATAGAAGTGAATGGGAAAAAATCAATCGTCAGTCAAAAGTTTGCCGAAAATATTTTTGTTGTGTGAGTATTCTATCCCTGGTCGGCGTCTGCGCCGACCCGCCAATGATGAGGATGACGGGGATGCCAACTTCGGACCTAACCCCGTTCGGCTTTTCCATACTCTCTACCATAAAAAACCAGCTGTTCGTGCGGCTTTGCAACTAATGTCATGAACTCCTTTGTTATAGGCGCATTTGAATAATCCGGATGAACTGAGAATCAGGATTTGTAATGTTGTCACTCATTCCCCCTCCCATCTGTCCATGTCCCCCAAACTTCCAATTCCCCGGCCATACTCTGCCATATAATTTGACCCCAATCAAATTTTAAAAACAAATATCCCTGATTTTCAGATTGCAAACTTTTCCCATGAGAAACCGTACACTTATCTGTCCTTTAATTATCTTAAGACGCCATACCTGAGATAATAAAACATAGAGGTATGGATCATCAGCTCTTTCTTCTCAATCACTATGTTCAGCAGCATCCAGGGCTCATGAAACCCGTATTACTTTATATAAGGCCGGGTGTTTACGAGAAGATTGAAGTGCCGCTCATCGTGCATGTAAAAGCCGAATCGAACTGCTTTGCCATTTATCAATACAATACGGAGCAGCCGATCGTGATCTCCAAATGCTTAGCGAATATTGAAGCTCTGCTGCCTGCTGATTTCTTTATTCGCATTCACCGCAGCGATATCATTAATATATTTATGGTAGCGCGTTTTTACCCCGATGATGGCCTTATCACGCTGCTGAACAGGCAGGAGGTGCGCATTGCAGAAACACGTGTTTCAGCTTTCATCCGTAAATTTCAATTCTGGATGGGCCGGCTTCATGCCGTGCGCGGTGAAGAGCCGCCCTCTTTCGCCGGCGAAGAGGAGCAATCCCGCGCCTGAGCCGGATGGCATCTTCCTTTTTCCGTCATTATTCGTCGTATTCTTTGGTTGGCTTGTTATTCATTAGTCATAAACTGAAACAAACTAATGATGATTTACTTCAAATCATGGTTAGTTTATAACAAACTATGGTTAGTTTATAACAAACTATGGTTAGTTTATAACAAACTATGGTTAGTTTATAACAAACTATGGTTAGTTTATAACAAATCTTGTCTGGTTTATCTTAAATTAATACTGATTTATTGCAAACAATGCCTGGTTTGAAACAAACTAAGTAAAGTTTGTTGCGGATTTAATCTCTTTTGAAACAAAACAGGTTTAATTCATAAGCCGGTTGCGCCGGCAATTAACGCATTCACTCAACCGACCTCCGGATTCACTCATACTTTGCCTCCGTTCACTCAAAAGATGAAACGTGGCCATCGGGCGGGCGTTGCATGGAGTAACTAAATCATTCTATATGAAAACCAATTATGCAAATCTGCATTTCATGTTCCTCATCGCTCCGAGTCTGAAGCTGGCTTCAATCACTGACGATGAGCTGGACGGCTACGTGCAGGACAAGATCGACGCCCTTACCGGCAATGTGAACTTCCCCACTACCGATCCGAAGGTGACGGATGTGCAAACAGCGCTGGATGATTACCGGAAGAAACTTTCCGCCGCTGCCGATGGCAACAAAGCCGCCACGCTGGCGAAGAATGCTTCGCGTAAAACGCTGGAGGAGCAAACGACGCTGCTGGCCCTCGATGTGGCCAAGCAGAGCAAGGGCGACCTGGTGATGTTTGCCACCAGCCATTTCGATGCGCGCCAGCACCGCGGTAAAACGCCTCCGCTGGATGTGCCGCAGAATTTCCGGCTGATTTTCACGAAATATGAAAACCAACTGAAGGCGGTGTGCAATAAGGTGAATAATGCTACTTCGTATGAATTCAGGCTCACGCTGGATCCCACTAAACCTGTTACCGATTGGGAAGAGGTGATCACCACCACCAGCTCGCGCGTGGAGTTTACGGAATTGCAGGGCGGTAAGCGTTATTATGGCAAGGTGCGCGCCATCGGCGGCCGCAGCAAGATCAGCGACTGGAGCGATCAGGCCGATAAGATTTGCCCGTGAGTGCCATCAGTGAATCGCTCTCCCCGCTCATTTTATGCTGAAGCGATCAACATGAATTTGTTCGATGACGCCGGTGCCATGCACCGGCATTTTTTTTCTTACGACCGTGATTGAATTCATGAATACGGTGTGGAGCTGCAGGGAATCGAACCCTGGTCCAGACAAAGCCATCGAAAGCTTTCTACATGCTTATTCGTTCATTGTTTTTCGAAGCGAACTTGGCGAACGCCAGCCAACATTCACTCTTAGCCGGTGTATTTTCTCATTCTTAACAACCAGCGGTCAAGAACCAGCGCTGCATGATGAAGTTCCGGTTGCAGGCGGCAGCACGTGGCCCGCAGGGAACTAACGACTGTAATCGCTTTGCGATTAAGCAGCCATTGCAAATGAATTGTTGCCAATTATGGCGTCGGAAGTTAGAGATTCACGTGCTTGGCTTCCAATGCACGGCATGCTTACTTTCAAAGAACAATGCTGTCAATGCCGGTCAGCCCCGTTTATACAAAATTAGCGCATCGAAAGCGATTCGGTGCGCTATTTATTCAAGTTCAGGAAAACGGAAGTTTTAATTAATTAGTTCGCTCACCATCCTATCGGCTCAAATTCATTTCCATCATTTTCACCTCTTTTCCATTCATTACTTGATAGAATTCCATCTTCTGATGATTGTCATCCACAAACGTCTGAACTTCCCTCATCAAGGAAGGTTTACCAAGCGCAGGATCGTATTCTGAACCTTTGAACTCGATGCTCTTGCCATCAGTTCCGGGAGTGCCCTGCATGTATGAAATTCCGGTGCCCATGTTATCAACCCAGGTGCTGTAATACATTTTCATTCCATTGTCATACGCCAAAGTTCCTATTCCTTCAAACGGCTGTCCCATCATGTTGCCTGTATAATGCGTGGAAAGGTATCTTCCGCCGAGGATCATTTCATTGTGCACTTTACCTTGTGTTTTCACGGGTGGTTGTGAAGGATCCATCCATTGCGTTACTTCGGCATTCCAGTCACCGGCGCCTTTCGCCAGCATTTGCTGCTGTGTACCGGGAGTCATGTAATCAATCCATGCTTTCATAGCGGCTTGCTGTTGCGCTGACATGTCAGACTGTGCATTTGCACCCGTGGCCTGCGGAGCTGATTTTTGATCGTTTGATTTCTGAGCATTTGCTCCAAGAATTAAACTGAGAAACAGGAGAGTCAAAATTGGCGATTTCATAGTCATTATTTTTTTTGGAAAATAAATGAATCGTCTCTTTATGAACAAACTTTGACTCATATCTTTTGTTTAAATAAAAACTGCCGGATGAAATTTCAGAAAGTCATCCGGCAGTATTCTCTGTGCAGAATCGCTATCTCACATTTTCAAGTTTCATCCAGATTGATTTTCCATCCACAATCAATTTCACAAAATAATTTCCTGCTTCCTCCATCTTAATTGGATTTGAAAATGAGAATTGAATCATTAGTTCTGCTTTCGTCCGCTGAGCAAATACAGCACAGCCATTCTCACCGCGACACCATTTTCTACCTGCTCGAGAATTATTGAATGGTGGGAATCTGCCACATCACTGGTTACTTCAACGCCTCGGTTGATAGGTCCCGGATGCATGATGAGGATATCTTTATTGAGATCGTCGAGCATTTTTTTGTTGATTCCAAAGTAAAGAGAATATTCCCTGAGTGTGGGGAAATACTGAATCTCCTGCCGCTCGAGCTGAATGCGAAGCAGGTTCGCCGCATCGCACCACTTCAGGGCCTTCTGCACATCGTATTCAACTTTCACTCCCAGCGACTCGATGTAATTTGGAATGAGCGTCGGCGGTCCGGCTACCATCACTTCCGCATTAAGCTTTTTCAGGAGGAAAATATTCGAGAGTGCCACACGAGAATGACGAATATCTCCAATGATGGCCACTCTTTTTCCCTCCACCGTTCCTAATTTCTCACGAATTGAAAATGCATCGAGGAGCGCTTGCGTCGGGTGCTCATGTGTGCCGTCGCCGGCATTGATGATGTTTGCATCAACATGCTTTGAAAGGAAGACCGGAGCACCGGGCGCCGGATGCCGCATCACGATCATGTCAACTTTCATTGACAAAATATTTTTTACTGTATCGATCAATGTCTCTCCCTTCTTTACTGATGACGCCGAAGAAGAAAAATTGATGATGTCGGCGGACAATCTTTTTTCAGCCAGCTCGAATGAAATTCTTGTGCGTGTTGAATTTTCAAAAAAGAGATTGACTACAGTTGTGTCGCGAAGGGATGGCACCTTTTTGATTTTCCGGCCCAGCACTTCCTTGAATTCATCAGCCGTGGAGAAGATGAGTTCAATATCATCACGTGTGAGATATTTTATTCCCAGAAGATGTTTTACGCTGAGTGCATTCATAGCTCTTCAGGTTTTGCGGGCACGAGCCAAATTTGATCTGCGTTGTCCGTTTCTTTCCATTCAACTTTTACACGCTCTGAATTAAGTGAGTCAATGGCCTTGCCCACATAATCCGGCTGAATGGGGAGCTCACGCGAGTATCTCCGGTCAATCAGCACCAGCAGTTCCACTTTTGATGGCCTTCCGTAATCAAGCAGCGCATCCATAGCAGCCCGAACGGTTCTTCCTGAAAAAAGCACATCATCAATCAGCACCACTTTTTTTCCTTCAGTCGAAAAACGGATGTTGGATGATTTCGGCGTCAGTTGCTTTTCTGATGTCCGGTAATCATCACGGTAGAAAGTGACATCGAGCAGTCCGTATTTAATTTCAAGGTTAGTGATTTTTTTCAGGTGCGTGTATATGCGGTTCGAGAGAAGAATTCCGCGCGGTTGAATGCCGATAATTACTGCATCAGTAAAATCTTTGTGATTCTCGATGAGCTGATAACAAAGGCGATCAATGGTGAGGTTGAGTTTCTTGCTATCGAGAATAAGTCGCGGCTGCAACAACGGCAATGTTTGCGCAAAAATAACATCCGCAATTCAAATTCACTTGCGAATTGAACGGATCATTTTCTTCAACCATCCCGTTTCTTCCGCCATTAAATCAGCTCGGGATATTCCAGTAATGAAGATGTTCAAAAATAAATTGAAAAAAAGATCAGGTTACCTAGTAATGATTACTCATTTATATAACTTTGGCTTAGCGATTACGAGGTATGAAGGGCAAGCAAATGAACGATTTCCGCTTTTTGAATCTCATCGCCATTATCGGTGCTGCCTTCATTCTAACTATTGAGGTCTGGAATCTTTACAGTGTCAACCGCAGCAACAATTATGCGGCGTGGATCAGTCACACGCATGAAGTGATTGAAAACAGCAATGAACTTCTCTCAAACATCGCCATTACTGAATCATGGGCGCGCGGTTATGCCGCCACGCGTGAGGCATCATTTCTTCATTCCTATTACCAGTCGAAAGAGCAAATCATGCCTGTGCTTAATCAGCTGAAGCAACTTGCATTTGACGATCGTGAGCAGCAGAGCAGAATTGACACACTCACAACTCTTGCAATGAATCGCATGGCTCATTTAGATGAAACCATTTCAGCTGCTACCGATTCCGAACTGAGTTATAACGCACTCACACAACAGATGACGGAGGGAGGGCGAATTTCCGCACTCTTCCGTGAGGCAAATCAACGGCTGAAAGATCGTGAGCAACAGCTTTTGCAAGAAAGATTGATCTCGCTCGAAAACGAATACAGAAATTTCAGGACGCTTATTATCATCACCAGCTCTCTTTCGCTGACGGTACTCCTTGTTCTCTATATTTTTCTTCTCCGCCAAATGGAGCGGAGAATGAAAACAGAAAAAGAACTCTTCATTAGCCGTGAATGGTTCTCAAAAACTCTGGCCAGCCTCGGCGATGGTGTCATTGCCACCGATATTTCAGGGCTCATCACCTTTCTCAATTTCACGGCACAACAGCTAACCGGCTGGAACGAAAAAGATGCACTCGGCAAACCGCTCGACTTTGTTTTCGATCTCGTCAATGAATCTACGGGGTTGCCGGAAGAAAATCCGGTGAAGAAGGCGATGCAGGAAAAGCAAATCGTGCTTATGGCCAATCATGCCGTTTTAATAAGCAAAGACAAATCGCATCGATTCATTGATGACAGCGCTGCACCAATTCTGAACGACTATGGTGAATTAGTGGGCGCTGTGCTGATCTTCCGCGATATAACCGACAAGGTTGAGTTCAGAAAAAAATTGATTGAGAGTGAAAATCGCCTCCGCAAAATCATAGAGAACTCGAGCACGGTGATCACCATCAGAGACAAAGAAGGAAGATTTACCCTGGTGAATAAGGCCTTCGAAAAACTCACCGGCTGCACTGAAGAAGAGCTTATCGGGCGCAAGCACATTCCGACTCTTACGCGCGGCGCCCGCATCAATGAATTCAGTTCCATTCTAAAACCAATGGAAACGGACTCAGTGATCACGAGTGAAGAAGAATGGATGACACATGACGGAAGCATGCGTTACTTCGTGGCGGTTCGTTTCCCGATTAAAGATGCTGCAGGAAAAATTACGGGCGTAGGCGCTGTGTGCACCGATATCACTGAGCAAAAGCTACAGTTGGAAAGTCGTCACGAAAAATTGTTGCGCATGCAAATGGAAGAAAGCGAGTCACACTATAAATCGCTTGCCAACAGCATTTCCGAAATGTTTTTTTCCATTGACCGCAATGATCGGTTCCTTTTTTGGAATCATGCCTGTGAAAAACAAACGGGTAAGCATGAAGAAGACGTGATAGGAAAAAGAATGGACGACATCTTTCCCGGAGCGGAGTTTCAATACCTGAAAGAAAAATTTCATCATGCGATCCGTGAACAAGCCGCAGAAATTTTCAAGAGTGAATTTCGCAGCAACGGAACCACACAGAACTTCGTTGTACATGTTTACACTTCACCTCATGGAATTTCTGTACTTATGCAAGATGTGACCGCGCAGCGCAAAACGGAACAAGAAGCCATGAAACTCGTGGAGAGTTTGCAGCAAAAAAATAAAGATCTGAGGCAGTTTGCTTACATCATATCGCACAACCTGCGGGCGCCCATTGCAAAAATCCAGGGACTGGCTGATCTCTTCAACACCGACACCGAGAGCGATGAAATAAATACTAAAATAATTGAAAACATTACCCGCGAGCTCAAGGGATTGGATCAGATAGTGAATGATCTTACGGATATCATCTCCATCCGAGAAATTGAATACAAATCGAAAGAGCTTGTTTCACTTCATGATGAACTCGAGCAGGCGAGAATTATTTTATCAGAGGAGATTAAAGCATCCGGCGCCGCCATTATTGAAGATTTTTCCGAAGTGCCTTCAGTTAATTCCATCAAAAGCTACCTGCACAGCATACTCATTAACCTGATCAGTAACGCCATAAAATTCCATGCACCGCAGCGGTGTCCCGAGATCAGGGTTACAAGCCGCAAGCATGAACAATTCACGGTGATCTCCGTACAGGATAACGGACTAGGAATAAACATGGCAAAGCACGGCTCAAAATTGTTTTCACTCTATAAAAGATTTCACAACCACGTAGAAGGAAGAGGCATGGGCTTGTACCTGGTAAAGAATCAGGTGGAGTCACTCGGAGGAAGAATCGAAGCAGAAAGTCAGTTGAATGAAGGCACAACGTTCAGAGTATATCTTCCGGCAGATAATTATTTAACTTATGAAAAAACCATTTAGACTGGTTTACCTTATCGACGATGACCCCACATTTAATTTCATCACCAAGCTCATGCTGAAGAAGATTTCCTTTGCAGAAGAAATCATTGACTTTGTGGATGCCGGTGATGCCCTCAGCAAACTTCAGCAAGTGGCCGATACTGAACGCCTCAATTTTCCTGAATTGATCTTTCTCGATCTGAATATGCCCGGCATGGATGGCTGGGATTTTCTTGACGAATATCAGCTGCTTCCGCGCAAGCTTGTGCAGCAATGCAAATTATACATCCTCACTTCTTCTATCGATCCCATTGACAAATCCAAATCGCTCGACTACTCTTGCGTTGCTGATTTCATCACCAAGCCGCTCGCATTGGCTACCGTGAATCGCATCAGCGAAAGCAATCACAATGCGGCAGCGGAATGAATTTTATTTCTTCGTTCAGAGCAATCATTTCGCATCGCCTTCATCGTTCTCTCACACCCGGAAAAAGAGGAATTCAATCAATGTTGAGCTTGCTATGTAATTATTCGCATCAGCGAACGCCAAGTCTTTCACTTCTGCAAAATCAGTGGCTCACCGAAACTTTGCGTACCGTTATTGCGGTGTCGCTAATCACTGTTATGAAATAAATTCCCGCCAGCCAATCAGACGTGTTGAGTGTAACCACGCTTGAGGATCCTGCATCTGTTTCCCTCCGATAAATTACCCGCCCCAATTGATCAAATACCTGAATTGCACTCGGAGCAATATTGGATTGACTTAAATCGATATTAATTTCTCCATCGGCGGGATTTGGAAATAATCTCATCGCATAATCATTCTGCTGCGGATTTATTTTGAAGGGAGAATTGCTTGTCGCAATCGATAAAGTGTAGCACTGAGAATTTGAATACTTACCATTCGCTGAGGTAACCATAAGCCGGTATTTATCCGCCGAAGCATTATCAATCACTATTGAATCATTGGCTTTACCTTTATTGTTAGAGCGCGCAATAAGCGTACTGCCCTTAAATAATGCAATGTTGTAATTCGCAGGTAAATCAGAAAGTACGATTTGCAGATTATTCTCTGCAGGAATTACATTGAATGCATACCAATCGTGATCAGAAGCGGATCCTATACTTGCCGATAGAATCACATCGGGAACAATTTCAGTCGCCTCACTCATCTGATCATTGGGCTCATAAATATCAACGCACGCTCCTGATGAAGTTTGTCCGGCAATAATTGGTTGATTGGCTTCCGCATTGTATGCATAGTCTTTGATAATTATTTCGGGAGGATTACTGAAAACATCCATTCGAATCCAGCCGTAGTGCGGTCCGTTATTTCCCGCTAAAGCAAAACCCAAATACTTATCAGTGCCTTCTCCCCATTGACCATATAAACTTGCACCTGCACGCTGATAGAACAGAGTTGCATAACCCGAGAACTGCGATACAAAATTTTGAGCGGGGCCAACGCTGGCACCAAGATTCAATGCACTCGGATATTTGAATGGATAACCGCTGTTTGCATACCCGAGCAGTTGATTGCCGACATGGCTATCGTAAAATTTTACGCCGGCAAAATTGATCAGTGTATTGCTGCCGGATCCATACACTTCTGAATGATCCACTCTGAATGCCAAATCAAACACGCCATCATTGTTTATATCAAGCGGTGTAATCGCCGAGGCACCGGCTCCTGCTGAGATGTCAAGGTCAGGATTTACATCCTTGTATATAATTTGCCCTGAAGCGAAGCCCGCCTTGAAAACAACCGGAGATACCATGAGCGAGTATCTCTTCAATTTGCCTATGAGAGAAGAGTTAGATTTTTTCATAAACAGTGTTTTTACAAATCTAGCAAAAAATATACAACGAACTTTCAGGAATGTATATCTGATTTATATTCATGCAATCACCTCGTCCGATTTAATCATACATTTGAAGTGTCCCCGGCAGAAAATGGAAACTCATCAAATTAAGAGTGAAAAAGAAGAACGCATCGGCGTTATTACTCTTTGTCGACCTGAAAAAAAGAATGCACTCAATGATCAGCTCGTTGCTGAATTAACAGAAGCAATCACGCAATTAGATGCTGATGAAAATATAAAAGTGATTATTCTGAAAGCTGAAGGAGATGTTTTCAGTGCCGGCGCCGATCTCGATTATTTGCAGAAGCTTCAGAATTTTTCTTATGAAGAAAACCTCGCTGACTCGAATAAGCTGAAGGAACTCTACCTGAAAATTTATTCCGGAAAGAAAATTTTCATTTCGCAAGTGGAGGGTCATGCCATTGCCGGTGGCTGCGGACTTGCAACGATTTGTGATTTCTGTTTTGCGGTTCCCGAAGCAAAGTTTGGTTACACTGAAG
>Ga0335085_10001050_pt1 | contig 65108 bp, 61 predicted proteins | sample Lox_Sample_45_FD_206712 | JGI IMG/M metagenome (GOLD analysis project Ga0335085, IMG submission 206712) | Soil microbial communities from Loxahatchee National Wildlife Refuge, Florida, United States - Lox_Sample_4.5 | ecosystem: Environmental > Terrestrial > Soil > Wetlands | place: USA... | reverse complement strand
GAGACCAGTTTTTTCTCAGCCGCATCTTTTGCGCGCCCTCCTGTGCTCGTTTTCGTCGTCGTCACTTTCCTTGTTTCATTGCCACAGGAGGAGATTTACCCACAAATTCTGCCGTAGAGCCCTATTTTTTCCTTTGAATCATTCGAGGTCGCTGGCTGCTTCGAAAACCGTGGAAAGCGCTCGCCTTTACGGCCTTCACGCCGCCCACGACCTGGATTGCCCGACGTATGCCCCGGTTCGACACACACGTTTGAGATGAGTCCTGCCACTTGTGCCGTTCTCTTGTGAGCGTAGCCCTGATCAGGCGTGGAGGTTGACGGTTAGCGGGAGTTGAGGGGCCACCCGCAATTCCCGTTTAAATACTATGGTCCGCCCAGCTTCTTGCTGGAGCGTGGCCTGCAGTGTTTCATTGCCCAGCCTGGCCTCGACCGTGTTCAATGACTTAGGAGCGTTGCCCAAAACGACGCTTGTTAGCTTCAGCACGCCTTCTTCGACTACAACTTGCGCGTCGAGACTGGTGGCGGTTTGCGAATGCTCAAAGCTTCCCCATCCCGACGGTGCTGTCCAAAATGAGCGAATGGCCGAATCATCGACCCGTGGCGTCAAAGTCAGTCTTCTCTCCACCCCGGAATAATGGAATCCATTCAAGACGACCACCAGCGCCCAGCTCGCCATGGCTCTCGCATAGTGATGGCCGCATTCTGGCTCATTCCACGGATTGCGTCGCTCCCCGTCATGGCGCCGACGGACAGATTCGACCACTGTCAAGGCTCCCCCAGTCATTCCCTCGTGCATCATGTGTGCAGCAAGTTGATATTCCAGGCCATTCCACGTCTCGGCATAATAGGGAAAAGGAATTTCTGGCCGCTTTCCATTCGGGTAGGTCGCGACTAGGACACCGGCGTCATCGTTTAGTGCGTATGTTCGTTGCACGCTGGAGTGTTCGGCCAAATTAGGCTGGTAATTGTTGCGATAAATGGACTGAACGGTCGTGCGAACGTGGTCTCTGTCCAGCAGATAGCCCAGGTCTACGACATGCGACATGTACTGGCCCACCAACTGATCGCACAGACAGGCCTCGCCCATCTGATAGTCAGGTCTTTCGGAATTGGCGCCGCCACTTTCTCCGGGATGATCCAAGCCCATTCGCAACCCGGGAGCGATCTGCGTGGCCGGTCGACCGGCAACCATTTGCACATAATACTCACCGTTAAAGAGATTGAGATCAATCCACTTCGACCCACTCTCGAACAGGCGCTGGTAAACGGTGGCGGTTGCCTCTTCACCGAGGGCCCGCGCCATCTCTGCTCCGGCGCGCAACGCACCGAGATACCAGACGCCGCAAAGTGGATTGGGACCGTAGAATTCCACGTCGTAGGTGTTGTGCTGGACACCCTCCATGACGCCGTCACGATCAGCGTCCCAACCATTGGGTATCCATGCGAATTCCAGGGCTCGTTTGGCATTCGGCCAGAGACGGCGCAACCATTCCGTATCACCCGAAAGCTGCCAGTCGCGATAAAGCTTCATCAGGCAGCCCATCTGCCCATCCGCCGCGGCCTCCTGCCAGACCTTCTTGCCATCCGGTAGATAGGACCGAAAGCCCATTAGCCCAGTATCGGTTGTGTTGCGAAGGAATTCCGACTCGCGAACAGAACGGGACAGCGATGGAAAGACAAAAGCTGTTGCCTGCTCGTAGTTCCATACGTGGGTGCAGTTACCGTGGCAGCATCCTTTCTGATCGTCGCAGCCTTCGAAACCGTGAAACTCGCCGTCTGCTGTACGGAACGCCGTGTTCGTCCTCAAGGTTGACAAATTACTCATCGCTGCATCCAACACTGCTGGCGGCAGCGTGGAAGACTCGACTACCGTCGCGAACCTGCGGGTGCGAGCCTCCAGTGAAGGGAATTCGTTCGCGAGAAACGTTGCCACCTGCCAAGCGTCTCGAAAGCGCCGGCAGTATGCATTTCCCACGAGTAGCCGCCGGTCCTCATCACTCGCCGCAGTCCATCCGCAACGTTCCGGCGTCCGATTGGGGAAGTGCCATGTCAGGAAGAATGTGACGGAGCCTTCGTCTCCTGGAGGGATGCTTTGCGTTACAGCTAGTGAACCTACTGGACTAAGCGGCAGGGAGCTGCTATCGAGTGCGCCATCGGCAGTGAAGTCATCCCAGAAGCTGAGTGGACCGTCCCACCACATGGCCCGCTTCCAGCCCCGCAGATAGCTAATACTTCTCAGTGATGCACCTAGTGCACCCAGCACAAACGACCCCTTGAAAGGATCCGTGGCGGGCAGAAACGGGTTTTCCATGTAGAGACCGACAAGCCCATCACCTTGTCGAAACGCCGTCTGCCGGCCTTCCTTGCCGATCGGATTCTCCAAGCTCCATGCCACACTTGCCTTGACGGGAAAAGAGCTGGGATTCTTGAGCCGGTAGCGAAGGATGGCCACAGGCAACCCGGAGGCCTCGACATCCAATGGAATGAAAGGACTGAAAGCCTCGAGCTTCAAGCGTAGGGGCAATCTGGGATCATGAAATTCTATTCGTGCGAAGGGATAAGCACCGATGAAGGTGGCGTTCTCCAGTCGCGGCAGACCTGGAACGTTGTTCGCGCCCAGGCCGGAGCTTCCTTCGTAAGGAGGCGTGAGCCGTGACTCTAATACACGTGCCACGGATGCTTGGCCTTCCATCTGCGCCCACACCGCACCGAAAGCATAGTCAGGCGTGTTTCCCTTATCCGGGCGGTTGAAAATCTCCCAGTCGCGCAGCTGTCCACGTCCACCAAGCGAAATTGTTCCGGTGCCGATGCCGCCGAGGGGGAACGCGATCATCCTCAGATTCGATCCCGCAAATAGGCGAGGGTACGCAAAGGGGGGTGATGACGACTGCGGACCATTCCCTGCACCCAGCGTGCCGAACGTTCTTGCCGATATCGGCAGGGCTGAAATACCCTCAGCAGTCGAAAGCATGCCGCCCACTGCGGCATGCTTCAGGAAATCTCTGCGCTGGTACTTCTTTGCGTTGCGCTTCTTGGCCATGCCACCCCTCGTGAGCCTATCGTGATCTCGCTACGCGCTTTTAGGCAGTAGATGACTCGGTGTATTCGCTGCGCCAGATGCCCAAAGCAAGGAACTCGAGGCATCAGTCTCAAGCGCCGCCGGCTCCACAAAGATGATCCCTCCGGTAGCTAGCTATTCAGAAGAGAGGCGCTTTCGAGATCTCTGGCTGGCTGCGACCTGATACGTTGACCGAGGTACCGATTAGAGACAGCCACGCTCAGTGGATGTCCAGCGCTCTGTTGCCGCTCGACTCCGGACCCGGGTGAGCTGTGTAGGGCCCGACACAACGCACGCCATCGATGCTCACAATTTTAGTCAAAACGTTGATGTTCTGCTGATGTCGGCCCAGTGAAACAGCTCCGACGGCTTTATCGCCAGGTCGGTACCTGCTTGCCCTCGATTTTGAGAATAGCCTCCTGTGCCGTATAGGTCACACGCAACATCTTTAGCGCCTCCGTGAGAGCAGGTAAAGCATTCTTAGCATCGGGACCGATGTTGCCCAGCGCTGCTGCAACGCTCCTCAGGACGAAGACGGGCTCGCCCTTATTCAGCAACCGTTCCGCGAGCGGCTGCACCGCGTCGCGGGCAGCTGGGCCGACGGAACCAAGCGCATCGGCAGCCGGAGCGCGCACATAGTCGACAGGATCGCCTAGAGCTCGGATCAGTGCAGGTACAGCAGATTGCGCTTGGCGACCCATAGTTGCCAGCGCCACGGCGGCAAGATCGCGGGTGCGGGGGTCGGGGTCCGCGAGGACCTCGGCCAGCCTCGCCACCGCACCTGCCCCAGCCGTAGGGCCGACTTGCGAGAGTGACCATGCAGCAGCCTGACGGACCTCCACATCCGAATCTGCAAGTGCCCTTGCGAGTTCGGGAACAGCGGCCCGAGCGTCCGCGCCAAAACTTCCCAGAGCACGAATTAGCTCCGGTCGTCGCCACGCCGGCGAGCGTGTCAGCTCCGCAAGATAGAACGAAAGAGGCTCACCACGATAAGCAACGGTTCTCGTGCTTCCCTCCAGTATCATCCCACCTTTTATCGGTGCGCCAATCTCCAGGGCCGGCGAGTTTAAGCTCGGTACCCTCTCTAGGACCACGTTGTCGATGCCGAAGTTGTAGCCGGTAGCGCGCGGGTCCTTGCCTACGCAGACGAAGGTAAGGACGTGGCGTCCCCTCGGGAGATTGAACCAGCCAAACCGCCTGTCTTCAGCAACATAGACTTCATCTGCGTAGTTATGGATTACTTCTCTGCCAGGTGGCTGAACGTCGGACTGTCCCCAAGTCTGAGTGACAGAGTTGGTGGGCTTTCCGTCGAGGGTGGCAACGTAGTCGCCGTAATCCGGAGCATCCGCGATCTCAGCCAGAACTTCATAGTAACCGTCCTTTGGTACGCTAAACGGCACGTTGATCTTCGCTCCAGGTCCCGCGGCTTCAAAGAAGAGGAGGTCTTTCGACCAGAACACTTCTTTCTGCACGGATGCCTTGCCCATTTCGGTCGCGACGTCGTTGATCGAATTCTCGACTTCGATCTGCATGGCATTCCCAAGTGGGAGGCGTGCGGTGCCGTAAGGCGGCTCGGGCAGGCCTTCGTTCACGCCCTTCTGATACCAGAAGGCGACGCTTGAAAAAAAATCATTGCGCTCCTCAAAGCCGGAGCGGGCGCCGCCGTCGGCGTTGTAGGTCCAGCCGTAATGCTCGATCTCGGCGCGTAGTGACCTTTTGAAGGGGATCGGATCCGGGACGTGCCAGCGGAATCCGGTGAGTCTCGCCCCCACGCCTTCGCCTTCTGCCACCGGAGTACCGGTCCAGGCGCCATCGGAAACTCTCAGCCCCCATGCGTCGTTGAAGTAATCTTCCGTTCCTGTGCCGTCGATGCGCGTCTCCTTCTCTCCGTCGACGTAAAACAGGTCATCGCCTTCGCCGAACCACCCATTAGCGGTCTGGACAACGCTCATAACCGTGCCCACGTAGTGGCCGGTACCTTGAATGTCCAGAAACTTGTAGTTGAACCCGTGCCGCGGTGGCCTCTCCTGCCGGTAATAGGCGTGGAAATAAGCGATGTCCGCCGGGAGCGATGCGTACTTACGATAGTCGATGTGATAGTAGAAGCTCGTTACAAAGCGATTGCCCTCATTGGTGACGGTAATGCGGCAGGACTTCCCAAACGGCATCTGCCAGTAACTGTTGCGAGCTCGGCCGAAGGAGGCATCTCGCACCATCATCGAATTCAGGTTGCGCTCATATCCGTGGCCCACACCGAAAAAGTCACCCAGGGGAGCGTCGACGCTGGGCGTTTTGTGTCCGTCATAATAAACCCTCAGGCGCAACAGACGCGGCCAGCCAAATTCGTTGTCCGCCACCGTCACCCACATGTGAGTTACGGCGGCGGGCCCCACGAGGTCCGCTATCACCAGGGTCTGGCCCGGCATGATTCGTTTGCTGTCATCATTGCTGAAGGCGAAGTGGTTGTTGCTGGAGACGCGCCAGGCCGAGTAGTTCTTAAGGCGCGCGAGATCGAGCGAATCATTTGGGTCGGTGTCGCGCACTTGTGCCGACACGAAGGAAGGAAGTAAGGCAAGGGCCGTTAGGAGAAATCTCCTGATCCATCCCCGATTTGGACAAGGTTTCACAGCACCAAGACCTCGCGAACGCGGCCGCCGTGATCAAGGGTTCCGACGGGGATTCGAGGTTTACATCCCGTATGCTCTGTTTCCATCGCCCATAAAAGGGACGAACGTGCCAGCCGACTGCCGCCTGACACGATACTGTGGCGGCGGGCCCGAAGCCCAGTTCCTTCGTGACCACCAGTCTCGCATGACGATCCCAGGTGCTTAACCGCTCGAGACGCTATCTCCTGCCTTGAGCCTTTGAATCCTAGCGACGTGCCTCCCGCCGCTGCCCTCTAATCGTCGTGGTGTCTTTCGCCGGTAATGTGGCTTTAAGGAACCGAGCGCCACGCGGCGCCTCTATGGGAAAGCGCAGTAAGCTCGGAACAATAGCCACGTCAGGCGCCACTGAGGCCGCTCCTGCCTTCCGGACCCAGTCGTGACGGCCGTGCATAGTCTTCTCCCCGGAGTTCTGCGGGTGTTCCAGCATCGTGCCGAGGATGGCGATGGTTCAAAGCCCTTACCTGCTAGCGCCGACTCCCTATAACGTTACAGAAGCCGTATACTTGAAAAGTTGGTGCTTGTCAATGGGAAACTGACTTTCCCAAGAATCGCGATTGACGGACCCGGAGCGGTTGGATAGGGGGCAGAAAGAAAATTGAGGCGCCCTGGGATTAGAATTCAACCCCATGAGACCGTCCCCTCTCTCCCCGGAGGGTCTCAAGGCGCTGGCCACGGCGCACTTCGGGCCCGCCCTCGACACCACCACGGGCGAGCCGGGAAGGCAGGGTTGTTATTCAGGGTTTTTCCTCCTGCTTTTAGGTTGCCAGTGCGGCGCAACGCCCCCGTGCCGATTCCAGCAGCACCCATTTTTCAGCATGCTTTCACCTACAAAACCCAGGCTCGGGCATGCCGCACCAGCTTGCCGGCCAGCCGATACACCTTCCAGCGCAGCGTGCTCACCGACACCCGGCGATACGCTTCCGGCAGCACTTGGCGCTTGAGCCGTTGGGCGAGATTGTAGGCGAGCACGCTGATGGCGAAGTAGAGCGCATTGGCCTCCAACTGCCCGCACGACATCTGCTCCATCCCCAGATCGAGATTCAGCTCCTTGTGCCAGTTCTCACACTGCGCGCGCTGATTATGTTTCCAGATCGCTTCGTGGGCTGGCTCTACCCGGTTGGTCGGCACCGCGTGATAACAATAGCGGCTGGCTTCGAAGAGATTGGGCTGCGGATTCGCCCAGCGCAAGACGATCAGCCGGAAGGCTTGCTCCGTGCCGTTCATCGTGTGCACGGTCTCGGTGATCTGCCGGTCCGTGGCCACGTCCTCGACCGTGCGGAAAGCTTGCCAGGCTGTCTCCGGCAGGTTCTGGATCTCGCGCTTCACCGCCACATCCAAATCCGCCGTGATGCTGAAGCTGCGCTCCGGCTGGCTGTAATGGTTGATGACCGCCGCCTGATAGGCCGCGCTGTCAGTGCGAAAATAGACCTTCCCTCCGGCGGGCAGTACCGCTTCACATTGCCGGGCGAATTTCAGGACCCTGGCCCCAGGGCGCATATTTCCCGGTCGAAACTCCTGCCCCACGCAGAGCCCGTGCGCATAGCCCAGCAGCGGCATATAGCCCTTGACCTTCTGATAGGTCCATTCCGCCTCTTGCTTCTCCGCTTCGATCTGGGTGGCGTCCACATCCAAGATCACTTCCCCGGCCTCGCTCTCCAGACCGCGCCGCGCCAGTCTGCCGGCTCACTCGGTCAATGCCCTCGACCCCGCCCTCTCCAGGCCCAACTCCTCCAGCACCGGCGCTCCGGCTGCAACTCCCGCAGGTCCTCCAGCCGCCGGGCCCCGGCCTGCAGCATCCACACCAACGCCCGCACAAACTCCCCCGACCGATACCCTCGCCCCGACTCCGGTCCCTCCACCACTCGGTCCCCTTCCTCCCAGGCGCCCAGCGCTCGCGCCGGCTCTTCCAGCACCAACAAACCGCCCAGACTGGTCGATCGCTCGCGGCTCCTTTCCAGCTTGGTTGGTAGGATCAATTGCGGTAGGCTGGCTTCCATCGATCACCCTCCCGGTGTGGTTTAGGATTCTTCGCAAAGTCTCTATAACACACATCCCACGAGGGCGGTCGTGTTTTTCACTCAAAGCTATCGCGATTCTTGGGTTGACTTGGATTTCAAGTGTCAAGGTCTATCGAGACGACTGGGGTTCAGAATTCGCCAGGCACCTGTGGGTCCCGCTCGAGGATTCCACCTCTTACGACGGCACCCTTGACCATCTCAAATGGTCGACGGCGCCTGGCGTTAGCTTCTTAACCCGTCGCGATTCGCCGCTTGAAAACCTCCAATGCCTCCGCTAAGATGTTCTAGATCGTTCCAGATTCGTCAGACTCGAGTTCCCTTTGGCTGTGACCCTCAAAGACGTCGCGAGAGCACTTAACCTCTCTATCTCAACGGTTAACGCAGCTTTGTACAACCGATCCGATATAAGTGTTGCGACACGCAGGAGGGTCCGGGAGATGGTCCGGGAAATGAACTACCGGCCTAACCTGGTGGCTCGGAGCCTCGTGACGAGGAAGACTAACGTTCTAGGTGTGGTTGTACCTGACCTCTCAAGATCTTTCTTTACAGAGGTTACGAAGGGCATTGATCACGTCGCGAGCGCGTCCGGTTACAACATCCTACTGTGCAATACGGGTGAGGATCCTGATCGAGAGGACGACCAAGTGAGAACGCTCGTCAGCAAGCAGGTGGACGGATTGATTCTGGCATCCGCTCACCCTCAGGGCTCCACGGGGCTGAGAGATGAGATCGCCAATTGTGGCATTCCGTTTGTCCTTGTTGACCGCTTCTTCCCCGACCTTCCTTTTGTTGGCGGTGACGACGTTCAAATTGGCCGCCTAGCTACCGAACACCTGATTCAACAAGGCTATCGAAACATCGCGCATCTGAGGGGACCCAATGTTTCGACTGCGATTGGTAGGCTTGAGGGCTATTTGAAGGCACTCAACGACCATGGCCTGCGCCCCCGGAAGGGCTGCATTGTGGAGGCGAGCTATCATGGAGAGGCGAGTGGCTTCAAAGCTATGAGGAAGCTCCTTCGTTTGTCGCCAGGGGCAGACGCGGTTTTCGCTGCGAGCGACCCTATTGCAATAGGTGCGCTTGAGGCTATCATCGAGGCTGGATTGCGGGTTCCGGAAGACATGGGGTTGGTCGGCGTCGGCAATCACAGGTACGGGGAGTACCTCCGGGTCCCTCTGACCACGGTCGACCAAAACCGCCTAGAAATTGGCAAACAGGCGGCTTCGCTACTGCTTGAACTAATCGAAGGGAAGAGCGACCGATCACCCCGTCTGACATTGCTTAAGCCGAAGCTCATTCCACGCGAATCAAGCCTGCGGCTCCAAAACGCCAGAAAGTCGCAGCGTCCACAAACCTCGAAACCCCCGACACGCGGAGCGTGCCGGAGTTCGGCTCTTGGCAGGAGTCTGTGAGCCCCAATGCCTTTCTGGGCTTCGGCAAGCCGGACCTCGCCGACCAAGGCTCCACCTTCGGAGTCCGGCTCTCAGAGCGCACGTCCAATATCGAATCAACAGCTTAAGCTTGCAGATCTCCGTGCTGTCTTGCTTAGCAGCCCGTGGCGCAAACGGCGTTTTTTGGTGAGGGCGAGAAAACGGGGTTTGAGGATTCCGAAGAGCCAAGGTTCGGTTCGAAACGGTTACCTGGCTCTTCCGAGGCCGGTGGGCGCTCCCAAACCCCGCTCAGGTGACGCAACAAGGCTAAAAGGAGGTCCGGGCGGCAGGCCTGCAGACCCCGAGGCGTCCCGCGGCCCAACATTTGGCGCATCACCAGACCCAGGTTGAACGCCGCCACGTACACCAGCAAGCGCTTGAGGATGTTGGGGTGCCGCCGCAGATGCACGCGTCGCATTCCACCCGTTTCATACTAGTGGGCGAAGCTCCGTTCCAACTTCTCACCCCGCTGTCGCAACAGCCTCTTCCCACGCTCGCCCCCAATCCTCCGCCGGTTGGCGTACACCGCCGCTTGCTCTTCTTTCTTCCCCTCCCAGCGTCGCCGCCCCCGCTCCGGTTCGGAGCAGTAGCTGCGCACCTTCAAGTCCGCTAACTCCACCAGCACTTCGTTGCTGTGATACCCCTTGTCCAGCACGACTTCTTTCGGCCCTTCCGGATTCACTCCCTCGCTCTTCGCTTCTCCAGCCACCGTTGCGATCTATTCCCCCGCTTCACACACCGTCTCCCCCACCGTGCGCGTATCGCCCGCGTCCGCCGGCCCCAGGTTCACCGCCACCACCGCCCCGCTGCTGAAATCCACCGCCTGCTCCACCTTGTGCGCCAAGTGCGTGCGCCCATCTTTCATCTTGGTGATGCGCGCGTCGGGATCGTGCGGGTGCTTCCACTCCTCATTCGACCCCTTGTGCGCCCGCTTCCGGTCCAGCCGCGCCAGTTGTTCCCGCGTCGGGGTCTTGATTCCTGACTCCTGCGCCAGTTGCTTCAGAAACTCCTGATACCCTTCTCCCGTGTCCCGCCGCACGATCGATCGGAGCGCCGCGTTCGCCTCCAGCGTGCTGGCGTCGATCCCCAGCGTCTGCCCCTTCAGCAGCCCTTTCTCCGCCAGCACTCCCAGCACCCACGTGAACACTTCCCGATGCGTTTCCACATCGATCAACCGCCGCGTGCGCGAGATCGTGGAATGATCCGGCGGCGATTCATCCAGCCCCACCCGCAGAAATCGCCGCAGCGCCAGCGAGTCCTGGGCCCGCCAGGCGATCCCGCGTTCCGAGTCGATGCCCTCGAAATACCCGATCAGCAGCAGCCGGAAGTACACCCCCGGCACCAGGCTGGGTCGCCCCCGCTTGGCCGCATAAAACCGCCGGCACCGTCCTTCCACGAATTCGTCGAAGCGACTTTCGTCCAGCAACTGATTCAGACGTTGATAGAAAGGATGACTCGCACCCTGGGGCAGCGCCTGGTGCGGCACCCACAGCTCCTCTTGTTGTTCTTGCTCCTTGCGGGTTCCCATGGCCATGCGCGCATTCTACACGCATCAGCACTCGCTTCATCCCCGGAACGCCGAAATATTATTCCTGCGCGGTTGATTTGCACCACAGGCTGTTAGAGGGTTGATTGCTTGTTGACGCACGACCCATGAGCCGCCGAGCAGAACAGCTCGTTCGGTCCATCTGGTACACTCCTCGTTTGAGGTAATAGACGGCTCGAATCTCGAAACTCGCGCCTCGCTCCCGCCAACTGGCCATATCGCAGACGCATCATGCAGAGCCTTAAACTCTTATTGCAGGTGAACTGAAAGTCTCTTGAGCCGGGGTCGGGGGCCCGCGTTGAGAGGAACGCCCTTCGGACAGCGTGTCTGGAGAAAGGCCTGATCAAAGCCAGCGAGCCTTGCTGGTCAGGCGCGCGTGTTGTTGAGGCTCAAGCGTCCCCTCCCCGACGAATCGCGTGCCAGATCTCAGGAATCTTCTGAAGATGCTCCAGCCCAGCAATTCTCTTGACAGCCTAATCTGCAACGTTATAGACTGCCGACCGCCTTTAAGACGGATTTCCAAGCCAGAAGCTTGGAGACCGCGCACCTGGAGGACGGCAATGAGGAAATTGGGCAGTCGGCGTGACTTCATCAAGACCGTAGCCGGCACAGCGGCGATGCCTCACGCATTCCAAGGCACCAGAGTCCCGGCGAGCTCTGGCTCCGCGTACAAACGTGTGCAGGCCGTAACAGAAGATGATCAACGCGCACAGCCGTCCAAGGTCTACCTCGAAGCCTTCGATTACGAAGGTGTACGTCTGTTGGGCGGAATGCTGAAAAGGCAAGTGGACCAAACCCGCGACTATTTCTACGCCATGCCGGATGACGATATTCTCATCGGGTTCCGCCGACGCGCCGGAATGCCTGCCCCCGGCACCGAATACGGCGGATGGTATGGCGGCGAGTTGGCCGTGCCGGATCAGTTCAAAGACTGGTGGATGTGGGGCGATACCTTCAACACTTTTGGTCAGTGGTTGAGCGGAATGGCGCGACTTGCAAAGGCCACCAATGACACACTCCTCCTCGATAAGGCAAGCCGGCTTATGACAGAGTGGGGAAAGACGATTGAATCCGGGGGCTATTTTTACTACTCCAGGCGCCCCATCACGCAGCACTACATCTATGAGAAGACGGTGCAGGGGCTTGTCGATCTTTATGCTTACGGGGGCCGCAAGGACGCCTTGCCCTTGCTGGAGAGAATCACCGATTATGCCGTAGCGAACCTCGATCGCACCCGGAAACCGTGCGCCCCGAACACGGCAGACTGGGCCTCGCAGGGAGTTGAGTGGTATACACTGCCGGAGAATTTGTACCGGGCCTTCGAGCTCACCGGCAATATCCGATACCGAGACTTCGCCGATGTGTGGCGGTATACAAGCTACTGGGACAAATTTAACGCCAGCACCAACCCGGATATTCACGGTCTGCATGCGTACAGTCACTGCAACACACTGAGCAGTGCGGCGATGGCCTACGCCGTCCACGCCGAGCCCCACTATCTGAAGACGATCACCAACGCTTACGATTACTTCGAGCGGACTCAGCTTTACGCCACCGGCGGTTACGGACCCGGCGAGAAGCTGCAGGCGCCCGACGGATCACTGGGCCGCTCGGTCGAAACCGAGCCGAATACGTTCGAAACGCCGTGCGGTTGCTGGGCGGCATTCAAGCTGACACGCTACCTGTTCCGCTTTACGGGAGATGCCAAGTACGGAGATTGGACGGAAAAGCTGGCTTATAACGGGATTGGCGCAGCCCTACCAATGTCGGGCCGCGGTGATACGTTTTACTATTCTGATTACCGGCTGGGTGGGGCGCGCAAAGTATTCCACCCGTCCAAATTTCCCTGTTGTTCGGGGACCTACATCCAAGATGTCGCCGACTACCATAACATCATTTATTTTAAGGACCCCTCGAGTCTCTACGTGAACCTGTTCGTTCCCTCGCAAGTGACGTGGAACCATGACGGAACAGACGTCAAAGTTGAACAGGAAACCAATTATCCCCAAGCTGATTCGACGGTCTTGACCGTTCGCCCTTCCCGTAGCACGGCGTTCGACCTCAAGTTTCGAGTGCCGCGATGGACGCGAGGGGTAAGCGTTCAGGTCAATGGGACGCTGGAAGCCGTCGCAGCGAATCCCGGCACGTGGGCGATCGTCAGACGCCGATGGATTGCAGGTGATCGCGTTGAGATTCGCTTACCAATGCGACTCACTGGCGTGCCAATCGACGCACAGCATCCTAATCGCGTGGCATTGGTTTACGGGCCTGTGGTTATGGTACTAAACGACACTCCAACACTCGTACTCGATACAGATCTAAGTAGCTTTGGCACTGTAGGTTCCTCCCTCGAGTTTCAGCTTCGAGGTCAGCCGTTAAAGGCACTAGTACCATTCTACAGGATGGGATACCAACAGCCATACTCTATGTATTTTGACCAGCAGGCTTGATTAAGGGAGGGGTCACCCGCGCGTAGGTTCTTTGATGCGCGCGCACGTTTGCCGATCCGTTGGGGATCTGTGCCGCGAGTCTGGCGCCAGAAGCTTCAATTTCTCCTTGGCCTCTGAACGGCGAGGCCCTGAAAGATAAGTCAAGCTTGGCCGCCTCGGGAGCTGACAGACCCATTTCGGCTTTAGAAAGGGGTTGACAATCACTACAGGGTTTGTTTATACGACTATCTGCAACGTTCTAGTTAGTGCCATGGTTCGAGTCATCCATTCGAGCCCGGGGGTGAAAACCACGTGAGGAAGCTGATTAACGAACCGGATCGCGTTGCAGCGGAGACGATTGAGGGGCTGGCTCTGGCGTTCCCACAATACGTTCGCCGTCTCGATGGTTGGCCATGTGTAGTGCGACGCAATTCGCCACATTCGGGAAAAGTGGCGATCCTTACCGGAGGCGGCAGCGGTCACGAGCCGATGTTCGCCGCCTTTACGGGTCGAGGCATGGCTGACGCGAGTGTGGCAGGTAACATCTTCGCTTCGCCCCCGCCCCCGCCCATTGTCGAAGCTGCGAAGGCCGCCCATGGTGGCAGAGGCGTGGTGTTTCTCTACGGCAACTACGCGGGGGATGTACTGAATTTTGACGTGGCCGCCGAAATGTTGGAGGGACTTGGTATTCGGGTGGGAACGGTGCGTATCACTGACGACGTAGCCTCAGCCCCGGCGGATCGAAGTGAGGAACGGCGCGGAATTGCAGGAGGCATGCTTGTTATGAAGGCAGCGGGCGCGAAGGCCGAGCTGGGGGCCAGCCTCGACGAGGTCATGGCCGCCGCCCACCACGCAAATGAGAACACTCGAACCATGGGTGTAGCCTTGAGTTCTTGCATCATTCCGGCCTCGGGACGTCCGATTTTTGCACTGGGTGAAGGTGAAATGGAAATCGGCATGGGAATTCACGGCGAACCGGGAGTGGAACGCGGCAAACTCGGAACGGCGGACCAGGTGGCAGCGAATATGGTGGGGAGAATTCTGGCCGATCTTCCATTCAAGCGCGGAGATGAGGCCGCGGTAATGATTAACGGTTTGGGCGCGACACCGCTGGGTGAACTCTTCATTGTCTTCCGGTCCGTTGCTCGACTGCTGACCAGCGCTGGCATTGGGATTGGTAGGTCCTATGTCGGCAATTACGTTACCTCGCTCGAGATGGCAGGCTGTTCGGTGTCACTCATGCGGCTTGATGCAGAGTTAAAAAGCCTCCTGTTTGCAGCGGCGGAGACGCCGGCGCTGGTTCAAGTGTAGCGACGATGTTTTTCGTCGAAGGTCAGATGGGCCCGAGTGAATTTCGTCAAATGCTGGGTGCAGTTGCGGTAGGAATTCAGTTGGAAGAGCCTCGGCTGAACGCCCTGGACGCCGCCCTGGGCGACGGAGACCACGGGATCAGTATGCGAATTGGCTTCCAGGCTGTCGCCGGAAGGTTGGAGCAGCTCGAGTCCAACGCGCATATCGACCAGGTTCTTCGCGAATCTGGAATGGCCTTTATGGGCGCGACAGGGGGCGCTATCGGGGTCGTGTTCGGCAGGATGCTTGTTGAGGCAGGCAACGCCTTGAAGGGTGTGGACCGGTTCGGTGTGCCTGGTCTGCGCATGTTGTTGTCAGCGATGGAGACTTCGGCCGCGGCCGGCGGCAAGGTGAAGGTTGGGGACAAGACAATCCTGGACGCGGTGTACGCTGCAAGCCGGTCAGTAGAGTCCGAGCAGACGGAGGCGAATCTCGCCGAGATGCTTGCCTTGGCCGCCAGCGCTGCCGATGCTGCGGCCCGAGCAACCGCCCAGATGGTCTGCCGCGTAGGCCGTGCTAGCCGACTTGGCGAACGTACCCTGGGGCATCCTGATCCTGGGGCTGTGTCTTTCTCGATTATCCTGCATTTGATGTCAGCTTGGATGGCCCATAAGAAACACCTGTCTGATTACGAGTAGTTCCAGGAGTTGCGCGTGCCACTCGGACACGCTTGATGACGGACCGCCAACCGGCCCGGTTCCCATGAGGTGACGACAAATGTTCTTCCCCGGCACCTACTCCGTGGCCCTAGTCATGATGCTTCTCGGAATGTTCTTTTGGGGCTCGTGGCCCAACACTTACAAGCTAACAACTGGATGGCGCTTCGAGTTATTTTACTGGGACTATGCAGTGGGCATCTTCCTCACCGCAACGTTGGTCGGCCTCACTTTAGGCACATTCGGCGGCGGGCCTCAGAGCTTTTGGCAGAACTTGGTTTCCGCCGATCGTAGTGCTTGGGTTTACGCCTTACTGGCAGGTGGATTATGGAATTTAGGCAATATCCTCCTGGTAGCTGGCGTCTCACTGGTGGGACTGGCGGTTGCATTTCCACTGTCGATCGGCTTGGCCCTGGTCGTGGGCGCTGTTGCCAGCTACCTCGTCACACCAAAGGGGAACCCGCTGCTGCTTTTTTCCGGTGTGGCGACGGTTTGTCTGGCGGTGGTCGTCAATTCGCTAGCCTATCGCTCTGCCGCGACTTCACGGCCCAAGGCCTCGAAGGCTGGACTTTCGGTGTGCTTGCTCTCGGGCATTCTTTTCAGTGGGTTTGGACCTTTGCTCGCCAAGGCTCTGTCTTCTCCGCGTCCCTTAGAGTCCTACGGTGTGAGCGTACTGTTCACGTTTGGCGCCCTGATCACAACGGTTCCCGCGATGACTTACTTGATGAAGCATCCCGTTGAAGGTATCCCCATCGGCGGCGCCGACTATTGGCGGGGAACCCGCACGATGCACGCTGCCGGTCTCTGTGGAGGTCTTGTGTGGGGGTTGGGCACCACCTGCACGTTTGTTCCGATGGCGATGGTGGGAACAGCGCTGGCCTATGCCATTGGCCAATCGAATCCCTTGGTGGCGGCGCTCTGGGGCGTGTTCATTTGGAAGGAGTTTCATGGCGCGCCAAAGAGGAGCAAGGTGCTGCTCGCTTTGATGTTTGTCCTATACACAAGTGGCTTGGTCCTGTTGACTCTAAGCTTCAAGCTGGGTGCCTAGAGAAACTGTGCCGCCGACCTCGCAATTGGCGAGAAATGACGCTGCCGTAGTTGTAAGCAACGTAACTCTTGTTTTTCCAGCTGTTTTCTCAGCTGGGTTTTCGAGCTGACGCCGGAGGAATGTAGCCACGGGCTGAAGGCAGTATTGGAGGCTATCCTAAGGCGAGAGACGCACCCGGCTGAGAATTAAGCGGACGGCAAGGGATAGGCCGAGAGGGTCGACCGTAACAGCGTTGCTGCGTCGCTGCAATGCTGACTGGCTCTTCTGCAGACTTGAGCGATCACGACGAGACGTAAGCCTGCTGGCAACCACGAGGCTTAGAAATGAGGATCGCCGTCGACAGTGACGATGCCGGTGCCGTGCTCAAGGATGTGTTGGTTGAGCACTTGCGCACTTTAGGAGTGGAAGTAGAGGACCTTAACCTTCTCGGGTGCAAACAGGTAGATTACCCCGACGTCGGTTACAACTTGGCACGCCGTGTTGCCGCTAGCGAATACGACCGCGGTGTTCTGATTTGCGGCACCGGCCTCGGGATGTGCATGATCGCGAACAAAGTGGAGGGTGTCTACGCGGGTGTCTGCCATGATGTGTACTCCGCCGAGCGCTTGTGCAAGAGTAACAACGCTCAGATTATTACCATGGGTGCCCGAGTTATCGGACCAGAACTGGCGAAAACCATCCTCACAGCGTGGCTACGTTCAGAATTTGAGCCGGGACGTTCAGCGCCTAAGGTCGCACGGATGCGGGAGTTGGAGAGATTTGACCGCAAATCGAATTTGCACGCGAAGAACACGCAATGAACGAGCGCAAAGTACTGATTGGCAGCAACTGGAAGATGAACAAAACTGTCTCCGAGGCGATCGGCTACACTCGGCGACTGTTGCGGGAAATCAAGCCTCTTGAAGGCCTCGATCAACTCCAGATCTTTGTTGTACCCCCCTATACGGCGATCGCTGCTGTGAAGCGCGAGAGCCGCGGCAAGCTGTGGGTGGGTGCACAGAACATGCACTGGGCGGAATCAGGAGCTTACACAGGTGAGATATCCGCCCCGATGCTTAAAGAGTTGGAGGTTGACCTGGTCGAATTAGGGCATGCAGAACGGCGGGAGCACTTTGGCGAAACGGATGCCACCATTAATCGAAAACTGCACATGGCACTGCGGTTTGGGTTGCGGTCGTTGATCTGCATAGGCGAGCATCTTGAGCACAAACTACGCGGTGAGGAACGGCAATCGGTGGCCCGACAACTGCGCGCAATTCTCGCCGGAGTTCATGCGCAGGATTCCCGTAAGCTCATCATCGCATATGAGCCCGTGTGGGCGATCGGCGAAGACGGAAGGACCGCAGATCCTCACTATGTACGCCTCATGTGCGACTACATTCGGGGTGTCACAGCAGACGCCTTTGGATCGGCCCCCGCCGCGCAAGTGCGGGTAATCTACGGTGGTGATGTGAAGACCACTAACGCCGCTGTGATCCTCGGACAAGGAGGTGTGGACGGCCTTTTCGTCGGAAGGGCCGCATGGCAGGCCGAAGGTTTCGCCCGCTTGATCCGCTCGTGCCTTGAACCACGCGTGCGCTAGAGGGACCCAACCAGGTGCTTACTCTCAAGCGGGCGCGGCATGCTGTCGGCCCCGAGGCTGTTGTTAGTGCCACCACAGCCAAGAGTGGATCGCGCCCTGAAGATGGGGTATCAGCGTAAGCTACTGAGCCAATAAGAGGTGTAAGCTGTCCGTCGAACCCGAAAGGGACGCGATTGCGCTGGCATCTCATAGCGAAAGGGCCAGACGGGTACCAGTGCGAAGCTTGTTGGGGGTTGGTCTTTGCGTGGCTGAAAAGGGGTACCCAGGAAACTCGGCGGTATAGCGCTCGGACGCGAGGAGCAAACTGGGGCCCGGATGGGGCCGCGCTCCCGAGAAAGCTCCACGCATCCCAAAAAAAAGGCTTGACAACTACTCATCACCTGCTATATAAGCATTCGCCGATATCACTGTAACGTTATAGTTCGCTGCAAGAACTGGTGGGGAGTTGACATGAGCCGAAAGCCTAGAGGGTCCGCTGCTCAGCTAGAAGGTTATAGTTGGGAGGCTCAACCGTAATCTACGACGCCGAACGCCTTGTGGGAGGCCCCGGGGCCAAATGAATTGCCAGCGGCGCAACTCGGAACGTCAGCAGATGATCTGACGCCGACGCTTCTGGTTTGTACGTTGAAACGCTGCAGCCAGGCCGGTTCGATGCTCGGAACCGTGGTCAGATGGCTTAGGCCGAGACGTGTTCTTCGTGAACAAAGGAGGAAATACCATGAGGATTCGCCAATCGATCTCCGTTTTCCTCGCCTGTGGCGTTTGGCTGGCCATCAGCCCTGGACTCCTCCGTGCTCAGTTCAGTTCGGCCATTGAAGGTACTGTGACCGACGCGACTGGTGCCGGAGTACCGAACGCAAAGGTTACGATCAAGAATGTGGGCACGTCACAGGAACAGAGCGTGACCACTTCATCTTCTGGAGAGTATCGGTTCAGCTCGCTTCCAGCGGCGACATTCAACGTCACCGTTGCAGCGGTGGGCTTCGAGACCACCTTACAGCAAGGGGTCACTCTCACGGTTTCGGAGATCAAAACCGTTAACTTGGTCTTGCAGCTCGGAAGGACGACCACTGAGGTTACTGTGACTGCTGCGCCACCTCCGATTGAAACGTCCGAGGGCCGGGTCTCGGGTGCGATCGAAGAAGCTCAGGTGCATGACCTCCCGCTGAGCGGACGCAATTTCTATGACCTGGTCGTGACCACGCCTGGCGTGACGGGCATCGCTGTCGGCGGCGGCCAGTCTTACGCTCAGGCCACCGGCGACATCTTTAATCCAGAGTTTGGCGTCAATCTCAATGCTAACGGTCAGCGCGCTGAAGCGAATAACTACCTTGTGGATTCGGCGGGTGTGGAATCGGGCCAAACCGGCAGTATCGTCAACGTGAACCCCAATGCGGAGGACGTTCAAGAGGTTCGTGTTTCAGTCAACGACTTCTCCTCTGAGTGGGGCCGCTCCAGCTCGGCACTGGTGAACGTCGTGACCAAGTCCGGAACCAATCAGTTTCACGGAGTGCTCGACGAATTTCACACCGATAACCTTCTGCAATCGCGCAACATATTCCAACTTCCCACGGGCCCTGTGTTTCGACGAAATGAATTTGGCGGAGCATTCGGCGGCCCGATTCGAAAGGACAAGACCTTCTTCTTCGCGTCCACCGACATCCTCAAATCAGGTGTCGGAACTGGAATAATCAAGAGCTACTTCACACCGCAGTTCACGAACCTGGTGGAGCAACAGTACCCGAAGAACATTTCGTCCTATCTGATGAGCACGTACCCGTCCTTAGTCACCCCCACCTCGGACTTCCTAACAGCTGGACAACAATTGACGGCGGCACCTATTAACTGCGCGGCGCTGGCCAGTTCGAGCACGCTCATTTCCACTCCACTTGGCATGCTTCCTTGTAACGAGCCCCTCGCGGGCCAAGGCGTGTTGAACATCACGCTTCCTCGAAACGGAGCGCAGTACACGGCCCGCGTAGACCACAATTTCAACAGCTCCAAGGATCGACTTTATGTCGGCTTTAACCGAACTAATCTCACCAAGGTGCTCTTCGATTCCCCCGGGGTCAACAACACGTTCAATCAGCCGCAGCCCACTTACACGCTGTTCATGAACATTAACGAGACTCACACCTTCTCCCCCAGTTTAGTCAACGAAGCAGCCTTTAGCTACGTGCGGGCAGCGGGAGTAGCCCCGGTGGCTGACCCGCAAGTGCCCGGAATTTATGTCAATGCGATGATTGGGGGTTATAACACTGGCTCGATCTTCGGAGATGCGTGGGGGCCCAATACCTTCCACCAGAACAACTTTGAGTGGAGAGACGTGGCCGCTTACAATCGCGGGTCGCACAGCCTGAAGGCCGGTTTCGACTACCAGCGCACTCAGTCAAATCAGGATTTCTCGCAGGTGGACGCACGTCCGAGCTATACATTCTTCAACGTATACGATTTCGCGCTCGATAAAGCGGACGTGCAATCTCTAACCGTCGACCCGCTGACAGGCGGGCCGGCCACAGATTACTCAGGAGAACGATTTGGTGATCTGGGCATCTTCGGTCAGGATGCGTGGAAGATTAAACCGAACTTTACCTTCAACTATGGTATGCGATGGGAGAGCTTCGGAAACCCCACCGACCAAAATGGAACTCTAGCTAATGTAGTGTTTCCCACCGGCAACCACGATTATAGCTACAATTTCCAAAACGCATCGAATGCTTTGACCAAACGTATTTTCAGCAGTTCCGTTAATATCTTCACTCCACGCCTCAGTCTTGCCTGGGATCCCACCAAACGAGGTGTACTCTCGATTCGGGCTGGCGCTGGGTTCTTTCCCCTGCGCTTCAACCAACAGTGGTGGAATGGGACCGCCTTCAACCCACCATTTGCCGCCGGAGTCACGGCCTCGGTCTTTACGCCCAACAACCTGCCTGTCTACAGCTTGGGGTGCGCCACGTTTCCCTACTGTTTTCCTAATCCCACTGGCCTCGTCGGGGCACCCGGCCTGAACTCGCATGGAGGCATTGCGGGTGTCTACGGAAGCGTCGCTTGGACCAATCCGAATACCAAGGCGGCATACGCCGAGAACTATTTTTTCGGCGTCCAATATGCCTTCAAGACGAATTGGACTGTCGAGGCTGACTACATCGGTTCGATGTCTCATCACCTGTACGGGGGTTACGACGTAAATCGTACCAATGGCATGCTCATCAAGTACAACAATGTGTATACACCTCCCAACCCGTTTTTCGGGCCGATCACATACGCAGACGCTCAAGATAATGCTGACTATAACGGCATGACAGTAGCGGTTAAGGATCGATTTTCGCACGGGCTGACTTTCCAGGCTGCGTATGTGTTGGGCAAAGCGATAGACTTAGGCAGCATCAGCAACCCGGGTCAACTGAATGTCGACGTCACGAATCACGCTCGCGACCGTGGGTTGGCTGATTTCGATGTGCGGAATCGCTTTACAGCCAACCTGACATGGTTCATACCAGACCATGAGTTCAACAACCGAGCTGCTAGGGCGCTAGCTAACGGCTGGGAAGTAGCCGGCATAATGATAATGCAGAGCGGTAATCCTTATACGGTGACTTGTTCGGCTCCATTTAGCCCGGTGTACAACGCAGCGGGAACGGCCATCGTCGGCAACAATGGGTGCGACTTCAACGGCGACGGCAATACCCAAGACTTACCCATGACACCAAGCTTTGGCAACTCCCTGCATGCATCGCGAGAGGCATTTATCAGGGGCGCCTTCAACTGCCAACAGGGTGTTCCCTTCTGCGAGAACGTCTTTGCTGCGCCACCGTTAGGCCAAGAGGGCGACCTCGGCCGGAATACGTTTACTGGCCCGGGCTTTTTCGGCACGGACTTTTCCGTTATCAAGAATAACAACCTCCCTTGGTTTTGGGGATCTGAAGGCTCCAAGCTGCAGATTCGGGTCGAGTCGTTCAACGTCTTCAACCGCGTGAACCTGAGCGGCTTGGTCTCTGACATGAACAATGGGTCGTTTGGGCAGTCGACTTCCACGTTCGGCGCGCGAAACATCCAATTGGGCCTTCGGGTCGAGTTTTAGTAGTTGTGGTGGTCCGCCGGTGCCTGCTTCACAGGTTGTTGCCTAGGGGCGGCTGTGCCGCCCTTTCTGAGCAAGCTTCTTGTTACGTTGGGTTGTGGGCTTTCTGATTAGGGCGTCGGAATAGACCTCTCCTCTGTCACACAGCTCAGGAGCCGCTCCCAATGGTCCGGCCTGCCGCTGAATTCGCGATACCCCCCAGCGCACTTAAAACGCGCGGTCTCGCCGGAACGGCAGGGGTGAGCCGTCAGCTCATTGTCAACCACAAGCACTTGGCATTAAGCTATCCGGGACGTTTCTGACCAACGCCGTCCCTCGGCGAGACGGCGAAGGGCTCAACTGATTGCCCAAAGGCCGTTACGACAAGGCTGTTGACACTGCTGCTCTCAGGATCGGCCCAGTCGGCCAGGGCTTGGCGACGGAGGGCCCAAGCGCCAGCATCAACTTGTTGATGGTGTTCTACCAACGCTTTCGAAACGGAGTTCACGTCGGGTGAAACAGAAGACAAACCCGCCAACAGTTGCCATGTTGCTGTTGGCAGTGCTTTCGCCGGGCTGCGCCAAGGCCGCGGACTGCGCTACTCTAGGTCCATACGAGTGCGCTCTTTCCTATTTGAAGCAGATGAACACGTCCTCAGCCATCGACGTGCTGAGGCAGCATCTGAAGGAGGAGCCCAGCGACCTCCGGTCGCTCAACCTGCTTGGTATCGCCCTTACTGCGGCACACGACGTGCCGGCTGCGAATCGTGAGTTTGAAGCAGCGCTGCGTGCTGACCCCAGCTTCTATCCAGCGCTGAAGAACCTTGCCGTGAACGAGTTCAATAGTGGTCAGACTTCCGCGGCGAAAACGCACTTCGAGCAGGTCTTGGGATTGGAGCCGGACGACGAGATATCGCATCTTTTTCTAGGCAACATTGCTACCGCCCAAGGCCAATGCGTCGTGGCGCTTGAGCATTACAGCAAAAGCCGCAACCAAGTTGCGAGGGATCCGTCCGTAGTTCTGCGATACATCCAATGCTCTCTTGAGCAGGGTCATCGAGACGCAGCAATGAACATGTTGCAGGCTCTGCCGGAGTCCGATGCTAAAAGCAATTTTGACGCCGCCTTGTTGCTCGGTCGTGCCGGAGAGTTTGGCGAGGCTGCTCACTATTTCGAACTATCGCGTCATGGGTATCCCGATCCTTACACCGCGGGGTACGACCAGATGCTCATGACGCTGAAAGCCGGGGACTATGCGGGCGCGATTAGCATTGCGAACCAGCTACTTCGGCAGGGATATCGCAAATCAGAGTTATACAACCTGCTCTCCGAGGCGTACCTGAGGAATGACCAAATCAAGGAGGCGTACGATTCGCTTCGAACTGCGACGCAGATAGCTCCAGAAGACGAAGACAATTATGTGGATCTCGCCTCGCTGTGCCTGGACCACGAAAACTTCGATCTGGGTATCGAGATAACGGATATCGGAATACGCCACATCCCCAATTCAGAGCGCCTGTACTTACAGCGTGGGGTGTTGCGGGCGGAAAAGGGCCAGACCAAGGAGTCGGAGCAGGACTTTCTGACCGCCAGCAAACTTGCGCCGGACAAAAGCTTGCCATACGTGGCACTCGGCATTGCTTGGATGGAAATGGATCAATTCCAGAAGTCCATTCAATTACTGCGAGGAAAGGCCCGATCCAATCCGACGGACTTCATGATCCCCTATCTCTACGGCGAAGCGTTGGTTCGCTCCGGAGCTTTGCCGGAAAGCCGAGGAGGGGAGGAGGCCCTTGAGGCCTTCACGGCTTCCGTACGTCTCAATCCCAACTTTGTCCACGCGCGCACCGAACTTGGAAAACTTCTGCTCAAACGTGGCAAAGTGAGTGAGGCCATCGAGCAGCTTCAGAAAGCCGTATCTTTGGATCCTAAAGACGTGGCGGCGGCATTTCAACTAGCGCAGGCGTACAGAGTTAAGGGCGACAGTGCTCACGCACAGGAGATGATTGCCCGAGTCGGTAAGATTCACGCGGAAGAGCGTACCCCGTTAACGAACAAAGACCTGATAAGAATCATTAAGGAGGGGACGGTAACAGAGCCTGGATCGCCAACTCCGTGATTTGCTGGAAGAAGTTCGTGGAATGAGTAAGTGTCGGTTTGCGCTTGTCATACTCAGTGCGGTTCTGGTGTGGCCGGTCAGGCCCATCGGGCGACTCAAGACCTTGGCCGCCCCCACGGTCCTCACAGGTCATCGGGTAGCGTTTACTGACATCGCGAAGGCTGCTGGAATCGGTTTCGTTCATGATAATGCGGCCAGCGCGGATAAGTATCTGATTGAGACTATGGGTTCCGGATGCGGTTGGATCGATTACGACAACGATGGTTTGCTCGACTTATATCTCGTCAATGGTGCCGCCACGAAGGTGTACAGGCCGCAACATTCTCTGAGGAGCGCTCTTTACCATAACAACGGCGATGGAACTTTCACTGACGTGACAACCAAGGCTGGCGCTGGCGCCGAGGGGCTCTTTGGCATGGGTGTCGCTGTCGGCGACTACGACAACGACGGCCTATCCGACCTGTACGTTATCGGCTACGGCCGGTCAATTCTGTACCACAACAACGGTGACGGAACATTTACGGACGTTACAGCACGCGCCGGCGTTGCCAATGCCGGTAAGTGGGGGTCAAGTGCTGCGTGGTTCGACTACAACAACGATGGGAAGCTGGACTTGATTGTAGCTAACTACGTCGACTGGTCGCCAGGCAACAACTTATGGTGTGGCGACCACAAGCCTGGATACCGTGGTTACTGTCATCCGGATGCCTACAACGGGGAGAGGCCAACCCTTTACCGGAACAACGGCGATGGAACCTTCAGCGATGTCTCCGAGTCTTCCGGTGTCGGGACCAAACCTGGGAACGGGCTAGGCGTGGTCACCTTCGACTACGATGAAGACGGCTGGCAAGATATCTTTGTCGCCAACGATACGATGGCAAACTTTCTCTTCCATAATAACCGAAATGGAACCTTCACCGAGGTCGCTTATATGGCCGGAGTCGCCGCCAGCCAGGACGGCCGCGTGGAGGCGGGTATGGGTACGGATGCAGCCGATACCACGAATAGCGGTTGGCTGGACCTTTTTGTAACTCATCTGGACTTTGAGAACGCGAGGCTGTATCGCAATCTTAGAGACAACTCGTTTGACGACGCGACATATCCGGCTAAACTTGGATATGCGACCTTTCACAGTAGCGGATTCGGCGTTCGGCTGATTGACTATGACAACGACGGATTCAGAGACATAGTGATCTCAAATGGCCACATACTTGATAACATCCAGCTTTATCATGCGGATACCCGGTACGCAGAGCCTAAGCAAGTCTTCCACAACGACGGTCACGGAGGCTTTGAGAACGTGACCGACAAACTGGGCTCGGACCTGGGTCTCGCGAGAGTCAGCCGGGGGTTAGCCGTCGGAGACTTTGATAACGACGGTGATCTGGATCTCCTCGTTAGCAATAACGGGCAGCCGCCGCAACTGCTTCGCAATGACGGGGGAAACGCGAGTCACTGGCTGGAAGTAAGTCTGGTGGGTACCCGCTCAAACCGCGACGGTGTGGGAGCGCAGCTTCGATTAGTCTCGGGCACGCTTCAGCTTTATGATGAGCGCAAGGGGGGCATGAGCTACCAATCAGCCCAGGATCCTCGAATTCACTTCGGCTTAAGTGAGCACAACAGAGTGGACTTGCTGGAGATACGTTGGCCAAGTGGAACAATTGACAAGCTGCAAGACATTGGGTCGGACCAGGTGGTTACCGTGAAAGAAGGAACCGGGCTGATCCCCCGAGCTTTTCCTCGTGCTGGTGTGCATTAGTCACGTGGATGAATCGGCTGCAGTTCACGTCGGCAGTCGCAAAGGCGCGGACCTCCCTTGGGGGCTGGCCACAGGTCTGCTGGCCATGTCACTCATGCTGGCTGTCTCTGGCTTAGCCCAAACCATCGATCGAGATGCGCGGTCGGCGACGTGGCATCAGCAGCAGGGCATTTCCTTCCTACAAAAGCATGATTTGCAGAGCGCGCTTGGGGAATTGAGGTCCGCAGTGGCTCTCAATTCATCGGACCCAGTTTCGCACGACTATCTCGGAGTTACGCTGTGGGAATCCGGGCAGGTAGAGGCGGCGATTTCCGAATTCGAATCGGCGATCCATCTTGATGAGAAGTCTGCCGTAACGCATTACCACCTCGCCCTGGCCTACGATCGAATGGATAGAGAGGTGCAGGCCATCCGCGAGTACCAGCAGGCGCTCTATCGCCAACCGGATCTAGTGGCAGCTCGCTATGGTTTGAGCGAGGTTTGCCAGAAAGTAGGCGACCTTGACGGCTCGATCCAGCTTCTCCGTGCGATTGTTCACACCGATCCCGCCTTTGCCGAAGCCCATTACAACTTGGGGGTGCAGCTTTGGCAGAGGTACATCGATACGTTCGGCTTGCGCCACGAGGAAGACTTGCGAGGGGCTATTCAGGAACTCCAGACAGCGATCAAGGTGCAGCCACGTCAGCCGGCTGCGTACATCGCGTTGGCTAAGATTCGGAGCGATAACCAAGATGTTGGTGGTGCAATCGAGACTCTAAAGAGGGCAGTCGAGGAGGCGCCGGACAGTCCTGAGTGCCTTTACAATTACGGGTTAGCGTTGCGGCAGCACGGCGATATCGACGCCGCGGAAGTGGAGTTCCAGGGAGCTATTCAGAGAGATCCCCGCTACGCGCCTGCGCATCGCCTCTTAGGCTTTGTCCTACGACAGAAGGGAGAGCTGACGGAGGCGCGAGACGAGCTCCATATCGCACTACGTCTGGATCCGAATGACGCTGAGACTCACCATAATCTTGGCGTCGTGCTGCTGAGCTTAGGCGATCCTGATGGCGCGGTCGGCGAGTTACGCGAGGCGGTACGCCTTGACCCATACCTGTCCGAAGCACGAATGAACCTGGTCCAGAGTTTGCAGCGTGCAGGGCAACACGAAGCTGCAGAGCGCGAACTGTCGGAGGCGCAGAAGATCGATGGCGAAAAGGCGGCGCTCGCGCGAACGCTTGCTTTCCTCCGGGAGGGGGACGCGGATTCGGAAGGGAATGACCTCTTGAATGCCATCGCACGCTATCGCGAGGGGATTCGAAGTTCTCCGGAATTCCCGGAGGTGCACTATCACCTGGCGTTGGCTTTGGAGCGTCTTGGCCCCGGAACGGGTTCCGAATGCGAGAACGAGCTGCGGCGGGTGCTTGAGCTCAAACGGAGCCATGCTGGAGCGCACAATCAACTGGGAGTCTTGCTCGACCGGACAGGAAGAACGGTGGAGGCTGCCGGCGAGTTTCATGCCGCCATCGATGCCGCGCCTGGTATGGTCGACGCTCACCGGATGCTCGCGCGCTACGCACTACGTGCGAAGCTCTGGCCGGAGGTGATTGAGGAATCTAGCGCGGTTCTGGCCTGGGCGCCGAGGGACCCAGAGGCTCAATCATGGGTGGGGCATGCGCTGTTGGAGGAGCGCAACTGGGCTGAGGCGATAGAAGCCTTGAAGGCGGCCATTGCTGCCGACGGTAGCAGCCCGGAAGCACACCGTGATTTGGCTCTGGCCTTGAAGGCTGGCCGGTCGCATGAGTAGCGCAAAGACTCGGACGAGTGCTACTAGGAGCAACTGACCTCGCTAGCGTAAATTGATCAAGCACTGAAATGGCTCTGAGGTCGTGACTGTCTCGCTATCTGGAAATGCCCATGAGCGTTCCCTCTATCGCGCCAAGATGAGATCTCGTGCTCCGATCACGGTTAACGATTGGTCCTTATGGCTGTTCATCGTTGTTCTCGTACCAAGCCCCGTCCTAGAACGGGCACAAGATACGCGCGAGCCGCAACCCTCGATGATTCGCTTCGTCGAGGTGGCGCCGGCCGCGGGCATTGTCGCACCCGACGTGTGGGGTGGGGTGGACCGCAAGAGACTAATCCTTGAGACCAAAGGCAATGGTGTCGCCTTTCTGGACTATGACGGGGACGGCTGGCTCGACGTTTACCTTACCAACGGATCGCGGATCGAAGGATTCCCAACAGGTCAGGAGCCGACTGGACATCTTTATCATAACAATCGCGACGGAACTTTCACTGACGTAACGACTAGGTCCGGATTGGCCCATCCCGGTTGGCAGACAGGGGTCTGCGCCGGTGATTTTGATAATGACGGCCACGAGGATCTGCTGTTGACCTATTGGGGACAAAATCGCCTCTATCACAATAATGGAAACGGCACCTTTACGGATGTAACCGTTCGTGCTGGACTCAAGCAGTCACGAACGCGCTGGGGAACCGGATGCAATTTCCTCGACTACGACAAAGACGGCAAGCTCGACATGTTTATTGCCAACTACGTTGAGTTCAACCCAAGGGATGCGACCGGGCCGGGAGAGTCGAAAGATTGCCAGTGGAAGGGCATGCCCGTACTTTGTGGTCCCCGCGGCCTCGTTCCGGGCAGAAACGTTCTTTATCATAACAATGGCGATGGAACTTTCGCCGATGTGTCGGAGTCATCAGGAATCGCCAAGAGTAGCGGGGACGCGATTGGAAGCGCTTCGTTCGACTTTGACAACGACGGTTGGCCAGACATTTACGTAGCGAATGACTCCACGCCCAGCGAGCTTTACCACAACAACCACAACGGCACTTTTTCCGAGATCGCCCAGGATGTTGGCGCCGCCTTCAGTGCCGATGGCGAGGTGCAAGGAGGAATGGGTCTTGCGGTTGGCGATTATGATGCCGATGGCTGGCTCGATATCTTCAAAACCAATTTTTCGGATGACACACCAAACCTTTACCACGCCAGCGGAGCCGGGAAATTTGACGACGTCGTATTCTCCGCTGGGCTCGGCACACTTACCAGTCTTGTCGGGTGGGGAGCCGGCTTCCTTGACGTCGATAACGATGGTTGGCTCGACTTACTTTACGTCAACGGCCACGTGTACCCAGAAGTTGATCGCTACAAAATGGACAGTTCCTATCGTCAGCCGCGTGTGCTTTACCGCAACCTCAGGACAGGAAGGTTTGAGAATGTCTCATCGCGGGCTGGACCTGCCTTTTCCGAGCGGTTCTCAAGCCGCGGAGCAGCGTTCGGTGACTTTAACAACGACGGTCGCGTAGACGTGGTCATCGCCAACATGAATGACAAGCCATCTCTGTGGCTGAACGAGAGCGTGAACCCAAACCATGCAATCCTGCTGAACCTCACAGGTACGCGGTCGAATCGCAGCGCGATCGGTGCCCGCGTCCGAGTAGTGACGGGTGTCCATTCTCAGATCGCGGAAGTGCATAGCGGAGATAGTGTCATGTCGATGAGCGACCTGCGGCTTCATTTCGGCCTTGGGAACGCCAGCCGAGTCGATGCAATCGAGATCAGCTGGCCTAGTGGACTGCTTGAGCGACTGCGGGACCTTCCCGTCGATCGGATCATTTATCTGAAGGAAGGAACGGGAATCGTCCGTACCGAAGGCTTTCAGCGAAGCGCGGTCCAGCATTAGTCGCGAACATCGATCAACACGTTCCATTTGGACAATGAAGATGATTAGCGGTTTGGCCATCCGCAGATTCGTGATCAGTGTGACGGCCGCCTGCGCTTGTCTTGTCTGGTTTCCAGCCCACTCGATGCTTATCGCTCAACGAACGACAGAGGATCGTCTAGAGGAGTCCGGCTTTTGGCCGAGAAAAGGTTCGCAATCAGCCACCGAGTATGCCGGTGCGTCCTCTTGCACCCTTTGCCATGCCTCAATTGTCGCCTCGCAGACTTCAACACCCATGGCTATCACTTTGATGCGTGCAGAGGACTCGGCGATCCTGAAGTCCCATCCCGTGCTGAGTTTCGACGTCGGCCGGTATCGGTATGAAATCAGGACAAACGCTTCGTCAAATACTTATTCTGTGACGGATGGAGCAAGCAATTTGAAAGCGACTTTGTCATGGGCATTTGGCTCGGGTTCGGTTGGCCAATCCTATCTTTTCGAGAGGCCAAATGGGTTATTCTACGAGGCGAGGGTGTCGTATTTTGATTCATTGAAAGCGCTTGGGTTCACGCCCGGGAGGGCACTTTCTTCACCAGATGATCTGGAGCAGGCGGCCAACCGTTGGGTGAGTCCAGATGAAGTATTCAAGTGCTTTTCCTGTCACGCCACGGGTTCAAGCACGGGCGGTAAGTTTGACAAAATGCATCTGATCCTCGGGGTGACATGTGAAGCTTGTCACGGACCAGGCAAAAAGCACATAGAAGTAATGAATATGGCTATAGCAAAGGGTCGGGCTGTGGGTGGAAACGCAGGGATCTTTGGCGCGGCCAATCTCAGCCCGACTGACGCAGTGGATTTCTGCGGTTCCTGCCACGGTTCTTATTGGGACGTAACTTTGATGGCCACGACCGAGGGAGTAGAAACGTCGAGATTCCAGCCTTATCGCTTGGAGCAAAGTAAGTGCTGGGGTAACGAAGGCGAGGCGAGGCTGGCCTGTACCCGCTGCCACGATCCTCACAAGCAGCTTGAGACGGACTTACGAAGGTACGATGTAGCCTGCCTGAGCTGCCACTCCGGACCTGGCAATGGGAGAACTATCGCCAAAGGCTCAGGTCGTTCCTGCCCGGTAGATTCTAAGAACTGTACTTCCTGTCACATGCCTAATGTTTATGTTCCGGAGATGCACCGCAGCTTCCGCGACCACCGAATCCAGGTCGTGCGATCGAGACCTTGAATAGCGTAGCGTCCAAATGCGCGAATGCTTTGAAAATAGAATGGGTTACAGGCAGAGCTGGGCCCTTATTTGCCGCGCCCTGTTTGCGGTGCCTCTGTTTTGCTACGATGTCATGATGCGCTCAGTGCCGAAATGAACAGCAGACACGCGTGCACCCATCTCCAGCGCCCGCCATGGTGCAGAAGGCACCGAAGTCGCCCCGCGGTTGCTCATAGAAGAGCGCACGGACTTGATGTAGCAGAATATCTGCCTGTGTCCTCTCTCTCTGGTACCTCGCCCTGCGTGCCTAAGCCTGTTTCGTACTCACCGAGATCGACACTGAGCAGAATCAGTTTTTACGGTTCTGCGCAAGAATTTGTACGGCGCCGCATTTTAGGCTGCTTCCCTGAGGGTGACGAATTCCATCCGGGTGACGGCCATGCGCTGAGCTTTCAGCAGCAGGTAGCGTAGGTTCTTATATCCCCGGCCGCGACGGAGCAAGGACTTGATGTTGCCGTTGATGGCTTCCACCACCCCCATGGCGAGCCGCGTGCGGCAGTAATTCAGAATACCCTCCAGATGGTCCAGCGGCGTCCCTGCCAGCTTCTCGAAGGGCTTCAGACGTTGCCAGCGAAGTTGATCGATCCAGCTCTGCAGGTAGCGCAGCATCGCGCCCTCGTAACGGTATGCCCACAGCCGGCTCAGGCTCTCTTTGAGTAAGGAGGCTTTCATCACCCTGCGATTCAACCGGAACAGCTGATTGAGCTGCTGGTTCTTTTCCGTGTTCAGGTTCACCCAGCGACTCAGCAGCAACCAGCGTTTCCCTTTCACCAGCCCCCGTTTCCACCCACCTTGGCGAAAGAATTCCGCCCGCCGGACTTCATCGATGGCGCGATTGGCGTGTTGCATGACGTGGAACTTGTCGTCCACCAGCCAGCGGCCTGGTGACCCAATCTTCCAAACTCACCGGTACGGCTCCAGATGTCCAGGCAGGCGGCCTCGATCCTCCCTCGCTGTTTCCGGCTCAACTGGGTGCGAAGGAACTCGTCCAAGGTCTCCCTCTTCCGCTCTTCGCCGAACCATAAGGGCTCCTGGCTTTCCAGGTTGCTCACCACCGTCACGAACTTCGGCTTCTTCCCCAGATAGAGCTCGTCGATCCCCACCTGCCGCAGCGCCCGCTTCCGTCTCCCCGCCGCCCAACGCGCCAGGTAGCGCAGGTCGATCGCCTGCGACTCCTATCACCAGCTCGGGACGGGTTTGCCCTCGATCTTCAAAATTGCGGCTTCGATCGGGTAGCCGACCCGGAAGGTCTTACGAGTCTGTTCGAGGATTGGCAGCGCGTCGCGCGCCGCGGGTCCGATGTCACCGAGCGCGGCCGCCACGCTGCCAAGAACCATGACCTGCTCGTCTTTGACGAGCAATCTGTCGGCGAGAGGCCGGACCGCGGCCCGTGCCCCTGGTCCCATGGCGCCAAGAGCATCCGCAGCTTTCGCGCGCACGTAGTCCGCCGGATCGTTCAGGCCACGAACTAGTTCCGGAAGCGCCGCTGCCGCCGCTGGCCCCATCGCCTCCAAGGCAACTGCGGCGAGCGATCGCACTTTGGAATTTGGATCAGAAAGCGCCTTGGCCAGTGCCCCGACCGTCGCCGGGGCGGATTTTGCCGCGGGCACCCCGATCTGGGAGAGCGACCACGCCGCCGCGACACGCACCTGCTCGTCCGGATCGGACAGCGTTCCGGCCACGAGGCCAGCGGCCGGGGCTCCGTCTGCTCCAAATGACCCGATAGCTCGCAACAGTTCGGCCCGACCAGGTGCCGCCGCCTGCCGGAGCTTCGCGTCGTAATCTGCAAGTGGACGCCCGCGGTACACCGGCGTCCCTGGCCTCTCAGTGGGAACGGCAGCGGGCAGTTCCGGTTCTAACTGGTGTTTCACTTCCGGCTCAAACTCGCCTGCCGAAATCGGAAGCCTTTCCAGGATCAGGTCCTCCACGCCGAAGTTGTAGCCCGCGGAGCGCTCGTCGCGCCCGACACACACAAAGCTGACGGTGTGACGCCCCTTCTCCAACCGAAACCAGCCCAGCGGCCGGTCCACGGAAACGTATACCTCCGGGAGATAGCTGTCGAATACGTGCAGCCCGGGAAACGGAATCTCGGAAGTGGCAGGCTGGCGCTTGTCGAGGTTCGTGTCTTGCCCATCGACTAGCGCCACGTAGTTGCCGTAATCCGGAGCCTCAGCCGTGCGGGCCACGATCTCGTAGCGTCCGCTCTCCGCCACGTCAAGGGGAATGTCGATACGGGCGCCCTTCCCTTCCGCGTTCAGAAACAGAAGGTCCTTGCCCCAATCCACGCCCCGCTGCACCTCGGCTTTGCCCTTTTCCACCGTGACATCCTTAATGGAATCCTCGATCGCGACCTGCTGCGCATTGCCCAATGGGAGCCGCTCGTCCCCATATGGAGGCTCGGCTAATTCTTGATTTACACCATCCTGGTACCAGAAGGCTACGCTTGAGAAATAGTCGGGCCGCTCCTCGAATCCGGAGCGCACGCTGCCGTCGAGATTGGCAGTCCAGCCATAATGCTCGATGCCCGCCCACAGCGACTGGCTGAACGGAATCGGATCGGGAATGTGCCAGCGAAATCCTGTCAATCGAGACCCCACCTGCTCGCCTTCTGCCACCGGCGTGCCCGTCCAAGCCCCATTTGACACCCGCAGGTCCCAGGCGTCGTTGAAATAGTCTTCCGAGCCCGTCCCGTAGATTTGTGGATGCGTGGAGCCGTCTACGTAAAACAGGTCGTCGCCTTCGCCGAACCACGAGACTTGTGCCTGAATGATGTTCAGCACCGTGCCCACATAGTGACCCTTGCCGTGAATGCTGAGGAAGGCATAGTTCCTCCCGGCAACCGCGGGCCTCTCCTGTCGGAAATAGGCATGAAAGTAGCCGACGTCCAGCGGCAGCGAGCCGTATTTTCGGTAGTCGACGTGATAGTAGTACAAGGATACGTAGCGATTGCCTTCGTTCGTGACCGTGATCTTGCAAGCCTTGCGGTAAGGCATCGGCCAATAGCTATTGCGGGCGCGGCCGAAAGAGCTGTCGCGCACCATCATGGAATCGAGATTGCGCTCGTAACCGTGCCCCACACCGAAGAAGTCGCCGAGGGGCGTGTCCACGCTGGGTGTCTTCTCGCCGTCGTAGTAGACCCGCAATCGCAACAGCCGCGGCCAGGCGTACTCGCTATCGGCCACCGTGACCCAGATGTGAGTAACCATTCCCGGCCCTTCCAGGTTCGCCATCACCAGCGTCTCACCGGGCATGATCTTCTTGAAGTCGTCATTACTGAAGACGTACTGGTTATCGCTTGAGACGCGCGCGGCGGTGTAGTCCTTCAGGCGGGCAAGGCCGAGCGAATCCAGGAAATCGGTCGTCGACCACTGCGCCGCAGCGACCGTGGAAATGAGCATCAGCAAGACGAGCCGTAACGGACCCATTAACCCTCACCCCGCTCAGGGGTTTTGAAAGAATAGACGCGGAGAACGACAGAGTCTGCCTCTAACCTATAAGATTCACAGATTTTTTCCATTTCTGGGATACCTCTGTTGAAAGCTTACCCTGCCAACAAACCGATGTCGTTTGCCGGATCGATCTACAACTGCGTCACGGCGGCACCGTTGTTGGCGCCGAAGCCGAAACACGTTGCATGCCCAGCGCAAGACATAAAGTCCGCTGTTGCTCGGCTATGCTTATGGCGCGAATCAAATCTACCACACCTGGTTGGCCCTGTAGCTGGATTGGCTTAGCCGCCAGTTTCTTCTCGCCGTGTAAGAGAGCTCTCCACGGGCTCCCAAGCGCATAGGTGTTGGGAACCTGTTATATATTAAGGTGCAATATACATTGGGTACAGAGCGGAACAGGACTTTGAGGACCAAACGATAAGGCTCTTGCCAGCCGTGGAGATTTCGGCAGAACATTGAGGCCAATGGGCGCGGATGACGCGGAACCACTCGAGCTGTTCTCTCAGACGACACCGGGGAGAAGAGCGGAGCGCGCATGCTGGACCTGACGACCAGCTTTCCAAGCGATCCAGACATAGAAATCGTCATTTGCCGCTTACGAGCAGCAAGCGGACGCGGCGATCGAGCTTCAGTTGGACCAGGTCGGAGTCAGATCGGCGTTCCTTTTGAACGAACGGCCACAGAGCCGGTAGCAAATGCCTCTAAGGCTGCGGCCCTTGTTTACTGACGGGACACCTCAAAACGGAAATAGCTTACGTGAAACCACAAGTTCAGCTCCGCAGCCACTTCCCATCGGTTGCTCCGATTCGCGGCATCATCTTTGATCTTGGAAGGTGTGAGGTTCGGGGTTTCGCGCCAGGGCTTGTTTTCCGCCGCTCCTTGGGCCTGATCCTTGTGAGTAGGGCCTAGCACTGCTGCAAAGCTGGCAACGTGTCCGTAAGAGAAATCAAAGCCTATAAGGGTAACGATTCCGCGCGCCACGTGGTCTTGCAATATCGCGGTGATTACCCTACCGGCCTGCCGGCGCGTGCTGGGATTCTGCGGTTCATTGTTACCAAATTGACCCTCCGACTCATCTACCCCAACCGCATGATTTCGCATCACTTCACAGATTCCGGCTCAGAGCCAGAGATTCGATCTGCCCCTAGCGGCACTTGGCGGCCTCGGAGCCGCGCAAAAGCCACTCGCGGTCCGGGCGAAGGCCGGCACGATCTCCGGGTCCGGACGACCGCGTAACTCTTCTGTGGTGCAGCCGTCCTGGCCGCCAGCAGAATAGATCGCAGCCGCCGGCCTACGATGATTTCCTCTCCAGGCTGGATGGTCATTGAGACGAGTTCCAGATGGCTGGGCTCCTTAAGCTCCTTCTTGTTGGGATTGCCCTCCTGAACGGCAGATACCCCACTCGGATTGTCGGGACCCAGAACTTCGATCACCGGCTCGCCGCCGCGGAGTTTCTGAACGCAGTCCATAACGCTGAACCCCCAGCCCTGTTGGTCCCAGGAGACTCGCAAGGTAGGATAGCGATTCCCATCGTCAGGAACGTAGATCTCGGTCGTGACTCCCCGCACGGTGCCGAGCAGGGCCGCGATCCGCTGCACGCGTTGGTTCCACTGGCGGTACAGCGCGTTCGCGTCCATTTTCAGCCAGGTCTCCACGGCTGCCAGGCAGCCCATAACTTCTTCCTTACCTACCTTCATGGCCCGGCAAACGGCGCCTTCATACGGGTTCGTGTTGAGCAGCGCGGCCTCGACGAGGTCTTCGCGGCCGAGCAGCAGCCCGCTGCACTGCGGCCCACAGAGTCCTTTGCCGCCGGAGAAGGTGTAGAGATCCACGCCCAGGCGGGCGTAAAGCTTGATATTTTCGATGGGCGGAATGCCGGCGGCATCGTCCAGCAGCAGAGGGACGTGATGTGCCTGCGCAATGGCGATCTCCTTCTGAAGCACCTCGCCCAGGTGGGTTGTGTAAATCATCGCCGTCTTGTCGCCAATGGCTGCTTCGATCTCCTCAGGCGAGAAGGCGAGCACGAGCTTTCCGCCTGCCAGGCGGATGGCGCTGTCGAACGCGCTTCGTCCGCCTGCCATGATCACCTGATCCTTCAGGCCGGTGGTGTCCGGAAGTTGCCAGATCTTGCGCGGATCGCTTCCCGCAATACAGGCCGCCGTGGCCGAAGCCATGGCGCCGGCAGCACCCGAGGTAACCATGCCGCTGGGAGCGCCCGTCAGTTCGGCCAGCCTCCGGCCTGCAGCGCGCTGAAGCTCAAGGATATTGACGAAATGACGGGCAGCTTCGACCTGCGCAGCCCGGACCTCCGGCCACTCCAGCGAGCCGCTCAGGTACGTCCACGTACCGCGGCAATTGATCACGGTCTTCACGCCCAGGCGCTTGTAAATGTTATCCGAGGGACGCATGCTGGCGAGGCTCACCGCCGTGGCGTAGAGATCACGCGTCGTAATCTGCGCCAGCAGCGGTGCGGCCGCTACCCATTTCATAAAGGATCGGCGGTCTGAAGACCATGGTGCTGTCATGACGGGGCCCTTTCGCGAAGCCAAAGCGACGCTGCCAGGCGCAGGCTCAATCGGGATTTTTGGGTAGAGGAACAAAAGCCCGCACCGCGAGAATGTGAGCTTTCGCTCCAGGCGCGGGCTGATCGTAAAAGCCTACCGTGCAGTTGGGCCTGAAATAGTAAGCATCTCCGGCCTTGGCCGGGTGTAGGCCCTCCACTCCGTCCATTCCGCCGCCGGCCGCCATCGTTCCCTCACCGTCGAGCACCAGATAGATCTCTTCCTCCACCTCGTGATGATGGGGAAAATTTGTGCCGCCTGGGGCGAAGTCCATAAGGAAGAAATCGGCCACCTCGTAGGCGGCGTTGATCCGATCGCGCGTTGCCGTGCGCGGTCCGACCAGGAGTTTGTAAAGAACAGAAGTCGGGTGCCCCTCGACCGTCTGCTCCCTCAACTCGTCGAGATTCGCAACCATGGGCTTGGGCGGTGGCGCCACAGGAGAAATATCGGGCGGAATGTTCACGGTAGCGACCACAAGCCGGAACGGCTGTTCTGAGGAACCCGTTAGACTGTGGCGAACCTCCGGGGGCACGTATGCAAAGTCATTCTGGCGCATTGCATGCGTTTCTTCGCCGTAGCGCAACACTCCGTTTCCGTCGAGCACGAAGAACAGCTCCTCCTGCCGCGAGTACTCGGTCGGCTGGCACGAACCGTGCCCGTCCACGGTCACCTCACCGAAGCGTGTGACGCTTTGCGGGGCGTGGGGTTCCGAATCTCCCTGGCCGAAGACGGGCGTGTAGCGACAGGAATCGCTGCTGAAATCCGTGCGCCGCTCGCTCAGGTCCGGCACGGACCGGTGCAGCCAGGTCGGCGCTATCTTTCGTTCCTGTGCCGCCAGAGGCAGCCCCATCGCCAACAGTAGCGCCAGGAGTCTCGTCATCTGCAAATACCTGAGGCAACTCGCGCCCCGTTACGGCAGCGAGAAGGCAAACAGATCGCTGCCGGCAGCCACGGCGACGTACTGCTTGCCGTCCACCTCAAAGCTCATGGGTGAGGCATGAATCCGCTGTCCGGTATTGAAATGCCACAGCGGCTTGCCGGTTCGCGCGTCCACGGCTTCAAACGAGCCCGAGGGATCTCCGAAAAAGACCAGGCCGCCGGCGGTAGTCATCGTTCCAGCCCAGTCGTCGGCATCGCCGATCTGCGGGTACTTCCATTGAAACTGCCGGTTTTCGAGGTTATACGCCAGCAAGATGTTCTGCCCATACTCGCCCGGAACACGACGCGTACCGGTGGCATAATAGGATCGGCCCGGTGAATAAGTCTCCGGCTTCAAGGTATAAATATCACACTCCTCTAAAGCCATGAAATAGAACAGATGCGTGGCTGGGTTGAACGACGGCGAGTACCAATTGGTGGCTCCGTCCAGGCCGGGACAGATGCGAGTGCCTTGCAGCGAAGGCTGGACACCTGTCACGATGGGCCGTCCCACGACATCGATGCCGCTAGCCCAATTCAGGCTTGTCACAAAGCGTGTAGCGGAAAGAAACTTCCCCGTGACACGGTCGAGCACATAGAGAAACCCGTTCCGGTTCGCCTCCAACAGCAGTCTCCGCGGCTGGCCTTCATAAAAGTCATCGACGAGCACGGGAGTTTCCGCGGCATCGTAGTCGAACAGGTCGTGAGGTGTGAACTGAAAATGCCACTTGAGCCTGCCGGTATCCGGGTCGAGAGCCAGCACGCAGTCGGTGTACAGGTCGTCGCCGGGGCGGACACTGCCATCGAAATCCGGACAGGGATTGCTCGTACCCCAGTAAAGAGAATTCAGCCCCGGATCGTACGTCCCCGGCATCCAGGTGGTACCGCATCCCAGCAAGTATTGGTTGCCAGGCCAGCTCGACGATCCCGCTTCGCCGGGACTTGGGATCGTCCAGAATCGCCAGAGGAGCTTTCCCGACGCCGCGTCGAAGGCTGCAAGAAAACCTCGGACGCCATCGTCACCACCCGACGTACCCACCAGCACCTCGTTCTTGACCACCAGGGGGGCGCTGGTAGCTCGTAGTTCTTGCGGCTGTCGGCGTACCGGACATCCCAAACCAGGTTTCCTGACCGGGCGTCCAGACACAGAAGGTGGGCATTGTCGGTCTCCAAGTAAATTCGAGAGCGCCAAACGCCGACGCCGCGGTTGTGGTGCGCCGAGGCGTCGTCGATGAGACCCTGGCTGATGGCCCTCGAGAAATGCCAGATGACGCGCCCTGTACGGGCATCGAGCGCGAAGGCGTCGTTAGCCGACGTTACGAACATCAGTCCGCTAATCACAACCGGAGTCACTTCCATCGAATCGGATGTGGAGGAGTGGAAAACCCAGGCTGCGCGCAGATTGCCGGCGTTCTCGATGTTGATCCGGTCCAGGCTGCAGTAACGCCGGCCGGTATAGTCACCGTTATAGGAGGGCCAGTTGGCGCCGGGAGGCTGGACTAAAAGGTCGGCCGCCTGGACGTCGAGGGCGGCTGATACCGGCGAATTCGACGAGGCCTGTCGATGTGCGATGATCACGCTCACGCCTGAGCCCATTACAATCAGCAAGATGAGGCGAGTGTGTATTCCTTGAGGCATGGGTCTGCTCGCGTGTCGCGAAAGCAGTCGCGCTACCGCCGATTCAGCACGGCGATTATGTGATGAAAAGTATTGACGCGCAAGCGTCCCAATAGTGGTAGCACTCCGACTCCGTCCACAGGGGACAGAGAGTAACTCAGCCGTAGGCACGGATTGACTTCCAGCGTATGATGGCCTCTCTTTCGAGGGCCGGCTCGCCATCGTGCCGGCGTAGGCGCGGGCGCGTCGAGCTCAAATTGCTCGCCCGGAGACCAAAGATGATCAATCGCAGACGTTCAGCTTTTCCAGGAGCAAGCGCAGTGCTCTGTGCCCTGGTTCTCAGCCCGCTGCAGGGCCATGCCCAGGAACATCGTGCGGTGAATCTCTCAGGCGCTTCGCAGGACCTCCCTTTCAGCGACGGCATTGTGGTTGGCAACACGCTTTATGTTGCGGGCCAACAAGGAAGCGATGTCAGCGGCAAATTGAAGGAGGGGATCAACGATCAGACCGAGGCGACGCTGGAGCGCATCAGGCAGGTTGTCACGAAAGCTGGCTTCGAGATGAAGGACGTCGTTACCGTAAACGTGTACTTATCCGATATCGCGGACTTTGCCACCATGAACAAGGTCTATGTCACGTTCTTTCCAAACCCCAAGCCTGCCCGCACGACGATTCAGGCCGCCGGCCTGGTCAATGGAGCCAAAGTCGAGATCTCTGCTATTGCGGTGAAAAAGGGGGGGTTACGGTACGTCCAGCAACCCAGCGCTAGCGACGGTTTTGGGCCCGGTCGTGCAAGCCGGGGGCGAGTGGAAATCGCGCTGGAGACTCCTTCGGATCTCTGAATGGCAACGGGATGCGTTCAACCATCGGCCAGAAAGCGGCCAGTGCGGCTTTGGGCTGCGGTTCTCGCGGTGCAGTCAGGCGTCGCGGTGATGGCTCTCAGCCCGGGCGGTAATTGGGCGTTCAGCCGGGACCGAACGTCGCCGGCGGAAAGCACACTTTTGTCATCTCGCTGCGCGATGTGTCATGGAATTGACGGACGTGGAGCCGGGCGGGCGCCCGATATTGCCAGCAGCCGCGCGCTGCGCCAACTGTCGGATGCGGATCTCGACCGCATCCTTCAAGACGGTATGCCTTCCCGCGGCATGCCTTCGTTCAAGGCCTTGGGTCCTGCCGGAATCAAGTCGGTGGTTGCCTACGTGCGCGTCCTCCAGGGAAGAGGCGGAGCCGCGATGGTGAACGGAAATCCGGGTCGCGGCAGGGGACTGTTTTTCGGCCCTGCACGCTGCTCGGCTTGTCACATGATCCATGGAGAAGGAGGCTTCCTGGGACCGGACCTTTCGGACTATTCCTGGTCGCATTCAGCGGAGGATATCCGGAAAGCGATCGTTGATCCGAGCCAAGAGCTTAGCCCCAAGGCGGACACCGTGACGGTCGCCACACGCGATGGCCAGACGTTCGTGGGAGTTGCGCGCAACGAAGACAATTTCTCGCTGCAGCTGCAGGCACTCGACGGCAGCTTTTGTCTCTTTTTGAAGTCCGACCTGGCCGCTGTCAGCCACGATCATCAGCCGATGATGCCGTCCGACTATGCTTCGAGGCTCGGTGCTCGCGACCTGGATGATCTGGTCCACTTTCTTGTGTCGCTCAGCGCCGCTCAGGGAGTGGCACCATGAGCCAGCGGGGGACCAGGCCCACATAATTTAGCAGATCGAGTGCAGCACATGCACGCCCAGCTTGCGACCTCTGCAGGGCGGGCCTGCCGATGCGATGGAGTCGCTCCCAAGCGTGGGTGGCCGCGTTTACAATCCTTCTTGTGATGGCCAGTAGAATTCACGACGCGCAGGCACAAGCGCCGCGGTACGACTTGGTTCTCAAAGGCGGTCACGTGATTGACCCCGCCAACCAACTGGATGCGGTGTTGGACGTGGCCGTCGTTAAAGGTAAGATCGCGGCCCTTGAGGCCAGCATTCCCGCGAAAGAGGCGGAAAAGCTGGTGAATGTGTCGGGCTTGTACCTCACGCCCGGCCTTATCGATATTCACTTCCATGTGGGGCACGGTGGAGCTCCGCTGAACTGGTTTGCGCCAGAGGCACGGTCCCACATTGCACCCCTCGGCGTTCCGGCGGATATTGCTCTGCAAGGTGGTGTAACGACGTTGGTGGACGCCAGGCACTGCAGGAGCCGACACCTTTCTGCAGGAAAAGGAAGAGGTGATCGACCATGCCAAAGTGCGCGTGTTAGCCTTTCTGAACATCGTGGCGAACGGCATGAATGGCGGCCTGGAACAAACCATCGATCAGATGGACCCGAAACGCTGCGCCGAGACCATCGCCAAGTACCCGGACGTAATCGTCGGCGTGAAAACTGCGCACTACTGGACAGCAGATCCCTGGGATGCTGAGCATGCGCCATGGGCGGCCGTCGATCGCGCGGAAGAGTGCGGCCGCATGGCGGGAGTCCCCGTGATGTTCGATTTCTGGCCCCGGCCCGAAAGACCGTATACCGACTTGATTCTGAAAAAGATGCGGCCGGGAGACATTCACACTCACGTCTTCGCCCAGCAGTTTCCGATCATTCTTGACGGCGGTAGAATCAACCCGATCCTCGCTGAAGCTCGCGAGCGCGGAGTGATTTTCGACGTCGGACACGGCGCGGGGAGCTTCTGGTTCCGGAATGCTGTTCCGGCCGTCAAGCAGGGTTTTATCCCCGATTCGATGTCGACCGACTTGCATATGGGCGATCTTAATGTGATCAGCATGACGGAAGTGATCTCCAAGTTTCTGGCCATGGGCGTTCCGCTACCGGACCTCATTCGTCGTTCAACTATGAATCCGGCGAGGGAGATTCACCGGCCGGAGTTGGGAACCCTGTCCGTCGGCAAGGAAGCCGATATCGCGGTGTTGGAGGAGCTTCATGGCCGCTTCAGCTACATCGACTGCGGCTACGCCAGGATGGACGGTGACGTGAAGCTGATTGCTCGCATGACCATTCGGGAGGGAAGGATTGTCTACGATCCGTCGGGTCTCAGCATGACGCAATGGGAGAAAGCCGGCAGCCAATACTTCGCGACACCGGGCTTGAGCAGTTCTCCGCCCGCTCGGGCCGACGATTATCCTCGGTAATGAGCGCAATTTGGCGCGTTACCGCCGGAACTCCGGGATGACAAGGAGCCTCCATTGAGCAAAAGAATCAGCCGCCGCAGACTTCTCCGAAAGGGAGGGGAGGCGATAATAGCGAGCGGCGCCGTCGCCTGCGGCAGCTCGTTCTTGAACGCCGTCTCCTCACCCTCTCCGGTGAAGGGAGTTGACTACTACCAAAAGCTGGGCCTGACTCCTTTCATTAACGCGGCCGGCACCTACACCGTTCTCTCCGCCTCCATCATGCCGGATGAGGTACAGGCCGCCATGTCGTTGGCTGCACAGCGACCGGTTAATCTCAATGAACTGCACGACGCGTCGGGCGACTATCTGGCAAAACGACTCCGTTGCGAAGCAGCGCTGGTGACGGCCGGCGCAGCGGCGGCGCTCACGCTCGGAACGGCCGCCTGCGTCACGGCCGGGAACGAACCTGCCATCATCGGCATACCCGCCGAGATGACGGGGCTGAAAAATGAAGTGATCGTTCAGAAATCCCATCGCTACGAATACGACCATGCCATACGCAATTGCGGTGTTCGCTTTGTTGAGGTGGAGACGCTGGACGACTACGAACGCGCCTTTACGAATCGCACGGTGATGGCTCACTTCTTTAACGCCGCCGAGAGAGCTCAGGTCAGCCGCGAGGACTGGGTCCGCGTGGCCCACATGCACGGCGTTCCCTGTTTTAACGACGCCGCAGCCGATGTCCCCCCGATCTCGAATTTGTGGAACTACACCGAGATGGGATTCGACCTGGTGACGTTCTCTGGTGGCAAGGGTCTGCGCGGACCGCAATGCACTGGGCTCCTACTGGGCCGGAAGGACCTGATCAGGACGGCGAAGCTGAACGACTCACCCAATTCGAACAGCATTGGGCGCGGCATGAAGGTGGGAAAGGAGGAGATTGTAGGCCTGGTCGCGGCTGTCGACTGGTTCTTGAGCCAGGAGGACACTGCCTTGGAGGCCGAGTTCCGCCAACGCGCCGAGCGCATTGCCCAGCTGCTCCAGAATCTTCCCACAGTGCAGACGAAGATCTTTATCCCGCCGGTGGCCAACCATGTCCCGCATCTTCTGGTTACGTATGATCCCGATCGAATCAAAACTACCGGGCAAGAGGTGATGCAAAAGCTGCGTCAAGGCAAGCCACGCATTGAGCTCAATCCAGCCACGGGCGGCGGCCCTGCCAGTGCCGGCCTGCCGGCCGGCAAGAACACAATCGTAGTAGGTGTCTGGATGATGCAGCCAGGCGAGGATCTCATCGTGGCGCAACGCCTCCGTGAGGTACTGGAAGAGGCGTCGGCGGCATAAGAACGACAGCACGGTCTTGGCCGCTCACCTCAGGATGCCCGAAGAGTCCTCTCTGTGCTGAACAATACGGTATACCTCTTTGGATCACACGCGATTCTCACTGCGCTCCGCCAGGAGCTGACCGTTTAGAGCTCCCCTCGCGAGATTCCTGGCTAGTTCTCCATCGTTGTCACTCTTTCCGTAATGTACTGCAGGCGATCCCAATCGGCGTCTGCTGTCACCATGTCGCTGACGCCGAGAATGAAATGGCTCTCATGGGCATAGCGTTCTGTCAGTTCATGGATTGAATGGCGAAAATCGGCTTCCGATGTGCTGGCCGGACAGAGCGAGATTGAGGGAATCCCGCCCCAAATGGTGATGCGGTCCGCGAAGGCAGCGCGGATCTCTTGGAGCCGGCAGCGGGTCATCGGGTGGGGACATACGGAATCAGCGATGTCGAATCCCGCACGCAAGTACAAAGCAAGCAGTTGCTGGTTCTCGCCGTCGGTATGGGTCATCAGGTACCTGCCTTTACGATGGAGCATCTCGGCGTAATCCCGCAAAGGGCCAAGAAGGTACTTCTCGAAAAAGGGTGGGTACGTGATCGAGTCGTCGTAGTTGCCGCCGAGGAGGATCACTTCGGCGGGGGAATCGGCGCCGATTTGCTTGAGCTGCTGGTAAAGCGGTTCCATTTGCTCGGCCAGCCCCTCCACTTTCTCGGGGACGTCATGAAGAGCATAAAAGAACTGGTCGAGGGGCATCAGTTCTTTCATGATGTGCTGAATAGGGCAGGCGGTTCCCAGGAGATAGCCGACCGCGATCCCTCGTTCACCTACTTCCTCCCGGCGCGCGAGATAGCCTTCCCAAACCGGAAGCGATTAGGAAGATGTAATCGCCGGTGTTGCTTTGGGCCATGGCCGAAATGGCGGCCAGATATATTGCCAAAAGTATCCCTGCCGTCCGCGCGACCATGCGCGTCCGAAGTCCCCAAACCATCGGGCCGGCAGCCCAGCGGTGCACCCTACAAGCTCACTGAAAACCCACCCGATCAAACCAACCCAAAATCCAACGAGCGAAAGGAGGCATTGTGTTTATCGAACTCATGCCCTTGCTCGCGGGCCGAACCGTGATGATCACGGTGGCCCGCGAGGATGACAGCACATTGCGTGTAAACGTTATCCCTACCACGAAGCCTGGCTCGACCGAAAATCCCGCACTCACCACGCCGCTGAGCTATACGGGGACACCGGAAGAACTCGACGCCGAACTCGGAAAGCAGCTCTCGACTTATGCCGAGAGCCACCACGCACTCGGCACCACGCTCGCCTCGGCAAAGGCCGAAATGGACGCTGCCGCCAAGGCGGCCCAAGAAGAAGCGCGGAAAAAGGCGGAGGAGCGACGGAAGAAGACGACTGAAAAGCCAGCCGATAATTCCGCTACTACGGCTGCTGCGCCGACCCAGACCCCGCCGCCCGCGATGGCCAGCTTGTTCGCTGAGACAAGGCCCGGTGCGGAATCCCCAGCGAAGGACACAACCGCAGGAGAAGAAGGAGGAGGAGAAAACGCATGCTCCAGGCTAGCCCTCTGAAAAGATTCTTCGCTTTCCTGGGCCTGAAGCTTCCAGACCCTAACCCGAAGCTCACGGCCGAGGAAGTGCGGTCATTTTACTCGACGCAATATCCGGATTTGGCTACCGCTTCGATCACTGGACCGGAAGTTGTCGGCGACAAATTGGTTTTTCGGTTCGAACGGGCCATCGGAACGAAAGGTTAGGCACCAATGCCCGCCCATCCCGGAGTCCGAAAAGAGAGAGCCCGGAAGGCGGTCCTCGAGGAACTCGAACGCCTGGGCGAGGACCGCCATCCCCGTAATCAAACCCTCTTTGCGAGGTTCGCCCGATGCCCAGACTTGCAACAAACAGCGCTTTCATTCGCGCGAGCGGTCGACGCCGAGCGGCACACTCACAGCGCAACACCGCTCGCTCCGCCACCCGGGTGGCTGCCGCCGCTGACCTGATGGCGAGCGGCAGACATTTCGGGATTCCTCATCTCGATGGAGTTCCTACGGAATACCGTTTTCACGCAGGCGACAGGCATCGATTCGGCTGGCCCGATCGCTCCTAAAAGTCGATATTGCGGACCCGAGCGACTGGCGGCGAGTTGGTCGCGACCCCACCGCATTTGTGGGTCTGACCCTGCAACGATGGATCGACCTGCATGGCGGGAAGGCCATTCGCCGCCGTTTCAATCTCCGGTTGACGCTAAGCGAGCAGGTGGATGAGTACGTCGAGACGCCCGAGCAAGATCCCGACGGGCATCATTTGTATCTCATCCTTAACCCAGACAGCGCCGCGTATGTCGTGGCCGGGCCGACTCTCGAACTGCTGGAACGGGAACACGCGCGGCTCCCGGCAAGCTTCTACCACGCGTTTACGGGCGCTCTCAACAAATGGGTCAGGACCTATGATTACCGGGACGCAGAGGATCGTGTCGACATGCTGCGGGAGTGGGCCGAGGGAGAGGACGAGCAATAGCTCGTGCCAGATCTTCCGCCGTTACTCCTGTCGCGGGCGTCGCCCGCAGAAGTAAGTCGCGATAAAGGTTCTGGTCACGATCGATCGTCGAGAGTCTCTGGTCTCGCTCCTCGCGGTCGATGACACCCTCGAAATAGCTGTCCAAGACTCGTTGCCGCTTTGCGCTCAAGGACTCCAGTTCTGACTGTATCCTCGCCGTTCTTGCCCGCTGTTCATCGACATTTGCGGCAGCTTCCCAGCAGCTCGAGAGATTGCTGAGAAACGGGAGCTCCGTAAGCTGGCGCGAGAACAAATGATCGAGTTTCTGCTCAAGGAGCTCACGACGCATGTACCGGGTTTGACAGCCGCGCCCCTTGGTCCGCTTCGCCGAACACACGTAGTAATCCCGTCGTCGAAAGGACGTGTACACCAAATGGCCGCAGTCACTGCACGTCAGGAAACCGTTATAGGTCCACCGGTGATGGCTCTCGCCATTATTCGGCTCGCTTCGCCAATGGCGCTGCTTCTTCAAGTTCATTATCTGCTGCGCGCGAGCGAAATCGTCTTCCGTGACCAGCGGCTGCTGGATAACCCGGACCCGTATTACGTCCTGGGGAGCGCGCGGGATCTTGGGCCGGTCAGCTTGGCGTCCATCGGTCCGGGTTCGGCGTGCAGAGCTCGAAGGATCGCGGCGTTTGTCATAGAGGCGCCACCCGCAGTAGATCGGGTTTCGCATCATCAGTCGCAGGCTGAAAAAAGCGATGCCGACTTTCCGGCCCAGCGAGAAGTAGTTCGTGTCTCCGGAAATGAACAGCCGGAAGGCTTCCTTGACCTTCTCAGCTTCCGGCTTGTAGAACCATCCCCGCTCTTTCTCGAATCCGACTCCGTAGGGGAGTGTGATCCGGCTCTGCGGGTGCTTGCCGGCTCGTCGCTTCTCTTCCTTAGCGAGCCAGCTCCGTTCCAGGATCTCACTGCGCTCCAACCCGGCGATGGCGGCTCTGATCGTTCCCATGAGCCTGCCCGATTTCGAACCCAGATCGATGGGTCCGTCAGGCAGATAGAGCATCGTTTTGGTATCCACGAATGCCTGGAGGCCTTTATGGCGCGAGTGCTTGGATCACGTGATCGTGCTGGGAGAGAGGCATCTGCGACGAATCCTGAAGAGTTATTTCGACTACTATCTGGGTGCGAGAACTCACCTGCCTTTGGCCAAGGACGCCCCGACAGCTCGGGTCGTGCAAGGGCCGGAGGCTGGAGAGATCGTGGAGAATCCCGCAGGTCGGCGGTCTGCACCGTCGCTACGAACGGCGCGCTGCATGACCGACGCCACCTTGGGCCTGCTGTTCCTCTAAATCTACATCGAAAACTACAACCTGCCTCGCGCCGGGCGGGCACTTCTAGACTAGATGTAATGGCTCGACCAGCCCGATGACATCACGGAACAGGAACCACGCCACCGGGGGCCGGGCCGAGACTACGGCCTTCATTTTGCTGTGAATGCACCACGATCCTGTTTTGGCGAATTACAGCGTGTCGAGTGAGCCCAGGGCCGAGTACCAAGGCATCTCCCAGCCCATGAAGTCGAGGTAGCGCGCGCTCTCTTCGTACGGGCCTTGGCAAAACGTGGCGTAGGTGACGTCGCGAGATTGAATATACGACAGCTCGCGGACTTGCGATGTAACCCAAGGGCACCGCTCGCCCTGCTCCGGCGCGGGTTGGCCGGTGCGCCAGATAAGTATTATAAGAAGACACCCTGGCGTCCCCCGAATACATCCAATCTTCATCGAATATGATCGACAGATTCGAAATACAAAGTTCGAAACGCAAGGAGGCATCATGACAATCGTAGTTGTCGGCGGCAGTGGACTTATCGGATCGAGGCTTGTCAACAAGCTTCGTGAGCACGGACACGAGGCGGTGGCTGCATCACCTAATTCAGGCGTCAACACTCTCACATGTGAGGGACTAGCCGAAGCGCTCAAGGGTGCGGCGGTGGTCGTAGATGTAACGAACTCTCCTTCCTGGGAGGACGCAGCGGTGATGAACTTCTTCGAGACATCAACCCGTAACCTCCTCGCCTATGAAGCGGCCGCAGGCGTAGGGCACCACGTTGCGTTGTCAGTGGTAGGAACCGAACGTCTGCTGGCCAGCGGCTTCTTCCGCGCAAAAATGGCTCAGGAGAACTTGATCAAGAGCGCCTCGATTCCCTACTCAATTGTCCGCGCGACGCAGTTCTTCGAGTTCGTCAAGGCCATCGCCGATTTTTCAACCGACGGCAACAAAGTACGCCTGCCACCGGCGCTGATTCAGCCTATGGCGGCTGACGATGTCGCCAGTGCGGTAGGCCGGGTGGCGACGGGCTCGCCTGTGAATGGCACCGTTGAAGTCGGGGGGCCGGAACAGTTTCGTCTCGATGAACTCATCCGGCAAACTCTGGCCGCATACAAGGATCCGCGAGAAGTTGTCGCAAACCCACGGGGTCGCTACTACGGCATTGAAGTGAGCGAGCGCACTCTTCTTCCCGGTGATGACGCGAGACTCGGTGAGACGCGCTTCAAAACCTGGCTCACACAATCCGCAGTACAAACCCCGGGTAGGAATGCGCAGAGCGCAGTGAAAACGGCGGCGGTCACCCACTAGCTGATCCGTAAACGCTGGCCGGTCCCGGCGAGTGGAACGCGCTCATGAGCAGGTGCGTGGTGGCCGTTCCGCCCAGCGGCGCACCGTGCCCGGACAAACAGAGCCCCCCATCAGGCTCCCGCCCAGACCCGTCAGCAGGGTCATGATCGCGATGCTCGGCGTGGCCTCGTGATCACGGCTCGCGCGGCGGGTCGAGTGGGCGGGATGGGCCTCGGTCATGCTTTCGCCTCTGCCTCCCGCTTTCGGGCGGCTTCTTGAGGGTCGGTTACTATGTCGACCCACTTGGGGTGAGGCGAGGCCTCTGCCTCGTAGTTGTCGTGCCAGTTCCACCACTTGTAGGGCGGGTCCTGGGGGTAACCTTCGGGGGAGTCTTCCCAAGTCTCCTGACGGCCGAGCGGCGTGATGTCGAGGTAGCTCCAGATGGTTCCCATCGCCTCGTCGCCGCGGCTGTTGATGAAGTATGTGCGGAACACCCGCTCGCCGTCGCGGAAGAACACGTTGTGGCCGTGCCATTGATCGACGCCGAAGTCGGTGTCGAAGCTGTCCGTGATGGTGTACCACGGCATCTCCCAGCCCATCCGCGCCTTCAGGCGCGCGATATGCGCCTGCGGTGCACGTGAGGCGCAGGCGAGGGTGGTATCGCGAACGTTCAGATGGGCCAGGTGGCCGACCTGATCGGCGCCCAGGGAGCAGCCGCGGCAGGCGTGCTCGGGCCAGCCGAACACTCCGGGCTCGAAGAAGGCGCGATAGACGATGAACTGCCTGCGGCCCTCGAACAGGTCGAGCAGGGTAACCTTACCCTTGGGTCCGTCGAATTCGTACTTCTTCGCCACCGCCATCCACGGCATCCGCCGGCGCTCGGCGGCCAGAGCATCGCGGGAGCGGGTGAAGGCCTTCTCCTTCACTAGGAGCTGCTGCCGCGCAGCCTCCCACTGCTGCTGCGACACGATCGGAGGTGTCTTCATCGCGAGATGCCCTTTCCCGTGTTCCTGGTCTTTCTGCTTGCTGGTCGCCATCTTATTTCTCCTCTCCGGTTTGATTTGAATTGGGGACAACTTCCGTTGCGTCGCTCTTCTTGCGGGACAATTTGACGGCTATCGCTGCCAGCCCGCCTGTCGAGACCGTGCCGGCCACGACAAGTCCAAGGGTTGCGAAACAGAATGGGCACATCGTTCACCTCCCGCGGCAAAGTTCTTGATCACTTCGCCGCTTCATCCAGGTGACGGGTGAGGTGGGCTGATTTCTACAGGTCGATGAAAATCAATCAGCCCCTCTTTTGGATGAGGAACTCCCTCAGGGCGGGGTCTTCCGCGAGTCCGATCGCCCGGTCGTAAGCGTGCTGGGCTTCGGGGCCTTTGCTAAGAAGCTGCAGGAGATGAGCGCGAACCGCCCAATAGGGTTGATAGTTGGAGACTGCGTCCTGATCGATCGCATCCAGAACGGCCAATCCCTGTTCCGCTCCATTCGCCTCCGCCAGCGCGGCGGCATACCCGGTCCGCCGGCCAATGGTCGGCGCCAGGCGGTTCAATTGTTCGTAGAACCACGCGATCGCCTTCCAGTCAATCCGGCCGGTACGGGCCCGTTCAGCATGTGCTGATTGAATCGCAGCTTCCAGCTGAAATCTACCGGCACGCCCGTGCTTGAAAGCTTCGGCGAGATGACGTTCCGCTTCTTCGATCAGTGGAAGCGACCATTGCTTCGGATCCTGCGCGGAAAGAGGCACATACCGGCCATCAGGCGCCCTGCGTGCGGGGCGCCGTGCTTCGCAGTGCAGCATGAGAGCCAACAAGCCTTGGATCTCGGCTTCGCCCGGCATCAACTGCAGAAGCACCCGCGCAAGCCAGATCGCTTCTTCGGCCAGATCGCGGCCACGCTGGTCGGCGCCGTCCATGTCGTCCCAGCCGATTCCAAACGCAGCATAGATCGCCTCAAGCACCGCCTCGAGCCGCTCCGGCAAATCGCGTTCTTGCGGAATCTCAAACGGGATGCCACCACTGCGGATTTTTGTCTTGGCGCGGAACAGCCGCTGCCCCATTGTCTTCGGTGCGATAAGAAAGGCTTGGGCAATGCGTGCTGCATCGAGACCCAATACGGTCTGCAGCATCAGGGGGGTGTGCATCGCCGGGTCGATGGCCGGATGGGCACATACGAAGAGCAATTTGAGCCGTTCATCCGGGAACTCCGTCAACAAGGGTGCCTCCGCAACGTTTTCCTTCAGCAACACCAGCGTAGGCTCGCTCTCCAGCACCACCCGTTGATGACGAATAACGTCAATCAGCGAATGGCGCGCCGCTGTCAGCAACCACGCCTCCGGGTTCTCCGGCACGCCATCGCGCGGCCAACTCGCCAGCGCCGACACCAAGGCATTGCCGAAGGCGTCCTCGGCGGCGGCAACATCGTGAGTGTGCGCCGAGAGGTACGCCACCAGACGGCCATATGACTCACGGGCCACCCGCTCGATAGTCCGGTGGGTGTCTTCCCGCTTGATTCCGTTCACCCTGTGAACCCCCGGCGCTTGGCTTCCGGCGCCAGCGGCCGGACTTCCACTGCGCCGATCGATGCGCCCGGACACCGTGCTGCCCATTCCAGCGCGGCGTCAACAGAAGGGACTTCCAGGATGATGAATCCTGCCAGTTGCTCCTTTGTGTCGGCATAGGGGCCATCCTGCACGCGGTGCTTTCCTTCCCTCAGACGCACCGTTGTTCCGGTCTCGGGCACTTCAAGTGCCTCGCCACCGACGTAAACTCTGGCCCCCACGAGCGCTTTGTAGTAGGCCCGCCAGGCCCCGAGATGAGGATCGTCATAGTCCTTCGTCCGCATAGCAAATTCTTCCGGTGTGTGGTAGATCATCAGAGCAAACTGCATGAGTTTTCTCCTTCGGCGCAATTCTCTTCGGTTTTACGGCGCCTATCTGTGTGACGGCCGAGAAGCGATCCATTCTACAGCCCGCACGAAATCTGCTCCGAGTTCAACTGCAGTTGGAAGACTTCCGCTGCGCCCGCTGGGTGCGCACTACTCGGAAGTTCGACGGGGCGGCAAGGTTAACGGTAAACGGCCGACCCTTTCCTCAGACCAGAGCTCAACCGTAATCTCGTGGCTAGCCGTCAGTTAGGAGGCGGCTGACGATGAGACGAAAGAGAAGAGCCCTCGCCAGGAAATCTCGCCAGCCGAAGGCGAAGCTCGGACTGCCTGATCTTGATCAATGAGGGTCAGCAGTGCTCAACAGTTTGCGTTCGCCCAAGTCGCAACTCGGCTACCGCCATTCCATCGATGAGTTCGCTGGCTGGTACTACTCCGAGGCCCGCTTATCCTTCAGCAAAACCGTCGTCAGTCGCTACCGAGTTCACTTGCCTGCTCGGTGGCCCCTTCAAGGTCGGACCCGGTGGTGGACCCGGTTGGTGGTTGCATTCGGGGCAGTCTAGCAGTACGTTGTCGGTCGGCCCGGAACACAAAGTGGAAATTCCGGTTGACACGTTTTGATCTATACCGCTGGCCCTGTTGAGCCTTTCCCGAGAACTTGCAAGGGACGACGGTAGGCGGCGCGAAATTCCGGTTTGGATCGACCTCGGCTCGGACAGAGGAGTGGACTGACGTGGCTCTAGACTTCCAGGTGAAAGTCGATCGCACAGCGGCGGACCACCAGCAGGATTTTGATGAACTGCGGCCCGCCGGCTATCGCCCAATCACGCTCAGCGTTTACGAGAGCGGCAGTCTGTATGCCGCCGTATGGCTGCGCACGTCTGGGCCGGACTGGGCCGCCGCCCACAACGCAAACGCCGCCGCCTTCCAGTCGGCTTTTGACGGCAACGTCGCGGCTGGCTATCACCCCGTGCTGCTGAGCGTGTCCGGTACAGGCAGTTCGCCCACCTTTGCGGCGGTGTTTGAGCAGCGTGCGGGCGGGGCGCCGCTCACCCGATTCGGCCTCGGCATGGCGGACCTGCAGTCCATCCACCAGCAGGCGCAGTCCAACGGGTGGGTCATGACCTCCGGGGCCATTTACGGCGACGCGGCCAATCCGCTCTACGCCGGCATCTGGCCGCCCAACGACGGCCGCGTGTCGTGGAACGCAGAAGGCATCTTCGACGACGTTGACGGTTACCAGGCGCGCTTCGACGCCCAGGTGAGCGGCTTCGCGCGCCCGGCCTTCGTCACTCTTTCGGACTACGGCCGCTACCTTTCGATCTTCACCGACGATACTCTCGGTCCCTTTGCGGCTTTTCACGACCTGGCCTTCAGCGATCTGGCCGATTTAGTGGAGCGCTACAAGCAGCTCGGCTACCTTCCCGTCAGCCTTCAGGGCGGGGGGAGCGGGAGCGGCATCCGGTACGCGGTGGTCTTCGCCGAGCAGGTGCAGCCCCTAGCACGGCAGTTTACGGTGAGCGCGCCGGTGTATAACCCGGCGATCGATGACGCCGCGCAAAGCGTCCTCGAAGGCAGCGGGATCCGGGGGATGTCTGCAGCGGTGGTGGACGGCACTCGCCTGGTGTATGCCGCCGGCTACACGCTGGCCGAGCCGGGCTACCCGGTGGTGCTTCCCACCACGATGTTCCGCCTGGCCAGCGTTTCGAAGACCATCACTGCCATCGCCATCCAGCAGTTGATTGCGAATGGAACGATCCACCTGAACGACACGTTGCAGAGCATCCTGCAGCTCGTTCCGCCACCCGGACGCTCCATCGACCCGGGCTTCGCTGCCCTGACCTTCCAGGAGATTCTCGAGTTTCACAGCGGCTTGGCGGGCGGGAATCCCGCCGATTCCGACGTGCAAGCGGCGTTCGGCATCGGGCTCCCGGTGGCCGGTTGGGAAGTGGCGAGCGTGGCGGCCAGCAATCCGCTGGCGGACCCGACGAAGGCGATGGCTTACTCGAACCTGGCCTACTTCCTGCTGGGCCTGGTGGTCTCGAAGGCACAGCAACTTCCGTTTATCGAGGCGATCCGCCAGACGATGTTCGACCCACTGGGCATCAAGCGCATCCGCCTGAGCTCTCCGCTGCTCGCCACCACTTATCACGATGAGGCGCGCTATCACCGCCTGGCGCTCTTTGTGTCCGGTGGCGAGCAGCGCGCCGGCCTGTGGCTGGGCAAGAGCGTGATGACGAACGACCAGCCGTTGGTGCCAGGCGTGTACGGCGACCGCAACCTGTGGAACGAGGACGCGTCCGGGGGCTTATCAATCACGGCGGTGGATTTCGCCAAACTGGTGGCCACCCTGAACGTCGTGAGGCATAATCCCGTCATCACCCGCAGCAGTCTCAGCTCGATGCTTCAACTGGCGGCCGATAATTTCAGCGCGCATGCCGGCGCTGCGCACCAGTTGGCAGGCTACGGCTTTGATTCGACATTCACGGACGCGAAGGGGCGCCTGAGCTTCTTCAAGAGCGGCTACCTGTTCACTTCACAAAACGGACTGTGGTTCACGCTCGACGGCACCTCGCTGATCCTGAACCTGAACGGCACCAGCGTGGACTGCAGCCCGATCCAGAACGCAGCGTTCGGGATCGACTGGTCGAAGACACCAGACCTGTTCCCCGCCTTCACGTGACGGCGGTCTCGCTCATCGCACGAGCGGGCGGATAGCTCTCCTGTTTGTAAAGGGAGGTGCGCCATGGGTATTTGCAACTGATGACGCTCGCCCGCCAGCGCGTCACAGCGCACCCTTCTGAGGACGGCTACAAGAAGTACCTCCTGGGAGTCTTCTGCGATCGGTGTGTAAACGCCGGCGTTGGGAAAACGGGACGAATCCAAGCATCCCATCTAGTGAGAAACCTCTCTAACTGGCGAGGGCGCGCTCGTATGCGGCTGAGGGTCAGCTTTCACTTGCACCGGCGGAGTGCGCGATCGGCGGAAACCCTGTCAAGTGCTTTTCTGTTCTTTTCTGTTAGGCGGTCAGGTCTGCTGGGGTGAGTTCGTTCTTAACGTCTGCTCCAACGATCCCCGAAACCAGTCCGCGCTGGTGATTTCCCGCCAGCGCCGAACGCCGTGGTCCCCCGTTTCCCGCCACCGAGCCTGGGCGGACTTGTCCCAAATGGCCCCGCCACAATGGACCCCATCGCCGCCGCCACTAACAAGGTTAGTCGCATTGAGCGAGAACGACCAGTTCTTACCGAATGATCTGCCGATCCCCAGATCAGCAGTCGTGTTTGGGCGGCAGATCAGGACCGTTCCCGTTCAAGAATCCCGACCCGAAGTTCACGGTCGGCGTTGCCCAAAATCGGTGCGGGGGGCGCAACGACAGAACCACGCTGGCGGTGTCCATACTAACGACCGCAACTTTCTCGATCACGGCGTACCCAGGTGGTCAAGTCTTGCAGAGGCAGGAACGAAACCTAAACGTAGTAAGCCGCGCAGAATCGCCCGACAGGCCCAGCGCGACAGTGCTCGCGGACCCAAACTGCGCCAGCCGTCAAGCCTCAGCAACTTTGGCATCCAATTTGAGAAGCGCGCACGGCTCTCCATCCCTCGCCTAATATGAGCGGTACCAACACCAAAGCAGCCACTGAATCTGCCCAGGATCTCCGGACCACGGCGTTTGCCAAAAGCCCCGCCAGGGCGATCCACGATATGTAGCCGCAGAGGGCGGACTCAGCCGCGTCGGCTCGCAAAGACGCGCTTCCAACTTGGGTCGCCAGCTTCCGTTTTTGCCTTGCAAGCCACGGCATACCGACACCCGCAAGTGTCAACAGGAGGATGCCGACGGGGCTCGGTTCGGGTTCGCGATATCCCATCAGAGCCAATGCAGAGGCGGTGACAACCGAGCCCGCTACGACGAAGAGCAGCGCTGCTGCAATTCGGGTGGCCATTCTCTCCGCCTGCGCGCCATCAGCTTTCGAGCGGAATCGCCAAAGGACGACAATTGCGGACAGCAACTCGACCGTGCTGTCGCCGCCAAATGCCAGAAGAGCCGGGCTCCGCGCCGCCCACGCTGCGGAGAGCGCGATGACGGCTTCCGCCGTCATCCAGACTACTGTCAGTACCTGAAGCCGGAGCACGCGATGCAGGACATCCCGATGATTGTGTGCCACTGCTGCGGACATTCGATTCTCCGGCATCGTATTCTCCCCAAACTTAGGTCATAACCCACAATATCCCACCTAGCCGGAGAGTCCGTCCTCGCTGGCCGGTCAAACTTGGGCTTGACATGTGCAGCGGTTGCGCATTAAAGTCCTAAGTAGATTAGGAGCCGGTATGGATAACCGCGCTCGAATTCTTCCTGGCACCCTTGATCTCCTCATTCTCAAGGCGGTCTCCCTCGGCCCTTTGCACGGTTATGGGGTTCTCTTACGGATTGGGCAGATTTCGAAAGGAGCCCTCGCGATCGAGCAGGGGGCTCTTTATCCCGCCTTGTTCCGGCTGGTCGGCCAGGACTTGTTGAAGGCCACTTGGGGCATTTCAGACAATAACCAGCGGGCGAAGTTTTACGAGCTCACCGCCGCTGGCCGAAAACGCCTGCGACAAGAAATTGAAGGATGGGATCGGCTTGTAGCCGCGATAGGGACGGTCCTCAGTACGCAGCAGGAGGAAATATGAAAACCCTAGCGCGCATACGTGCCTTCACACATTTTCTGTTCCGCCGGTCGGAGGTCGAAGGGGAAATGGAGGAAGAGTTCCGGTCACACCTACGGCGCCGGGCACAGGACCTGGAACGTCAGGGACTCTCTCGCGAAGAAGCGGAACGACAGGCGCGCGTGGAATTCGGCGGGTATCAAAGCTACAAAGAAGAGTGCCGCGAAGCGCTGGGAACACGCCTGCTCGGGGAATTCATTGCGGACGTGCGCTTCGGCCTGCGCCAACTACGCCGCAATCCTGGCTTCACGATCGTCGCCGTTCTCACCCTCGCACTCGGAGTCGGAGCAAACACGGCAGTGTTCAGCTTGGTTGACGAGGTATGGCTGCGGCCGCGGCCCGTCCCCCACCCTGAGCGTGTGGTCCGAATCTTCACGAGCAATCCCTCCAGCGGCGGCGAGATTTCCCGTGCGGGAAGCTCCTATCTCGACTACTACTACATCAGCCGGGGATCTCAGTCGTTCTCCGGGGTTGCATGTTTTCAGATGCGGGGCGGGCTGCTCGACACGCACGGGGAGAGCAAGCTCGTTGACGTGGCGGTGGTGTCGGACAATTTCTTCGACGTGCTGGCGGCCAGCGCGGCCGCCGGGCATATTCTGACGGCCGCCGAAGCGGGTGCGCCCGGTACGCTCACCGTGATGCTCAGCCACCCGTTTTGGGACGACCAATTTCACGCGGACGGGGGTTTGCCAGGCAAACCCGTCATCCTCAATGGCCGGCACGTCGTCGTTGCGGGCGTCTTGCCGCGCGGATTTCGCGGCACGGACCCAACCGTGACGCCTAACATCTGGATTCCCCTGAGCACGTGGGGCGTGCTGACCGGGGAGCGGCCGACGCCGGAATCGGGCTCCTCCAACCCTTTTGACCTGTTCGGGAGTCTCCGGCCCGGCGTGCCTCTCCCGCAGGCCAACGCCGAGCTGGCGGTAATTGCCGCCCGACTGGCACGCGAGCATCCGCAGACGAACGCCGGAGGCAGGATGATGTGCCTGCGCGAAAGCCAGGTGCAAGGTGAAGGGCTGCGCGGCTTCTCGCTCATCCTGCTGGCCATTTCCGGCCTGGTCCTTTTGGTTGCTTGCGCCAATGTGGCCTCGCTTCTCATCGCTCGCGCCGATCTTCGGCGGCACGAGTTTGTCATGCGTGCCGCACTTGGAGCGGGCCGCCGGCGGTTGCTGCGGCAACTGCTTACCGAGGCAGGGCTGTTGGGCGCGGCGGCTACTGCCGGTGCCTTGCTGATCGGTATTTGGGCGGACGCCGTACTGCCAAAGGTCCTCCCGCAGATCGATCTGGGCGCCGCCACACCGATCGACGCTCACATGACGGCGCGGGTTCTGTGGTTCTCGCTCGGCGCTGGCTTGCTTTCGGTTTTCGCCTTCGGCGGCGTTCCGGCGACGCAGGGCTCAGCTCATTCCCTCGCCGGAGCGCTGAACCAGCAGGGGCGCGGTGTGACGGCACGCGCCTCTGTGCGTAGCGTGCTGGTGGTCGCGCAAGTAGCCATCTCGCTAGTGCTCGTCGTCGCTGGCGGGCTTCTGGTCCGCTCGCTGATGAATGCGGAAGCCGCGGATCCTGGGTTCGATGCCCACCAGAACATGCTCGTACTGGACTTCGCGGCGGACTTCAGAACGGATCAGGCGTACCGCGCGTTTGTCGGGGAGGCACGCCGCGGCATCGAGAGTATCCCTGGCGTCCTGGGCACCGCAGTGGCCATGCGGATACCCTTCGGCCTCAGCGGCGCCGGCGCCACGCTCCAGGTGTTCGTCGCCGGCGCGACGGGGCGAGCCGCGACCGTCGGGATTGCGGTCCACCTCGATCACGTAAGCGACAATTTCTTCGAGATGATGGGAACACCCATCCTGCGGGGGCGGGCCATCGATCCACATGACCTTCAGACGGACGCGCATGTCATGGTGATCAATCGGACCATGGCAGGCCGCTTCTGGCCGAGCGAGGATGCCATCGGCCAGTATGTGCGGCTCCAAAAGCCCGATGGTCCCCGCTACGAGGTGATCGGGATCGCGGAAGACTGCAAGAACGCAGACTATGTCGAAGCCCCCATGCCGTACCTCTACACTCCCATGGGCCTCGGCGATTATGGGGAGCTGGAGATGGTGGTGAAGACCGCGACCGACCCATCGTCCGTGGCGAGCCAGGTGCGGCGCACGCTCCTCAGTCTCGATCCGGGCCTCACCATGGTCTATTTCAACACTCTGCGTGAACACGTTCGGATGGCCATCGCCAATGAGCGAATCAGCGCGGAGCTGGTGGCGGCGCTCGGAGCGCTGGGCCTGCTGCTCGCCGCTGTGGGCCTTTACGGCCTGACCTCTTACCTGGTCGGAAGCCGCACCCAGGAAATCGGCATCCGAATGGCCCTCGGGGCCACTCGTTCATCGATCCTTCGATTGGTCACCTTCCGTTCGCTGGCACTGACCTCGTTGGGACTGGCCATCGGCTTGGCGGTCGCGTTCGGCGTCGCGAGCCTGCTGCGCGCCTTGTTGTTCGGAGTGGCGCCTCACAATGTCTTCGTGTTCGCGATTGCGGTGGCCGTGCTCGCTCTGGTGACTGGCGCGGCGTCCTTCGTCCCGGTGCTCCGAGCGACCCGAGTAAGCCCGACCGAAGCGCTGCACCACGAGTGAGCCAATCTCAGGGCTGGGGTGCGAGTGATTGCCGCGTGCGCGAGCGATTGAGGATTTGGTTGTTGAGAATCGGACGGCTGCGGGCGATGGCGCTACTATCGCGCTGCGCGGCCGGCCGAAGCGTCCCCGAGAAGAAATCGCAGGGCCAACTTACCGTCAACTGACCGCCCGGATAGTGTGCGTGTGGCCGACGATCTTCCCAGAACCCTCGTCAATAAGCGCTAAGACCTGAAGTCAACAGTTGAGAGCAGTGTTCAGGGATTGACGCGTCTCTATAGGCAACGCACGAGCCGGCGCTGAAGGCATATCGGTTTCGGAACTCAAAAGCTCGACAAGAGAAAATCTTTGGCGGCTGCCAGGACTTTCTCCCGCATCGCAGGCTCTGGCAGCATGCGAGCGATTTCGATGGCCCCGGCCATCGTTGCAAAGATCGCGAAGAAGGCGCGCTCCTTGTCCGCAGTTCGCCGGCCCGGCATAAAGGGAAGCATTCGATCCTTGTAGTTCACCAGCTGGGGAAGGATCTGCTTTCTCATCTTCTGATCGACCCGCGTCAATTCGGGGGCGAGTGCCGGCAGCGGGCAGCCGCGCTCGGGGTGATCGCAAAACTCCAGGGTTAGATAAGTCTTCACAATCGCCTTCCACGCGGGCTCGGGGTGGGACTGCTCGGCCGCATGGACCAAGGTGTCACCGATGTCGCGGAAAGCCTCCTGGAGGGACTCCAGGAGCAGCTCGTCTTTGCTCTCAAAGTGTTTGTAAAAGCCTCCATGTGTCAGGCCGGTGTCGCGCATCACCGCCGCAACTGCTGCGCCGTTAAGACCTTCGGCGCGGACGCGCCGCGAGGCGTCTTTCACAATCTTCTGATGGACTTCCGCTTTGTGGCCGGGCCGGTAACGCATCGTTCATCATAGGATGCGCAAGATCATCCCAAGGTGCAACCGGCGGCAGTTCTCAAAAGTCCGAATCCATAGGATGACATATATCATCCTATAGTCTGGAAGGAGGATTTCCCAATGTCTCACCCGATTCTGATCACAGGCGCAGCCGGCGGAGCTCAGGGATCGACCGGACGTATCATCGCAACCACCCTGCTCCGGCAGCGTATTCCCGTGCGCGCATTCGTCCATAAACTCGATGCCCGGTCCGATGAACTCCGTCGGCAAGGCGCGGAAATCGTGGAGGGCGACCTTCTCAATCCCGCCGCGGTGCAACGGGCTATGGAAAATGTGAAGCGCGCATACTTCACCTACCCCGTAGTTGATGGGCTGCTCGAAGCGGCCACCATCTTTGCAGCATCAGCTCGCGATGCGAGTCTGGAACTGGTCGTGAACAATTCGCAGTTTCAGGGCACACCCGATGATCCGACATTCCGAGAACTTCGCTACGCGCCGTCATTCCGCAATCTGCAGCATCGGCTCGTCGACCGCATCTTCGATTGGGCGCAGGTTGGAGCCGTTCATATTCAGGCGCCCCCCTATTACGAAAACGTGCGCGCCCTGGTCAGCCGCAGCATCGCCGAGCAAAACACCGCGTTCCTGCCGTGGGGCGATGGCAGCGCCGTTCTCCCCCTCGCCGGCGCCGAAGACGTAGCCCGCGTCGCCGCAGCTCTCTTAGCCAGCCCCAGCCTGCCGTCCGAAAGGGTCTATCCGCTGGTGAGCGAAACCCCAACGGTGCGCGACATAGTCGATACTCTTGGCAGAGCGCTTGGGCGTCCGATTCGATATGTGCCCATTACAGACGAGCAGTGGGCCGACGCCGTGAAGGAGCGACTCAACCCACACGCGCTCGATCATCTCAGCCATCTCTGGCAACACTTCCGCAAGGGCGAGCAGCGGTATCGGGCGACCGATACGGTCCGCGCAGTCACCGGCCGCAATCCGCAAACGCTGGAGGAGTTCTTCCGGGCGAACGCCGGATCTTTCGGCGCCGACGCGACCGGTTCGAAGTCGATCTGAGGCTATCGAAGGATGGCCGTCATCCCATTTCGACAAGGAGGTTCTATGGCGTCGCAAGCGATCTTCCCAACGCAACTCGTCCTCGGTTATGTCGTGTGCCTGCTGGTCTTCGGCACGTACATCCTGCCCAGGCTCAGGACGATGGACCGTTTCAGCGCGCAACGCGTCATCGCCACGATCCACAGCTTCCGGTTCTTCGGACTGGTGTTCATTCTTCCGGGCGTCGTCGGCCCCGGTCTGCCCGGTGGTTTCGCCACATTCGCCGCCTGGGGAGACTTCGCCACCGGCGTGCTGGCCCTCCTGGCCCTTCTCACGGCGAGGAGACGCCCCCTGTTCTGGCTCTTCGTTGTCGCCTTCAACGTTGTGGGCGCAACCGACATCCTCGTCGACTACTATCACGCCATCCGGTTGGGCCTTCCGTTTGTGGCCGGCCAGCTGGGCGCCACCTATGTCATCCCGATCCTCTACGTCCCCATGCTGATGATCACGCACGTGCTCGCGCTCTATTGGCTGGCGCGTCCTCTCTCCGGGACAAATCAAGCGGTCGCCGGAAGAGTACTCGCGTCTTAGCTCGGATGAACGACCCAATCAACGGACCATTGTGGAGAACCGTCATGATCGACACAAGCGCCAATGTGCGCGAACACTGTAGCGCCGCGGGCCTCACCGGCCGAATCCAGTCGGCGCTCGCGGCGATCGCGCCTGAAAGTCAGACGCTGACAGTCGCTCAGCTCGCTCCCCTGGATCAGTTTCATCTCCGGGGCATACTCGCCAACTCCGAACTGGAGCCGTGCCGCCGGGATCGAGCCATCGACGCGCGTGCTCGATCTCGGCTGCGGCATCAGCGGGCCAGCACGCTATCTCGCCGCCCGCTTCGGCTGCAGGGTGACCGGCGTCGACCTCAGTCCCGACTTCATTGAGGCAGCCACGTATCTGACGGCGCGCTGTAGGCTATCGGATCGGGTGGCGTTCCAGGTCGGCGACGCGTTGCATCTCCCCTTCGAGCACGCGGCCTTCGATGCGGTGTTCCTGCAGCATGATGCGATGAACATTGAGGACCGTAGCGCCCTCTATGCCGAGGTGCGGCGGGTCCTGGTGCCAGGCGGCCGGCTGGCCACCTACGACCTCGTGCGTGGCGAGGGTGAGGTGGTGTATCCGGTCCCGTGGGCGCGCAACGCGTCGACCAGTTTCCTGCTCAGCGAAGCGGATACGCGCACCGCGCTGGAACAGGCCGGCTTCAGGGCGGTCCTGTGGATCGATGAAACCGAGCCCGTACTCGACTGGTTCAAAGCGGTCCTGGCCGGTCCACCGCCGAGCGGACCGAACTCGGTCTGGTGATGGGTCCGGACTTCGCGGCCGTCACCGCCAACCTTGTCCGCAATATCAGCGAGAACCGGCTTGGCGTGCTGTCCGCGGTTCTGACGACGGTTGAAGCCTGAAATTGCCTGACTCCCGCCACTCGGGTTGAAGACTGCTGACTCGGGTTCGCCGGTCCGCAGGCGTCCTCGCAGTTTCTTGCCGGTGGATCAGCCGTAACCCTCGTATCTTATTGGAGTTCGGCTGTTCGACCAAGACAGTAGTCTCTGTCCCGGCTGAGAAGCCATATTAAACTCAAAATCGGGTTAACTCCTTCCGCTGCTGAGAATTGCAGGACACAAAACGGAATAAGGCATATCGACGTCAACCGTTTTAGCCCTTTGCACTGAAACGAGGTCAAGATTCAATTTGACAGGCAAGCGGAGCAGCGTTTGCAGCAGATCGAGGACGCCAAGGCGCGCGGCTCCGCCGTTGAAACCGAACTGGCCGCAGCCCGAATGGAGCGAGACGACTTCGACTACCTGGCCAGAGCCTTCGGGCCGGACGAGATTCAGCTCTGCGAGATTCAGTCGGCAGGGCCTGGAGTCTCGAGCATCGTGAACGCCTTACTGGAGGGGTGCTTCGACAACAAATTTGAGGTGCGTTTCCGGACGCATCGGCCCAAGGCAGACGGTCGCGGGTTCGTGGATGACTTTGACATCGAAGTGCGAAACAAGACGCTGGACCGGACCTGTCTGGTTGATGAACTGTCGGGAGGCCAGTTTGTGCTCGTCAATGAAGCCGTCAACCTGGGCATCGCCATTTACAATATGCAACAGGGGAAGGGCGTCCGGCACGAAACACTCTTTCGGGACGAGACGGTCGGCGCCTTAGATTCGAAGAACTCCAGAGAGTATGTTCGCATGCTCCGGCACGCCATGAAGATGGGGGGCTTCCACCAAGTCATCTTCATCTGCCACTCGCCGCAGGTCTGGGAAATGGCTGACCGCGTGCTACGGGTGGAGGGCGGTCAGGTGTTTGTCGAGTCAGAACGACGCGAATGCGCTCACACCGGGACTGAGCAGGCTCGTGCCTTTGTGGAGGGCTGACGGCCTTACTGACCGAATCATTACGGATTTTTAGGTATGTGTAGTGCCACCCACCGAGTCGAGGCTAGTTCGGTTGGGTTGTTCTCCGCTCATTACCGGCCGTCTGCTCCTCAGTTTTGAGCGCCCGCAGCCCTGAACCGTGTTGGCGAGGGTTCGAATCCCACCCTCTCAACTAGTTTTCCTGGCGCTCGAGACTCGAAGACCCATGTGCATCACCGCGCCGGTAAGTGGGCAAATTGCCTCCTAAACGGGGAGAGTCATCGCCGGGCGACGAGTGATATACTCTGTCGTCCGTCCGCCTTTCCAAGTGAATTGTGGGCAGACGATCGCAACCGCGACCAAAGGAGCCACATTTGACCCTGGATGCCATTCTGACCGAACTGAGAGCCGAACGTGACCGCCTCAACAGAGCAATCGTCGCCCTTGAAGGCGTCAACTCTGCCAGCCCCACAGCAAAGCGAAGGAAGCGAGGCCGTCCCAAAATGAGTGCTGAGGCGCGAAAGCAAATCTCAGAGGCGAAAAAGAAGTGGTGGGCAGATAGGAAGAAGAAGTCGAAATGACAGTGGGCGTTCCGGGGCAAGCCGCGCGTGATTCCGGAGTGATCCCGATTACAGTTCCAAAATGATTCCGGCCACAGTTCCGGAGTCAGGCCAGTCACCGATTCCGATTTCGAGCCGGCAACCCTTGATACTGGTCCACTCGTCCTGGTCTGTGCCTTAGCAACGGTGGACGGCGTCGAGAAAGAGCCGTAGCCGAGGCGCTGAATGAATGCACAGAGACCTTGATCCAACCAACCTCTCCGACGCGGAAGACTGGGAAGGGAACAACATTGCGTTTGCCTGCCCAGTGTGCGCCAAGGTGTTCATTGTGAGCGGGCATATGCACCGCGGGAGGCGAAGCTGCCCGAATTGCGGAAAGTCAACCGGGGTTGTCACCGGGGGTAGGGAGAGTGGTGGAACTGCGTCGATTTCGTGGTCGCAGTAACGTTTTCCCAGATTGTCAAGAAAGCGTTCTCGAAGCGCTCTGAATTTGAGGCGCCATCTCTCGAATGCCGGGTGCGTGGGTCTAAATCCTACCCTCTCCACCAACATCATCTTGGATCGGGAACTCTGCTAGAGTCTGGCAAAACCATAGTGATCCCCAACAGCGCAGTGATTCTGAGGAACCGGCGCCTTTTTCGAACTATGGTTGAGCTTCTTAACCCCAGAGCCTATGCGTAGACCAATTGCCGCCCTCGCACGGCAACCTCTTTCGCGACGAGACGGTGTGGGGGCCGTGGGCGCAAAGAACGCCAAGGAATACGTGCGCATGCTTCGCACGTCATCGACATCGGCGGTTCTACCAGGTCATTTCCATCTGCCGTGCCCGCGGGTTTGGGAACTGGCGGACGACATCCTCACGGTGCTGGATGGTCGAGGCTTTCTTGGAGCCCAGAGCGTTGGCAAAGGTACCGTGGCCTCGGGAGACCCGCCGATCCGACTCGAAATCTCCGGAAGTGATGAGCTGGCATTACGATCGAACGAAGCCGCGGAGACGTCCTGAAATTCGTCCGCCTGCAACTGTTTACGTTGCGTGCTAACACGGCCAGTGCAGCGCGCGGGAAACGGGCGGTGACAGGCAGAGTCTACAACTGGGGGTGAATCCGCGTCATCTGAGTCCTAGTAGTACTAGGTTAAGTTGCTCTTGACTCCAGTTTCTCGTGGCGCTAAGCTGCCGCTATGACGCCACGGGAGTTGAGAGCTCTCGATCACCGATTGACGGCCTTTCTGGAAGACTTGCTGGCCCC
>Ga0335085_10001049_pt1 | contig 65141 bp, 93 predicted proteins | sample Lox_Sample_45_FD_206712 | JGI IMG/M metagenome (GOLD analysis project Ga0335085, IMG submission 206712) | Soil microbial communities from Loxahatchee National Wildlife Refuge, Florida, United States - Lox_Sample_4.5 | ecosystem: Environmental > Terrestrial > Soil > Wetlands | place: USA... | reverse complement strand
GCCGGTACGGTGTTGACCACCAGCACGTTGCCCACGAACGAGCACGCTGCGTTGCTGTTGGTGCTTTCCAGAATGGTCGTCCTGGTCAGCGTGTGCGCGGACGAACTGTAGGTCCCCAGGCCGATCTCGGTGTTCCCGCTCGCGTCGTATGCGAAATAGAACAGTGTGTCGCCGGTCGCGATCGAGGGGATATTGGCGAAAGTGATCCAGTTGCCGGCGAGGCCCGTCACGCTCGCCTGCCACTGCGCCGTCGAGGACACGGCAAAGGCCGCGCTGCCGCTGGGGGCGGCAACGTACTCGGCGGCTCTGTCGGCCCATCGGTGCGTCACGGCGGACTATGCCGCCGCGAGGATCAGGTTGCCGGTGGAGAAGGAGGCCGTCACGTTGATCGCGATGGGCTGCTGCGTGATCTGCCGCACCATCGCCGAGCCGGTGCTCGTCGTGTTGGTGGAGACGTTGAACGTGTCGGAAGACAGGCCCGCGACCGTGTATACCGTCTCCGCCGTGAGGCCCGTCGCGATGCTGCCGCCGAAGCGCGCGGTCAGCGCCACGGTCGCGCCGTTCGCCAGCGCGGGGGTGGACCCAGCCGTGATCCCGATCGCCGTGATCACGCCTGGAGACGCGTTGGTGATCGAGCACGGATACCAGGGGTCGTTCCCGAGCCAGTCCCATTCGAGCAGGTTGCCGGAGGTCAGCGCATCGTAGACGCCCCACGCGACCGCCGTGCCCCAGGATGCGGTCGCCTGCGCGAACGTCACCGTCGAGACCGAGGTCGCCGTCGCCGGTCCCTGGCCGGTCGCCGCCCCGAACGCGGAGAACAGGATCGTGTCGCCGCTGCCCACGCCCGCGCCGGTCGCGTTCTGGCTCATGACCACGGTCGTCGCGGTGACGCTGGAGACGGTGGTGCTGCCGGGGATGACCGATGGCGCCGTGCTGTCGAACACCTGCATGCCGGGCTGAATCCATGCGGGCGTGGATGCGAAGTGCAGCGTGTTGTTGCCGGAGGCGGTCGTCGCATTCGTCGTCGCCGTGCCCGCGATCTGGACGCGCGCATAGCTGCCGCCGCTCACCTCCACCGAGCCGCTGTCGTTGTCGGCCGGGGCCGTGGTGAACAGGGCGAGATACCGCGACGCCAGCGCCGGCATCGCGACGCTGCCGCCCACGAAGTTCTCGACATTCCGTGCGAGATAACCCGTCTGAGCCATCGAAGTTCCTTTCCTGAGTTTGCCGTCAGCCGGGATACGGGATCACCGGAAGCCCTGCCCATCGCGTGATCATGCTGCCGCTCGCGAGCGATAGCTGGAAGCCGATCAGATAGAAACCGACGTTGCCATTGGTCGTGACGGTGAACGTCCAGCCGTAGCCGGGCTGGATCAGTTGGCCCGACGTGCCGAACGGCTGCGGCACCGTGAGCACAGCGACGTTGGACACCACGATGTCGCTCGACGTGATCGGATGCGTGTCCAGCCGTTTGACGATGGGCGTAGAGCCGATGCTCGCGATCGTCGTCGCGCGCAGCGTCATGTTGGCGGTCGCGTCGATCAGGAACGATCCGTCCTGATCCGAGTTGGGCGCCATCGCTCCTAATGGGATCGGCGGCGGCTCCAGCGCGAAGTCGATCTGAGGGATCAACATTTACCGGCCTATGCAGAAATAACTAGCGGAGACCGGCCCCGTTAAACTGGTAGTGTTGTAGCTGATAAGCTGGAAATGCGCGGCATCGAGCGGATTCCACGTTATACTGATTCCTGGTTGCGAGTCGGAGAGATCACCAAATACGACAGCGGCCAGTCCGAATACTCCCGTTGGGAATGGAAGGGGATATGTGACTGTTGCTGTGCCTCCGGACGATGTAGTACCGACGCCCCATTGAAATATCCAGCTATTCGGCAAAACCAAATAGCCTGACCCCGGTATAGCAGAACCGCCAGCCGTAAAATCTCCCAGATTGACCATGCGCGAATTGTTGCCGGAACCGGCAGCGCCGATTGCAAGTAACCCAGGCCCGTTTCCGACGATGGTTCCGTTGGATGTGATGTTGCCGAACGTCGGGCTGATCGAGCCGTCCAGCATGTGCGGGGATTGCACCGCGTTGGCGATCTGCCCCGCCGTGGGGCCGTTCCAGCAAAGGTCTCCGATCGACCACGCCTGGGCCGTCGTGCCTTCCTGGCCGCGCACGACGGTCAGCACGTCGAGCGTGCGCGCGGTGCAGTAGACGATCTCGAACTTCAGCCGCGTGGCGAGGTCGTTCAGCACCAGCGCGAATTCCTGGCCGGCCGGCGGGCTGGGGAACAGCGCCCCCGTACCGGGTGCCAGCGTCAGCGAGGTCGAGCCGGCGGACGCCGCCGCCGCGAGCGATGTCGTCGCGAAGTCGGAGAAGACGAACAGGGCCATGTCAGACCAATGTCACCGAGAAGGAATACTGGAACGGAAGCGCCAAGATGCCATCGGCGATGGCGAACTTGAGGATCGTGCCGATCGGCGTATTCGCCACGGTGATCGTCACCACAGCGCCCGCGTAGCTCACGCTCACGTCGTACGTGTTGTCATTCACCGTGAGCACTCCGTTCGATCCGTTCAGGAAGCGATGCACGCGCTGCTTGAGCCACCGCGCCGAGTACTGGTAGCCGTCGCCCTTGTAGCGGTGCCAGGTGATCACCCGCTTGTAGATGTCGTCGTTGACCGGCAGCACCGATACGTGCGCGGTGCCGAACGGCATGGCGTATGGCAGGAAGCCGTAGGGCGCGACGCCGTAGCCCGCGACGAACGTCGTCTGCACGTAGGACAGCGTCGGCCTCGGGATGCCATACAACCCGGCGCCGACCCAATCGAGCAGCATGCCAGAGAGGTTCGACCAGACCGGCAGGTTGAGCGCGTTGATGTTGTCCAGCCATTGCTGCGCCATCACGTTGTACGCAGCGACGAAGGTCTGGAGCGCGTCGTCGTCGGTGTACTGCTGATAGAGATACGATGGCAGGACCCGCGTCACGGATACCGGGCCAGATGGCGGAAACGGCGGCCCCTGCGGCACGACGCCCCCAGGGTCCGCGACGTAGCCGCCGGACGGATCGCCGAGATAACCGCCGGACGGATCGCCGACGTAGGCGCCGCTCATCTCATGATCCTGGTTGCTGGCAGACGCCGTAGAGATGTTTGCCTGTCACGTCCGATGCCGTGGCGATTGTGATTGAGGTTGTGGTGATTGCCGATATGCTTGGATTGGCCCCAGCAAGATCACTCGTGACGACGCATGTCGGCGTCAGGGCGAAGGCAACCCGGAACGAAAAATTGCAGGCAGTCACCGGACCGCCGCTGCCGACATTGAGCGTCCAGGCACGGTCATTCGATGAAGTGGAAAAGGTCGGGCTTGTGCCGCATGATGACGGAGTCTGCGGCGCCGACTGGAACAGGTCCTTGATGACGTAATTCGTTCCGCTGCTCAGATTGTATGTCCCGCTGCCTCCGGCCGGCCAGTAATTATCCACAGAGGAGTCCTGATTGCCGTTCAGCCGGACATCGAAGGCAAACGTGGCTGTCCCAACCCGGTTGCTTCTTATCTTCGTCCGCGCACCGTCCGTCCAGAACACCGACCCGGCGCTGCCCCAGTTGGTCATCACGTTGTTCGAGATCACGGTATCGGTCGGCGTGCCTCCCGTGTCCGTAATGTCAGCGATACCCGAAGTCGCGGTCGCCGAGGCATTGATGCAGGTGTTTCCATCGATGATGGTCCCGACCTCCGCACCCTCGTTCTTTATGCACGCATTGACGGCATTGCTCCCGCCATCGATGTAATTGTGCGTGACCACTGCCCCGTGTCCACCTGATCCGGACGGCACTCCGGCGATGGAGCCTATCCAGATTCCCGCCTGTCCAGCAGATAGCCCTGTACAGGTCAGTCCCGAGAAATACCCTCCGGTTGTGCTGCTGTTGTCGCCGCCATTCTCCGGCCCGTTGTAAAGAACGCATCCGCCCTGCGTCGCGTTCGGCTGACAATAGGAATTGACCACGACTCCGTCTGCGGGATGGAACCAATGATCCCAGCAGGCGTTCCCTGTCCCTACGGATGTGCTGGCTTCAACGACTGTATCCTGGTCCGCGACCATCGCTGTGCAATCGCCGCCGCCGAAGCAGTAGACATCGCGCACCCTGATCCTGGACGCCCATTCCATGTGAATCGCATGGAACTGGAACGATGTCGGCCGGTTGGTTCCGACATCCAGCGTGCATCCCTGGATGGTGATGTCGTGGTCGGTGAGTACCCCCTGCCCATCCGTGTTGTGCTGGTTGGTGAGAAGGAAGAACACCGATCCGACCCAGGTCGCTGATGCCTGAAGGATCGCGCCCCTGGCGCAAAGGACGTGGGTGCCGGAAAAGATGGTGACCGGTGTGTTCTGCGCATACGTCCCGGCCGGGATTATCATCATTCCTCCTGCCGCTGCCGTCGCCGCAGTCTGGAGATTCGTGGTGTCTGTCGAAGCAACCCCGGTGGCGGGAGGAACCGTAGCGATCGTGCCGCCCACAGTGAGAGTTCCGCCGACCGTCTCGTTGTTGGTGACGGCGAGGCCGGTGCCTGTCGCACCGAATGTCCACGGCTGCGCCTGGAACAGCGTCTGCAACTGCGCCGGCGTTCCGTAGGTGTACGGCGTCGTGCGCGGTCCCTGTTGCAGCAGCAGCTTGTCGCCGAGGTTGATTGACGGCGCGGGGGAATAGTCCGAGATCACGCGCTGCGCCTGCGCGTAGGCGGGCAGCAACATCAGCAGCAGGCCGGCGAGCAGCTTGCGGATCATCGATCTATCCTTGCGTAACGGTGACCGTCGCGGGCGAGCTGGTGAAATATGATTCAGGATCGCCCACGATCTCGCCAGTCCCGGAGATGGGCGGCGTCGTCACGCCGTTGATCGCTACCGACCAGACCATGCGCGTGAGTTGCGACAGAAGCAGAATGCTCGACGTGGCCGCCTGCACCGCTTCCTGCATCGCGAACAGGTTGATCGGCGCGCCTACCGGGATCGCGTTGATATACTGGATGATCGCCGTCTGCGCCGCCTGATTGAATACGATCGCGGCGGCGAACGGGTTGGGCGTGTTCCAGGTCAGCACCACCGTCGCCGTCTGCGAGGGCGGCGTGATGAAGGGGATCACGTAACTGTCCGGGTAGTCGTCGATCGTGGCGAGATTGTTGCGGATGTTCGGCGTGACGATCGCGCTGCCCACGTAGGACGGGAAGCCGGTCGTGTTGATCGCGATGGAGAAGTTCTTCTCGTCGATCACCGTCACCGTGCCGGACCCGTTGTAGTTCGTCGGGTTTGATCCGCTGATCGTCGCGGTCTGACCGTTGACCAGCAGATGGTTGAGGTCCGTCGTCACCACGCCTGGATTCGCCTGCGTGATCGCCGTCACCGCCAGGGTGGACGTGACAAGCATGCCGATGTCCGGCACCGCGAGGTAGATCGCCGCCGCGATCTGGTTAGTGTCAGGACTCGACCCTCCGCAGATCACCTTCCAGCCGCCGCCGGATACGGATTGCACCGCGATCTGGTTCGGCACCACGCCCGGAACCTGCGACAGCAGCGTCTTAAGGAACGGCGCAGTGCCCTGGCAGGCTACCGTCTCGGCCTGGAGCACGCGCAGTCGGTAGGCTTGCTCGCTCTCCTGGATCGTCCCCGGCATGCCCACGGCGAACGGGTTGTCTACCGTCAGCGTCACGCCGGTCGGAACCGAAGTGACGATCGTCGTCACCGAGTTCAGCGGCACTTGCCAGACGCCCGCGATCTCCGCGACGGCGGTCACCGGCAGCGACGATCCGCTGCCCGCGATCACCGTGGGCTGCTGCGTCACGTATGTGTGGTTGCCGTCCGACACCTGGAACCCGGACTGGATCAGGAAGCCGGGCGTGCCGGAGAAGATGACCGACACGCTCATGTTCGACTGGAGCCCGATTGGCACGCCGAGCAGGCTGCCCAACTGCGCCAGGATGAACGCGTTCGCCCCGTATGGCGTCAGCGAGTTGATCAGCTCGACGCGCGCCTGATCCATCAGCACGCAGGCGCCTATGTCGGTTGAAGATATGTCCTCGATCAGGCTGCCGGGCAGGGACGCGGTGTAGCCGGGGTCCGGCGTCATCACCGAGGCCCCGGTCTGGTCGGTGCCGTACGTGACGAGGTTGATGAGCGCCGTGAGCAGGTCCTGCGGGTTCTGCGGGAGAACCCCGGCCTGCGTCATCACGATCGGGTAGATCAGCGGGTTCGGGGGCGGCAGCGGGTCCCCGAAGTAGAAGCCGCTCATTTACCGCACCACGCGACCGCGCAGCATCGCCGCCGAGTGTGAGGCCATCGCGGCACCGTCGCCGCGTCGGCACGCGTCCATGTAGCTCGTCTGCGGGCAATCGTCCTTCTTCGACAGCCCGGCCTTGGACATGGCGATCGCGACCGCTTGAGGCTGCGGCTTGCCGGCATTCATCTCGGTCTCGATGTTCTTGGACACGACTTCGCGCGATGAACCCCCGAGCAGCGGCATGTCAGCCTCCCTCAGTACAGCCCGACGAGCAGCGTGGCGGTCGTCGCCGCCATCACCTTGATCGCGCAGAGCGGCAGCATCGTGCCGGCCGGGATCGCGCTCAGCGTCAGCACTGTATCGTCCCCAGCAAGCACGACCGCGAGCGCTCCGGTGCCGCCCACGAAGATGTAGCGCGTGGGGGCGAATACCGTCGTGTCGCTCTTGGTGATCGAGAAGCCCCGCACCACAGGGCCGTCGCCGACAGGAGAGTTCGGAGGCGTGAAGCCAGTCGTTGCCATGCGATGCTCCTACTTCGGTTTGTCCGGCGGCTTCGGTATCTGCTTTTCGAGGTCCGCGATGCGCCGCTGGTCCGCGAGGTATTGAGCACGCAGCGACACGATCTGCGCCCCGAGGTCCGCGAGCGTCGCTGCCTCCGCCTGCTGCTGGTCCTGCGGAGTCGGTGCCGGTGCCTGTGCGAACGCGACGGATGGCGCCAGGAGCGCGACGATCAGCAGAAGACGACCTAGCATCCCGTTACTCCGGTTCCGACATTGCTGACGATTGCCACTGGCGTCGAAGACGTGCCGGCGAACGCCTCAAGAGTGAGCGTTCCCGAAGTCCCGCACACCGCTCGCAGCCTCATGCCGCCAGCCCCAGGCGCCGTATTCGATGCGGCGGACTTGGACAACGCAATGTCCCCAGCCGCCGTCGTGAGGATGCTCGCGCCCGAGATCATTCCTGCACTGGCGGTGAAAAGCGGCGTCGCCGTTATGTTGGCCGAGTTGACGAAGAAGTATTTGGTTCCACCGAAGTAGGTGACGATCGAGTTTGTCCCGGAATCGTAGCCTATGCCTCCTGCGCCAGAAGCGAACGAAATTTGCCCCGCCCCCGTGGTTCCAAAACCTGTGCTGCTGATGACGCCTGCGCCGTCGCTCTTGATGCTGACGACAGGAATGCCACCGCTGCCAGCGTTGTCCAGGCCGATGATCTGGCCCGTCGCCAATTGTATGGCCGGTGCATTCGATACGGGCCTCGCCGCCGTGAAGTCGATTCCTGCGTGATTGAAAGCGGCGTTGATCGCGAAACCGTTCTTGAATGTCGTGTTGGCGTCGCTGATCAGGTTGATGCCTTGCGTGATGACAGTATCGGTTCCTGCGTATCCCGGCGCCCTCGCCCCGGATACCAGGAGCACTTGCCTGCCATAGTGCGGGCTGTCGTCCGCGCCGGCCACAGCCATGTCGAGTTCTTCGGTCAGCAGCGACCCCGATACCGACGACGGCTGCAATGTGAAGTCGTTCATCGCCGCGATGAATGTCTCCTGGGAGACATTCGGTGCATTGGTCTGGTGGATGGCCGAGACGTACCGGGTGACGATATCCCCGCCTGGGAAGGCAACGCTGTCTCCGCCTGGGACATTGTAATACATCACATCGAAGTTGTTCCAAAGCTGCTGACCGTTGATGCTGTGAGTCAGATAAGCCTGGGTTACGGTCTGGTTAGTGGTTGAGTTCGACAGAGTCTGGTCGAATGTCTCCGTCAGGATCGACTGGTTCGCGCCGATCGCCGACTGGTTGCCGGTCATTACCAGCGCGCCGCCGATCGTCTCGTTGTGCGTCACCGCGATGCCCGTGGGCGAGGCGGTGAATGTCTGGAGCGAAGTGAACGTGGTGGGCACCAGGCCGAACTGCTGGTTGATGTATGAGGACAGGTTCGTCAGCGTGCCCGTCCCCAGGGAGTTCGGAAACGAGGTCGGCCGCCAAACCTGGATCAGGTCGCCGCCTTGGAACGGTTGCGGGATGGCTGGCTGGCACCCCATTGATCCCAACGGCGATTGCGGCGGATTGCAGTTGTTCTGCGCCATCGCCGGCAGGGATGCCAGCAGCACCACAGCGAGCAGGAGCAGCCTATTGCGCCACATATCGTCCCGTCTTCGTCTGGCCCGTCGATAGGGCGTTGCCGTGGCCGTCCACCTGCACGATGCCGAATCCGTCCACCTGAGCGACGGGTATCACGGTCACCGAGTCCTGCGCTCCGGTATGGAAGATGACCGTCACGTCGTACGTCGGCAGCGGCGGAAACGTGCCGGGAAGCTTCTGCACGCCGAGGAACAAGAAATACGGCGCATATCGCTGCTGCGTGCGCATCACATAGTAGTCCGGCTGGATTTGCGTCAGCACGCTCTCCTTGGCCGGGATGCCCCAATCGCCATAGAACGGGCTTTCGCCGAGGTTCAGCTTGAGCGTCTGGCAGAGCGCGGTCAGATACACCGAATCAGCAAAGCCGTTCGCGTCGGGATCGACCTGGACCCACCACCGCGCGCCGGTCTGCGGGTCCGTGACGCGCCCATAAGTACGAATGGTCTATCTCCCCTATGTGCCCGCTGTCGGAGGATTGACCGCCGCCTCGGTATCGCCGTGGCTGTCCGCCGGCTGCGTGTGCGTGTGCGTGAGCAGTCCGATCTGATCGCCGCCGCCGAAGCCGCCGATGATCGATCCGGTCACATGCAGGTCGCCGTTCTCGATCAGCATCGTATGCCCGTTCAGGTTGATCGTGATGCCGGTCGACGTGATCGCCACGGTCACATGGTTCGCCGCGCTGTCGCTGATCAGCGTGCCGGAGGACGCGCCGTACAGCCAGAGCGTGTTGAAATCGACCGCAGCGAAGCCAGTGTTGCCGGTCGGCATGAAGACATGGGTGGAGAGGTTGGGCTGCGTGTTGAACGTCGCCACGCCCGAGCCGAGGCCCGTCATCGCGCCCATGAATACGTCGGCCGGCACCGCCATCCCCTTGCAGCCGACCTGGATCGGCTCGCGGACGTACTCGGTGCCCATCACCGCCATCGTCACCGGAGGCAGCGTCACAGGCCAGTCGGGATCGTTGATCTCCCATTTGACCGTGACGATCTTGCTGGAGACGATGTGCGTGACGCTGCACGCGAGCGCCTTGCCGATAAGCTGGATGCCGTTCTTGACCCGTCCCCGCGTGTGGTCGTGCAGCGCGCGGGTGAGCGGAGTCTTTTGGGCGTTTGAAGCTGCCATCAGGAGGTGGCCATACGTTCGCGGCGCCGCTCCCAAGCCTTGCGCATCTTTGCAAGCGTCTCCTCGGAATGATGTTTGCCGGTCATGCCTTGCGCCGGATTACGTGCCCAAGATTGTCGCTTTGCATCTGTCATGTTCTCCCGCGCCGCTATGGATCGGGGAACTCCAAGATTGCTCGTTCGTATTTTTTCGCGTTGGGCAAAGGGCATCGGGCCGGGTAGAGGGCGTCTTTTCTGCGATATAGACATCTTGGCACGAGTTTCTTCAGTATGTCGGCGGCCCGTCCAAAGTGCTCGCAGGAATTCCTTGGTTTCTTCTGAGTGTCCTGCCCATCGTTTCCTGGCCTCGGCGATCTTCGCTAGCGTTTCGGGAGAATGTTTACGACTTTTTCCGGCGATCGATTTACGCAATCGCGTTTCCGGTCCGAAATTGCTGACACCTTCGCCGCCATCCGTCAGGTTCACCAGCGGTCCGGTTCCGAGATCACGACGGCCGATCAGCGCGATCATGATGCGCTCAATCTCGAATGCCTGTGGTTCAAGCAGACCATCGCGGATTATCACAACCGGCAGGTCCCCTTCTTTGCGCCGAATTCCGCGCAGGACTTTATTGTGCGATTTCGTCACCGACTCCTTCGCACGACCGCCCGATCCCTTGCCGACATAGCATGGGATGCCGGTGGACAAGCGGAACACTACATAGACGTAGAAGTCGCGCCGCTGCCCTGTTGAGGCTGTAGATTCGCCCATATGGTAGTATTCCACGAAAGTGCGTCTGGATTGCGAAAATTCCCCCAATGCTGAATCTGCGCGATCTGGAACTTGCCGCTGAACGTCAGGTTGTTCGACGGATTGGCGCCGGTCCCACCGAAGGCCGGCAGCGCGCTCGCTGTCGTGGTGGCCACGAGACCCTGCGGGAACTGTATCCAGTCCGAGATGTTGAGGTCGCCGCGCATCACCAGCTTCGCGGTCAGTTGGTTCGGCGCTGCCCACGTCACCTGCCCGAGCAGGTCCTGGAACTTGATCTGCGTGATGCCGGTCGTCGGCGGCGGCCCAGGCGTGCCCTCGTAAACGTTCACCGCCGATCCTGTGTGCGCCATCACCACGCCCATGTCGTCCGACCCGAGTTCGCCGGCCGTCATCTCCTGGATCATCGTGGCGAACTGGCTGAACGAGGCATAGTAGCCCGTCTTCGTCGCGTTCGGCACGCGGTTCGCATTGACGTTGATGTTCTGCTGCACGCCGGGCATCGCCTTGGAGAGCGTCGCAGCGATCGCGTCCTTCAACGTCTGGCCGGTGGACCACGTGAAGGTGAAGTTCAGCGGGTTGTCCGGGTTGTACGCCGAGCCGGACGCGGGCGGGCGGATGTACATGTCCAGCGTCATGTCCGTCCCCAGCCAGTTGCCGAACGCCTGGTTGATCTGACCTTGGGTGATGATGCCCTGCTGCGTCGGGTCGGCGAGCGGGTAGCCCTGAGCCATGCCGCCGAATATCTTGATGTCCACCGCCCTCGTGGGGATTGCGAGATTGAACGCCTGCCCGAGTTCCAGGAGCGACAGGCCCCAGATGCGCAGATAGCTTGATATGTCGCCGCCCCCGGTATGGCCCCAGTACTGCGGCAGGTCTAGTTCGATGTTCAGCGCGGCGGGGTTCGTCGTGCCGTCAGGCAGCAGCGACGTGATCACGCCCGGCGGCATGCCGGAACCATTCAGCGACGGGAAGATCACCGGCTGGCCGCTGTCGTGCCATTTCATCTCGATGCGGTAAAACCTTATATTAACCTCCCTATGACTAGGGGTTTATTTCAAAAGTCTGTGTGGACACGCGAAACACGAGCGTGCTCACCAGAAAGTAGCCCTTGACGATGTTGATGTCACCCGTGTCCGGCGAGCCGATCATGGGCAGGTTGAACAGCAGGTTGCCCGACGAGTCATTGCAGACAAGATACCAGCGCAGCCCGAACGCATTCCAACGAGCGTTGATCTGATAGGTCTGCCCGTCCAGCGTCGCCGTGAAGGCGAACGGCGGGCGGCGCGGCGAGGGTTGCGGGACGAACGGGATGAAGGTGGTCAAGGCGACGCGCCGCCAAATGGCGTGAATGCGTTCTGCGGCCCGACGATGGATGAACCGGCCGCCGAGGCGGCGGGCTGCGTGGGCGCGAGCGGCGAGATCGATCCGACCTGCGCGTCGGCGCCCGACCACGAAGGGTTGTCCGAAGTCTGCTGCCCGGAGGTCAGCTTGGCCATCAGCGAGTTCTGCGCCTGCTGCGCCTGCTCGAGCGTCAGCAGCGGCTTGAGGAAATCCAGTTGCCACACCCACTGCGCCTGATGGCTCTCGGCCCCGGAGATGTCGCGCATCCCGGTCATGATGCAGTCGGTGTAGAAGAAGCTCGGCGTCGCGATCGTGTAGGTGCCAGCGCTTCGGTTGTGCTGGTCGAGCGTGGATTGCAGCGCGATCATCGTCACCAGCTTCGCCGCGTAGCCTCCGGGATCGCGCACCGGGCATATCATGCGCAGGCTGATCTGGAGCGGCTGGGCGATCTGCGCGTTGGCCGCGACCGCCTGGTTGGCGAAGGGGTAGACCGCCACCTGGTTGTCGATGATGGTCGAGCCCGGCTGCGGCTGGTAATTGGCGAAGAAGTCATCCGGCCCGATCGAGCCGCCGGTGAAGGCGAGGTTCAGCGCCTCGGTGAACAGCGTGATCGGCAGGATGTTACCGGGGACGAAATCAGCGATGCCGCCTGTCAACAAAATTGGACACAATTGAAATCCCATACGATAGGCAAAAAGCCCAGGCGAATAGCCACTCATTGATCAGATTCCGGTCGATAGTCGAACAATGGTCCAGCGCCGGCCCCCTCGCGGCACTGCGCTAATAACTTCCTTCTGCGTATTGCTGCGCTGACTGTGGCTCCGAACCCAGGTGGTTTCGGGCTTGGCTTGCCTTTCCGCGATGCGATCATTTTGGCACGCGCTTCGGGCGTTGCTCTCTTCCCGAGATTGGCAGCACGCAGTCTTGCAACTACGTCAGGTGATGATGCGACGATACGCATCCGCTCGACCTGTTCAGGAGATCGCTTCTGGCCACGATTTGCCGCACCGATCTTGGCCCGAGTCGCTTCTGATATGACATGGCCGATAAGCGCAGCAGCTACTTTGGCGCCGTGTCCGTCAGGTTTTGGCTTACCCCGCTGGGTCTCGCCGATCTGCGCTTTGTGTTCTGCGGAAAGCGGTCGGCCTCTATGGCTCGACGCAATCTTCTCGCATGTCTCCGGGGATGGACGATGGCCAAGCATACCCTCTCCTCCATCGGTGAAATTCACCAGAGGGCCACGTCCCAAGTCGGCACGTCCAATCGCGATAATCAAAGCAATCTCGGTTTCGCATGCTTCGGCGTGCGTCAGCCCTTCGCGCACTTTGATGATCGGAAGGGTTCCGCCAGCTTGAGCATATATGCGCCCGAGGTGGCGATTGGTGCTATTCTTGGCATGTCTCAGCCACCGATCGCCTCTGCCCTTGCCGACGTAGCATGGTGAGCCGTCCCATCGGAAGATGATGTAGACATAGAACCGGCGGAGTATATCTTTGACGGCAGCCATGGTCGCCCCTCAGTAGCGATCAGGTCAGGGATCGGATCGGCGTTGGAAGCGCCGTCCGGTCCCGTATCATACAGCAAGTGCCCTTGGCTCCCAAACAGGCCCGGCGCCGCGATAGAACGAGCGCTGGCGCCGATGCGCGGTCTGGCCGCTGTTACCCTACCGGGAAAAGCTGGACGCCGTGTACGGCGATCGTAGGGGGATTCTGGGAAGGGTGGCCGGGGTCGTTGCTCCCTGTCGATGGAGATCGCCCCGGCCCGCTCGATGTGGGGCGCGTATCCCGGCCCCGAGGAATTTCGCAACCGGCGCTGGTCCCTCACGCAGCCGCGCCCCGCTTCCTCACTGCATCATCCAGCCGAGGCTTTTTGGTGCAAGGCGACGGGATTCGAACCCGCAAGTCTCCGCCGGTCCTCACGGACGGGCTTCGAACCGGTCTATGACGACTGTATCCTATCTCACGCGACCTGGGCAATGGAGGTTATCGCGTTGCCGCCCGTCTCGTTCCTGACCGTGATGATGACGTTCGTCGCCTTCTGCGGGCCAGAGGGAACGCCGGTGAAGTTGCGGTAGTACTGGTCCGCCCATCCGCCGCGCTGTGCGCCCAGCGGCTGCTGTCCCATCGGGTCCGGCCGGCTGTAGAGCCGCAGCACTTCCTTCGCCGCCTCGGCCGCCGTGCGCGCGCCGAACAGCGCGTAGGCCGTGCCCTTCTCCGTGTGCGTCAGTTCCCACTGCGTGAACGCAAGCTGCTCCTCGAACGTGCCCTGGCTGGGATCGTGGCCGAACATGCGGCGGAACTGGTCGATGCGCGGGCCGCGCCACTGCATGATGCCCTGCGCGCCCTGGCCGCCGCCCTCGGGATTGAACGCCGCCGGATTGAATCCGCTCTCGCCCTTGATGTTCGCGAGCAGCCCCGCCGTCGCGATCTCACTGTAGCCGAGCCTCGTGAAATAATCGTGCGCCTCTTTCGTCCGGTCCGTCATCGGCACCGCGAACGATGCCGGCTGGATGCCGCCGCGCAGGCCGGGCGACATGAACGACGACCTCTGCGCCGGAGCATAGGTGCCGAGCCACTGGAACTCGCCGCCCGGAAGCTGCCGGTAGAGCGCGCCGGTGGACGGGTTGACGATCGTCCCGTCCGGGTTGCGCATCAGCGTATCCTGCTGATTGCCGAAGATCGATCCGGTGCCTGGGATCGGCACCGCGCCGGGCTGCACGCCGCGCCCCAAAGGTGCGGCAGGAGCGGCTGGTCCAGTCTTGCTGCCCGCATTCCCGCCGACGCCGATGCCCAGCGCTCCCAGCTTCTCGGCGATCCACTCGACGCCGCTGACAAGCGCCTTCGCCATGCGGCCGACGGCGGTCGCGAAATCTTCCACGTCCTTCTGGAAGGCCGGCGTCGCCACGTAGTCGCCGAACCGCTTGATGCCTTCCGCGAGGTTGTCGATCCATTGCTGGAGTTCCGGCTTGGACAGCAGCGCCTGGATCGTCTTACTGAACGCCTGCGACAATTTCTCCAACGCGGGCGCGAGCGGCGTCAGGCCACGGATGAACGAGGTCTCGACCGTCATCCTCGCCCGGTCGATCGTCGTGATGAACTGCTGCCACTTCTTCGCTTGATCGTCGGTCAGGTTGAGGCCGCGATTGGTGACGTCCGTCCGGAATTGCGCGCCTTGCTGTCGCAGTTCCTCCGGCGACATGTTGCGCAGCCGCGTCAGGTCTTGCAGCGAGATGCCGAGTTCGCCGAGCCGCCGCGATTGCAGCAGTGTGCCCAGCATCGACTCCGGCGTCTGCTTGGCGAGTTGCTGCGTGCGCTCCAGCGTGCGCACCGCCACCGAAGCGGCATCCTCTCCCTCGGCTGGGTTGATGCCGAGCGACAGCAGCGCCGTGCGCTTCATCGGATCGCGCATCGCCGCCGACACGCCGCCCAGCACGGAACCTGTATCGACGAACCGGCCGAAGTCGAGGCCGAACGCCCGCATGCCGCCTATGGACGTGCCGAGGCCCAGCGCGCTGCGCCTGTAGCCCGCCGTCCCGCGCCCCAGCATATCCATGCCGAGGAACCCAAAGCCGGTCGCGAGGCCGCCTATCAGCCCCGACAGCGCGCCCATGTGCAGCAGCGTGCTGCCGATCTCCTTGACGTGCCGCACGACTAGCGCGGACGCGTCTCGGATGCCCTGCCAGTCACGCAGCAGTTGCCTGTTCGCCCGGTTCAGCCGATCGGCGAACGTCAACTGCTCCTGCATCGCCGTCTTGGACTGGCCCATAGCCCCGCCGCCGATGCCGCCAGGGCCGGTCGGCATGACCGTCCGCCCTGCCTTCTGGAACTCCTGGAACTTGCGGACGAACGCGTCGAAGCCGGCGCTATTCACATCAATGTTGAGGATCGACCTAAGTGCGATGGCGGCCTCCTGTCGTTATAGAGCGCGAGGCTGCTGATTGCGCTGGCGGAACTCTAGTGCGGAACGCCAGGGAAAGCTGGTGTCGCGCTCCCAGAAGCACTGCTCGAAACCGGGCCCGGCACCCCAATCCAGGACGGTGGCGACGACGGAGCCGGGGGCGTCGCGCCAGTACTGGCGGTCTCGGTCAAGGTCGGCAAAGAAGCGACGAAGTCCGACAAGGGTTGCGATCTGATCGAAGCATCCAGAACACTCACAGCGCCAGCCGTCCGCGTCGCCCGGTCCTTCCGAGGCAGCAACCGCCATGCGGCCGAAAAAAAAATCAACACGCCCTCGATCTGGTCCGCGTCCTCGGGGTCCACCATCTTGCGCCGCACCGCTTCGTCCAGCGGCATAGGCTGCCAGCCTGACGCTCCGTTCGTCCCTCCCGGCACCACGACGTTCGCGAGCCGCCTGATCTCTGGCAGCAGCGTCATCGACACGCCCGCCGGCCCGTCCCACACGTTCAGACTCTCGGCCATCTGCCGCAGCATGTTGCCGCACAGTTGCGGCAGTCCCGTCAATTCGTGCGCGACCATGCCCATGAACGTCTTGCTCAGCACGAGCCAGTGCTGCTGGAATACCTCGCGCGAGATGGGCGCCGCATGGAGCCAGATCACCGCGCCGTCCGAGCGGTCGATCGGCAACACGAGGTTGAGCTGCTCGTCGATGCGGATGGTCACCACGATTTTCCGGCTATGCGCCCGAGCGCCTGATCCGAGGCCGCGCGGCCGGTCGCGGGTGCGTCCGCCTTGTCGAGCGCGCCGCGAAGCCTCTGCTTGTCGGGTCTGCTGACCTCGCCCCTCGTCAGGCTTTCCACGACGGTATCGACGGGGCTTCTTTCGGTCTTCTCGCCCTCGACGACCGCGCCCTGCTCGATCGCCGATATGCGGTTCTCCGCGTCCGCGAGCTTGACAGCGATCTCGCGCACCTCCGCGCGCAGACTGGCGTTCTCGGCTTCGAGTGCTGCCCAGATCGTCGGATCGGTCGAGGCGCGGTCGGTCACAAGCGATGAGCCAGGCACAAACCTCGTGCCATCCAGCGATACCTGCAAAGCGCCAGTATATCCCGGCTGCTCTGATCCGGTGGTTACGGTGAGCAGCAGCTTGGTCGGTGACACCTGTGCCGCGCCTCCGACACGCATCGGACGGCGCAGGTCCAACTCGATGAATTCCGTATCCATCTCAGCACCTCCTGATCCCGGTGCGGTCAATATGCCACCACCAACGGAACAGGACAACGACGAAGCCGCCAGAGGCAGATCGGTAGAGCCGCATCAGGCCCACAACGAAGCATTAAGAAAGTAATATCCACGGAGCGCGATCGCGAAATCGCCTTCCTGGCCGGAGAAGTCCAACTCCCGCAGGCTCTGGATCGAGACGTTGTTGATGCTGTAGACCGTCAGCGAGTTGTTGTCCGGGAAGATCGTGCAGTCCCCGATCGTCGATTGGAGCTCCATCTGAGCCTTGTAGAGCGCCGACAACTGGTTCGCCTTGTTCAGGTGCACCGTGATCGTCGCCATCTGGAACGGCTCAGGCGACGTGATCGCTCCCGTCATCGTCGGGATATAGAGCGTCGTATCGCCGTCCAGCGCCAGCCTGATCCCCATCCGCGTCAGGAAAGGCGCGGTCACGTTCAACGACGCGTTCGACGGGAACACGATCGAAGCCCGGAGCCTGTTGAGGTTTCCCTGGGGGATTATGGGGTTCGTGATCGGCATGCCACATCACTCCTTCGGCGTCAGAACGTTACGAAATCCGACGCCAAAATGTTTATGAGGATCGAGATGAACCCTCGCTGCGGGATGTAGATGATCGACAGCCCGTTGTAGCGGCCGATCTTGTAGTCCCCTGGGTTCGCCGTCGTGTAGGTGACGAACGGCACCGCGTTGACCACCGCCTGGGCGCTGAACGCATTGGCGTCGATCTGCTGCGCGAGCGTGGGTCCGTCGAGTTGAAGCTGCGTCACCGTGCCGACCGCGAGGCCGAAGGTGACGGCGTTCTTCATCACCTGGACGAGCCGCCCCTCCAGGCGGTTGATGCCATCCTGGTCGTAGTCGAGCGGGTTGATGTTGTTGTTCGAGCCGTTGATCACCTCGTTGGCGATGTTCAGCTGCGTCTGTATCTGCACCCAGTCGAGCGAATACCAGTAGGCGAAGTCGCGCACGTCCATCGTCGTGCCCCAGAGCAGGATCGTGTTGCTCTCTCCGCCCTCGGCCCCGGTGCCGATCACGTTGACGCCCGCCGCCTTGAGCGCCGTCAGCAGCGCGCCGTTGCCCATCGTGGGATAGGGCGTGACGCCGAACAGTTCGGTGAACGCGAACGGCGTGGCACGGTTGGTGTTCGACGGGTTGCGCCGCAGCAGCGCCTGCATCGCACCCGCCACGCTGAACTCCAGCGCCGGGATGCCGGGCGCCTCGATCAGCGCGAACACGTCCTTCATCAGCGCGGTGTAGCTGGTATAGTTCGTCGTCGTGGTCGTGACGAAGAAGTAGAACTTGCCGGTGGGCGCCTCGTAACTCGCGATCAGCGAGAGGAAGTTGGCGTTGGCGTCCCAGGTGCGCGGCACGCACACCGCGTAGATCGTCAGCGGATTGGTCTGGAGATAGGTCGTCAGCGTCGCCACGCCGTCGTTCGCGCCGCCCTGGCCCAACTCCAGCACGTAAACCGGCGCCTGCGTGCCCTGCGCGAAGTAGGTCGTCGCCATCGCCAGGAGCTCGGCCACATCCTCCGGCGTGTAGGTGCCGGGAGTCGTCATCGTGCCAGGGTTGACCGCCAGCGGATAGGTGAAGGTGGACGCCCCGGTTATCGTGCAGAGGAACGAGCCGTTGTATCCGGCCGGGGCCGCGCCCGCGATCGTCAGTTCCACCGTATCGCCGTTGGTGTATCCGTGCGGCGCGGTCGTCGTCGCGGTCACCGTGTTTGTCGCCCATGTCAGGTTCGACAGCGCCTTGGTGCCGGCGAGGATCGCGGTCAGGTCCGACACCTGGGTCAGCAGCGTCAGCGTGTTCTGCGCCTTGGTCGTCGCGCCCTGGCTGATCAGGGCGCCGGTCTGCTGCAAGGTGTTGGGCGTCGGCGCCTGCAACAGCGAGACGTTCAATGTCACGATCGACGGCATGTCGATGTCTCCCCGTCAGAGGGCCAGGATGCGCGCGTTATTCCCAGAAGATCGCGAGCGTGGGCGCGCCGCCGGTCGCGAATGCCGACAGCGTGATGCCGGACAGACACGGCACGTTGAGGTCGATCACCGATCCCACCGCGAGCGTCCCGGCCGTGGTGAATATCTGGTTCGCCGCCGCAGCCGCAGCCGTGGTCGTGCAATCGTTGAACGTGTACGAGCCGCCGGTTCCCACCGTGCCGCCGACCGTGATCTTCGCCAGCCGGCCGGGCGACGCCTTGATCACTCCGGCGGCGTTGACGTTGAGTGTGCTGCGCGTGCCATCGGTGATGACAGCCTGAACGGGGATCGGGCTTTGGGGCATCGGTAGTCTCCTTGTGGTCTATGGGTTGTAGAAGATCGTCGCCTCGACCAGCGCGTTGCCGAAGCCGTCGATCGCCGAGACGAACAACTCCTGCTCGGTCGGGAACGTCGTTTGAAGGAACGACGACTGCGGCAGGGTAATCGGCGTCCCGTCGAGCACGACGCCGGCGAGCACATCATTGCCGCCTGGTGTGGTGCCGACCTCCACCGTGGCGGTGCCAATCACCGTCTGGAACATCGCTCCGGTGATCCGCGCGCCCGAAGGCAGCGCCTGCGGGAACTGGCTCGGGATCACGAACGATCCCGTCAGCGACGGGCCTGGACCCGTCGTGTCGAACGCCTGCACGGTCGCTGCGGCCTGCAACACGAGCTGGTCGGCCACGGCATACTGCGCCGCCTGTAGGTAGCTGACCTCGAATTCGATCGTCTTGTGCTGGCCGAGGATCATGCCCTCCGGCCACGTCCGCTTGCCGTCGCGCACGATGGGCGTGTTCATCAGGCCGATCGCGTCGGTGTCTCGCGAGTAGCTCAGCACCAGATCGAGGAACGCGAGCGCGGTCGGGTTGTCGCAGCCCCAGAGCGTCACGCGCACACGGTCGGACGCTAGCTGCGTGTGCTGCGTCGGCGCGGTCCCAGGCGTGCCCACGGCGCGCAGCCACGGCACGCCCTGGATGGCCCTGGTCTCCGCTTCCTCGATGTGGATGGCCCCGTAGGGCGGCGATAGGTTGTCCGGCACCAGGAAGGACGGGAACAGCGGGATGCCGGGATTCGGCGGGATCAGCCACTCCGGGCTGTAGGTGGCGAGCGCCAGCCAGGACGGCAGGCTGTTGGAGACGATCAGCGCGTTCGCGTCGAACTGCGCTGGATTGTCGATCAGTTGGATCGCCTTCGCCGCGCGCACCGACATGCCGGTGTAGTGCCAGATGCCCGCCTGCGCGAAGAACCACCCGTGCGTGCGGAACGCGTATTTGACGCCCTCGACCTCTCCCACCAGCAGCGTCTGCGTGTTCGACGCGTTCAGTTCGACGAGCGGCTGCTTGGTCGTGAAGACGATACTGTCCTGCGCGTAGGTCTCGTCCTCGTCCTGCGACCGCTCTGCCGTGTGGTGGACGACGCCGGTCGCGCTGTAGGAACCGGAGCGCAGCCAGAACACGTAGCCGTCCAGGGGAAGGACCGTGCGCGTGTAGACGCCGAAGTGGACGCGCTTGTGCTTGGATAGATCGTCGAGGCCGGCCGCCAGGGCCGCGTACAGGTCCTCCGGCGGCAGGCCGGACAGTTCGTCCAGTGTCGGCATGGAGCGGCCTCCAGGATCGTCTACGGGCCGCCCTGACTATGTCTGGCGGGACTACGCGACCGACGGCAGCGGCGGAAGCGACACCTTGCCGACGCGCACCGGCTGGACCTTGGCTTGGCGTGCCTCGGGATACGGTTTGCTTCGCTTGATCGGCGACGGTCGCGGCGTGACCGGAGGATCGAGCCGATGGACCTTGCCGACGACAGCGTTCTTCGATTTGCCAAGCCTGCGGCCGATTTCGTTCTCCGACAGCCCTTCCTCCCACAGCGCACGCAACCGCGCGATCGTCTCGTCGGGCCATTGCGGTCCGCTGGAACCTTTCTTGATGGCCATGGTCAGTCCTCCACCCAGGCGCGGAAGCTCAAAACAACCATAGTTGCCTCGCCTTGGCACGCCTTGAAGCTGATAACTTGGCTCGGTGCTCTGAGAAAAGCGCTTTCCCAGGGAAACGCATCCCGAGAGTCGCAGTATTTCCTTTCATCTTTTCGGTTAGCTTCTGTCGCCATTCCGGCGTCAGAGTGTGCGGCTTCTTGCTGTTCCGGTTCCCCTGTTGTTTCGCGATGATCTGCGCCCGTTTCTCTGGGTCCGCCCACATCGCCTTCGCATCAGCGGAACGCTTCGCCTTCTGCTCATCAGAGTGGCGGACACCATGGGGGCCACCTTCTCCACCCAAGCCATGATTGACCAGTAGACCGCCATCCCGCTCCAAACCAAGGACCGCTATCAAAGCGGTCTCGGTCAGATAGGCTTCACGTTCCGACACTCCTTCGCGAACAAGAACGACAGGCAATTCACCCCCGGCCTGTCTAACGATATGGCGGAGATGCGAACTGTGCGGATATCGACTTTGCCGCTGCCAACGGTTGCCGGATCCTTTCCCGACATAGCAAGGGATGCCATTCGGGCGGAACAAGACGTAGACGTAGAAATGATGTAACGTGCTGTCAGCCACCGATCTGCTCCATCAGGTCGTCGGGTCAGGGGCCGGGTCGGTGTGGCGCACCGATCAGGCCCCGTCATTTTACAGCACCTCAGTCTTCCACCCAAGCCCTCATCGAGGATGCCAGGAGTCCTGTGTCATAGAAGCTGGGCCTGGGTCCGCGCTTGGCATACGGATGCTTGAGGCTGTGCTTGACGCCGTTCAACGCCGCCTGCGTCGGCACGCCGCGGATGCGGTGGTCGTAGGTCTGCTTGTCGATCGCGTCCCTGAACAGCGTCTCGATGTCGCTGGTGGCCGACGCGAGCGCCCTGGCGACGGAGTGCGTGCCTCCGGGATTCTGGATCATCGTCTCCAACGCACCGCCCAGCGAGTTTTCGATGTCGTGCTGGATCACCGCCTGATGGATGTCCCAGAACACCTGGAACAGCGCGTATTTCGCCTCCAGGATTTCGGCGACGTCCCCGGTCGTGGTCGAGCCCTTGCCCGCATAGGGCATGTCCACGACGCCTAGGTGAAGCACGGTCATGGCATCAGATACCGGACAGGTATCTGCGAACTGCTCGACAGCGCTTCCATGAGCGATTGCTGCGCCATCCGTTCAAGCCACGCGACTATTTCATCGAAGGACAACAGGCCCATTTCCTGATTGAAGGACAAGAACGGACCGCTGGAAACAGGCATCAGCAGTCCAGGTGTGCGGATGATAGCCGGCGCGGCCAATGCTGTCAGGCCAGACAAGAAGCCACGCCTGCGGAGCGTCGTCATGGCGAGGTCCAGACGACCAGCCCGATGTTGAACGAGCCGGAAGCCCCGTAGGCATACACGTCGAACGTGTCCGCCATCACCGCGTTGACGCCGAAGTCCACCGTCTGCTCGCTGATCCACATGCCGCTGAAACCCGGTCCCCATGCTGGGTTCGCGTACTGCCCCGGCGAGAACCCGTGCGGGTGGAAATCGTGTGCCTCGATCAGCGCGCCGTAGGTGCCGAGGTCAACGCCCGTCTTGCTGATGACCATGACATCGACCTGGGCCACGCCGAACGCGACGACGGACAGCCGGGCACGCACCACCTGCGAGGATGGAAACGGCGTGCTGACGGCCGGGTTGAGTTGGCCGTTCAGCGGATAGCTGGCGACGCCGTTGTAGATCAGGTGTGGGGTAAGGATGCCCACGCCGTTTCAAGCGGCAGGCGGTGCCGCCGGTGTGGTGGCGGCGGCGACGGCCGCATTGAGCGCGGAGGTGGCGGCGGCGATGTTGCTGTTGAGCGTCGCCATCTGGGCGAGCTGGTCCGCTGTGGGCGCCCCGCCCCCTGCGGCGATCTGCTGCACGAGCGCGTTCATCTCATTGGTCGCGGCCGTCACGGCTGCGGTCAGGGCGGTCACGTCGGTCCCGAGGGTGGCGAGTTCGTTGGCGAATGTGTCGGACATGGCTTTCACCTGTGCTGCTAGGGTTGTGACTTGCGATTGTAGCGCCGCTAGTTGGGCCGGCGTAGCCCATGGCCATTGGAATCCCGCCATCAGGTCAGGCCCGATCTGGTCGGTCCGGTCGTGTCCGCGCGAGGAATTGGCGGCTTCGGCATAATCTGGACCAAGTGCTCGACGGTGGCGCTTCGGCTAGGCTTCTGGAAACCGAAGGCCAAAACCCGGAGACGCTCGATCGCATCCTCACTCAAGTAAACAGTCACCGCTCGGCCCAATCGCCCTTTTCGTCGGGTCACGTTAGCCCCCACGGACTGGGCCCGTACGCCTGCGCGAAGTCGAGATACTGGCGCCCGTAGATCGTCTTCATCATCTGCATCTGGCCGATCGTCAGGCCCTTCATCGACCGAAGCACTTCGAGCGACTGCGACGTGCCCTGGTCGGACGAACTGGCGACGACGCCGGCCGCGAATACGTTGATGCCCAACTGCGACCGCAGATCGCGGAAATAGGTCAGGCCGCCCACGTCGATCGCGAAGTTGATCAGCCGGTCGGCCGCGTAGTTGTAGACCGCCAGCGTGTAGATGATCGGCTGTACCTGATTGAGTTGGTCGTTCACCACATCCTGAGCGATGGCGAGCGTCGTGGTGATCCACATGCTGTCGTCGGGCAGCGGGTCCGGCCCGATGCCCACGTGCCCGCGCAGGAACGTGGTGTAGTCCGTCTGGTTCGGCGTCGTCGGCGTCAGGAAGCCGGACATGGATCAGGCGCGGTCACGCCTTCCTGAGCGACCTGATCTGGTCGGCAACTGCTTCCCATCGGCGCGCTGCGTTCCATGATCGACGCGGATGGCCTCGGCGAACGTAGGGTTGGCTTCGTCCTCCAGGAACTCCACATCGATGCCGGTCAGCGCAGGAAGCGGCACGCCGTGGCGCTGCGCCTCGACCGTCGCGCTCTGGAGCGTCTGGTCCACGGCGATCGCAGCGATCTCGCGATTCTCCCGCGCCTTTTCGTCCTGCACGCCCTTGTTGTGATCGATCGAGTACTTCATCACGTCCAGGCTGACCGGCTTGTCGAACGAGTAGCAAAACCCGACGAAACCCTTGCGCTTCGTCGCTTCGGCTACCGGCACCAGACCGTATATCCGGTGCTGGTCTACAATCGCCTCCAACACCTGCGGCGGCGCGTCCGTATGGATCAGTTGCTGCATGCCCGCTCGCAGCTTCTGTATATGCAAACGCTTCGTGAAGCCGGTCTCTGCCGGCACACGATACGTGAAGTCGTGATCCTGACTGGTGAGGTTTGCGATGTATAGCTGCATGGTGGTCCTTTCGGGGAGGCGGCCGAAGCCGCCGCCCGCCTGTTCAGAAGCCCATGCTGATCAGTGTAACCGCTTCTGGCCTCGGTGCCCAGCCGCATGTCGAACGCCATTCAGACACCACATCAATCGCCCCGCCCGGCAGCGGCGTTGGAATCTCCCGAGGCGCAGGCATGTCGATGTACTGGAGCAGGCACGCGTCCAGCCCGGGCGCGAGATTGGCGAACTCGTTGGTGTTGAATGGCGATGCCGTGGGCTTTCTCACCTCTGGCATGGCCAGGATGATCAGGTCCGTGCCGCCCGATCCCCTCCCGATCAGCGTATCGTCGTAGGTCCACAGGATTTCGTCGCCCTGTTCCTCCTCGACCTTCGTGACAAGCCCGCGCGTCGTGTCGGTGCCCGCGCCGGGCCGCTGGTACTGGACAAGCTGCACGATGTTCTGCGTCGCCATGCCGCCCAAGATGCGCTGCGGCCCGAGGAACTGGAACCGGTTGGGCATGCCGAACTGCATCGTGCGCGACTTGAGCGCGGTGATCTGCGTCAACAGGAACAGCGCAAGTTGCCCGTTGTCGTAGGTCGAGAACGTCGTGTTGCCGTTGGTATCCGCCGGCAGCGAGACGGTGGTCGCGCTGGGCGTATTGACGATCCCCTCGCCAGGATTGAGGCCATACAGCGTCTTGTTGCGGAGGAGCTGGTTGCATCCCTGCCGCATGCCAAGACGCTGCACCTCGACGATGGACGCGCCCCACTCGGCGGTCGCAGCCGTGTCGTGGTGGTCGTACTCCGCGCGCACCCGATCGAGATAGGTCGGCGTCGATATCATGTTCATCGACACCGAGACAGACGGAAGCTGGTTGCCCGCCGCCTGCGCGGACGAGACGCGCGTGCGTATATCCATCCGCTTAATGTAAACGTAGAGGTCCTCGCTGCCGATTTTCGTACGAGGCTCCGAACCGGCGAGGAGATAGCGGAAACCGGACGCCTGGTTGTACTGAAGCAGGATGTCCGGCTCGATGAAACTCGGATGCACCTGCGTCCAGCTCGGGCTGATTGTGGCCATTTCGGTATCCTTGTGCTAAAGGCTAGCGCGCCTGGCGCGAGCCGGGTTGGCATGGAGGCGAGGCGGGGCTGGGCACGTCTGGAAACGGCCAGCCGAGGCGGGGCGAGACATGGAGTGGAAAAACGGCTGGTTCTTCGGAGCCAGCCGTTTTGTTTCAGAGTTGGATGATCGCGACGTTCCCGCCGTTCTGCCAGTGGACGAAATTCTGCACCGGATCGTACAGGATCGTGCGGCTGTTCCCGAGGTGTAGGCTCAGCACTTTGACAGCCAAAGCGCCGATGCCGACGTTCAGGACGATCGTGCCGCCGATCGTGCCGATCACGCCCGAGGCGGCGGGAGCGAGCAGCGTGAAGTGCGTCGTGTCCGTCCAGGTGTTGATCACGAACCTGCCGTTGACGGCAGACGCGCCACCGGTGCCAGTGTTCGTCGCGCCCGACACGTAGACCTGATCGCCCAGCCCGAAGACCGATGCGCCAGTCATCACCACGGCAATCTGCCCGCCGTTGGTGGCGCTCCAGGTCATCGACGTAACCGCCTCGGTCGCGCCGGAGGCGACGTACTCCTGCAAGACCTGGTTGTTGATATCCCAGGACACCTGCGGGCTGGTCGTCGCGCCCTCAAGCGCGGCGAGGCCCGGATCGCACTGCACGGCGATGCGCGCGCCGGAGCCGAGCCGGAAGTACGGCACCGACATGCTCTGGCCAGCGGATGGCGCCTCGCTCTGCGGCGTCGTGATGAAGTTCGACGCCTGGTTGAAGGTCGAGAAGCCAGCGATAGCCGCATTGCTCGTGGCGCGGCCGATGACCGAGCCGAGATTGTCCGCCGGGCCGCCGGAGACGCCGGGGATATTCTCATAGATCGCGATGCCGCCCCACATCGGCAGCGTCTCGGTCGTTGCCAAGATGCCCTGGACCAGCTCGTTCCTGATCGCGGGATCGTCGAGGAAGACGCCCTGCATGAATCCGTCCGTCTGGACGGTGAACGTGCCCGCCGCGACCGTGGTGAGCACAGGGTTGAAGGAGATGTTCGAAGCCATTGGATTTCCCTTTCTATGCTCAGAAGCCGGCGGCGCGCTGCGGGTTGATGCCGCCGACGACCTTCATGTTCGGCAGGCTGAACTGGTCCAGCATCGCGCTGATCGGGCCGCTGAACTCGCTTATCGGCCGGCCCACTCGATCGTAGCGCTTGATCTCCCGTAAAACTCCAGGTTCGGCACCGACGCCCTGGTAAGCGGCTTTGATCGAATCCGTGCGGATTTCCGGCCCGGCGATGTTGGTCATCGTCGTGGTCGGCAGCCCGCCGAGGTCCTCGTCCTTCCACTTCTTGGAGAACTTCTGGAAGCGCTTGGCCTGCCTGCGGTTGAAGCTCTCCGGCGTGTCGCCGTCGACCGTGCGGTGCACCGTCAGGCCGTGCGCCTGAGCGACCTCGGCCCACGACTGCTGCATCTCCGCGAGCTTGTTGACTTCCTCGTCGGACATGCTGCGGGCGCGCTCCAGATCGCGCAGCCGGCGGTCGAACGTGCTGTCGCGGCGCGCGTCGTCCCGCTTCTTGTCGTCGTCGTCGTCGGCCTTCTTGCGCGCATCTTTGGCCTTGCGGCGGGCGTCGTCCTTGTCGTCGCCGCCTTCCTCGTGCGCCTTCGCGAGTTCTTCCTCCTCGGCGTCCCTGCGCGACTTCGCCTTGTCGTCGTCGTCGTCGTCGTGCCTGGGCGAGAACTTGAACGCGTCCGCCCGCTTGCGCGCATCGTCGCGCTTCTTGTCCATCGCATCCTTGCGCGCTTTGTCGTCGTCGTCGTCCGCCTTCTTGCGGCGGTCGGCAGCGGTCTCCTTCGCCTTGCCCTCGTCCTCGCCGCCTTCCTTCAACTCCTTCTCAAGCTCGCCCTGTTCCGCATCGCGACGCTTCTTGAACGCGTCGTCGTCATCGTCGTCCTTGCGTGGGCTGAACTTGAAGGCATCGGCGCGGCGGCGCGCATCATCCCGGCGACGGTCATCGTCATCGCGACGGCGATCCTTGCGGTCGTCGTCGTCGTCCCGCTTCCGGTCATCATCGCGCTTGTCATCGTCGTCCTTGCGGGCGCCGATCCGCTGTTCGATCGAGTCCATTCGTGCGTTCTGAGCGGTCACCGCCTCGCCGATCTTCGTCGTCGCGGCGACAAGCACATCGAGCTTCGCCTCAAGCGAAGACGAATTGTCAGCCATTTCAGTTGTCTCCTGCTGCGACGCCATATCGGCGGTGCGCATCGTGTTGCCCACGAGAAAGAGCCGATCAGGCCGGGGCGATCCCTGATCGGGTTGGGTTTGCCGTCCGCTATGCGGTCGGGTAATATCAGTGCGTCAAGGCGAGGATAGGCGTGGCTGGGACGAGCGAGGCCCGGCATGGCATGGTGGAAAGGGCGGCTTCGGCCGCCTTTTCCTTTTCAGAGCGCGGACGTGACCCTTGTGAGGTCCATCCAAGCAATTGCACGGTTCAGTTCGGCAATTGCGTCCGCTCGATCTGGAACCTCGATATGGCCATCTGCCATCTCTGCTTCGCCCACAGCGACGCCGGTCGGGCTGCCGCCCTTGTCCCATACGCCCAAGCCACAGATCGCGAGATGGTCCAAGAGTGACGGCTCCGCCTCGATTAGTAAATGCTTGCCGCCAGTTAATTTGCGGATTTTATTCGCGCCAGGATCACGGAACACGACAGCTGGCGAGGTCGATAGCTGCTGGTTGAGCATCATCAGCGCCGCGTCCTGGTCGTAAATCTTCGCGATGCCCCACACCTCGTCGCCAGCGACGTAGGGCAGCATGATCGCGCCCAGCACGCGGTTCTCGTACTCGTCCTGCGTCAGGCTTTCCCCCGGCGGATGCTGCCAGATGACGGCCAGGCCGTTGCAGCGTGCGAGGAAGTCCGCATTGAGATAGAGCTTTGGATCGCGCCAGACGAATTCACTCAACTCGGGCCGGTAGCTGATCCCGGTGCCGGTGATGCGCAGCGCATAGAGCCAGATGTTCTCGAACTGCTGCGGACTCGAGTACTCGCCCGACGCGATCGCCCGCGCGAGGTCTAGTTCGTTCATGCCCAGGCGGGCCAGGGCGAGGCGCACGCCGGGATGCAGCGGCTCGGGCGGTTCTCCCGGCGCGGCCCACTTCCAGGCCGTGTGCTCGTCGCTCAGCGTCGGCTCGGGCGTGCCCGTCGCCTGCGCCATGAACGTCGAGTAGTCCACGCCGGTCATGCGGTCGCGCAGCATCAGCGACACGCTGCCGTAGGGTATCTCGCCGACTTCCTCCAGCGTCTCCCGCTTGGCCGCTTCCTCGGCGGTCTCGTCGCCCTCGATGGCGCCGCCGGGAAATTCCCAGGTGCCGCGCTCCCTGTTGAGCACAAACAGCACGCGGTCGCCGCCGTCGCCGTGATGGATCAGCAGCATGCCCGCGCCACGGACCAGCGGCTGCGCCGGATCGTCGCCTGCCTCGCCTGCGGTGTCGGCCCGCCCGTCGGGCCATTGGAAAAACTTGCACCAGCCGACCGGGCTGATCGTGCCGATCACCAGCGCGCACGCATCGGGCGGCCGCCAGAACTCGCACAGCCGGCAATGCTCCACGTCGCCCGTGTTCGTGTAGTCCGCCTCGTGCTTCTCGACGTGAGGCGTGATCTCGCCGTCGTCCACCGTGATCAGGCCGGCGCTGTCGGCTTTCCGTTTCCAGGTCCGCAATATCTCGCGGCGCATGCCGGGAGACAGGCTTTCCCATTCAGACTTGCTGCCTTTGAACGCTCCGGCGGCGATTGCTTCTTCCCACGATGGAGTCGGCGATGATGCTTGATACGTCCACCACGATGCGTCGTGCGCGCCGCGCGTCGTCAGGATGCGCTGGAACGCCTGCGCGAGATCGGGGTCCAGGTCGAAGTGCACCGCCGGGCGCTCGGGATGCAGCCATGCGGCGAGACTTTCCGCGAACCACTCGTGCTCGTCCTGCGCCGCGTAGGGCGAGAGACCGGTCTCGATCGCCGCCCTGTCCTGGCGCGCGAACAACTCGCCGATATCCAGGCCCGCTGCCTTAGCGAACCCGGCCTCGATCTCATGGCCGATCTCGTGGTCCAGCACACCGAGCAGGGACGGTTCGAACTCGACGCGCCTGCCGCCGGGCGACGCGGGCGATCGGTCCTGTTTCAGCTCCACCGGCAGCGTGATGCGGCCCGGGTCGCTCTGGCCGTGCCAGCTATCCTCAAGCAACGCCCCAGGCGCGAGCCGTATGTGCGTGCCGCCCAGCAGCGCGATCAGGCGCGGATACCTCGCTCCTAGCTCTGCCAGCCGCGCGTCGATGATGCGCTCGGCCGCCGCAGCGTCGTCCTCCCCCACGCCCGACATCAGCTCGAAGCCGGGCATCGCGTCTCCGGGGGGAAAAGAAAGCGGCGCACCAAGGAAGGGGTCAGAGAGACGCGCGCCGCTCAAGGTTGGGAGGAAACGTCCACTAACGACACCGGGAACCGCCTCCCGGCCAGGCATGAGCGCGACCGTCGCGCGCATCTCGGATCAGGCCATCACCTTCGCCCGCGCGTCCGCGAGTGCCCTGCGCCCCGCGTCCGTCAGCAGTTCCTTCGGCATATCCCTGAGCGCGTAAATCCAGCGAATCCAGCAGCGGCAGAAAATCATTTCGCCTGCGCGTTCGTGATCTTCGTAAAATCCATGCTCGTCCGCTTTGACGAACCTGCGCTGCGCGGCCCAACTGTCCTTGACCGGATACACGATCCCGTCTCTGGCTTTGTGTTCCGGTCGATATTGATAGTTTTGCTGGCGCCAGTGCGAGTGCCACTCGGCGCCGATCGCATCTTGGTCCATCGCAACGATGTCGGAGATCGCAGCCGAGAGTTTATGTGATTGGTCCACGAGTACACGCCGGGTCTCAAACGGCAGTCCTGCCAGTGACTTGCGGACGTTAGCTTTGACCTCTCGTCGGTTCGTAATGTCGGTCCCGCCGGCGGGAACGGACGACGCCCATCCAGAGAACCGTTGCAACGTTTCGTTGATCGCCGTCGCGCGATTGAGCCGGATCAGGTTCGCGGATGCCGCGATTCTGCGATCCAGTTCAGCACGGAGCTGCGGCCGCAGTTGTTCGAGCGTATATCTCGCGATCCCGGAATGGCGCTGCAACACGCGACCGCGATCCACCAGCCGCTGGTACGTCGCGACCAGCACGCGATCGAGTTGCGCCTGTAGCCCGCCCTCGGAGATCAGATCGCGCTCGGCTGCCTGGCGTATCTCCGTTAGCCAATACGCTAGCCGTTCCTCTGATTCGTATCCGAATTCGGCAACGTCATTGATGGCGTCGGTGACAACTTGGAAGAAAGAAGTTGCCACCGGCTACCTCCATGCCTGCCGTTCCAGGACCAGCCGAGCAGCGACATGCCGCTTCGCGCCGCGCCTAACCGAGCCTGCCGATCCGGTCCGGTCTATGCCTGACCGCGCCAAGCGAAGCTCCGCCTGCCGGGCCATGCCTGCCCTACCCCGCAATGCCGAGTCTGACCTGGACAGGCCTGATCGCGCCGAACCTTGCCGAGCCTGCCGAGCCATCCCGAACCGCGCCAAGCACAGCCTTAACGCGACGCGCCCGACCCTGCCCTCCATGCTCCGCCTGCTGAGCCCTAGCGTGCCACGCCATGCCAGGACGGAACGGTCCATGCTCCGCCTGCCCTGCCTGATCGTGATCACGCCGCGCGGCGGCGGCGCCTCGGTCGCGTCTCCTGCTCGACCTGCTGAGCGGCTTCCCAGACTTTCGCCAGTTCTTGTAGATACTCATATTTCCGCTGAACTCGCTGCAATTCTTCGAGCGCGTCGGACAGCATCACCGCACGCAGGTCATCGACCGACAGCACGTCCTGGACGCTGCGATAGCCGCCGCCCTGTTGGCGATCGACCGACAGCGACACGACCTGCCGATGGCCTTCTGCGTCCACGATATGCACCGCGATCAAGCGCCGCACCTGACTGATGCGGTATTCGATCGCCGCCGTCGCATCGTCCCATTCGAGCGCCTGATACAAGGCGCTGTCCTGGTGCTGCTTCGCCCAATCGACGGCACGGCGGGCGTCGATGATGCCGTTGCTGTCGCGCAGAGTGAGCAATTCAGCTTGGATGCGCGCGCTCATGACTTCACCTCGAACCGGCCCCAGCCCAGCCCGTTCGACTTCGGGCTGTTGGGCCGTCCCTCCCCGATGCCCACCTGCAAGCCGGCGCGGAGCATCAGATTCATTACGTCCGTTGCCGAGAACTGGTCCTCGTCCCAGGTGACACGCACGAGCGCGGACCACTCGTCCCACATCGGCCGCCAGCGGATGTCCGCCACGCCGCTGTCGTTGCGCACCGCCGCCTCGTGGATGTGCGGCTCGCCGACGATCTTGACTAGCGGTGTCCCGTCGTTGCGATCGAACCCGTCAGCCTCGACGAATACCGACAGCTTGGCGTGCGTCATCTTGAAGCCCACGAGCCGGCACGCGTCGATCATCGCGTTGCGGAATGCGGGAGCCGGAATGCCGCACCAGCCGTCCTTGCTGATGTGCTTCGCGGCCTCGTAGACCTCCTCGAAGTCCTTGGGCTGGCGGTTCTTCTTGCCGCGCGCCTGCTGTCCGGCCCGCTGCGTCTCCTCCATCTTCTTCCGCTGCTTCTCGCTGAACGCATGCTGCACGTATGGCGAGATACCAACGATCGGGATGGAGGCCGTGCGCAGCTTCGGCTTTTCGATCCGGATGATCTCTGGCTGTCCGGCTGCCTTGGCTGCTTCGATTTCCGCCGCAGACAGCGACGGGATGGTGATCTTCTCCGTGCGGGAACGCCGCCCGGCAGTTGCTTGGTCTAGTGGCATGTTAGCCCTCCAATGGCGCCCGGCCCATCACGCCCGGCGCGAACACAGGGGATGCGAAGCATCACCGGGGCCATTGGAAGTCCTGGATCAGCATCGCGCTTGCGCTGTGATGGCAACGCGATGCGACCCTAAGCCGTCCCTGTTCCGTTTGTCAAATGCGGGCAAAGAAAGAGGCGACCGAAGCCGCCTCTTTCACCACGCCATACCGAGCCTTGACATACCGAGCCGCGCCGGGTCGTGCCATGCCTGCCGCGACGCGTCGTGCCGCACCCAGCGTTGCCTTGGCAATCCATGCCTTGCCGAGCCGAGGCCGATTGTATGCAGACCAACGCACCAAAGCAAATCAGGCGGCAGCCTTCATTCTGAATGCTGGTGGTTTTGGCTGAGCCAAGCCACCTCCCTGATCCCCGCTTTCGCCATTCATGCCTGGTGTCGGCGGGGTAAAATCAGCCAGAGCCTCGACATCCAACGTCAACTTACCAGGGAACAACATTTCAGCGGAGTTGATCGCATCCTCGACGAACGAGAAGAACGTCGCCTTATTGGTCGGATCGAGCATCGGCACCATGACTTGCATCAGTGCGATGGTTGCCCTGAGCCTAGTATCATCAACTTTGACTCGTTCCGATTCAGGTTCTCGCAGTAACGATGGCCAAGTCGCGGTGAACGCTGCGCGCCACTTGGACAGCGCCGCCTCATAACGCATATTGCCATAAGTCTCGGGATCATCCTGCTGCATCGAGGCGAAGAAGTCTCGGTTCCATGCACGCTGCTGCACGATGCCGTCGAAGAAGTCGTATAGCGGCTGCATCCATTCGCGCACGCGGTCGGCATATTCAGCAATGCGTTTTGCGTCTTCCCTCCCCTCGCCGAAGCCTTGCACTAACGTCTCATTCTCCAACAGCACCGCCGGCATATCCGCTGCGGTTGCGCAATTTTTCAGAATATCGTTACGCGAATATGTGCCCGCGCCGTCCACGTTCATCATGTTCAGCGTGGCGATGTCTTCCTCTTTGCCGATGCCCAGCACGTTGTCCGTCTGCGCCTGCTGGAGCAGCGCGCGCTTCATGCCGAGCAGGCCGGTCATCATCTTGTCGATGACGGACGACGGCGCCTCCATCTTGGCGATCAGCAGCCCGAGCTTCCGCGCGATCATGTCGTCCGCGATCATCGTGTTGATGAAGGACTTGAGCGGGAACAGCGCGCGCTGGTAGACCGAGCGGCCGACGAAGCCGAAGGACGAGCTTGTGTAGGCGATGTAGATCGGCTGTTCGTTCATGATGATGCAGACGCGGGAGCGGTGGTACGTCTGCCCGCCGGTCACCACGGTCGTCGCCGCCTGGAAGTCGGGCGAGTTCGGGTTCTGGTTCAGCACCAGGCTGCCCGCCGTGTTCAGCGGGTCCAGCACGTTGAAGAAAAGCTGCTCGCCGGCGAGCTCCTTGGGCGTCAGCGGCGCGTTCGTGGGCTTGTCCACCGCGCCCACGACCACCGACGAGATGCCGTAGATGCGCGCGGTCCTCGCGGTGTTAAAGATCAGCACGTCCGTGTGCAGGCGCTTCCATTCGTCGAGGAAGGCGCGCGCCACGCGCTCGGGATGGCCCGGCACGTCGATCTCGCGCGCCTGGGACTGCGCGATGTTCAGCGGCGCCTCGACCATCTTCGCGCCGAGCGGGTGATAGAGATAGATCGTCTTGCATATCTGGTAGGACGGCGAGTCACCGGGCTGGATGTCGTTGGCGATCAGCAGCGACATCAACTCCGTGCCGAGCTGCGAGCCGCCCGCGTTCAGCGTCGATGACGGAGGGGAGTTGAAGCTGTCGGACATCAGAACCCCTTGGCATCACCGAGCGCGATAGCCACGCCGTAGGTGAACGTGTCCAGCGCGTCGTCCGCGCCGCTGTCGATGCCCACACGGTAGCCGACGACCTGGGCGAGCAGATGGTTGCGCGTTACGCCCTTGTAGGTCACCACGCGGTCGTAAGCGGGCTGCGTGAACTTGACCATGCCGCGATGCACGTAGCCCGAGACGTTGATCGCCCTGGCGTCTTTGCCGAGCTTCGTCAGGTCGTTGTCGATCGGGTGCGCGTCCCAGCCCCGCCTGCGTGCCTGCTGTAGCAGGATCGTACCCGATCCCTTGTCCTCGATCCATGCACCTACCGAGCCGTGCCGCGCCCGGCACATCTTCGCCAATTGCTCCAGGCGCTCGAACACCTTGGCGAGCCAGACCTCGAGCAGCGATCCCTGCACCTGGATGATGTCCCAGTCCAGGATCAGCAGCGGCACGCCGGGCACCGCGCGGTTGCGGCCGTAAAACGTCACCGCAGTTCCGTCGTTCTCACTCTTGTCCTTGATCGCGGTGTCGGCCACCGCGAACACCGCGTCGCACACGACCGGATAGGGATAGGCGTGGCCGTCCTTGTCGAGCAGCGACATCTGGCTGAAGAACGCCTGCCCCGACCAGTCCACGAACTCGGCGAGGTATTCCTGCTGATAGACCAGCGGGTGCGTCTTCGCCTCGATCTCCGCGAGCTCGTCCGCCGGCATGTACGGATTGCGGTGCGTCGGCGCGTGGTACTGCTTGAACTGGTGCTTCGGGTCGTTGCAGATCGAGTAGAAGAAGTTGGTCGCGTCGATGCCGTTCGTGTTGGACGTGACCAGCGCGGAGCCTCGGTAGTCGACCAGCGTGGGCCGGATGGACTTGTCCCAGATGTCCATCATGTTCGGCTTGGTGAACGCGCCCTCGTCGATAATGACCTTGTGGTAGCGCCTCGACCGGCCCGCGCGCTCATTGTCCAGCGACCAGAAGTCGATGCGCCCGCCTGTCGTAGTGCGCATCACGCCCTCGACCTTGGACGATGACCAGATCAGCGGCGCCATCTGCCCGGCGATGTCGGTATAGGCTTCCGACAGGAACTTGTACTCAGGGGCGAACCAGCCCACGTACTCGCCGCGCACCGCCGCGTCGATCGCGACCAGCTCTGCAAGACTCGTCTTGCCCCAGCGCCTGCCCGCCCGGATCGCCTTGAACCGCGCCGGCATGTTGTAGGCCCGCGCCTGGTCCTCGTGCAGCGTGGGCAGGTCGAGCTCTAGCTCCAGCCCTCCGTCCCGCCGCTTCTGCGATGCGCGCCAGCCCTTCGAGCGATGGGCGTCAAGCTGGATGGTCTGGGTCTGCACCATTGCCCCTGCCGTTCATCTTCGGGGGCACGCCCTCGATGTCCGGCCCGGCGTCGGTGTAAACCTGCGGCGGCAGCCCGCCCCGGATGACGATGGTGGTGTTCCCGGCGTTCGCGCCTGGCGGCAGTACGTCCTCAGCTTCCCTGGGCGGCTTCCATTCAGGCCCGCCGAAGCACATGAGCCAGTACTTCGCTGCACCCCAGGCTCCGCCGTTGGCTGACCGCAGGAGCGAGGCGACCATCGCCGCTTTGATCTCTTCATGCGCCTGGCGGAGGTCCTCGCGGAACGCCTTGCGCAGCGTGGTCACATCGATGCCGACTTTCTTGGCGATAAACCGAAGGCTGAAACCGTGGGCATGGAGGGCATGAACGAGTTGCCTGTCCTGCGGTTTCGGCTGGTAACGAGGCCGGCCGCCCTTGTTCCTTTCCGGCGGCTTTTGTTCCTCTGGTTTGTCGTCAGGACCAATAGACATACGAAGAACCCTGCAGCCTAAGCCGCAGCGAGCGCCCAAATCCGCTCGGCAGCGATCTCAGCAAAGGTGCGCGCGGCCTGCATGATTGCCTCCTTGTCAGTGGCTTACGCCTGATTGTTCGCTGGCGGCTTCTGGACACACCTTCCCTCATGGGAAGATGTGATCTGGATACGCCCGACCGTCCCGCAGTCTGGTCCCAGACACTCGCCATGCGGATCGGGGCGTTCGACCATGACCCGTGCCTTGCGGCGTTCCGCGCTCCTTTGGCCTTGCGGCCGTCGATCGAGGCATTCCCAGCGAGGCGAGCTACCGGGGCCTCTCAGGGGACGGCAGTTTGCGGCGATCCCCACTGCCGACGCGTGCGCGCCAGCTTTTCATGCGAAGCCGCCGGGCGGCGGGGAGCGACATGCCGGGTTGTCCGGTGGCTGATCCCGCAACGCAACTCCATTGACCCTTTCACGGGAACGTCGCGTTGGCGGGGCTTGTTTCGGCGGCCCAAAACCGGCATATGACCGGGAGAGAGGCCAGCGGAACGATAGCGCCTGCACGCATCGGGTCCGTGGTCAGGAGCGCTGGAAACGCTGTCTGACCCCTCCATCTGAACGCCGGAGCGGGAGTCGTGTCAACTGATGCGGCTCCCGCTCTGTTTTCGGGCCTTTTCCATTTCAAGCCTATTGCACACCGGCGGATCGTCGGGTATATTGCTTCCTGTCGCGGCGTTCATGCCGGACCAAAGGAGCAAGCAAGATGACCAACTACGCAGCCCGCATGGATGCGATCCACGATCGCCAGGACCGGGCCTGGAAAGAACGCCCTTTCACCCGCGAGGAACGACTGGCGAGCATCAAGCACAATGCCTGGCAGGCGCTCATCCGCAATCCGCAGGATTTCCACGCTGAAGATGCCGCTTGGCTCGTCCAGCAGATCGAGGCGCTGGAGACCGAGATGGAGGAAGTTCTGGCCTACTCCAGGAGCAAGCAGTCATGACGATCGTCACCGCCTACCGACCGACCCGCAACAACCGGAGGATACCGATGGACGAGACCTCTGTGTCACCCGCTCTGGCCGCGTTGCTGGAGCGGGAACGCCAGCTTGTCGCCGATGAGGCGAAACACGGCATGCAACTGGCGATGACCCAGGCGCGGCTGGACGAGGTGCGCGACTTGATTGCCCGGCTCAACGGAGACGGTCGGAAACGGCCGGGTAGGCCCAGGAAGGCAGATACCTCGCCAGCCAAGGCCGAGGCCGAGGGCGACGCGGACGGCGGGTCGCTGTGACCGCCGAGGAACTGCGCGCCTACCGGGAGCGCCTGGGCCTCACCGTGGGCGCTCTCGCGCGGCTGGTGGGCGTCGATACCAGAACAGCCGAACGCTACCTCGCCGGCACGATGAGGATACCTGAGCCGACGCGGCGACTGCTGGTGCTGGCTGAGCGGTCGCCAGAATGCCGTGAGTGGCTGCTTTCATCCTGACGTGACGGCAGCAGCGCGCATCGCGAGGTGGCGCTGCTACCGCCTTGCCAGGAGCAAGGACACCAACAGAGGACACAAACACAATGAAGACCGGCAAATCACTGACCGACCTCGCGATCGAGATCGATCGGCAGCAGAACGCCAAGCGCGACCTCGTGGCGTCCACCCAGGACATCGCGATGCTCGTCAAGAACCCGGACAGGCCGTCAGGCGTGCTGCTCGGCGTCGGCGACCGCGACGTGTTCGGGATCAACTCGCTCGCCCACGACCAGATCGGCACCTACACGGAAATCCCCGGCAAGTACTACGACCGCATGCTCGCCGAGGCGCCGCACCTGCTCGTGCAGAACGTCAACACCTGGTTCGACCTCAAGCACGAGAATAGGCTGGTCAGGGCGATGGACGGCAACGTGCGAGCGCTGCTGTCCGACAAGTACCGCCCGCTGGAGAACGTCGATCTGGCGGAGGCGGTGCTGCCCGTGTTCGCCGACCTCAGGCTGGAGGTCATCTCCTGCGAGCTTACGGAGCGGCGGCTCTACCTCAAGGCGGTCGACCAGAGCATCAACGCGGACATCCCGCGCGGGCGCATGGGCGACGGCAGCCACACGATCTTCGACACCTGCGTCCCCGCCATCGTCATCTCCAACTCGGAGGTGGGCGCTGGCGCGATCAGCGTGGAGACCGCCGTGTGGACGCGGGCCTGCACCAATCTCGCCGTGTTCAAGACCGAGAGCATGAAGCGGCGCCACGTCGGCGCGCGGCACGAGATCGCCGCCGGCGACGGGGTGATGGAACTGCTGTCGGACGAGACCAGGGCGCAGACCGACAAGGCGCTGTGGATGCAGGTCCGCGACGTCGCGCGGGCCGCGTTCGACGAGGCGCGTTTCCAGGCGCGCATCGCCAAGATCACCGAAACCGTCGCCCAGAAGATCGAGGGCGATCCGGTCAAGGTGGTGGAGTTCGCCGCGCGCCGCTTCGGCATGACCGAGACGGAGCAGGGCGGGGTGCTGCGGCATCTGATCGAGGGCGGATCGTTAACCCGCTATGGCTTGTTCAACAGCATCACGCGCGCCGCCGAGGACCTGGAGAATTACGACCGTGCGAGTGAATTCGAACGCATCGGCGGCGAGATAATTGATCTGGGTCCGGGAGAGTGGAAGCAGATCGCGACGGCGCAGGACAACGCGCCGGCACGTCGCCGCATCGCAGCCTGATCCGCGACGGCAGGGGCACGCATCCGAAAGGGTGCGTTGCCCCTTCCGCCTGGACCAGTCCAGGACAACCCGAGCAGAGGACCAACCGAAATGAACCTAGACAGACTACAGCACCAGATCGCGATCCTGCGCCGCGTCGAGGAACAGCATCTCGCGTTCAACATGGGTTCGTGGATCGAACGAGAGGCATGCGGCACGGTCGCGTGTGCCTTCGGCTACGCCGCGCTCGATCCGCTGATGCAGGCCGCAGGTCTTAGCCTGCGCGTCTACCTCGGCGGAGACGTCCTAGGCAACACCATCCACACCATCGAGGAATACAACGAAAGGCTGAAAGGAAACACCGGACTGCGTTGCACGCCCTGCTTCGCAGGAAGCATGGACTATGAGGCGGCGGCCGAATTCTACGACATCACCAAGAGCGCCGCGGCGTACCTGTTCGACCCGGATTCGTATCCGAACAGATCGTGGAAGATCACGCCGGGCGATGTCATCGACCGCGTCCAACGGGTCATCAAGAACGATGGAGCATGTCCCCGCATCACAGCCTGATCCGCGACAGATGCAGCGGAACGTCCGCTGCATCTGCCTGGACCAGCCAGGGAACCACAGAGGACAACCGACAATGAGCGACAAGTTTCCGGTTTCGCGCGGACTGATCGCCGACGCGATCTCCGTGATCGAGGACGACATCAAGCTCGACGCGCTGCGCCGTCTGCGCGACGCGGCGGCGATGGTCATCAATCGCAACATCCAGCGCCAGCCCATCCCCGAGCGCGTCTGGGAGGAACTGCTCGACGCGTCGATCTGGGCCACGAACGTCATCAACCAGGGAGGCGGCTGATGGACGCCATCGTGCGCTACAGCACCCGCGAGCAGGGTGCCAGGGAGAAACTGACGCGCAACCGCCATCCGCCGTCGCCGACCGATCCGACCGGCTTCGACTGCTGCAACTGCGGACAATGGGTGTGCGGGCTGTCGCCCGAGGGCGAGATCGCCCGGCTATGCTCGAACTGCCGCGCCGAGCGCGTGGAATTGAAGCTGATACAACGGAGGATCAGGGCATGAGAACCAAAGAACAGTTTACCCTGCTGGATGCAGTAATGAATTTTGCAATGATCGCTGTGTCGTTGGTGGGGCTGAGTTTAGCCACGCTGCTGTTTCTGGCTGCTTACAAGATCGCGACTAACGTCGCCTGCCAGTAGCTGATTTCGCCTGACAAGGCGGCCGGGGAGAGATTCCTGGCCGCCTTTTTTCGTGCCCATCGGGCAGCAATTTCGCCAATCTGTCAGAAAGCCTGCCCGAATCTCAGTTCCGTTGTCAAGTATCCGCGAGCGACGCGGGGGGAAAGCGCCGATGGCACAGAGATTTCCTGCGCACGGCGCCGATCCGTCCAGATGCACAACTTCGCGGGAGCGATTCGCGTGAAGCGCCGGCAGGGATGGGAACCAAGGGAGATTGGACCCTGCCGGGCCTCATTCACAGAGGACACCTCACGCACGAGCGTTCTTGATGGCCGGGCGCACCATACCACGATCACGCGGCCCTTACCAACCTCTCGCCCGCTATTGCCCGATCGACTTCGCTCGCGAAGTGCCCCTCCAGCCGCGCCAGAGCGTCCAGGAGCCGCCTCGTCTCTCCGGGCAGGGATTGTCCCGCCTGGGCGCACCACGCCGCCAGCGGGCGGCACAGCAGCACCACGTGGGTGATCAGCGCGCGCTGCCGCCCGTCGAATCGCCGCATCGCCCGGGCGAAGTCCAGGCACGCATAGGCCTGGGCGAGCGCCGCCGCCGTGGGACCATCGCGCGGCCCGAACCCGATCGTGACCGCCTCCATCGACCGGCCGGAGAACCCGACCAGGGCCTGCTCAGCGAGGCAGCGCAGATGGTCGGCGGCGAGTATCTGGCGCTCCGTGATGTCGCTGCCACGGTTCGCCGCCATCCGTCGCAGCGGACAGAACGCGCGCCAGCCGGTGATCTCCCGCGCCCTGCGCGCCGCCGTGGGCCTGATGTCGTCCGGGTCCCTCCATGTCGCGCGCATGACCGCCGCCGAGCCGCTTACGACCTGGCGCACGCGCGCCGGGCCTTCCAGTTCGTGCGTCTGGAAACGCGGCCAGGGGTGGATAACCGAGCCGAACGGGATCGCGTCGCGGGCGACGGAGACGAGCTCGAGTACCAGCCGGGCGCCGGATATGTCCTGCCGGGCCAGAGGCTCGACGGAGCGGATCAGCAGCGCGGTCTCGGCCGTGCGCGTCTGGAGGTACTCGCCCGGCGACGGATAGGGCCCGTCCCAGGGCACCCGCTTGCGCGACATCAGGCCGCCTCAAACAGATCGACCGCTCCAGCCTCGGCGGCGCCTAGGTGACGGCATGCCTGCTTGAAATAGCTCTCCTTCAGTTCGACACCGATGAACTTGCGCCGGAGTTTCAGCGCAACGACACCTTCGCTGCCGATCCCCATGAAAGGGGAGAACACCACGTCGCTCGGATTGCTCCAGAGCGCGGCCGCTCGCGTCGTGAGATCGAGCGGCATCGGGCAAATGTGCTTTTCGTCCAGCGGATCACGCTGCGCATTGAGAACATCGGTTTCGCGGGTATCCATCCATACGGGCGAGGCCGTTTCCTGCCACCATGACAGCGGAAAGTCATCGCGAGTCTTGGTCACAGGCAGGACATCGTCGGCGTCTTCCTCGGACGCCCACTTGCGAAAGGCAAGGATGTATTCCGGCAGTCCCTGGCGCGAGAATGACGAGTCGGCGCGGAGTTGCTTGTATAACAGGCCGTGAGCTTTCGTCTTGGTCATCTCGCGCACCGGGCAGCGCCATATCGTCACCCTGGAATGGAAAGTAAATCCGGCTTCTTCATGCGCTCGAATCAGCATGCCGGGAAGATCGCGCAATCCAGCGGTCCCTCGCTGGTTGCGATAGAACACCAGGTCTTTGCAATGAACGGCCACGATGCGGCCAGGCCGCATCACTCGATACAATTCCGTCGCGAAGTAGGAATAGTGGCGCAGGAATTCCGCATCGTCCGCGCTGTTGCCCATGTCAGCGGCGGATTCGTTGTAGATATATAATCCAGAAAACGGCGGCGAATAGACCGCGAAGTCGACCGACCGATCCGGCATCTGCGCCGTCACATCCACGCAATCCCCCTGGATCGCCTGCCATGCGTCGCCATGTTTCTCGTTCAGGCAGCGAAAAGCCATTGCACGAACTCCGCTTTGTGCTGTGGATCGTAAGGCACTTTCAATTCAGAACCAATCGCGCGGTCCCTGCGCATAGCATCAGCCATCGCGCGTTTCATTGCCGCATGACCTTCGGCCTTGCGATCGATCACGCGGCCGATCTGATCCTCGCCGTCGGCCACAATCAGATGGACATGCACCGGCTCGGTCTGCCCAAAGCGCCAGCAACGCCGGACCGCCTGATACCACGCCTCGTAGCTGAAACTGCGACCGACAAAGGCCATCCGGGCGCAATACTGCCAGTTCATGCCATAGCCGAATATCGAGCTTTTGGTGATCAGCGCAGGACGATCGCCACGCATCCATGCAGCATGCAAATCCTCCTTTCTCTCAGCGGTCATCGACCCACGTATCTCGATCGCAAAATCGCCGAGGGATTGAATCAACGCATCCGCTTCGTAATCGGTATCGCACCAGACAACCCACGGCTGATCCGCTTCTTTGCGAACGGCTTCGGTAAGCGCGACAGCACGGGCCTTGGATGTCTGGCGTTTGATGGTGTGGATGTTCGTCGCGGACACGTCCTCGATGAACAGTGAGCCCTTGTGCGGCCTCGCTATGCCGATTGCACGGTGGCGCACGACATGGAGCGGAGGCAGACCGAAACGCGAAGCATCGAACCCGAGGTCGGCCGGGCTTTCCGCCATGCGCGCCCAGCTCGCCATCCAGTCCCAGAACGCCTGCTCGCCATGCTTCTTCAAACGATACCGACCCATCTCCGTCTGATCGGATACAAACCAACGTGCTAGCATTTCGTTACTCGGCATCACTTCCAGGAATTCCGCATGCTGGCCGAGTTCCATGTGGTCATTCGGAGCCGGCGTGGCCGTCGCGCACAATTTGAACCGCGTGCCGGCAAACGCTTCGATCAATGCCCGCGTCGTCGCGCCGGTGAAGGATTTGAGAATGCTCGACTCATCGAGGATGACGCCGCCGAATGAGGTAGTATCCAGCTTATCAAGACGATCGTAGTTGCAGATGTTGATCCCATCTGCAGCGTCGCTCTGTTCGCGGATAACACGCACATGGTAGCCGAAGCGTTTCCCTTCAGTTTCGATCTGCCGTGCGACGGCGAGCGGCGTCAGGATCAATGCGCGGCCATTTGTCGCAACTGCAGCTTGGCGGCCGAATTCCAATTCGCAGACAGTCTTGCCGAGTCCTGTATCCAGGAATAATGCCGCGCGTCCCTGGCGGATGCAGAACTCGGTGCATGCGGCCTGATAATCGAACAAATGCGAGGGCATAGGCGATGGCTCAATGCCGACCGCCATCTGACGCGGCGCCTTGCTCGCGAGGAAATCTTGATATTCTGGTCTCACGCCGTCCCTCCCTGCATCGGATAGACCTCGTCCGCTACCAGCATCGCCGCCCTCTGGCTCGCGAACGGCTTGTCGCAGCATGGGCAGATCGAGATCGCCGGCCGATCGTCGGCGGGCAGGATCAGCCATGTCTGGTCCAGCGTCTCCCGCACCACCAGCCCGTCGCCTCGTCGCGCGTCTTTCCATCGGTCCGTCATGCTTCCCCCTTGGTTGTCGGATAGGCTGTAACGGTCATCGTCACTTCCCGCGTATCTCTGTTCTCCGTGGTGATTCGCGCGTCCACAAGCGCGCCATCATGCACCGCTGGCGCAACGCCTTCACCGGTTACGACCATTCCAGGCTCGATCTGGCGGATAACGGTGACAGGTCCCAATTCATCTCCGATTTCGTTGGAGTGCAGGATCAGTTTACCGCTCGTGCCCGTCAGGATATGACCGAGGAACCATGCCCGGCTCTCGGGTTCACCGCCGGTCATCAGATCGTCGTCGTACTCGAGTTCTATCTCCAGCCTGATCTTCATGTCGCAGGTTCCTCCTTGGCTTCGATTCGCGAGCACTTGACGCAGTAGCGGCCGGCGCCCTCGGGCAGGTCCTGGAACTCGTGCTCGCACGGCGTTTCCTCGTTGGCGATCTCGCGGATGCGCACCGCTATCGCGGCAAAGTCGTCAGCAGCGAAGGTCATGGGTCATCATCCCAAGGTTCCCAATTCGCCGGCGGTATCCCGCTCTTAGGCACATATTTCGGCGGTGTAGAGTAACGGCCGCAAATGTCATCGAATTCCAAGACCGCTTGCGCACCACGCTTTGCCCAGCGCCGAAACCTCGCCTTCCAGACGATCACTTGCGCTACCGCCGCCTCCGGCGAATGAACGGTCAGACCGATGTCTGCGCGATTGAACCAATTCGCGCTGCCGCTGATGTCGTATGGTCCTGGAGGCCCGCGCTTCTCTCCTGGTCGTGTTGGGGGAGGTTTTGACGGATGCGCTATCATCCAGACGTTGCATCCGTAACGCTGGCCGAACGCCTTGAAGCGTTGCAGACTGCGACCGATGTAATCGGTCTCCGACATCATGCCTCGATCATGATCGATCTCATTCCAGGGGTCGATCATCAAGTCTGTCACGCCATCACGAAGAACCGCCGTCCTCGCATGGTCGAATATCCAATCCAGTGTCGGCGGCTTATCCAGTGCATCGTTGACCATCATGATCACCTTGTTCGTCATCCATCGTTCAGCCTTGGCGACTTCGGCGACGTTCATCCGATCGCGATAGGGCGATGGCCAGAACGGCTTACCGATCAGGACCTCGGCGCACTGAACGATGAACTCCTCCCACGGCTGCATTTCAGGGCTAAACACCAGCCATTTTCTGTCGTGTTCCGCGACTGTGTGCATCATTACGAAACGGACCCACGCTGTTTTGCCAGAAGATGGGTAGCCGGTCACGACGATCAGCCTTCCATCCGCTGGAAGATTCAGCACATCGTCCGTGGCCACCGTGCCAGTGGTCATAACTGGAGGTGGAGGACTGGCCAGCAGCGGACCTAATTTGCCGCTGTACGCGCTATTCAGCCCTTCGATCGGATATGGTTCGGCAGCTCGCACGGCTTCTTGGACTGCGTCAAGGCCATGCTCGAGTAGAGTGTCACATGCATCCTTACAGCCCGCCGGCCAGTCAACCACGAAACATCGATGCCGCCCAAGACGCCTGGCCAATTCCTCCCGAAGCGCCAAACCCGGCACATCCATATCACCAGCGAGGATAATCCGCTTCGCTTTGGCGAGCATTTCAGAATGGGTCCTAAGAGCACCGAACCTGCGATCGTCATCGTTGAATTTTGCCTCCGCTGGAGCGCCGTCCTTCAACGTCACGGCATGCTTGATGCCGCATTCGTAAAGCGCTGCGACATCTGGTTCCCCCTCCACCCAGATGATTTCCTCCGGTTCCTCTCCTAGCTGATCGACATTGAAAAGCGTGTGCTGCGCATCGGTCTCCTGCGCCATGTCCTTCACGTCAGACAAGGCCCGGTATTTCCTATTCACCAATTCACCGCGCCAGCGATAGGGAAACACAATAGACGCTACCTTGCCGGCCTTCGGAAAGTTTCTGGCGGCGATCGCGTAGATGCCAAGCTCGTTCACCGTCCTGGCGCCTATTTTCCGAGCGGCGAACCATTCGTAGAGGGCGTCCGGCCTTATCTGAACAGAGGCCGAATGATCGGCGGGGCGCTTCATAGGGCGCTGCCCCCGTTCCATCGGTCGCGACTCGTCGATGCGTCCGTTTGCCTGCCATTGGCATTTGGAGCGGTAGCATTTCCACACGGCTCCTTTGCCATCTTCGTCGATCGTGATGTAAAGCGAATGTTCCTTGGTGCGGCCACCGGCGCATCTAGGACAGATCAACTTTTCGCTGTGACCGGGGCGGAGGGACTTGATCCCACCGATGCCCGCGTCGGCCAATAGGCCGGGAAGATCGCTGACCATCAGAAACTGTTCCAGGTATCGAGTTTCTCAGGCTCGACACGTTTCATCAACCAGGGCACCGGATCGATGGGTTTGGTATCCACCGCTTCCTGCAATGCGGCCAGGACCAACGAACAATCGTCTCCACCCTGTTTGACCAATTTGCCCAGAACACCGCGAGCACGATTTTCTGGCAACCCGGTGAGGGTCCGCAAGATCGGTAATCCTTCCTGCCACAGTCGGTCTCGAAGTTCGTGACCATTGCTTGGCGCGGCTTGCCGCGTCCTCTCCGTAGGAGAGGTACTGTTAATGTTAAGGTCATTGCGTATGGAATGCGGGGAGGATGCATTTGCATCGCTTTCATGCAAAATGGATGCATGTGCATTGCGTCTGCTTCCACTTTGCATCCATCTTGCATTTGCAGCAGCCCTGCGGGTGGATTGCACACGGACAGATTTTGCAAGTTCAAAATCTATGCGCTTGTGATGCAAAAGCCCGTCTGAGGCTTTGAAGAACCGCCGCACCACTGGCCCGATTGTCTCCCATTCCTGGCGTTCAAATCGGGCTATGGCGGCGAGGGCGCGGTCATCATCCGGCAGAGGGCCAGATCGCCAATAATGCAGGATCAGGAGAAAGTAAGCTCCATGCTCCGCGCCGGTTAGATGCATGGTGTCAGCCAGATAATCACCGATATAGATCGGCATCCATGCTGACGTTTCAGCCATTGCTCCGCCCCCCGATCTCGATCATTTGCCGCATGGCGTTGACTGTGGCGGCGCGTTCCTCGGCGGCGAGGCCAGGATCGGCGGCGAGAATGGCGCGGAACACGGCTAGAAACTGGCGGCGTTTGGCGTCAAAGTCGATGTGTAAGGCGCTGATACTGCGGCGTTTTCGGACAATCTCGAACCCGTCGTATTCCAACCGTTTGAGCAGCGCATCCGCCGCCTGGTCCGAGGTCGGGAAGGCATCTCGGCCCCACCGGAGGAAAGCCGCTATCGACTCGCGCGGCGTCCAGTCTGGATCGGGGGTTGTGTCAAAGTTCTGTGAATCCTGTTCTGGCACGGATGCGTCCCCTATTGCATTGCTGGGGGAAGCGTGCCATTTGTGCCGTGTCGTTGCTCACCGGCATACGACACATCTGGCGCGCTCTCTCCAGCGCGAAGTTACGAAACGCCCTCAGGTTCACCGCCTGGGGGCGTTTTGACTCATAATCCCGTCCCGCGCGGAAGGCAAACGGGTCATTTGGCCCTCGCCATCTCGGCCGCCTCGCGCATGCAGGCCAGCACGTCGGCGTGCGTCGTCTCGGGCGCGTCGTTGAACTGGACGAAGCCGCCGAAGCCGCGTCGAATGGCCGCTTCCGCCATCCAGAAACCCGCCAGGTCGGCGGCATTGTGCGGTATCATGACATCAGCCTCACCGACCGCCATGACCGCTCCGACGCCGCACCACTGCGTCGAATCGATCGACCGCCACATGCGCTTGCACCACCTGTCGGGCGTCGCGATGCGCTCGATGCCGAGCTCGATCAGCGTCGCGGGGTCATCTGTGCGGAGCGGCGGATACGGGTCAAACGGCATGTGGAACCTCCATAGGAACAAATGGCAGCAGCCAGCCATGGCGCACGCAGCACGCGAGGCACCATGCGACATCCGGCACCTCCCGCGTGACGACCATCTGCTCGAACCGCATCCCGTTCTTGCCGGGCCGGACGCTGACGATCTCCGCGTCGCCGCAATCGGCGCACACCAGGGCGGCGAAGGCGGTCACAGATCAAGATCACTGTCGGCTCGCTCGATCATCTCGATCAGGTCGAGCCACTGGTGATACGACATCATGATGGTCGGATGCTTCTTGGAAAATGCCTCGGCAATGTTGCGTGATTTGGCTTCATAGCTAGCACTTGATATGAGCGCGCCAAGCATCTTGGCTCCCCGTGGGGCCGTATCGATACAATGCGCACACGCACCACATGGCGTCCCATCCTCCCATTCTCCTCCGCAGTTGGCGCGGATGGTTAAAGTCATAGTGACGATCTTATCATCCTTCGTCATGCGTCCCTCCACAGAGGACCGGCCACAGGCTGCGCGCCGGTCATGCGCATCATCCGCCAATACCAGAGCACCACGGCGTCTCCGGCGTTGTGGCTGGGCACCTTCATGCCGCGCTTGTGGCACCAGGCGACGACCAGCTTTTTCGCTTCCTCGCGCTTCATCAGCCGCCCGGCACCGAGCACTTCCTGCCGGACGGTGTGTACGTCCACCTCCGACAGCAAGCACGACGCGCGCCACGCCTCGCTGTAGGCGATGGCCCGTAGACCGAACTGCTGCGCCGCCGCGTGGTAGTTGTTCATGGCAGGCAGCGGCAGCGTGGATTCCAGCAGGAGCGCGCTCGGTTTCAGCCGGTCTATCTCGGTCGCCAACTCATTTTCGAACGACGCATACCGCGCACCCTCGCCGCCGATACGTGGCAGGTGCCATTCGCAGAACCACGGCTTGCGGTCGATGCCCTCGCGCCCGTAGGCGACTCCGGTAATCGAGGCGAGATCGAGGGCCAAGGTCCCGCCCTCAGGCAGGCGGAGCGCCGGCAAGGACTGGTCAAGCGGCATCTGGCGGTCTCCACGGATCGTCCAGCTTGCGACGATAAACAGTGAACGTCAGCATGCCGGCTTCCTGTGGCAGCTTGGCAGGATTGATCTGCCACTCGATCGGATTGGGCGTAAAGTGTAGGTGCACGTGATCTACATGCTCGTCCGACACCCATTTGCCGCACTCGCCACAGAGCCACTGGCCGCGCATCGCCGCCTCAGTTGAAGACGGACGGGACTTCCGGCTCCGGCAATGCCCGTCTGCCGCCCTTCCCGGCCTTGCTGGGGGCCTTGCCCTTCTTCGCCGCGCCCTTGGGCCGTCCAGCCTTCCGGGGGGCCTGTAGCTTCGTCTCCGTGCCGGGAATGCGGCCCTGGTCGCCGCGCCTCGGCCGCCCCCGGCTCGCGGATGCCACCTTGGCGTCCGGTCCCATCTCGCGGGCGATCGCCGCCTGCCCGGCCTGCCAGTTCTTGATCCACTCGACGTGCAGCTCGGTGCCCGGATCGTAGGGGCAATCCTCGATCTTCGCCCCGAGCCGTCCCGCGCCGTAGCCCTTCTCGCCCGCGTCCCACATGTCGTCGGCCCTCGCCGTCTTCTCGGTGATCGGCATGTTGGAACCGTCGAACAGGTCGGTGGGGATGATGTCCACCCGGCGCATCTGGAGGTAGGCGATCTGGTCCCGGAGTTCGGTGATGATCTCCTCGGGGGATTGCGAACGCAGCATGCGGATGACCTTGCGCATCGCGCCCACGTTCTCGCCGGAGTTCTTCGCCCGCTTGTAGATTTGCCGGAGCGTGGAGTTCTCGTGCTCCCCCGCGCGCTGCTGGGTCTGTATCTGCCGCATCCAGTCGAGGGACGCGTTCGGGTCGCGCACGACGCGCTTAGGCTGCGATTCGCTCATGTGTTGGTCCTTTGGTTCATGACGGCGTTGACGATGTGTCTCAGGGCCGGCCGGTCGTCGATGCCGCGCAGTCTGGCCCTTGCCACGATTTCCGGCCACCATCTCTGCGGGATTTTCTCGCGCCGCTCCCAAGACGCGCATGTCCAGTAGGAGAGGCCCAGGTCGCGGCAGACATCGGCGCATGTGCCCCAGGCCGCGAACACGGCGCGGACGCGGCGGCGGGCGGCGGATATGCGGGGCGTTCCCACGGCGGAATCATGCTCCGCGATGCACAACCGTGTCAACCGCGCAAAAACGTGGATTTGACAATCGCGGGATGTCATGCAATGGATTTGCGAAGGAAGGGAGATAGGTTGTGTGGCAGCCAATAGAGACAGCGCCGCAGATTGAGGATGATGTCGCTCCCATACTTGTCACGGACGGCAAGAGGGTAGGATCAGCAGCATTTGCCAACGGCCGGTTTGTGTGGGCCGCAGGCGATGGATACGCCTGGGACATGGCGACTATGGTGGCCTTGTGACGGTCGATTGGCACCTGACGCACTGGATGCCTTTGCCGGAGCCGCCGCGATGACCGGCCCCTGGGAGCATCCGGGTAGAGGACGCCGTATTCCTTGGTGGGAGTCTCGCGTCTTGGATCGGGATAGCGACGACTTTCTATTCGGCATCGTTGCCTGTCCGCCTAGCCTGATGGACGCCAATTATTCGCACCTGTGGAGGAAGCAGAAGTACCTCACCGATCACAGCTATGCCAATCCCAATCTGAGAGACGAACTGTTCATCGAGAGGCGCATGGTATGACCGACCGGCATGCCCCCTCGCAGCGGCGCTTGATTTGGCCGCCGTCGCCCGGCTGGTTCAAGCTGCGCCTCGTGCGCGGCGGTTGGCAGGTGCCGGCCATGATCTGCCACCACGATCAGATCGGTTGGTGGGCCGTGCTGGACGGCGAGCAGTTCGCGCCGCATGACGATCCCGCACACGCGCCGCGAGTGTCCGACATCTGGACGGGCACCATCATCGACGAGGCGACGTACGACTGGCTGCTCGCGGTCAAGGCATGGGCGCGGCAGCATGAACCGGATCACCCATGCCTCAGTCCGACCAAGCCGATCTCGCATCGGCGACTGATCCCACACTTCGCACCACAGAGGACAACATGAAAGCATATCTGATCGACGCAAAGGCTCGGCAGATCACCGAGATCGAATATCTGGACTATACAGGGATGACCAAATACCTGCCCGGCGGGCTGTGCATCGGCGCGACCTTCGAGAACGGCGACGTGCTATTCGTGGATGACAAGGGGCTGCTGCACAAGGCCGAGATGGCATTCCGCATCCGACGCCGCCGAGACGGTCAGCCGATGATGTCCAACGGCATCCTGACCGGTGCGGACACGGTGGACGACACGCTCCCGCCGACGATGACGATCGAGGAACTACAGGCCGAGATCGAATGGCTGACCGTGGACGAGGCGCTGGACTGGTTTCGCGGCAGGCAGAGCGGCGCGGCCATGACGATCACGTCGATGCCGAAGGGCGCGACCGAACCGCAGACGGAGGTCCTGAGCCAGTGGGGCGAGTTCCTCCAATACCTGGAGGGCAAACCGTGATGGATGACATGGCACGCAGCAACGCGCCGGAGCCGCCCGCGCCGCTGACCAGGGAACAGGTCAAGGAATGGCTCGACTACGAGAACGAGCCGATCGTCGAGCAGCGCGACAACATCATCATCCCGTCGCTCAGGAATGCGCTGGCGCTGCATCCGCGCATCGAGGACGGCGACGAGGAAACGGCGCAGAAGTTCACCGACGATATCGAGACGGCCCGGTCGCTGTCCGGCAAGACGACCTCCATCGCCAAGCGCAAGCACGACGAGCACAAGCGGCCGATCCGCGAGATGGGCACGGCGGTGGACGGCTGGTATCAGGCGTTCGATGCCGTGCTTGTCGCCGCGCTGACCCCGGTGCAGGCCGTGCTGTTCGATTTCATGCAGCGCAAACGGGCGATCGAGGAAAAGCGGCTCGCGGACATCGCCAAGGCGCAGCGTGAAGCTGCGGAAGCCGCAGCGAAGGCCGCCAAGGAAGCGGAGGAAGCCGCCGGGCTGTTCTCCGACGAGGCGATGGACCGCGAGCGGCTGGCCCAGGCGCAGGCCGAGATCGCCGCGCGGGCCGAGCGGGAGGCAGCGGCGCGCCCGGCAGAGACCAGTCGGGTGCGCGGCATCATGGGCGCGGTCGCATCCATCCGGCAGACGTGGAAATGGCGCGTGGTGGACATCAAGAAAGTGCCGCGCGCCTATCTGATGGTTGATCCCGACAAGATAAGCGAGGCACGGAAGATGCGAGACGAGACCGGCAAGCCGCTTCCCATACAGGGCATCGAGTGGGTCGCCGAGCAGACCTTGCCGGGCATGAAGCGATGAAATTGTCATTCGACGATCCGAAGCCGGAAAAGGAAAAACGGAAGCAACAGATCATCTTCCTTCTCCCGAGCTTGAAGATGGAGATCGATAAACTACGCGGTCGCCTACCCAGGTCAGCCTGGATTGAGCGCGCCATCATCAATGAAATCCAAAGGAACTCACAATGAGCGAGACAGCAAAGGCCGACAACGTGGCGACGATGCCGACGAAGGCCGGGTTCAAGAAGCTGAAGGACTGCACCAGTCTGGCCGAGGCGTTCGACACGAAGGAACTGAAAGATATTATGAACGCCGCGATCCCGAAGCACCTGAACGCGGAGACGATGCTGCGCGCGTTCATCCAGGCGGCGAGCAAGACGCCGCTGATCTACAAGTGCGACCTGCGCCAGTCCCTCGGCGCGTTCATGTCGCTGACCTATCTCGGGCTGGTGCCCGGCACCGTGTTGCAGCAAAGCCATCTGATACCGTTCGCCCGCCGCAAGAAGGTCAAGGGTGAGTGGGTCGATGCGGGGTACGACCTGAACCTGATCATCGGCTATCCAGGCTACGTCGAGCTCGCCTTCCGTTCCGGGTTCATCAAGGACATCGCGACCGGCGTCGTGTTCCCCGGCGAGGTATTCGACTACGAGAAGGGATCGGAGCGGTTCATCCGCCACAAGCCGAACATCGACCTCGACACGAGCAGCCTGACGCCGCGCGGCTGCTACGCGATCGCGCAGTTCCTCAACGAGGGCGAGGAATTCGAGATCATGTCGTGGACCGAAATCCTCGGCATCCGCAACCGCAGCCAGAGCTACCGCACCGCGCTCGCGGCGAAGGAACGCGCGGAGGACAAAAGCGAACGCCTCCCGAACACATGGCTCGAAGCCGCGTGGGTGCGCGATGCGCCGGAGATGGGACGCAAGACGGTGCTGCGCCGTCTCGCGAAGCTGCTGCCGAAGTGCCCGGAGCTTCGCGCCGGCATCGGCATCGAGGACGCGCAGGAAGGCGGACACCGGCTTGATTTCGGCACGGTGATCGACGGCACCGCGACGCCGATGGACGGCATACCAGACGTGCCGGAGGACGAGCAGCCCGATCCGCGCGAGCCGGTCCGGCAGGGGCGCGATCCCGGTGCGGCGCACACGGACAGGCGGCGCGAGGAACCGCCTACGGCGCAGCGTCAGCCGGAACCGCCGCCACCAGAGTCCACGCCCGAATTCGAGGCGGTGCTGATCGATCAGTATGGCGATGTCATGAATGAGCCGTACCGCAATCCGGTGGCGTTTGCGCGCGATCTGGTCGCGTTGTGGAACGGGGTGAATGACAATACCGACTGGATGGCGACGATCACAGAGAACAACGAGGATGCGATCGGCGCGGCGCGAGCGTTTCCGGAGGCCGCGCGTATTCTCGCCGTGCTGGACGAGGAACCGCCGCTGCCCGGCGACGACGGCGATGGCGAGAAGATGCCAGCAGACGACCCTATAATTCTCGCTGTGTCTGTGCCGATGAAAGGCGACAAATTGGACTGGCCCGCATACCGTCATGAGTTCATGCGCGTTATGGCTACGGCCATGATTACCGACGCGTGGTGGGAAGCGCAGCGTCAGACGATCGAAGGCATGCCAGCGGGTCAGCGTCCGTTGCTGCTGGAGGCGATAGAGCAATTCCTGCGCAAGAACGGATTGTTTGCTCCTGACTGGCTCATCGCGCTCAAGCCCAAAGCGAAGGCCGCGAAGCAGGAGTCGCAGGCCGATGACGACGAGGCATGGGTCGAGACGCAGTTGCGGGACCTTGAAGCGATCCCGCTCAACGCCCAGGGCGCGGCGATATTTGATACAGCCGTGAAGGGCGCGATGAAGACGATGCAGCGGTTGAAGGTCGAGAAGCCGGAGTTGTTCGCCAAGGCGAAGGTCGCGTTCGACCAGAAGCACGCGCGCCTGAGCGTCTACAGGAGAGGATGACACATGCCACGCAACGGCAACCTGGACGCGCTCGGCGCGCTGATCGAGAGCGACCCGAGGCTGCGCGACCTGCGCACGATCCACCTGCTCGTGCTGCGGGAGGCATGCAACAAGCCGGTCAGCACGGCGCAGATCGCGGATGCCATCCAGCGGGACCACGGGACGGCTTGGCGTTACATCCGGGAATTGACCAGCCGCGATCTGCTCGAATTGGCGACCAACCACGAGGACAGGCGCATCCCGCTCGTGCGCGCGACCAAAGCAGGACTTGCGCTGGGAGAACAGATAGGCCGCATCGGCGGGATGAGACGCGGCCGGCGCAGCGCGCATGCAGAGGACAGGGCGACATGAGCGACCTGTTCCCCGTCACCACGAAGGAAGCCATCGCCGAGCTTGAGCGCGAGTTGAAGCTGCGTCGGTCTGTCTATCCGAAGTTCATCGACCGGGGCACGCTGAGCAAGGCCCGCGCCGACCGCCAGATCGCCATCGTGGAGACGATCGTCGAGTGGCTGAGGCAGAACCCGATGGAAAAGCCGCCGAGGCACGCGTCAGGATCATGCGATGGTTGAGAATAGCAAGATCGAGTGGACCGATCACACGTTCAACGCATGGGTGGGCTGTACCAAAGTTAGCCCCGCCTGCGACAACTGCTATGCCGAGACATGGTCCAAGCGCAGCGGTCTAGTCCAGTGGGGCAACCATCCTCGACGCCGGACTTCCGCCGCCTACTGGCAACAGCCGCTCAAGTGGAACAAGCGGGCCGAGGCCGAGGGTGTCCGCCGCCGCGTGTTCTGTTGCAGCCTCGCGGACGTGTTCGACAATCAGGTCGATCCGCAGTGGCGCGTTGACCTTTGGTCGATGATCGACGCCACGCCGTCTCTGGACTGGCTTCTGTTGACCAAACGTCCCCAGAATATCGCCGGCATGATGCCGGTCTGGTGGGAGGGCGATGTGCCTGGGAACTTATGGTTCGGCACCACCGTCGAGAACCAGGAGGAAGCAAACCGCCGCATCCCCATCCTCAATACAGTTCCAGCGGCGGTTCGTTTTCTCTCATGCGAGCCGCTGCTAGGCCCGATAGATATCCCCGCCGCCTGTGAGTCGGAGTGGGCGCGAGGAAAGCCCGTCCTGATTCACTGGGTCATTGCAGGCGGTGAGAGCGGCCCGCATCGCCGTCCGATGGACCTCGCGTGGATGCGCTCTCTGCGTGACCAGTGCGCCCGGTCATTTGTGCCGTTCTTCGCCAAGCAGTACGACAAGGTGCGGCCGTTGCCGGATGACCTGATAGTTAGGGAGTTCCCCCGGTGACCGACGACGATGATCTGGCCCCCGCTCGCGGCATCCTCTCCGCGCTCCTGCTCACAGCGACCGCCGCCGAACTGTTCCTGATGCTCTGGAGGCTCGCATGGGCCTAGAACCGCCCCAGGACGCGCAGGATGGCGCCGACGGCTTCCCCGCACCCCACCAGGGGGGAAGGCCCAGAACCCGCCCAGCATGCGTAGGAAGCCCGCGCCGGGGCATTCTGGCGGATACCGGCTCGCCTGCTTCCGGCACGGCTTCCTCGGGCAGCAGACCGTCGTGCATCCCCTGCGCACCGTCCAGGCGCTGATCCGCGCTCGAGCGGCATGCCCCGCCGTCACGGCATCGGTATGCGCGACGCTCTGGACAGGAACGCCGCCTCGCTCGCCAGATCGATCTGGTACGTCGCCTCGAACCACTTCCAGCCCTTCTGATGCCCTTCCCGGTGATGTTCATGGCACATAGCAACAACAGACCGATCGTCCGGTTTCAGGCCGATTCCGGCCGTCGCCGCCGACCTGACATGGTGTGCCTGGATCGGACTGCCATGGCATCCGCGCACGCAGCACGGCAGGGACCGGACCCAGCGGAGATGTGCGGCGTCTCGTTTCATCGCTGGAGGATAGCATGATCTGGTGGATCGAGTGCGTATATCGCCAGCACGATCTATTCCGGGGGCTTCAATGCAGGGTATGCCGCCTATGACCATCCTCGACGAGCTGTTCGAGCAGATGCTGGCGACGGCGGGGCGGCTGTCGGCGCTATCGTGGGATGAGTTTCATGAGTTCATTGAAGAAGTCCGACAAAGCGATCTCTCTGAGCCGCAGCGATTTCGCGTGTTCGAAGAACTGGAAAAGAGTTGGGACGATATTACGGCTGACGCTCGTGGACTGTTGTGAAACGCTGGCACTGGCTGACGATCGCCGGGCTGTGCGGCGTGCCGGTCGCGTGGATGGAGGAGGAAATGACAGCGATAAGTCCCGAGATGGAACTTCGTGTGCTTCGTGCGGAGGTCAAGAGACTGCGCGAACTGCGCGACCAAGTGCTAAAAGCCGCTGGTGATCTTGAGGGACTGCCAGATGGTCATGCTTTCGAGATGATATGGTGGGAGGACGATCTGCATGATGATGGCGCGCCAGAAGACGACAAACCACCGGGGATAATCACGGTCGGAATGCTGCGGAGAGCGGCCGGTCGCGTGGATGGAGGATAGGATGGACAACACCGATGACCTGATCCAGCGGCTGCGCACCGTTCAACACGATGGCATTCCACTCGGTTTGACCATCAGTAAGCTGCTCAGAGAAGCCGCCGACCGCATCGCCGCGCTCGAAGCGGAGTGCACGAAGTTAGCCGCAGAATTAGCAGAAGCAGAGGAGCCGCATTATCAGTCCTCCGCTGACGGTACATTCGTGCCGTATGAAAAACATCGCGCCTTGGCTGCTGATCTAAAGGCGTCGCTCGATCGCACCGCCTCGCTCGAGGCGGAGATTAAAAAATGGATGGACGAAGCCTACGCCATGGGCATAATTGCTGAGGGCCGTCTCCGCGAAATTACCCGGGCCCGCGCGGCGGGGATGGAAGAGGCGGCGAAGATTTGCGAAGCCGACAAGTGGAATAATCCGTGGTTTTCGGCTGATAGGACTTGGGCTGACGGATGCGACCATTTCGCCGCCGTAATCCGGCGGGCGGCGGGAGGGAAGTGATGGCAACAGAGACGGTGCAGTACTGCCCGCACTGCAAGTGCAAGACATGGCACGCCGATGGCGTCTGCGAATGGAGCGACGGGCACAAGCCGCCGAAAACTACCGAAACGCCTCCCACTCGCACGGCGGATTGCCGTTGCCCCGACAATCCGTAAAGAACGATCAGATCGGACTTGTGAACGCTTTTTCTAAGGTCCACCCTCGTTTTAGTCTGGCAGCAAGGGCCTTCCTGTTTATCCCGACCTCATCTGCCCACTGTGCCAATGGCTTGGTTTGCCCATCATAGGTCACCAAGCGGTTGGTCCGCTTGTTCCTACATTGTTGTTGAGGAGTAGCCCACACGCAGTTTTCGGGGCAATAGTCACGGGTATTGTCTAGACGCTCTAGAGAAGTCCCCGGCGGTCTTTCTCCCATATCGGCAAGAAAATTAGCAAATACATTCCATCTGTTGCATACCCTAATCCCTTTGGCGCCATAATACTTCCACGATATAACTGCTGGATTGGTGCACCTTTGCTTCATTGAAGACCACGATCTATGAGTTGGCGTTCCCGTTTCCCCATGACGAAAGGCAAGCGCCTTCATTCTGTCTCGCCGATGACAGCCGCAGGATGACGAAATGCCTCCTCTTAGACATCGCAGCGGAACAATTCTTGAAGTCCCGCAATCACACAGGCACTTCCATAGCGCCTCACCTTTCCTGAAACCAAGCCGCTCGATGGCCACTAGGCGTCCATAACGTCTGCCGGAAATGTCTACTGGTATCCCTCTCATCTGAACGCATCCCAAGGGCAGTCCGCCGTGCCATTTTCAGTGAGAAGCGCATACCAATGCGGCCAGTCGGCGCCGGTCACGAGCTTCATCTGCGCATAGGTGAACACGCCGGCCACGTATTCGCACCGCGCCCATCGAACGAAGTTCTCGCGGTCGGCGATTGATGGCGTGGTCGCTAAGGCGGCGACCAGGATCAGCACCCGACCTGCCCATCCGCACCGACGCGCGCCTGGCACGCCGCCGTAGGGCCGCCAAGCCAGACACTGTCCGATGGGTCGGACGACAGCGGCGCCGCCGTGCAGGCGCCTAAGAGCAGCAGGATAAGGAGCGTTTTCATATCGTCACCGGCAGATCAAGCAGATCGCGATCAACCGCCATCTCTTCGCGCCATCGCTTGAGGTCTTCTTCCACTTTGCGCAGGACTTCTGGTAATCGCCGCTCGAACTCCGCTAGTTGCTCGGGCGTAAATAGGGTCTCGCTCATGCTTCCACCCCCACTAAGTGCCACTGCTTGAGGTTGCCTCGCTTCCCACGATCATCGCGGTGTGGGAGTCCACAAGGCTTATTCCTGGCACGCCGCCAAAACGATCCACGGCCACGAGGGCGCCGCTACCACCGCCCTTGAGTATGTCTGCCGCTGCCGCAGATGCGTCGATCTTGAACGGCGCCGCATAGGGAGCAAAATCGTCCAGGCTCATCACCGGCGTGTTGCCGATAGCGGAAAACCAGAGGTAGGCGCCAGCATTCGCCGCGACGATCGCCCCCTCGGACACAGCGGTTGCAACATCAGTGTTGCTGGGGAAAGTCGGCGAGCCGATGACAACGCCGCTGTGGGTGTCAACGAGCTGCCAGCCCGATGCGGTGTACTCCGTCGCCAGCGTCGCGCCGGCATTGCCGTTGGCCACGTCCTGATAGGCGGCCGACGCGTTCACTGTGAACTGAATCAATCCAGGCTGCCACTCCAGGCTCATCACCGGAGCGCCGTTGACAGTGCCGATGAACAGTGGACCGTTGCCGGCGGCCAATGCACCGAGGACGATTGCGCCGGAGACCATTTCGTCTCCCTCAGCGAATGCGGTGAAGTTGGGGCCGAGGTCATTTCCGTCCGCAGACACATCAACCGCAGCGTTCGGGTCGGTGCTATAGCCCATGCCGTAGCCCTGCGGCGTGGCGGCGACTGCCGCGACATCCAGGGCCGCTTGCTCAATCACGCTGGCAATGCCGCCGATGACGCCCGGCCCTGCGTCGTACATTCCAAGGGCATAGCCGAGGTAGCTGTCGGTGGACGTTGACGCGCTCACATCGGCGCTCGGGCCGCCGTCGTAGTCGTTGCTGTCGATGGTGCTGCCGTCGATGCCGGTGTCAGTGCCGCCGCTCATTGCGCGAGTTCCCTATCTGTCACAAGTTGCCAAGCTTCAATGCCACCATCAGCAACCAAGCAAAATGGCGAGATGTCATGATCCAAACACCATTGAACGCGGCGAGCGTCGATCTCGATAGGACGTTCGGATAGCTCCGTAACTATCCTATCTAGCGCTTGAAGAAAGTCATCGTCTTTGCTCATACCGCCCATCCCTTCGTCAGCGTCTCCAGATCGCCGTCGAAGCGGTCGATGTCCACGTTGCCTTTGATCCCCGGCACAGAGCCAGTGTCGGTGTCCTGCCAGAGCCAGTAGGACGACCAGCCCCGAGGCAGAACAGCGGTCGGACCATATTCGGCGAGCCACAGGCGACAATGCAGAAGAACGCCAGGCTCGCCGCCAAGATACTCGTCGTCCTTGAGCAGCGAGCCACTGTAAAGCAGTGGCCAGATGCCGGTGCGGTTGAGCACCATCGTTGCGAATGCCCTGGCCTGCGTCAGCAGCATCGTTCTGTTGCCGCGCTCGAAATCCAATGCCAGAGCCTCGCCTGGCGTCCAGCCGCCGAGGAAGTTGTCCACCTGCGCCGATACGTTGCTGTTGTCGCCGAAGTGGTAGCGACCCCAGAGCAGACCGCGCGACATCGCTTCGGCCTTGTGTTCGACGTAAGCTGGATCGCGCTCGTCCGCACCCTGGCTGAATTTGTGCAGCACCCCGACGACGCCGCTTGCAGCGACGGCATCCCAATCGGTGACGGGGTTCCAATGGCTCAGGTCAATGACGGTCAGCACGCCGGTTCTCATCCAACTTCGCCATCTCGTCGCTGAACGCCTCTGCCGACGGCCATATGCCGACCTCCCATGTGCGTCCTGCGGGGTCTGGCCGGCCGTCGAACAGCCACGAGGCAATGACTTGGAAGTTGTCGCGCGATATGAAGTCCAGGGCGGTCATGCCGCTCAGCAGAACCGCCTCGACGGTCTGATCCTTCGGCAGCATCGGTCCTTCGATCAGCAACTCACGCCGATCTCCCATGGGCCGCACGGCAGCAATCCGGTGGTCTGGCGGCAGGAACCGGCGGATGCGCGCATCGGTGACGCCGTCCGCCACCTTGATGATCGCTGGCATGGTCAGTCCTCCTTGGTCGGCATCTCCGGCGTCAGCAACCGTTCAGGTCGGGCGCGGGCGCGGATATGCCACGCCAGATGGATCGCAGCATTGGCAACCTGGAACCGCGCTTCACGTTCCTCGGCTTCGCGCTTCTTGTGCGCGGCGGCGTTTGCTATGAGAGGCTGGCGAGTTGCGATCCACGCATCGCACGCCAAAAGAAACCGGGCCTCAGCCTCTTTGTATGCGCCCATACCAACGTCCAAGCCTTCGCGGGGAGGCATCGGGTTCATCATCTCCGGCATCGGCACTGCCGCCAGCAGGTCGATCGCTAGTTGCATCGCCTGCGCCGGATCGTCGAAGTAACCGCGCGGCACGCCGTAGCGGCCCTTGGCGCGGGAGGCTTCCTGATACTCAGCCCAGATGTGGTCATATTCGGGATCGAGCGCGCTCATGCTTCCCTCTTTGGCAAAGTGTGCAATTCACGGATTAGTGCCGCTACGTAATTCATGAATTCGGCCGATTTACGACTGCCATCTAGCCAGTAAGAGATTGCATGCTCCAGCTCCTGCTCGCGCTTGGTCATTCGAAACCAGCCGGCTTGACGCCAAGCCCCGACTGGATGCTCAGCACTCATGGCAACTTCGGCAACTGGCCGATGACCGCGCCAAGACCACCGCCGGCCAGGCCGTTCAGGATCGAAGACAGCCCCGGACCTGCCACGAGACTGATGCCGCCCTGCGCTGCCGCCTTGAGCGCCTGGAAGTGTATCCATCCGATTACCGCCAAGCAGGCAGGACTCGGGTCTGGGATCGACAGGCCGCCCGCCTGCTGGAATTGATGGATGTCGATGTAGGCGACGGAGGCAAACGACCCGACACCGCCGATCTTCGGCACGAACGACTTGACAGCAGGACCGGGGAGAGGCGCGCCAGTCGCGGGGTCGAAGCCAAGCTTCGTCAGCTCGTCATTGACACAGCCGACGACGAGATCGGTCGCGGGCAGCACGCCGATCGTCACCGCCTGATTGAGATTGTATCCGGTGTCGAGCGCATCCTGAATGAACACCTTGCCGGCCGGCGTGTTCTCGGCCGTGTTCAGGAGCGCGCTGCCCGGTTGGTTCGTGATCGGCTGGGGATTGGTGCAGCCGGCGAGCGCGACAACGGCGGCAAGAGTTAGGACGATATTGCGCATGGGACTTTGCCTCTCAACTGTCCGGGGGAGAACCAGGAGAGGGCCTTGTCGGCCAGTCGCAGGTCCACACGCGGTCATCGCCGGATTGCAGGGTCGCGACAGGCTTTCCGTTTGCCGCAACAATCCGCACAAGTCCCACCGGGGCCGCGATCTTTGCCTCGTAGGTCATCACGTATCTGCCGGCGGGTTCCGGCACCGGCAGCTCACGCCAGGCGGACAGGCAGCCTGGCATGACCTCCACAATCTCGTGGGATGGCGCCGACGCAGTCGAGACCATCATGGCGGCGACGACGGCTGCGAGGTGCCTCATGGCGGTGTCGGTATCCCGTATTTCAGCACCGCCCAGTGGACGCCCATGCCGACCAAAGACCCCATCGCCACCGCCACCTGGGACGGTATGTCCACATGAAAAAATGCGGTGGTGACCCAGATCAAGATGGTCATGACCGCCGCAGCCGCCACATTGCTGGCAGCAGCCGTGGCCTGATTGGCAGGGCTGCTGGAGATCAGTGGTGCAGGCGTAGTGGTTCCGCTCATGTCAGGCTCCTAGCAGCAACGCTGCGAACTGGTCGCCGATCGGCCGTCCCATGCCGGAGCAGGGACCAGGGACCGGTGGCTGCGAATACAGGCCGTTGTCCCCAGCGATCGCCTGCATGAACGCGGCGGGATTGGCCCAGATCTTGGGATTGATGAAGCCACGCTTGGGACCGCAGGCAGCAATAAACCCGGCCCACAATGGCGCCACCGCCGAGGTGCCCCCCATGATCTCCACACGGTTCCTTCTCACGATCGCATAGCCCGTCGCCGGATCGGCGTTCGCCGCCACATCCGGCACAACGCGGCCGGTCTTGCCGGAAAAGTAGGGAGCCTGCCACGCCGGTATCGGGAACACGCTGGAAAAGCCGCCCCCGGTGCCATCGCCGTCCGAGTTGCCGGGGGCGTTGTTCCAGACCGTCTCCGGGCCGTTGCGCGGCATGCGCGTGCCGCCGCAGGCCAGGACGTGAGGGCAAGAGGCCGGGGAGTCCACGTTGGCCGGCGTCGGGCCGCCGTCCGAGGAGTCGTTGTCGCCCGCCGCCGCCGTGATCGTCATGCCGCCTGCGGTCGCCGCCTCTGCGACGGTCTCCATCGCTTGGCACCCTGCGCCTGCACGTGCCTCGTCCTCGCCCCAGGACCACGACATGACATCGCAGCCGTCCGCTGCCGCCATCTTCGTCGCGTCGGGGATAGCGGTGTCGTCGTTCGGTGCCCAGTACATGCGCACCATCGCGGCCTTGCCGGTGCAATAGCTGTAGACGCTGGATGCGATCTGGACATCCAGCGTCACCTCGCCAGAGGCGTCGTCAGATGGATCACGGTTGTTGATCGCGCCCCGCACCGATACATCGGTAATCGACGGCCATGGCAATCTGTTGCGCCTGAAGAAGTCATCCATGTCGGACTGAACCCAGCCGCCGCCAAGCTCGCCGATGCCGATGATGCCGCCGCCCGGCAGATTGCGCGGGAAACCGTATGCGGCATAGAGATCGGTCAGGTAATACCACGGCTCGATGTCGTGGTGCGCTCGGGGGAACTTGATATAGCTGTGCGGCATCACGATTTCCCTTTCGGTCGTTCAATCCAGGCATTCATCTTCGCGTAGTTGCGTGCGTTCGGGACGCCGCCGTGCATTGTGCGGTGGAGCGTGGTCTGCGACACGCCGATCGCCTCGGCGGCACCGCGGATCGTCAATTCCCGCTTGGCCACGGCCTCTCTCAGGCGGCTGCCGAACCTGATGGGATCGAACTCATATTCACTGGCCATGTTCCGCCCATGGACTAGCCTGTTCCGTTTGTCAATGCTTCACGCCGTGCCCCAGTACGCCTTCTGGTTGGCGTAGAGATTCGCCCGGTCCGTGGGAGTGAAGGCGTAGCTGCCCCAGACGCCCACCTCGCCGAACAGCCCATCGAACGGTTCGACGCCGCCGTTCCAGCCCACGCCAACGGTGGCGACGCCGCTCGAAGGCGTCGAGCCGGTGCTGCCGGTCGTGTCCACGCCATCGATGGTCGCGATGGCGCTCGGGCCGAACACGCCGAGAGCCGAGTGCCAGACGCCATCCGCGCAGTTCGCCTGGAGGAAACTGCCCCCATACATGTGCGCCTGCGTGCCGCCCACGTCGCTGAAACTGAAGTTGAACAATTGGTCCCGTATCTCGAGCAGCGCGCCGACGTTGGAGCCGGCGGGCTGCGCAACCATCGCCATCGACGGATAGCCGGTCCCTACCGTCACCGCATTGGTCGCCGTGGCGCCGACGTAATGCACGCCGTCACCCTGCATGGCCGGCAGGCTTCCCTTGGCGTTGAGGACGAACGGGAACGGCTGATCGTTCGCCACGATCGACTGGACGTTGTTCCCGTGCCCGGTCTGGTCCCAGATCGTCGTGACGACGCCGGTCGTGCTGGCGAGGAATGTCGCGGCGGTCGCCACGTCGAGAGAGCCGTCGGAGAGCACATGGATGTCCATCGTCGCGCTGTCACTCGCGCGCAGCAGTGTGATCGCCGTCATACCGGCCGCTGCCGCCGCAGCATTGTAGGCCCGAAGGCCGCCCCACCATGAGGCTCCGGGAACCACATCGCCGGGGCCGACGTAGGAGCTGGGACCCGCGATGCACCGCTTCCATGGTCTTGAACCCCCTTTGAGGATACCGGCATTGATCGCCGTTCTCATCTGCGGCGCCCATCCCGAGGGATCGGATGCTCCGTTCTGGATGAAGCCGAAGAGCGCCTGTTCCAACAGCGTGTAATAGTCGAAGTTCGCGCCCGGAAGCGTCGGGTCGCACGCGTCGGTCAAAGTTGGACCGTTCGGCGTGCCGGTCTCGAAATAGGCGCGGCTGATGCAGTATGTCCAGTAGTTGGTGAAGGAGTTGTAGACCGGGGAATATCCGGGAGCCATTGCGGGATTGTAGAACAGTGAAGCGCTTGCCGCCTGGCCGGTGAAGAAGTTGGTGGTCGCCAGCGGATAGGTCAGCGTGCTGGAGCCGGTGACCGTCATGGTCTGGGCGCCGTTGTACTTATAGGGCCATGCGTTCGCCACCGTGCCCGTCACGGTCCCTGCCTGCCCATGCGGCGTCGCGGTCGTCAGCGTCGCGATTCCAGATGACCAGGTGATCGATGAAACGTTGATCGTCGTCCCGCCGAACGTCACCTTCATCGTCGAAGTTGCCGTTGCGGCGCCGGGATCGGCGAGCGGAGCGGTCATGGTGTTCGCGCCGGTCAGCGTCATGACAACGTTCGCCGCGTTGTAGCCTGCCTGGTCTGCACCATAGATGGTGATCATGAAGACCGAGCCGACATTGACCCCTATCGTCGGGTCTTTCGTGGTGACGGTCAGCGTGCCCCCGGTCCAGGTCGCCGAGGCGATGCCGTAGGGGAAGAAGACATGCCAGTCGCCTCCGCCACCAGAGAAGGCGTCAGGGGGCCACAGCGGGAAGAAGTAGTTGGTGAACTGATAGCCTCCTCCAACGCCTCCGAGGCCCACCCAGCCGTTCGGAGTGCCCGTCCCGTCGTCGCCCAGACGCGAATAGAGATTCTTCATGTCCCACTGGATGACTGGCAGCCACCGACTGTCCTGCGAGCACATCCACATGTGAGTCCAGTGGACGTAGTCTAGCTGCCACATGGGGTACAGGTAGCCGTTGCCCCCCTCATCTGTTCCGCAGCATGAATTATAGTGGTCGTCGAAGATGTAATAGACCGTCCGCGACAACTGGTTGGCAGCAATCGACGAGAGAGAATCCGTCAGCCACTGCTCATAGAAGTGGGCAGGCACCGCCTTGGCCTGTAGCCATCCTGGTGCAGTGGTGGGCGACAACTGCCGTGCGAAGAAGATGCTCCGCGTCTGCCACGCCAGACAGCGATGCGCGCCATTGAAGGCGATCAGGTGCGGCGTGGTGGCACCGAAGGTCGTGGAGGTGTCGTCCGCAACGATGAAGCCGCCGTTGCATTCGAACTGCTGCTCCATGATGAAATAGGGATGTCCCGTTGCGAGCGCCACGATATTCACAAGGCAGGCCATGTGCCCCGACTGAATCGACCATCCGCTGGCGACAACGATGTTCTGGTAGCTTCCCTGGACACTGATGCCGGTCGGCACCGGCCCCGTCTGTCCTGGCACCTGGCCGTTGGTGTACGAAATTTGCGGCGTGCCGCTCGGGAAGGCGTTCGGCCCGAAGGGGTAATCGAGAAGCTGGATTGTTGCGGTGCCATTGGCCGGTACGATCACATCGCCCGGATCGCCGATCAGGTAGAAGACGCCGCCCGTCACGCTGTCCGTTACGGTCAGGCCGAGAAACTGCGCATTCAAGCCACAGCCTGCGACAGTGACCGGCGATCCGGTGCTGTTGGCAAGGGTCAGGTTGAATGACGTGTTCTGCACCTCCTGTACCGATGGAGGGCCACCGTTATTGTTCCATGCGATCCCGCTCGGGTAGTCGTTCACCAGATCAATCGGTGCGCGCTTGGTGGGATCGAACCAATGCCAGTTGATGCCGCTTGCGACCAGCGCGAGATTGACTGCGGATTGCCACGCATAGTCGTTGTCCACGCACAGTGCCCAGCCGGCGCAGT
>Ga0335085_10001048_pt1 | contig 65173 bp, 50 predicted proteins | sample Lox_Sample_45_FD_206712 | JGI IMG/M metagenome (GOLD analysis project Ga0335085, IMG submission 206712) | Soil microbial communities from Loxahatchee National Wildlife Refuge, Florida, United States - Lox_Sample_4.5 | ecosystem: Environmental > Terrestrial > Soil > Wetlands | place: USA... | reverse complement strand
CAAGGCCCCGTCGCCTCGCAGATCGCGATCAAGCAGCTCGGCACCAATGGCGGCGGCTTCTTCAACGTCAACTCGTCGCATCCGTTCGAGAATCCGAACGCGATCACCAACATGATCGAGATGTGGGCGATCCTCGTGCTGAGCGCCGCCCTCACCTACACCTTCGGCCGGATGGTCGGCAACCAGCGGCAGGGCTGGGCGTTGTTCGCGGTCATGGGCGTGTTGTTCCTGATGGGCATGTCGATCTGCTACTGGGCCGAAAGCCAGGGCAATCCCGCGTTTGCCGCGTTGCATGTCGACCAGACGCCTTCGACATTGCAGGCCGGCGGCAACATGGAAGGCAAGGAAGTCCGCTTCGGCATCGCCAACTCGACGATCTGGGCGACCGCCACGACCGACGCCTCGAACGGCTCCGTCAACTCAATGCATGACAGCTATACGCCCCTCGGCGGTGCCGTGCCGCTGGTCAACATCATGCTCGGCGAGATCATCTTCGGCGGTGTGGGCTCCGGCCTTTACGGGATGCTGCTGTTCGCCGTGCTGGCTGTCTTCATCGCCGGGCTGATGGTCGGCCGCACGCCGGAATATCTCGGCAAGAAGATCGAAGCAAAGGAAGTCAAGATGGCGATGTTGGCCATCCTGATCCTGCCGTTGTCGATTCTCGGCTTCGCGGCGCTCGCCACGGTGCTGCCGGCCGGTCTTGCCGGACCGGCGAACCAGGGGCCGCATGGATTTAGCGAGATCCTCTACGCTTTCACTTCGGGCACAGGCAACAACGGCAGCGCCTTCGCGGGAATTTCGGCCAACACGCCCTTCTACAACGTGACGATCGGCTTCGCGATGCTCATTGGGCGGTTCATCTTCATCGTCCCGATGATGGCGGTGGCCGGCTCCCTCGCAGCAAAGCGGATCGTGCCGGCCTCCGCGGGCACCTTCCCGACCGAGCGGCCGCTCTTCGTCGGCCTCTTGACCGGCGTCATCCTGATCGTCGGCGGTCTCACTTTCTTTCCGGCGCTCGCGCTCGGTCCGTTGGTCGAGCACTTCGCGATGAATGCCGGGACGCTGTTCTAATCAAGCCCGCAAGCCTCGAAGGGGCACGCTCATGTCCATCATGGAACTCTCTCACACGCGCAAGCGGGTGCCGGCCACAACGATGACCGACCCGGCGATCGTCTTCCCAGCGATCGGGCAGGCATTCCGCAAACTCGACCCGCGGCTGATGGTCCGCAACCCAGTCATGTTTGCGGTCGAGGCGGTTGCGACGTTGACGACGTTGCTCTTCTTGCGTGACCTGGTCACCGGGGCCGGCAACTACGGCTTCGCGTTCCAGATCAATCTGTGGCTGTGGTTTACCGTGGTCTTTGCCAATTTCGCGGAAGCCGTTGCCGAGGGTCGGGGCAAGGCGCAGGCGGCGACCTTACGCAAATCCAAGACCGAGACGATGGCCAAGCTGCTGTCGGGGCAGGATGCCCAGTGGCGTGAAGTCGCCGGTACTTCACTGAAGCAAGGCGACGTGGTGTTGGTCGAGGCAGGCGATGCCATTCCGTCGGATGGCGAAGTGATCGAGGGCGTCGCCTCGGTCAACGAGGCGGCGATTACCGGTGAATCCGCACCCGTCATTCGCGAGAGCGGTGGTGACCGCTCCGCGGTGACCGGCGGCACCGAGGTTATCTCAGACTGGATCAAGGTGCGCATCACCGCGGCGCCGGGTTCGACCTTTCTCGATCGCATGATCGCGCTCGTCGAAGGTGCCGAACGGCAGAAGACGCCGAACGAAATCGCGCTCAACATCCTGCTTGCCGGCATGACGATCATCTTCGTCTTTGCCGTCGCGACCATCCCGAGCTTTGCATCGTATGCCGGCGGCAATATCGGCGTGCTGATCCTGGTCGCGCTGTTCGTGACCTTGATCCCGACGACGATCGGCGCATTGCTCTCGGCGATCGGCATTGCCGGTATGGACCGCCTCGTCCGCTTCAATGTGCTCGCTATGTCCGGCCGCGCTGTCGAGGCGGCGGGCGACGTCGATACGCTGTTGCTCGATAAGACCGGCACGATCACCCTCGGCAACCGCCAGGCGACCGAATTCATTGCTCTGACCGGCATTGACGAGCGCGAACTTGCTGACGCAGCGCAACTCGCCTCGCTCTCCGACGAGACGCCGGAAGGCCGCTCGATCGTCGTGCTCGCGAAGGAGAAATACGGCATCCGCGGGCGCGATATGGCGCCGCTCAACGCGCAGTTCATCCCGTTCACCGCGCAGACCCGGATCAGCGGCATCGATGTCGAGGGTTCGTCGATCCGCAAGGGCGCGGTTAGCGCTGTTCTCGGCTATGTCGGCGAAGACAACGACGCAGCCGCGTCGTCGTCGCGCGGCAATGTCGCAGTTGCGTTCCGTCGTGCGCCTGGCGTCGACGAGTTGACCGCCGTTGCCGAGCGTATCGGCAAGACCGGCGGCACCCCGCTCGCCGTCGCGAAAGATGGGCGGCTGCTCGGGGTCATCCATCTCAAGGATATCGTCAAGGGCGGCATCCGCGAACGCTTTGCGGCGCTACGCAAGATGGGCATCCGCACGGTCATGATCACCGGCGACAACCCGATGACCGCTGCAGCGATCGCTGCCGAATCGGGGGTCGATGATTTCCTCGCTCAGGCGACACCCGAAGACAAGCTGCGGCTCATCCGCGATGAGCAGGCCCAGGGCAAGCTTGTCGCGATGTGCGGCGACGGCACCAACGACGCGCCGGCACTCGCGCAGGCTGATGTCGGCGTGGCGATGAATACCGGCACCATGGCGGCGCGCGAAGCGGGCAACATGGTCGATCTCGACAGTGATCCGACCAAGCTCATCGAAATCGTCGAGATCGGCAAGCAGTTGCTGATGACCCGAGGCGCGCTGACGACCTTCTCGATCGCCAACGACGTGGCGAAATATTTCGCGATCATCCCTGCAATGTTTGCGGCGTTCTACGTGGCCAAAGGTCAGACTGTCGGCCCGCTCAACGCGCTGAACGTAATGCATTTGGCGTCGCCGCAAAGCGCGATCCTGTCGGCAATCATCTTCAATGCGTTGGTCATCATTGCGCTGATCCCGTTGGCACTACGCGGCGTCGCGTATCGGCCGGTCGGCGCCGCCAGCATCCTGCGCCGCAATCTGCTGGTCTACGGCATTGGCGGTATCATCATCCCGTTCATCGGCATCAAGGCGATCGACCTCATCGTCAACGCGATCGGTCTCGCCTAGACGCCGTAGGACTGTTCAAGAAGGCAAAAGGCCATGTTTAGAGAAATCCGCCCCGCGATCGTGATGACCATCGCCATGACGGTCATAACCGGCTTTATCTATCCGCTCGGCATCACCGGCATCGCCCAGGTGATCTTTCCCCGGCAAGCGAACGGCAGTCTGATTCAGCAAGGCGACAAAGTTATCGGCTCCGAGTTGATCGGCCAGAACTTTGCCGATGACAAGTATTTTCACGGCCGCCCCTCCGTAACAGTGGAACCGGATCCAAAGGACCCTTCGAAAACGGTTCCGACACCCTACGCCGCTGACAACTCAGCGGGCTCGAACCTCGGACCGACGTCAAAGGACCTCATCTCACGGGTCAGCGACGACGCGAAGAAGTTACAGGCGGAGAACCCAGGTGCGCTGGTTCCCGTCGATCTGGTGACCAGCTCGTCCAGCGGCCTCGATCCGGACATCACCCCGGCGGGGGCCTACTTCCAAGTACCCCGTGTTGCTAAGGCGCGCGGTCTTTCCGAGGACGCGGTCCGACAGTTGGTGGCCAGCCACATCGAGGGGCGGGTCCTAGGCGTCATCGGCGAAGCGCACGTCAATGTTTTGAAGCTCAATCTGGCGCTTGACGCTATGGCAAAGGGCTAACCCATCTCGAAAACGAGTAGCCGGCGCGGCGGTTGGTGCCGCGCCGGCTACTGTATTGAGGGCGACCAAATGGCACGAGACCATCCAGTGGTCGTCATAGTCGATGATGATCCGGCCATTCGTTTGATGCTCCGCCGGCAACTAAGCGTCCTGCGTTGCCAGGTCCAGGACATCGAGTCGCGACAGGCGGCGATCGGTTTCATTGCGACGGAAAAGGTCGATTTGATGATCTGGGGCGTAGACGAACGGCACGACGATGCTGCAGAGCTCGTTCATAGCGTTCGGCGGCGGTCGCAAGTCCCGATCATCGTGCTATCGAGCCGCGACGACGAGGACTGCGTCGTTAGCGCGCTCGAAAGCGGGGCGGACGACTTTATCCGCAAGCCCTTCGGAGATCGGGAACTTGTGGCGCGCGTCAAGAACGCGATGCGTCGCCGCGCGAAGCAGCAAGGTATCACCACCCTGATCACAACCGGCGATCTGGAGATCGACCTCCTACGCCGCCGTGTTCGCGCCGGCGGTCGGGAGGTTCATCTGCCGGCGCGCATTTATGACGTGTTGCGGTTGCTGACCGAGAATGCCGGAATGCCTCTCACCCATACCGATATCCTGCGCGAGGTTTGGGGGCCGACGCGGCTTGATCGCGTCCAATATCTGCGCCTTGCCATTCGGGAACTCCGCCAGAAACTGGAGCCGGAGCCAGCCCAGCCCCGGTACATTTTGACGGAAGTGGGCGTCGGTTATCGCTTGGAAATTTGCGTTCCGAAACCAGCGCGCGCCTCGGAATTCTCACTGACCGGGGAGCGCGTATGATGGAAGATCGCGTCGAACAATATCACCGTCCATCCCCGGACGCGCTGCTGCGTCAGGCGTCACAGGAAGCTCGCGGACGGCTCAAAATCTTCCTTGGTGCGGCGCCCGGGGTCGGCAAGACCTACGAGATGCTGCAGACCGCCCAGGCGAAGCAGCGCGAGGGCGTCGATGTCGTGGTCGGATTGGTTGAGACCCATAAGCGCAAGGAGACCGAACAGCTCCTGGAAGGGCTGGAAATACTGCCGCGCCGCAGCGTGCCCTATCGAAGCTTGATCCTTGAGGAAATGGATATCGATGCGCTGCTTAAGCGACGGCCCGAGCTGGCAGTCATTGACGAGCTGGCACACACCAACGCTCCCGGGAGCCGTCATCCGAAACGATACATGGATGTCGAAGAGCTGCTGGCGGCGGGGATCGATGTTTATACGACCCTCAATATCCAGCATGTCGAAAGCCTGAACGATGTTGTGGCGCGGATTACCCGTATCCGCATCCGCGAAACCGTGCCCGATTCGATCATCGACAATGCCGACGATATCGAAGTGGTGGACCTGACGCCCGATGACCTCATTCAACGGCTCAGAGAGGGCAAGGTCTATGTCCCCGAGCACGCCGAGCGTGCCACCCGCCATTATTTCCAGCCCGGCAACCTGACCGCGCTGCGCGAACTTGCCCTGCGTCGCACGGCACAGCGGGTCGACGAGCAGATGGTCGACTATATGCGGGCCCACGCCATTCAGGGCCCGTGGCCGGCAGCAGAGCGCATTTTAGTGGGGGTCAACCACGACCCGGCCAGCGAGGCCGTGGTGCGTTACACACGCCGCCTTGCCGATCGGTTGCGGGCACCATGGACCGCGATCCATATCGAAACGTCGCGTTCCCTGCGCCTGACCGAGGAACAACGCGATCGCGTTGCCGAGAGCCTTCGATTGGCACAGCGTCTTGGCGGCGATACTGTTACCGTGCCAGGCACCGATGTTGCTGAGGGCATGCTCAGCTACGCCCGGGCTAACAATTTTACCCACTTGGTGATCGCGAAATCGCGGCGGCCGCGCTGGTCGGAGTGGCTGCGCGGTTCAACCACGCACCATCTCATCCGCCAGGCGGGCGACATCAGCGTTCATGTCATCGCGGAGCGCGAGGAGCCATCCTTGACGGGGCATCCGGACGTGAGGCCGGCTAATGCGCCTCGCGCACCGTCGCCGTTCGATGCCAAGCCGTTCTTCGTTGCCGCGGTGCTTGTCGGCATCGCCCTGGGCGCTGGCCTCGCGCTACAGCAGTTGCTCGGCATCTACAATGTCTCCTTGGTGTTTCTGACCGCAGTGCTCACCGCCGCCGTCACTTACGGTTTATGGCCGTCGCTTCTAGCCTGTCTTCTGAGTGTCCTGGCCTATAACTTCTTTTTCCTGCCGCCGCTTTACACCTTCACAATCGCCGATCCCGAAAACGTCATCGCGTTGTTTGTCTTTGCCATTGTCGCGATCATCGCCAGCAATCTGACGGCCCGGGTTCGCGCTCAGGCAGTTACCGCCCGCCAGCGCGCGGCGACTACCGAGGACCTATATCTGTTCGCGCGAAAACTCTCGGCCTCAGTCACGCTGGACGACCTGCTGTGGGCGACGGCCTTTCAAATGGCCTCGATGCTCAAGGTCAACGTGGTCCTCCTTTTGCCGGACGGGAATGGGGTCGGCGTGCGGGCTGCCTACCCTCCTGAAGATACATTGGATGATGCTGATCTCGCTGCCGCCAAATGGTGCTGGGAGCATAATCAGCCAGCCGGTCGCGGCGCCGACACCTTGCCGGGTGCCAAGCGCCTGTTCATGCCGATCCGAACTTCGCGCGGTCCGGTCGGGGTCGCCGGCCTCGATAGCGATCGCGCGGGACCGTTGTTGTCACCAGACCAGCACCGATTGCTGAATGCCCTTGCCGACCAGGCGGCATTGGCGATCGAGCGGACAAGTCTGGCGCAAGACCTAGAGCGGGCGCAGGTCACCATGGAAACCGAGCAGCTTCGTTCGGCCTTGCTAACCTCGATTTCCCATGATCTGCGGACGCCGCTGGCCTCGGTACTCGGTTCGGCTACAAGCCTAAAGAATTTCCGGCATTCGCTGGATGAAGCCGCGCAGGACGAGCTGATCGGAACCATCCAGGAGGAGGCGGAAAGGCTCAACCGCTTCATCGCCAACCTGCTTGATATGACGAAGCTCGAAGCGGGAGCAATCGAGCCGCAAACAGAGCCGGTGGACATCGACGATGTCGTCGGCAGCGCTTTAGAACGCGCTGGCAAAGTTCTCGCTAAGCATCGCGTGACGGTCAATCTCGAGGCCAACTTGCCGATGCTGAGAGTTGACCCGGTGTTGTTTGAGCAGGTCCTTTTCAATGTTCTCGACAACGCCGCGAAATACGCGCCGGAAGGCACGGGGATTGAGCTTCGGGCGCAGCGGGAAGCGGGCGTTGCCCGGTTCCAAATCATCGATGAGGGGCCGGGTATTCCCCCCGAGGATCTGGAACGAATTTTCGATAAGTTCTACCGCGTCCGCGTCGCCGATAATCGGCGCGTCGGAACGGGACTCGGCCTCGCGATCTGCAAGGGCTTTGTCGAGGCAATGGGAGGAATGATCACCGGCAGCAACCGCCGCGATCGCTCTGGCGCGATTTTCACTATTACCTTCCCTCTCGCGCTGGCACTCCAGCCATCCGAGGAAACCGTCGCATGATTGGCAAGGGCAATCCCCTCAAAGTGCTGGTGGTCGATGACGAGCCGGCCATTCGCCGGTTTCTACGTACCAGTTTGACGGCTCAGGGCTACTTTGTCAGCGAGGCCGAGACAGGTAATGCCGCGCTTGATCAGTTGCGGCGCAGCCCTCCCGATATCCTCGTGCTCGATCTGGGCCTGCCGGACATCGATGGCTTCGCGATCATCGAGCGGCTGCGAGGCCAGGGGATGACCTTACCGATTGTCGTGCTCTCGAGCCGCAGCGACGAAACCGGCAAGGTCAAGGCGCTCGACCTTGGTGCCGACGATTACGTCACCAAGCCGTTCGGAATCGATGAATTGCTCGCGCGCATTCGGGCGGCGGTCCGGCATCGTTTGCAGCAGGAGGGCGAGCGACCCGTCTTTCGCTGCGGCGATCTCATGGTCGACCTGGTCCGGCGCATTGTCACGCTGCATGGCGACGAAGTGAAACTATCGCCCAAGGAATACGACCTCCTGCGGGTGTTCATTGGGCATGCTGGAAAGGTGCTGACGCACCGGTTCCTGTTGCGCGAGGTGTGGGGCGGTGCCGAAGCGCAGGTGCAGTACCTGCGCGTCTACATCCGCGCACTACGACACAAGATCGAGGCTGATCCAGAGCAGCCGCGTTACATCCTGACCGAGCAGGGGGTGGGCTACCGCATGCGTTCGGCCGACTGAGCGGTCGCGAGAAGAAGGGGCCAAAGCGGGTGGACATCACTGAACTGCTTGATCGCAAGCATATTGCTCCTGCGCTGCAGGCAACCGACAAGCCGGCGCTATTGCGGGAGCTTTCGCAGCGCGCCGCACGCGCCATCGCGATCGATCCGCAGGCGATCCTCGAGGCCTTGCAGGCGCGCGAGGCGCTCGGCTCTACGGGCGTCGGCGCGGGCATCGCCATACCGCACGCGCGGGTTGCAGGCCTTCAGCAATTCTTCGGGTACTTTGTCCGTCTGCAGCGCCCAATTGCCTTTGACGCCATCGATGGGCGGCCTGTTGATCTCGTCGTTCTGCTGCTGTCGCCAGATCGGGAGGACGCCGAGCCACTTGCAGCGCTCGCCTGCATTTCGCGGGTCCTTCGGAATCGTGATAACGCCGCAAAAATCCGCGCCGCAGCCAATGAACGCGAGATCGTTGACCAGCTGGGCCTAAGCGAGACGAGCAGTTGAAGTTGCTTTTCCGGTGGCGGCGTGGGCCGTAAAGAGTAGCGTCTCCCTATAGTCTTCGAAGCTGCGCCGCTTCACCCGGTGTGTGTTTTTTCGAGTCCATCTTTCAGTCCTCCAACCGAAAGGCGAAAAACAAGGGCCGTTCTTTGCCGACCGATATCCGGGAGCGATGCAGGCGGAAGGACTCACGGGGGACCCAGCGATAACTTCGAGCTCAAAAGAGATCACCGGAGGCACGCTGCCCCGCCTACGTCGAGGCTGGCTGGAGCCATCTACGGGTCTGTTTCCGTCGGATTGTGCGAACGACTGGTTCCAACGCACGGGAGACCTGTGGAGTCGCCCCGCAAGGGGTCCGCTTCTCTCGAACAGCCGTCATTCCCCGCGGCCCGAAGATCGATTGGACGACTTTGCCAACGATCGGCGCCCCATCGGGTTACGAGCGGAGACTCCGCGGGCATCTCGCGTATCGATGCCTTTGTGAAAGATTTGTGAGACGCTGAGCCCTGCTCTTGTCTAATCCTTTGAATACTTTGGCGTCCCCTAGGGGATTCGAACCCCTGTTACCGCCGTGAGAGGGCGGTGTCCTAGGCCTCTAGACGAAGGGGACCAAAGGCGCTGGCGCTAGATAGAAGCTGGCGCGGCGAAATTCAAGCACCACCCGCTGCCGCGCGGTTAATCGCGAAAGTTCAGGTATTGCAGCGGCTGCTCGATCTTCAGTCCGCGCATGACACTGATCGCCGCTTGGAGGTCGTCGCGTTTCTTGCCGGTGATCCGCAATTCGTCGCCTTGGATCGCGACTTGAACCTTCAGCTTGCTGTCCTTGATCTCGCGCACCAGTCGGCGCGCCAAGTCGCTGTCGACGCCCTGGCGCAGCACGATCGTCTGGCGCAGCGTGTTGCCGCTGGCTTTTTCCGGTGTCTTGAAATCGAGCGCGCCGGGATCGACCTTGCGGCGCGTCAGGTGCACCTTGAGCAGCTCGTGCAGCTGCTTGAGCTTGAGGTCGTCATCGGCGACCAGGCTCAGCGCGCCCTCGTCGCGGGTGACGGTACATTTGCTGCCTTTGAAGTCGAAGCGCGTCGCGATCTCGCGGTGAATCCCGGCGACGGCGTTGTCGATTTCGGCGAGATCGAGGCGGGAGACGACATCGAAGCTTGGCATCGGCGGGCGCTTTCTTTGAGTCCTCGGGCCAGCGATATAACGCGGCCGGCGGCAAAATTACAGGCCGGCGATCGCCCGCGCGGTGGTGGCGAGCGCGGCGGCCGCCGGGACCCTTGGCTGCCAGCCGAGCGCGTCGCGGGTCGTGCTGTCGTCGACTTGCAGCGATTGAGTGAGCCGAGCCAAGCGCGGCCCGATGCCGGGCAGCGGACGCAGCGCCGCGAACAGCGCGCTTGGCAACGGAAAGAGGCGTGGTGCGCGGCCGAGCCCGGCGGCGAGCGCGCGGATCAGGTCGCCAGTGGACAGATCATCGCCGTCGCGCGCGAGCAGGATCTCGCCGGGTGCCGCCGGATGCAGTACGGCCAGCGCGATAAGATCGACAAGGTTGTCGCGGAAGATGAGGCTGCGCCGATTGTCGACCGCCGCGAACGGCAGCGGCAACCCGCTCGCGGCGAGACGAACCAGGGCCGCGAAATTGGCGCGTGCGCCGGGCCCATAAACCAGCGGCGGCCGGACCACGACAAGCTCGATGCCGGTCTCCCGTGCCGTGGCCGTCGCAGCGCGCTCGCTGGCAAGCTTGGCGCGGCCGTAGGCATCTTCGGGCCGGGGCGCGTCGTCGGGGCGGAAAGCGCGGCCAGGCGCGGTCGTCTCACCCATCGCCTTCACCGAGCTGACCAGCACCAGCCGCCGGCCGCCCGCCGCCGCAAGCGCACGCGCCAGCGCGGCGACAGAGGCAGGCTCTTCGGCGAGGATCGTGGCATCCGGCCCGGCATGGGCGCGCTGTGCCAAATGGACGACCGCCTCGATGCCACGCAGAGGCCCGGACCAATCGGTCGCGGGGCCGATATCGCCGAGCGTGACCGGTTCGGAGCCGGCCGGCGGGGACGCGTTTCGGCGCAAGCCGGCGACGACGCGATGGCCATGCGCCGCCAGCGCGGGGCATAATGCCGCCCCGATAAAGCCGGCCGCTCCGGTTACGAGAATGCGCGCCACACGGCTCCTGCACGCCCGTTCGTTCGCATCGATGACATGGGGGGCTTCGGGCTAGCCACCGGATGCCGAGAAAGTAGCAGCGTGGCGGCGAACGGCTAATACTCGAAGCCGTAGGTCAAGCCGATGCTGCTGCCCGGGTCGTTTTGCGGCGTAATGCCGGTCGCGGGCGCGCCGCCCGTGCCGAGCGTCGTTTGCAGTTTGAGGTGCTTGGTCAGGTCGACCTGCACCTGGGCTTGCGAACCGCCGGACGTGCCTTGCCGCGCGCCGACGTAGACGCCATTGGCGACATATTTGCCGGCCTCGACCGTAGCGCCGGAGCCGCTGCCCGATCCCGCGTTGACCGACAACCGGTCGAGGCCGAGACCGCCGCTGATCGCGGCGAGCGGGTTGCTGCCGCCACCGCCGCCGAACGACGAAAGCCCCTGCGCGATCGCGGCGAGTTGAAACGGGCTGAGACGCTGCGTGCTTTGCCCGAAGAGCAATTGGCTAAGGATTTCGTCCTGAGGCAGTTCGGGCGAGCTGGATAGTTGCAGCTTTGGCGCATCGGCGTAGCCGGTCACCTTCAGTGTCGCGGTGACGTTGTTGCCGGTCGTCTCGACGACGAAATCGAGCAGCGGGTCGAGTTTTCGCGAAACCCCGGTGCCGCCGAATGCAACTTTCCCCCTGGTAAAGTTCAGGTTCTGTCCGGCCAGGGTGAGGGTGCCGCGCCGCAACGCGAGACCGCCGTCGATCGCCGGCGTCTCGGTCGTGCCGCCGATCTTCAACCGTCCGCCCATTTCGGCATCGAGCCCGTGACCGCGCACAAAGATCTGGCTCGGCGCGTCGATCTCGAGCGCGAGACCGATGACCGGGCCGGGTGCGGCGGGAGGCCGGGGTTTTACGCCGCGCCGGCGGACATTCAACACGGCTACGCCTTGCGGCAGGCCGCTCGGTACATTGATCTCGGCTTTGGCCACGCGGATCGTGCCCGCGGCTGTCAACGTGCCGGCGACCGCGCCGCGCAGGGTCAGATCGGCGTCCGCGGTTGCGCTCAGCAGATCGCTTTGCAACAGATGCGCATTATGAGCGGTGATGCTCAGAGACACCGGCTGGTTTGGCTCGAACACGCCGACCGTGCCGTCGACCGATAATGTCCCGGAACCCGCCTTGCCTGTGAGCTGCGCGATGCGGATGGTATCGCCACTGGCCTCGATCGTGCCGGTCAGATCGGTGACGTGAAATCCTTGGACAAAATCCTGCACCGAACCATGCGCGAGGCGCAGCGTGCCGCTGGCGCGCGGCGCTGCGGCCGTGCCGGCGATGCTGAAATCCATCGCCACCTGGCCACGCGCGGCGCGGCCGCTCGGCGTCAACAGCGGGTCGAGCAGTGTGAGATCGGCATTGCCGGTGAGGCGGAGCGCCAGCGGCACGGCTGGGCGCAGCGGCGCGGTTCCGGTGAGTGCGATCGTCGCCGCTTTGCCGGCGGTGAGATGGGCGTCTAGGCGCGCGGTATCCTTCACCAATGTCGCGGTGGCGTTGATTTCGGCCGCAGGAAGACCGCCAGCGGCACCGGTCATCAACCGCAGCCCACGGCCGGTGAGGCGCAGCGTCCCCTCCGGCGCCGCCAGAGTGCCGCGCAGCTCCGCGTTCATCGTCACGGTGCCGGCGGCGTTGAGATCGGGCATCAGCGGTTTCATGACGGCCGGGGTCAGGTCACGGACCGACGCGGTGAGGTTCAGCGCCGGGGTAACGCGCCCGACCAATGCGATCGTCGCGCCGCCGATGCCAAGGCGCAGATTGTCGATCGCCAGCCCGCGACCGAAAGCAACGCGCGCAGGCGACAGCAAGCGGAGCTTTTCGCCGATGAGACCGGCTTCCAGCGCGCTGAGCTGCAACTCGTTTTGCTGCAGCCGCGCCGTGGCTGTAGCGGACAGCGTCGCCGGGCCTACCGGCAACCGCAAATCGCCGGTGAGCCGCAAGCCGAGCGCGTCGAGGCCGCCGTTTGCGGTCAAGCGGGCCGTACCGGTGATCGTTCCTTGGCGGATTCCTTCCACCGTAGCGGTCGCGGTCAGCGTCGGTTGCGTGGTCGGGTCGGCGATCCGCGCGTCGAGCGTCAGGCGATCAACGCCGCTGGTATCGATAGCCAACCGTTGCGCGACCGCGTGAACCCGCACCTCGGGCTTGCCCTGCGACGCGACGGTGTCGAGCGCGGCGTCCAGACTGCCCCTGGCGGCCACACCGGTCAGTGGCACGAGGTCGGAAATGTCAGCCATCCGCAGCTTCAGATGGCCGAGCGGCACAACGGCGCCGGGCGGAAGCGAGAGCTTGCCTTCGCCACGAGCGCTTTTCCATCGCAGGCGATCGAGCGACAACGCCAGCGCGCCGTCGGGGTCGCGGTTCACAACGGCGGCCAATTGCACGGGAGACCCCGCCAGGTTCCCGGCCGCCTCGATCTTGGCCGACACCGAGGCCGCAATCCCGCGCGCCTCCAACGATATCGTCAGATTCTCCTTGGGCCGGCCGGCGACCGCGACATCCGTGTTGATTTTCGCGCTCGCCGTGAGGTCTTGCGGCGAACCGGTGACGCGGCCTTCCGCCGACAGTGTGCCGGCAACGGTCGGGGACGCGGCCGCGAGGTCGGGGAGCGTTATGTGCCAATCCAGATCGGAGGCGCCACCCCGCACCGCTCCCTTGGCAACCACATTGAGTGCCTTGCCGTCGATCGCGAAATTGTCGAGCGTCAGATCGCTGCCGCGCAGGCTGCCGGTCAGCGTCAGCGTCGTGTGGTCGCCGAGCAACGCGACCGCCGCTGGCGGCCCGGCGGTGATGCCGACTGTACCGTTCACATCGAAACCGCTCGTGTCGCCCTTTTGTGCAAATTTTGCGGTCAGCGCGGCGCGGCCTTGGATATCGGCGCCGGGGGTCGCCGCGAAGGGTGCCAGCGACGGGACCGAGAGCTTGATGGAGCCGGACAGAGCGCCGGCGGTCTCGAGTTCACCTGACGCCGCGATCAGCGGATGCGACAGCGTAAAACTCACCGGCCGCTTGGGCGCGTTGAGCATTGCTTTGGCCTGCAGCGTGACGGGCGCTGCCGCGAAGATGTCGGGTGATGGGCCGGGGAGGCGGAGTTGGCCCAGCGACGCGCTCAGATCGACGGTGCCCTTGTCGCCGTGGACATCGGCGGTTATGTCACCGACCGAGCCACCGCCGGCGCGCAGCGCGGCGATGGCGAGCTTCCCGTTTACCTTGGGGTCGGCGAAACCGCCGTGAACATGTGCGTCGAGCGTCACCGATTGCCATCCGAGATCGGGACGCGGGTTCATCGCCGGTGCATTGCCGGTGAGGTCGAGATCAAGGCTTTGTCCGGACAGGTTGATTTTGCCTTGCCCATCGGCGTGTAGCGGTCCTGCCGACATGCTAAAACGCAGGGCCTCGGCGTCGCGCGGGCCGTCGAGTGACGCAGAGACGGTGAGCGGTCCGAGATCAGGCATGCCGGCGGCCGTGGCCGCCAGACCCTGCGCTGGCTCGGTGACCGAAACCTTCGCAGCAATGCTGTCCCCGCCCAGCGAGCCGCTGAGTCGGTAGCTGCCCGCACCGTCGAGACGCTCGCTGTCAAGCGCGAAGCTGCCGTCTTCTAAGGTCCGCAGGTTGAGATGGCCTTTGACGCTCAGGCTGGCCGGAGCACCGATGACCGGCGCCGCGAGTTCGAGCCGATCGATCGCGATCTCGTCGACCGCGACCCGCACGGCGAGGTTCGTGCCGCCCTGCGATGACGTCGTGCCGCCGCCGGCGGGTAGCCGGGCGACCTTGACACGCGAGGCAGTGAGCGCATCGACCTGCGCCTCGCCGGACAGCAAGCGCAGCGGCGACCAGTCGAGACGAGCATGCTCGACGGTCAGCCAGACCGCCCGTGTGTCGCTGACGGTGATCCGGCCGGCCTGCAGCCTATCCGGAAAACGCCCGGACAGATCGTCGACCGTCACCATTCCGCCGGAAAGATCCGTCACGGTCTGTGTCATCAAGTGCCGTCCCGGATCGGTATTCGCCCCGATCAGCAATACCGCGACGCCAAACACCGCCAAGCCGACGATCACGCCCAGCGTCTTGAGGGCAATCCTGACGGTCCGTCGCATCAGAACGCCTGCCCGAGGCCGATATAGACCTCAAATCGGTCGCCGCCGGCGGGCTTGTTAACGGGAACCGCGATGTCGAGCCGTACTGGGCCGATCGGCGTGTAATAGCGCAGACCGGCCCCGACCCCCACGCGCAGCGTCCCCGAGAAGGGTGCGTTACCGGCGCTGACCTGACCGGCATCGACAAACGCCGCGGCGCCGAAATCGCCAAAGAGGCGCTGGCGGAATTCCACCGTTCCGGCATCGATCGCGGTGCCGCCGATCGGGTTGTTGTCGGGAAATTGCGGTCCGATCGATTGGTATTTGAACCCGCGCACAGTCGCGCTGCCGCCGCCGTAAAAGCGCTGGTCCGGCGGCAGGTCGAATTGTCCGGCGCCTTGCACAGTGCCGACCAGCGCGCGCAGCGCCAGGATGCTGCGCCCGACAGTGCCGAACCAGTAATCGCCGATATCGAGATAAGTCGCGCCGGTCGCCTGCAAAATCGCGAATGTGCTGGTCTTGTGTCCCAGAGACAGGGTCGGCGTCGCGGTTACCGTGACCCGGGCGCCATGCGTCGGGTCGAGCAGCGGGTTGGCGAGCCCAGTGTTGTCATATTTGGCGGTAACCGGCACGGCGACCAATGTGTAATCGCGGCTGACGCCCTCCTGGTCGATCGTTTCCTCTTCCGCCGTCAGGCCGAGGCTCAGTGTCCATTGCGGTGAGAGTTGGCGGTGGAGCGCGGCACCCGCGGTGTAAGCCCGCTGGTTGTAAGCCTGAAGGTCTTGCTTCAGCGCCGCGGCGTTGAGTTCGAGGGTCTGGTCGCGTCGCAGGAAATCGGGCTTGAGAAACTGGGCGGTCAGGTCATAGCCGAACCCTTTGGTGGCGCTGCCCCCTACGCCGATGCCAGCCGCCGACAGGTTGAGCTGTTCGGCATTGCCGAAGAGATTGCGATCCGACCAGCTGGTGGTGAGGCTCGCGCCGAGATCGGTCGAATAGGCGCCGGTAATCCCGACGACGTGTTTTGGACGCTCTTGGAACGTATAGGTGACTGGGATGGTGCCGTCCGGCGCGATGCTCGTCCCCGCGCTTGCCGAAACGCCGGAGAAGACGCCGAGAGCGGCCAGGTCCTGCCGCGCCTTGTCGATTTCGCTCGGCTGATAAAGCTCGCCCGGGTGGACGAGCAGCCGCCGCCGCACAAAGCCCTCGTTCACCCCGTCCAGCCCGCTGAGTTCGATTGCGCCGATATGCGCCAGGCGTCCCTGCTCGGCCTTGAAGGTGACATCGATCGTATGGTTTTGCGGGTTTGCCGTCGCGGCGGGGGATTCGACCGAGGCCAGCGCATACCCGTCCTCGCGCATCGCGGTCAGCAGGCGGGCACCGGCGGCGAGCACATCGGAAGCCACGGCGGGCTGGCCTTCGGTCAGGTCGAGCTTGGCGGCCGCGTCGGGCGGTATGTCTCCGGTGATGGCGATGCGACCGAGATGGTAAAGGGGTCCCGGCTCCGGTTTGATCTTGACGTCGACGGACTTTCCCTCGGGCAGCGCCGAGAGAGTTTGCACCAGAGTCGGATCGCCCAGCGGGTGCCCGTCGATGCTGATCTTCACCGTGCCGTCGTAAAACCCGAAACTCTGCAGCACGGTCTCGAAACGATCGATGTCCTGCTTGGCGCGGATCATCAGCGCGACCGGAGACACCGTCGCCTTCTCGCGCAGTGATCGCAGCTGCGAGGTTTCCTTCAGGGCGTTGTCGAGCGCCGCGTCGTCCGTTTTTTCGATGGTCAGTTCATAAGGCTGCGTGTCCGCGGAGCGCGCGACACCGTCTCCGAGGGCGAGCGTGCCAAGCAAGGCAGCCACGACAAGATGCGGACGACGACCGATTTTTGCCCCCCGACCAAACACCTCCGCGGGCAGAAGCGGAGACTGTGGGGTCGCGCGAACGGCTCCCCGTAACCCAACGCCTACTCGCCAACCTGGCGGCGATCAAGCGGAACTGTCCGTTTTCCTACCGTTCAAACGGCGCAGTCTGGGACCGGTTCCTCGCGCGATCGGGTAAATGGGCGCAATTCCCCAGGCGCTTAATCTGAGCGTCCCGCGCATCGTCAGGCCATCGGGCCGCGTGCTGTGCATAGCGGACCCGTGCGGGCGAACTAAGCGGATCACATTTACGTCCATAACGGAAAATTAAGCGAAAGCGCCCGATGATCCGCGATCGGAGGGTCTCGCCGTGCGCTTATGGATTATCTCATTGCTGCTGCTCGCCGCGATGCCGGCGGGCGCTGAGGAGCTACCCACGATCCATCTCAAGGTCGTTGGCGGGCTCGGTCAGACGGTTCAGTACAAGAATTTCGAAAAGCCGTTTTGGGAAAAACAGTTGGGCGAGGCGTCGCATGGTCGGGTCACTGCCGAGGTGACGCCGTGGGACCAGTTCGGCATCAAGGGCGAAGACCTCCTACAGTTCACTCGGCTGGGCGCGATTGTCATCAGCACCGTGTCACTGAGCCAGATCGCCAGCCAAGACCCCGAGGCGGCCGCGCTCGACCTTGCGGGGCTCAATCCCGATATCGCGACACTGCGGCGCAGCATCGACGCCTATTTGCCGACATTGCGTGAGGTCTATCGCAGCCGTTACGACCTCGAATTGCTGGCTGTTTGGAGTTATCCGGCCCAGATCTTGTTCTGCAACCGGCCGATCACCGGGCTCGGCGATCTGAAGGGCGTCAACGTGCGCGTTGCCAGCGCCATGCATGGCGATTTCGTCGAGGGGCTCGGAGGCGTCGGCGTCACCATTCCCTTTAGCGAACTGATGGATGCGCTGAGAAAGCACGTCGCCGACTGCGCAATCACGGCAGCGATGTCGGGTTACGACCTTGGCCTCTACAAGGCGACGACGCATATCGACCCGACGACGGTGAGCTGGGGGCCCTATGTCCTCTTTGTGAACCGCGCGGCCTGGGAGCGCTTTGACCCGGCGTTGCGGGATTTCCTCACCGCGCAGATCAAGCAGCTTGGCGAACACCTATGGCAGGCGGCGGCACAAGAGACCGAGGGCGGCATCGCCTGCTTGACCGAGGGTCCCTGCAGTGCCGGGCCGCCAGCCCATATGAAGCTGGTTCCAACCAGCGCCGCTGATCGTGAGCTGGTCCGCAAATCCTTTCTCGATACGGTCTCGCCGCGCTGGGCCGCGCGTTGCGGCGCGACGTGCGTGGCCAATTGGAACGCGACCATCGGCAGAATATTCGACTTGACCGTAGCCGCGACAAACTGAGCCGCGGCGATGGGCGCGCCCGCGTGGCTCCTTACCATCGGGCGGATGATCCGCCTGCAGAACGCGATGATGGTGCTGTGCGCGGTTCTGGTGAGTGGGTATGGCGCGAGCATGTATGCTGCGCTTCATCACTCCTACGAGCTCGCGCTTGATGACGCGGCGGCGAATCTGGAAAGCATTGCCCGTTCGGCCGAGGTAGGGACCAATCGCGCGATCTTTGCGATCGACGCCTCCCTGCTCGGCGTTGATCGCATGATCGAGATGTTGTTTCCAAATGCGCCGCTCGATAGCAGCGCGGTCAAGGCGGTGCTCAACCAGTTCAATGACCAGACCCTGGTGGTGCGGGACATACTGATCCTCGATCGCGACGGCCACCTCCTCAACAAGGTTGGCTGGGGCAGCGCCCCACGGCGGGATTATTCGGACCAGCCGTTTTTTACCGCGCACAAGGGCAATGGGCTACCGTCGCTGTTTATCGGGCGTCCTGCCCGGAGCCGCGCCACGGGTGGCTGGTCGGTTATGGTGAGCCGGCCGCTCATCCGCCACGATGAGGTGGTCGGCGTCATCGCCGCCGAAGTTCCAATCAATGTCTTTACCGACTTCTACAGTTCAGTGGTGGCCAACAGTGCCGTGAGCGTCAAATTGCTGTTTGACGATGGCACACTGATCGCGACCGAGCCGCATCAGGAAGAGCTGATCGGCCGCAAACTGCCCGACGCGACGACGGTACTGTCCGCTGTCGCCGGCCGACGGTTCGGCGTTCTCGGCAATGCGGTGAGTGATACGGCAAGTCCGCAGCTCACGAGCTTCGCACATGTCGCGGCTCGGCCGTTGGTTGTTGTCGCGTCGCGAAGCCGCAGCGACATCCTCACGCGATGGCGCGGCGAATGTCTGAGTTCGGTGGTGGCGTTCGTGCTCTTCGCGGTCACCGCGGCAAGTCTCACTTGGCTGATGGTCCGTGCCGTCGAGCGTCAGCAGCGGACGGCGGCTAATTTGCGCGCCGGCGAGGAGCGGTTGCAACGCCAGAGCAATCTGCTGCAATCGACGCTCGAAAACATGGGCGAGGGGCTCAGCGTCTTTGACAGCAGGGGACGCCTGGTGGCCTGGAATCAGAAATTCACAGAGCTGCTGGACCTGCCGGCCGGGCTGTCGACCGAAACGACGCTCGGCGAAATCCTTCAGATTCAAGCCGGGCGGGGTGATTTCGGTCCAGTCGATGCCGGGATGGAGGTGCCGGAACGGGTGAAACGCTTCTTCCACGAAGTGCCAATGATGCGCGAGCGACTGACCCGGGCGGGCAAGGCGCTGCTGATCCGCCGGCGAGCGATGCCCGATGGGGCTGTCGTATCGCTTTACTCGGACATTACCGAGCGCAAGACGACGGAGACCAAGATGGCGCAGGCCTGGGCGCAGGCAGAGCTCGCCAATCGGGCCAAATCCGATTTCCTCGCCAATATGAGCCACGAACTGCGCACGCCGCTCAACGCGATTATCGGCTTTTCCGAAATTCTCAGCGGCGAACATCTCGGGCCGCTGAAGAACGTTCGTTACCTAGAATACGCCAACGACATCCATTCGAGCGGTCTGCACCTGTTGTCGATTATCAACGACGTACTCGATATGTCGAAAATCGAAGCCGGCAAGCTCGACATCCACGAGGAGCCCATCGATGTTCACGCGCTGCTCAACGGCACCATCCGCATGGTGCGCGAGCGCGCCCGCAAGCAATGCGTCGATCTGGTCTGCACGATCGCCGATCCGCACCATGTGATTCTCGGCGACGAGCGGTCGATGAAGCAATGCCTGCTGAACCTGCTGTCAAACGCGATCAAGTTTTCGCATCTCGGCGGCCAGGTAACCATCGACGCGTTGATCGACTTCGAGGGTTGCACTGCGCTGACGGTGACCGATCAGGGGATCGGCATGAATGAGGAGGAATTGGAGCGCGCGTTGCAGCCTTTCGGACAGGCGCACACATCGACCACCCGTACCTATGGCGGTACCGGGCTGGGTCTGCCGATCACCAGGGGCCTGATCGAGGCGCATGGCGGCACGATGTCGATTAGCAGCACGCCAGGGAAGGGGACCCGGGTCGCGATTATCCTACCGGCCGAGCGAACCCGGTCTTCCGCCGGCGAGATCGCGCTGCGCGCCTAACGTCGGCGCGAACCGTGTTGCGACGCTCAGTGCACTGTCCGCCGCCGTCGCGGTAAGCCGCCGCAGCACGATGATCGCGATCAGATTGGGCAGAGCAAGAACAATAAATGATGCCGTCCAGGCGCGCCCGCTCTGCGCGCCGCCGGCAAGGTCGAGGATGAGGCCGAACGATGTCGGTGCCACAAGGCCGGCGGTGAAACCGAGCATCGAATGGACGCCCAGCGTCGCGCCGCGCTGCTCGGGCTTGGCGGCGGCGACGGTTCCCGCGGTCAGTGCGCCGGAATCCGCCATCACCGCGGCGTAGTAGCAAGCCAGGCAGGCGATCGAAGCGATCAGCGACAGTCGCCAGGAAAACCCGGTTGCCACCCCGAACACAAAGCCGGTCAGCATGATTCCGGTGACTAGATTGGCGCGGCCGAGCCGCTTGGCGAACTCGTTACAGCCGATGCTCGAGGCGATGCCGCCAAGCGAGATAAGCGAAGCCAGGGTCGGCGCGCTGAGGTGGCCGGCAACGCCTGTCGCCGAGCCGGCGGCGAACGTCAGAAACGCCACCATCCAGGCGCGTGAGCCGTACAGTTCCCAGCAATGCGCAACGTAGCCAAAGATGTACCCGAGCGCCGGCGTATTCTTGAATACCAGCGCGAAGCTGGCGAAAAAGCCCGTACGGCTGGTGGCTGGGGCAGGGAGCTTTGGCGCCATCGCCAGAAAGACCAGCGACGCCGCCACCAGCGGCCCTAGCGCCGCCAAGGCAAAGGCGACGCGCCACGACGCATGCGCTGAAACAACGCCGGTCAAGAAATACGAACCGGCGAGGCCGAACCCGGACAGCGAGGTGTAGAGCGCCGTAGCGCGCGACTGCAATGCTTCATCGATACGGTCGGACATCGCCTTGAGGCCGGGCATATAGACGCCGGCAAAGCCGATGCCGAACAGGGCTTGCGCCATCAGCGCGCCCCAAAACCCGTGCGCGAGCACTGCAAATGCCGCCGAACCGGAGGCCGCAACGAGGCAGGACACGAGATAGATGCGCCGTGCGTCGGTCCGGTCGGTGAGGCTGGTCAGCACCGGCACGGACACGACATAGCCAAGAAACAGGATGCCGCCGACCAGCCCCGAGGCAGCGTTGCTGAGCGCCCAATCAGCGCGCAGTACCGGGAGAAGCGCCGGGTAGGTCGCGAACCCGGCCATGCACAGCATCTCGGCCGCGCACATCAGCGCGACGAGGCGTCCGTCCTTGCTGGTCTGGATCATGCCGCGGAGGCTCGCTTGTCGTGCGCCGTGGCGCTCGGTCGGCCGACCGAGCGCTGCACGGCCGGCCGCCGTCGCGCGATGACCATTCGCGTGTAGAGTCTGGCAATGATGCCAGAGGCCGTTTTTGTGAACAGAAACGGCAGCACCGCGTGGACTAGAACCGCTGCGGCGCCGGCGAGCATACTCAGTCCAAAGCCCATGGCCTGCCGCAGATGCTCGAAATAGCTCTCACCCACCGAGGCGGGGTGTTCGGTGAATGACAGGTGTCTCACGAAGCTGTTCCTCAGTCGGACGCCACCCGCGGCACCCGCGAGAAGCAATTCCTGCCAGCGATCGCTTGCCTCTGGCGGAAGGTCGGGGTGGTCCGGCAATTCGGGATCGAGTGGCTTGCGGTAGTAGTAGCGCACGGTCGCCGACGTATCGTTGTAAGTCTTGAGCGTCTCGCCGCGCACGTAACCGAGCCGCTCGTAGCGACGATGCGCGTCGAGCAGCTTGATGTCCGACCACAGCTCGATCGCATGCGCGCCGCGGCGCCGGGCCTCACGTTCGACCAAATGGCACAGAAAGCTGCCCAACCCGTTCCGCCGCAGGCTTTGCGCGACGTAGAGCTTTTGCAGTTCGACGACATCAGGATTTTGGCTCGGCTGCAGCGCCACCGTGCCGACGATTTCGCCATGCGCTTCGACAACCCAGAACCGCCCATCGCAGGCGCCATAGGTGCTTGCCGGATGCAGCAATTCCGGCATGTCGGCTGCCGCCACCAGTTTCTTGCCGGGGTATTCCGACCAGACCGACGAGATCAAGGCAATGATCGCCGGTGCGTCGTCATCGCGCGCATAGCGCAGTACCAGCCCGGAGGTGGCGCCGATTATTTTGTCGGGCACGTCTATCGGAATGCGCGGGCTAAATACTTGCCGTGACGCCGAGATCGTCTCGGATACCATGAAATCCCCCAACCATCCCGCGTCTTGCCGATGCGAGTTAACGTTTCGCGGCTAAAATGTCGGGTGTCGTTAATAATTTGTCAATAATTAATCAGATTTCGATCGGTATTTTGCGATCAGTTTCTCTTTTTCGCCGACTTAGATGTTCCCGGGGACAACGCCTACAAACGTTAATCCGTCTTGATTTAAATGATTTGCATTTTATACATTTCATCAAGATTTAGTTGATGAATTTTACGTTTGTCTAAACATAGTGCTCCGCTGTCGCCGACGGCGGCGTGTCTCGCTGGCGACCGTTTCACGGAGTCTTTCGGAACGTGCCGACGGTTCGCGTCATCCGCCCAAAGGCCGTCCGCGTCGTTGTGCCTCAGCAGCGACGTAAGGCGAGTCTCGAAGGACGCAGACGCTCTCGTCCAAGCCTCCCGTTTTTGCGCTCATCGTATATAACCGCGGCAAAACAACGCCTGGAGCGAGCCGGTGCCGGAAGTCGAACGCGAACGGATGGAATATGACGTGGTGATCGTCGGCGCCGGGCCGGCGGGTCTGGCGGCGGCGATCCGGCTGAAGCAACTCGCCGCGGCGGCCGAGAGCGAGATCGCCGTCTGCGTCATTGAAAAGGGATCTGAGGTCGGCGCGCATATTCTCTCGGGCGCGGTGTTCGAGCCGCGCGCGCTCAACGAGCTGATCCCCGACTGGAAGGAGAAAGGCGCGCCCCTCGACACGCCAGCCGCCGAGGACCGTTTCTTGCTGCTCAGCGAGCACAAGGCGCACCGGCTGCCGACACCGCCGCAGATGCATAATCACGGCAACTATATCATCAGTCTCGGCAATCTATGCCGCTGGCTGGCGACGCAGGCCGAAGAACTCGGCGTCGAAATCTATCCCGGCTTTGCTGCCGCCGAGGTGCTGTACGACGAGGACGGCACCGTCGTCGGCGTCGCGACCGGCGATATGGGTATCGGCAAGGACGGGCAGCCGACGGCCAACTACACGCCCGGCGTCGAGTTGCGCGGACGGATGACGTTATTCGCCGAGGGCGCGCGCGGCTCGCTGACCAAAAAGCTCGTCGAGCGTTTCCACTTGCGCGCCGATTGCGACCCGCAGACCTACGCCATCGGGATTAAAGAGCTTTGGGAGATCGACCCGGCAAAACATCAGCCGGGGCTCATTGTGCATACCGTGGGCTGGCCGCTCGACAATCGCACCTATGGCGGTTCGTTCCTCTATCACCTCGAAGGCGGCCAGGTCTCGGTCGGGTTTGTCATCGGCCTCGATTACGACAACCCGTATCTGTCGCCCTTCGAGGAATTCCAGCGCTTCAAAACGCATCCCGCAATCCGCGGGTTTTTCGAGGGCGGCAGGCGCGTTGCCTATGGCGCGCGCGCGCTTAACGAAGGCGGGTTTCAGTCGATCCCGCGGCTCGATTTTCCGGGTGGCGCGCTGATCGGTTGTGCCGCGGGTTTTGTCAACGTGCCCAAGATCAAGGGTAGTCACACTGCCATGAAATCCGGCATGGTCGGCGCCGAGGCGGTATTCGCGCGCCTCAACGGCGATGAACAAGCCAGCGTCCGGGCCGGGCTCGAACGAAGCTGGGTCTGGGACGAGCTGTATCGGGTGCGCAACATTCGTCCGAGTTTTCGGTTTGGTATGTGGGCCGGGCTCGCCTATTCGGCGATCGATACCTACCTCTTCCGCGGCCACGCGCCGTGGACCTTCCACAACCATTCGGATTACGACCAGATCGTCCGCAAGGATGCGGTACCGCCGATCCGCTACCCGCGCCCCGACGGCAAGATCAGCTTTGACCGGCTGACCTCGGTCTCGTTCTCGTTTACCAACCACCAGGAGGGGCAGCCCGCGCATCTCAAATTACGCGATCCGGACAAGGCTATTTCAATCAATTACCGCCTCTACGATTCGCCCGAACAGCGCTATTGTCCGGCAGGAGTCTATGAGATCGTCGATGACGGTCCGGGCGAGAAGCGGCTGCAGATCAACGCGCAGAACTGCGTCCACTGCAAGACCTGCGACATAAAGGACCCGGAACAGAATATCGATTGGGTAGTACCAGAAGGCGGCGGCGGGCCGAATTACCCGAATATGTAAGACTGCCTCGCGACATCGCGAGGCGCGGGCGGTGACGATGACAAAGGCGGCGATCGCGATGAGGGAATGGCGGGGGCGGAGGTCCCGATGGGCAGCGTTGGCAGCGGTGGCGTTGTGGACGTTGCCGGCGCTGGCGGCGACCACGCCGCCGGGCAGCGAAGACAAGCTGGCGGCGACATCGTCGGCGGACCTCTTCGGCAACTACCTTGCTGGCCGCCACGCGGAGCAGATTCGCGACTATCCTGCCGCGGCGTCATGGTTCGAGAAGGCGATCGCCGCCGACCCCAACTCGCCCGAACTGATCAGCCGCACCTTTTTGATGGCGGTCGGCGCCGGCAATTTTGAACGCGCGAAGCCGCTCGCCGAAGAGGTGTTGAAGCTTGATTCGAGTGATGCGCTGGCCCAGTTCGTGCTGGTCGTCGACCGGTTGAAAACCGGTGATACCGCCGGTGCGCTACAACATGCCGCGCGCCTGCCGCAAGAGGGAGTGCACCGCTTTATCGCGCCGCTGGCGCTGGCTTGGACGCGGATGGCCGCCGGCGACCTACCAGGCGCGGACGCTGCGCTGCAGCAGCTCGACAAATACAACGGGTTTCAGCCGCTGAAGGATTTTCAGCTCGGCCTGCTCTATGATTTCGCCAACCAGCCCGACAAGGCCGAGGGCTTTTTCGTCAAAACCTTGGCCGACAACCAGCAGCTCAATTGGCGGCTGACCGACGCGATCGCCAATTTCTACGAGCGTCACGGCAAGGCGGATAAAGCCAAGGCGCTGTACCACAAATTCATCGAACAGAACGCTGGCAGCGAAATCGCTCAGACCGTGTTGGCGGCGCGCCCGCCGGGCGTCCCCAAGCCGGAGATCGCCTCCGCCAGCGACGGGCTGGCCGAAGCGATGTTCGATCTCGCCAGCGTGCTGAACCAGAGCGAAACGCTCGACCTCGCGCTCATCTATGACCGGTTTGCGCTGAATTTGAAGCCGAATTTCCGGCTGGCGCAGCTCCTTCTCGCCGATGTGCTGGCGACGCAGAACGAGCCGGCGCAAAGCCTCGCGGTGCTGGAGCCGATTCCCAAGACGTCGCCTTATTCGTGGTCGGCCCGTCTGCGAGCGGCGGCCGATCTCGATCAGCTCGACCGGTCGGACGAAGCCATCAGCCAGCTTAGGGATATGGCCGCCGAGCAGCCGAAGACGATCGGCGCCGATGTGCAGCTCGGCGACATTCTCCGCAACAAAAAGCGCTTTGGCGAGGCGGCGGCAGCCTATAACGAGGCGATCGAGCGGGCCGATGCCAACGGCTTGCCGGAGCGCTGGGCGCTGTTCTACGACCGCGGTGTCTCTTACGAACGCGCCGGGGATTGGAAGAAAGCCGAGGCCGATCTCGAGCACGCGCTGGCGCTCAAACCCGATCAGCCGCTCGTGCTCAATTATCTCGGCTATTCCTGGGTCGATAAGGGCGAGAAGCTCGACAAAGGCCTCAAGATGATCGAGAAGGCGGTCGAGTTGCGGCCCGAGGACGGCTACATCGTCGACAGCCTGGGCTGGGCGCATTATCGGATGGGCGATTACACCGCCGCGGTGGAATATCTCGAACGCGCCGTCGAGCTGGTGCCGTCGGACCCGACGATCAACAATCATCTGGGCGACGCATATTGGCGAACCGGCCGATTGACCGAGGCGCGTTATCAATGGCGCCGCGCGCTGCAATTCGGTCCCGACAAGGACGAAATCCAGCCGCTCGAAAGCAAGCTTGAAAAGGGCCTGGGGCCGCCTTCGACCCCCGCCGCAGTGACCCCGCCGGTCACACCGGCCAAGCCCGCGGAGCGCGGCGGCTGAACGAAACGCGCGCCGCGGGGGAAGCGGTCACCGCTTTTGCTCCCGCCAAGATAAATCTTTACCTGCATGTCGTCGGCCGGCGGCCGGACGGCTATCACTTGCTCGACAGCCTTGTCGCTTTTGCCGATATCGGCGACGAGGTGACGGCCGTCCCCAGTGAAGCCGTGTCACTCGCGGTCGATGGACCGGAGGCGGCGGCGCTCAGCGGGAACGGCGATAACAATCTCGTCCTGCGCGCCGCGCGTGCTTTTGCCGCGCATCACGGCACGGGCACGGGAGCAGCGCTGCGCCTCACCAAAAACCTGCCGGTCGCGTCCGGAATCGGCGGCGGGTCGAGCGACGCGGCGGCGGCACTACGGGCGCTGGCGGCGCTGTGGCGGCTGCCGCTCGATACGGATGCCATGACCCTCGCCGCGGGACTTGGCGCCGACATCCCGGCCTGTCTCGACGGGCGGCCCGTCTGGGTCGGTGGCATCGGCGAGCGGCTCGATCCGCTGCCGAGCCTGCCGCCGGTCGGCATCGTACTCGCCAACCCGCGGCGGGAACTGCCGACCGCTGCCGTGTTCCGCGCGCGCCAAGGCGAGTTCACGACAGATCGCTTTGTACGCGCCACGCCGCGCCACGCGATCGGCCTGTTCGGCCTGTTGCGGCAATGCCGCAACGACCTCACCGACGCCGCGCTGAGCCTGGTGCCGGAAATCGCGGCAGTCCTCGATCAGTTGGCGGCGTTGCCGGGCGCTTATCTCAGCCGAATGAGCGGGAGCGGGGCGACCTGTTTCGCGCTCTTCGCCGACCGCGCCGCCGCTGAGCAGGCCGCGGACACGCTGCGGACGGCGGAGCCGGGCTGGTGGATTGAGGCGGGTGCGCTGTTGTCCGCGCCGGTTCCGCTCAGGCCGGCGGCCGCACCGGTATAGACGGCTGCGTCGTCCCGTCGAGCGCTGCCTTGATCGTCGCCGCAAGCCCCTCGGCACGCACTTTGTCGCTGTCGTTGAAGTGCCGGAGCAACTCGTCGGCGCGTCGTTTGACTTGCGGTTCGCCGCGTTCGCCGGCCGCGCTGTACCAGGCATAGGCATCGATGAGTGAGCGGCTGAGCCCACTGCCCTGCTCATAGAGGATCGCCAGATTGACCATCGCTGGCCCGAGGCCCTGCTGCGCCGCCCGCTGATACCACCGCGCGGCGGCGGCGAGGTCCCGCTTGGTGCCGACGCCTTGCGCATTGGCGATCGCCAGGTTGAATTGCGCGCCGGGATGGTTCTGATCGGCGGCGCTGCGATACCAGTTGACGGCCTCGGTCGGGTTCCGCGGCACGCCAAGCCCGCCGGCGTAAAGAACACCGAGGTTGTACTCCGCCGCGACATTGCCTTGCGCCGCCGCGGCGTGAAACCACGAGGCGGCGCTGGCATAATCCTGCACCAGACCGTCGCCGCGAGCGTAGAGCACACCGAGATCGTACTGCGCCCGCGCGTCCCCCGCCTTGGCCCGCACGATGTAAAAGGCGGCACGGGCCGTGGGATCGGTCGGCACGTTCGACGAAGACGCCGCGGGTGCCGATGGAAGCGGCGGAGCAGCGATCGGCTCCGGCGTCGCTTCTTGTTTTTGGGGAGCAGCGGCTGGCGGGGGCGCGCTTGTCAGTTTCGTGAGCAGGAGTCCGCCGCCATAACTGGCGATAGCGACCAGAATCAGCGCAAGAGCCGCCAGCCCCGACACGCGTAACCGTCTCTCATATACCCCGACATAGGCCGCGACGATATCGACCGCGCGTCCAACTGGCGCCGCCACGGCGCCGCGTCGAGCCGCCAAAGATTGGTTGTCGGGGCGCCATTTGCGGTGAGGGGGTGCTCCGAGACGAGAATGCGCATTTGTCAGACGTCCGATAGCGGCGATGAGCGGGTGGCGCCATCGTTTCCCAAGAGGTGGTCTCTCGCGTAACGGCTCGCGTGACACCGGTGTCGTGATCGATGCCGGGAACGGTCGCTCGACCGCTTTGGATAGCGCCCCGCGAGCCGTCTTCTCAGAGGTTTCGACGGGCCGAGTAACAACCGACGCCGCGGAGACCGGTTCCGTCGCGGGTGGTGGTTCGGCGGCAACCTGGGGCGGCACGCGGGGACGGGGCAGAATACTGGTGCGGGGTTGCGATGCCCGGGCGGCCATCGGACCTGTCGCAACCGCCGCGGGAGGAGGCACCAGCGCCACGGGAGCCACGATCCGGCCGACTTTGATCGAGCCGCTATCGATGGCCTCGATCTTGATCGCACGCACCGGCATCGTCTCGGCATCTGCCTTGGGGCTCGGCGCCGGCGGCTGGCGCGGGACCGGCACGGCTGCAAAGCGGGTCGCAAGACCGGGGATGCTGTCGCGCCGCCTAACGCCTGCCCGCGGCAGCGCCTCGCGGAAACGCCGCAGCACCCCGCCGACGGCCGGCATTGCTCTTACTGCTACTGCGCTCGGCCGGGTAGCCCCTCGCGGCGCAGTCGTCGATGCCATGGGCAGCGACGGTACGATCAGGCTCGCGGTTGGCGTGGGCGCTGGGGCGAGCGTCGTCGGCTGCTCGTTGGCATTGTCGGTGTCGCTGGTGAAATCAACCCACTGGATGTCGCGCCAGCGCGGGCCCTGTTGTTCCGAGCGGTTCGTCGGGCCGAAGGGGGCCGCCGGTGACGGGTGGGGGCGTGTTACACCTTCGGCGCCTGCCCGAGCCTTGCCGGGCGCCGTATCGTTGATCAACCTGGGCCTTTCCTCGCGCGTTCGTTGATGCGAAGCGCGCGAGAAGACCGGATACAGAGGAAGCGTCGTCGAATCGGGCATGACGGTGGGGGACCCGCCTGGGCGTCTCTATTGAAGTCCTTGCGCGGCCGTTAAGCAAGTCGATCCGCGCGGCTTTGGACGACGCGGCGAGCCGCCGCGGCTTTGCCGAGGGCGGTCTCCTTGCCGGGGCTCGCGATTGTCGGTACTCGACGATCCGCGCAACAATGGATATCTGTTGCGCGCGGCGCGGCTGACTCATCGCCGTATCAGCAATACCCGCAACACGTCCGAATGCGGCGAGCGTGTTGCGCGATATTGGGGCGTAGCCAAGTGGTAAGGCACCGGATTTTGATTCCGGCATACGGAGGTTCGAATCCTCCCGCCCCAGCCAGCCCTTGCGGCGTCTCGCGCCGGGTGCAGGCCGGCCGGGATATAGTTTTCCCGTTCGCCGCTCCGGCCGCGTATCCGCACCTTGCGCCATTTCCGTCTGATCCCGCACGGCCCCGTGGGCCAGGCGCTTCGGGCCCGTGCGCGGGGCGCGGGCCAATCTTGACGCCGATGCCGGCGCGCAAGTGTTTGTGATAACACTGGCGAAATCAGGCAAAGGCAGGGTCGGGCTGCGAAATGAACGCCGCGAAAGATTTCGAGCCGGGCGCGGCGGGAGAAATGAAAGAACGTATGCGCCTCTTCGATTGGCGTGCGACAGCGCTCGGCGACATGGCCGAATGGTCGGATGCGCTGAAACAGAGCGTCGGGATGATCCTGGCTTGCGGCTTTCCGATGGCCGTGCGCTGGGGGCCCAGCCTTGTCCACATCTACAACGATGCCTATCGCGCGATCCTCGGTGACAAGCATCCGGCGGCGCTCGGCAAGCCACTCGCCGAGGTTTGGCCAGAGGTGATCGACGACATCGGTCCGGTGTCCGCTGCGATCTTGGCCGGCGAGCGCGCCGGCTATTTCGCCGAAAATCATCATTGGCGACTGCGACGGTATCGCGGCCGCTTGGAGGACGCCTGGTTCACGATCAGCTGCAGCCCGATCCCCGACGTGGCCGCGCCGAACGGCATCGGCGGCGTGCTGGTCACGGCAGTCGAGAGCACCGGGCAACACCGCGCCCACGCCGCGCTGCGTTCACGCAACCGCTCGCTGTCCTCGGAGGTCAGCCAGCGCACCCGAGAGCGCGACCAGATCTGGCAGGTCTCCGAAGACCTGCTCGGGGTCTCGAACCTGGAAGGCTACTTTCTCAGCGTCAGCCCAGCCTGGACCGATCTCCTGGGTTGGAGCGAGGACGAAATCAAACAGTTCCACGTGAGCGAATTGCGCCACCCCGAAGACGCGCCGCATTCCGAAGCCGGTCGTCAGCGGCTGGCGGAGGGCGTTCCCAGGGTGCGGATGGAGAACCGCTTTCGCCACAAGGACGGGTCGTGGCGCTGGCTCGCCTGGACGATGTCGATCGACGAGAGCGGGTTTATTTACGTCATCGGACGCCACATCACCGCCCAGAAAGAGGCCGAACGACACCTTCGTGAAAGCGAGCTGCATTTCCGGCTGCTGGTCGATGCGGTTGTCGATTACGCCATCTACATGCTGGACCCTAACGGCATCGTGTCGAGCTGGAACAGTGGCGCTGAGCGCATCAAAGGCTACCGCGAGGACGAGATCATCGGTCGCCACTTCTCGGAGTTCTATCGCCCGGAGGACCGCGCGGCCGGTGTGCCGCAACAGGCGCTGGCCCGGGCCTCCACCGGCATCCCTTACGAGGCGGAGGGCTGGCGCGTCCGCAAGGACGGTTCGCACTTCTGGGCCAGCGTCGCGCTCAGCGCGATCCGCGACAGCACTGGTGCGCTCGTCGGCTTCGCGAAGGTGACCCGTGACATCAGTGAGCGGCGCGAATCGCAAGAAAACCTGCGCCGCGCGCAGGAACGGCTAGCGCAATCGCAAAAGCTCGAGATGCTGGGACAGCTGACCGGGGCTATCGCGCACGATTTCAACAATTTGCTGATGGTGATCAGCGGCAGCACCCAAATGGTCAAGCGCCGGCTTGTCGACCCGCCGTCGCTGCGTGCCGTCGAGGCGATCGAGCACGCCGCGTCGCGCGGCGAAACGCTGACCCGAAGGTTGTTGACCTTCTCGCGACGCCAAGCCCTCAACCCGATCGTCATCGATATTGGTGAACGCCTCGCCGCATCTCGGGAGATCCTCGCGACATCCGCGGGCAAGAATGTCGAGCTGGCGATCGAGGTGCCCGAACCGGTCTGGTCGGTGCTGGTCGACGTTCCCGAATTCGAGCTGGCGCTCGTCAACATCGTGGTGAATGCGCGGGATGCCATGCCGGAGGGCGGCACGATCCGGGTCGCCGCCGGCAACGTACGGTTGACGCCCAATGATGCGCTCGATGATCTGACTGGCGATTTTGTGGCGTTGCGCATCAGCGATACCGGCTCGGGTATCGACCCGGAAGTCTTGTCACGGGTGTTCGAGCCGTTTTTTACGACAAAGGGCCCGGATAAGGGTACTGGCCTCGGCCTATCGCAGGTTTACGGCTTCGCGCGGCAATCGAACGGCACCGTGCGCATTACCAGCGATCTCGCCGGCGGTGACCGCGGCACAACCGTGACGATCTATCTGCCGCGGGCGATCGGGTCGGTCGTGGCGGCAACCGGCACAACGCCCGAAGAAAAGCGTCAGGCCGGTGTCGAACACATCCTACTGGTCGAGGATAATTCGGAGGTCCGAGACATTACTGCCGCTTATCTCGACGAGTTGGGCTATCGGGTCAGCGTCGCAGAGAACGCCGATACGGCACTCGAATTGCTCGCCGCCCATGCCGATATCCACCTTGTCTTTAGCGACATCGTAATGCCCGGCGCGATGAACGGCACAGCGCTGGCGCGTCGGGTGCGCCGCGCCTACCCGCATGTCGCCGTTCTGCTGACGACCGGATACGCGCCCCAGCAGGACCTCATCGACGACACACTCACGATCTTGCGTAAACCTTATCGTCTCGCGGCGCTTTCGGAAGCGTTGCGCAAAGCGTTGGATCGCGCCCAGACCGCGGCCGAGCGATAAATCGGCCAGGATTGAGGGATCGATTTAGGCCGTGAGCCTGTTGGCGAAGGGGAGACATCGCGAACAGACAGAACATGCCCGACCCGATCAGAAAATCCCCGACAAACGCCCGCGCCGCCTCGAAGGAGGGCGTGGGGCGGTACGTGCTGGCGATCTCCCTCGCGCTGGTCGTCATCTTGTTCGCCGTCGGCTACATCGTGTCATAGCCGGGAAGCAGATGCTCTGCCGGGCGGCCATCCGCAACCTAAGACCGCCCCGTCTCGCGCGGGTCGCTGCGCTGGAGCAATGCGTCGCCCACCAGGTTGCAGGCGATCACGGTGACAAAGATCATCGCACCCGGATAGATCGCGAGCAGGGGTGAGGAGGTGATCAACTCCTGGGCATTCGACAGCATACTGCCCCAGCTGGCGAGCGGCGGCTGCACGCCAAGCCCCAAAAAGCTCAGGACCGACTCCAGCAGGATGATGTCGCCGACCGAGAGCGTCGTTGCGACTACCAGCGGCGCCATCACATTCGGCAGGATATGGTGCCATAGAATGTGCGGGACGCCGGCGCCGAGGCTTTGCGCCGCGCGCACGAAGTCGCGGCGGCGGGTGACCAGAGTTGCCCCTCGCACCAGCCGCGCCGCGGTCGTCCAGCCGACCAGCACCGCCAGCACAACGATGCGAATGAGGCTGATTCCCGGCGAATCGGCGAGCGCATGCGGCACACCGATCTTGCCGAGATCGAGCGCCGCCAGCACGATCAGCAGCGGCAGCAATGGCAGCGCGATCACCCCATCGGTGAAACGCATCAGCAGCCGGTCGGTCCAGCCGCCGAGATAACCGGCGGTAAGCCCGATCAATGTGCCGAAGGCGGCGACGGCGAACGCCGCCGCGATGCCGATCGCGAGCGATACCCGCCCACCTTCCAGCAGCCGCAGCAGCATGTCGCGGCCGAGTTCGTCGGTGCCCAGCGGGTGCGCTGCCGACGGTCCGCCGAAACGGTCGAGCAGATCGACCGCCGACAGATCGGCGCCCAGCACATGCGCCACCAGCGGGCCGGCGAGCGACGCCGCGGCGATGACCGCGAGCAGCGCCAGCGGCAGTCTCACCGGCCCAAGCTCATCGACGGCCACTCATCGATAACTTACCCGCGGGTCGAGCCAAGCATAGGCAAGATCGGCGGCGAGATTGCCGAGCATCGTCACCGCCGTCGCGAGGAGCAGCGCTGCCAGCGCGAGGTTGTAGTCGTTGCCCATCACCGCGTCGAAAATCAGCTTCCCCATGCCGGGATAGGCGAACATCTCCTCGGTGACGAGCGCGCCCGACACCAGCGAGCCAAAAGACAGGGCGAGGATCGTCGCCACCGGCACCATCGCGCTGCGCAGCGCGTGGTGCCAGATCACCCGCGCTTCGCTCGCCCCTTTCGCGCGGGCGGTGCGGATATGGTCCTGCCCGAGCGCGTCGTGCATCGCCGCGCGGACATAGCGGGTGTAGCCGCCGATGCTGGCAAGGCTCAGCGTCGCCACCGGCAGCACCAGATGGCGCAGCCGGTCGACAAGGCCGGCATGCTCGCCATCGCCCACGCCGCCCGCCGGCAGCCAGTCGAGCCCGGCCGCGAAGACCAGGATGAGGACCAGCGCCAGCCAGAAGGTCGGCACCGAAACGCCGGCGAAACAGGCGAGATTGATCGCCTTGTCGAGCCGGCTGCGGGGTCGCCGCGCAGCCGCGATGCCGAGCGCCAGCGACGTCGCGAACGCGAGCACGAAACTCGCCCCCATCAGGATCACCGAATTGCCGAGCCGCGGCAGCAAGGTCGTAACGACGGGCGCGGAGAACAGCCGGGAATAACCGAGATTCCCCGCGAGCGCGGCATGCGCCCAGGCGAGATAGCGTTCGGTGAGCGGCTGATCGACTCCGTAAAGCTGTTTCAGCCGCGCAACGTCGGCCGCGGTGAGATGCGGGTCGGCGCCGAGCATCAGATCGATCGGATCGCCCGGCATCAGACCGATCAGCGCGTAGATTACAAACGACATCAGCACCAGCATGGCCGCGATCTCGACCAGTCGGACGGCCGTGAAGCGGATCATGCCGCCGCGTCTTGTTCGTCGCCCCCGCGCAGGCGGGGGTCCAGGGCAACCGATCGTCGCTCGTCCCTGGATTCCCGCTTTCGCGCGCTTGCGCGGGAATGACGAGCAAAAATCGGGTGGGTCATGGAGCCTCACCCCAATCGGTGACCCACAGCGTCGTCGGGTACTGGTTGCCGGTTGGGCGCACACCCGTCAGCCATTTCGGCAGGATGTACGCGTCGGAGCGGAAATAGAGCGGCAGCGACGGCAGGTCGGTTGCGTAAAGCCGTTGCACCGCTGCCCACAATTCGTTGCGCTTGGCCCGATCGAGCTCGACCTCCAGCGCGTCGATGAGGCGGTCCATTTCGGGGTTTTTGTAGTCGCTGAGGTTTTCGCCGGCGTAGCCGTTGTCCGAGTTCGGCACCTCGTTCGAGCGGAAGAGCGAGCGGGGCGAGTTTTCCGGCGCGCTCATCCAGGCGTACATCGCCAGGTCGAAATGGCGGTGGGGCAAGGTCTCGCCAAACAGCACCCGCGCCGGCTCATTATGAATGCGGACATCGACGCCGATCGCTTTCCACTGGCTTTGCAGCACCTGCTCGACCAGCTCACGCGAGCGGTTGCCGGCGGTCGTCGTCAGCTCGAACGACAGCGTCTTGCCGTCGGCGTTCTTGCGCGCCCCGTCAGCCTGCGCGTGCCAGCCAGCTTCTTCCAACAGCTGCTTCGCTTTCGCCGGGTCGAAGCGGTATTTCGGAACGTCATCGGTGAACCCGGCGTCCTGCGGTGCGACAAAGCCGTCGGCGACGGCCTGCTTGCCGGCGAAGACCGTCTTGGTCAGCGTCTCGCGGTCGAGACCGAGCAACAGCGCGCGGCGGACCCGCACATCGGCCAGTGCGGGGTTGTCGAGGTTGCAATCGACATGCTCGAAGGTCAGCCCCGGCTTGTAGATGACGGTAAAGTCGTTGCCGTGACGCTTGTCGAAGGCCAATGCTTCGTCGAGCGGCAACCCGATTTCGCCGGCCACCATGTCGATTGACCCCGACAGCAGGTTCGCCTGCAATGCCGCGGTGTTCTCGATCGCGCGGATCACGATGCGTTTGAAATGCGGTGGGGGGCCGGCCCAATGCGGGTTTGGTTCGAGCGCGATATGCGAACCGGTGGCAAACTCGCTGATGCGGTAGGGGCCGTTGTAAAGGCCGGGATTGGTCGGGTCGGTGGCGTAGCGCGTGCGCACCCGGTATTGCGCGGGGTCGGAGAAAGCGGCCCGCTCCAAATGCGCCGGCAGCAGCACGAAATCATTGATCGCCGCGTAGTCGTAGCCGAGCCGGTCGAAATGCAGCGTAAAGGTTTTGTCGTCCTTGACATCGACGCCGAGGATTTCGCGATACATCTCGGCATTGGCGACCGCGCTCGCCTTGTTCCGGCCGAATTCGTAGGTGAACTTGACATCGTCGGTCGTGACCGGCGTGCCGTCGGCCCACATCGCGTCGGGTCGGATCGTATAGGTGAGGTCGACGCCGGTCTTGCCGCCGGGCAATTCGGTCTTGACCGCCCGCCCGTTGTCGAAAGACGGCAGTTCGGTGCACAGCAAGCAGACGATCTTCCAATCCGCGTCGAACACCGTGAACGGTTGTACCGCGAAGCCCAGCACATAGCTTTTCGCCGCCATCGAATCGATGTCGGGGTTGAGCGTCGCGGGGAACTGGACGATGCCGATGGTCAATTGATCGTGAGCGCTCGCCGCCGCCGGCAGCATCAAGAGTGCCACGACAAGCGCCCACCAGCACCGCGAAACGCGGGAACGCGCATTCGCCCGAGCCGGCTCGCGGGAAACGTCAGTTGCGTACATCAGCCGCGCCCCAAGTGCTTGAAACTTGGTTGTCGCGGGTCATAATATCCGCCGCCGTCTGGGTGGGATACGCGACACAAAAGGTTGCGTGTTCATTGGAACGAAACAACAAAAGCGTTGTTTCCTCCGAAGGCTCGCAAGAGCTGCCCGTCGGTACAGTCACGCCGTAGCCGTAGTGTCGAACCCGGAACTGCCACAGAGGACAACAAGCATGAAACATCTCCTGACTGGCGTCGCCATGGCCGCGGCCCTCGCGATCGCCGCACCTGCCTGGGCGCAAGGCACCACGCCTGCCCCGATGACGCCGCCACCGGCCGGTGCGCCTGCTAAGCCGATGGGGATGCCCATGGGCAAGCCCATGGCGAAAAAGCCAATGATGCATCATCACATGCACCCGATGGCGATGCACCACCACTGGCATCACGGCATGATGAGCTCAGGCGACAAGATGACCGAAGAGCTCAACAAGCAAGAGCTCCAGCGTATCATGGGCGGCAACATGGCTCCCCCGATGGGCGGCGCGCCGATGGCTCCAGCCGGCAGCATGCCCCCGCCGCCGCCGAAGTAATCGCGACACCGACGATTTCGGTATGTGCAAGGGGGCAATCATTGCCCCCTTGTTTATTTCGCCAGCGGTTGCCGGGTCAGTCCTTGTTCCCGGCTCGGTTGCTGTTTGCCATCTCAGCTCCCGAAGTGCTTGATGAAGTGCGCGTAGGTTTCGTCGGGCGCTTCCTCGGGCACGTAATGGCCGCATGGCAAGGCGCCGCCCCAAGCGTTCTCGGCATAATTCTTCTGCCATACCGCGAGCACGTCGCCGTGCACGCCCTCGGTATGGCTGTGCCCGCCCCAGATCACGAGCAGCGGCTGGGTGATCTTGCGGCCAGCTTCGAAATCGGCCGTATCCATTTCCAGGTCGCAGGTCACGCAGGCGCGGTAATCGGCGCACGAGCCCTTGATCGTTTTCCAGTTAAAGCAGCGCACGTATTCGTCAAACGCCGCGCCAAAAAAGCCGAGCCCGATCCCCGGCTTTGACAGCTTGTGCTCCATAAACCAGCGGGCATCGACCCCGGCCATCATCTTTTCCGGGAAATCGTAGGGCTGCGCCATAAACGGCCAATGCCACGACCGCATCGCCCAATCTTTTGAGGTATGGGTCCAGATGTGGTGGTTGGGCAGGATGTCGACGACCGAAGCCTTGGTCACCCGGTCAGGGTGATCGAGGCACATCCGCGCCGTGGTGCGGGCGCCGCGATCGTGGCCGGCGACAAAAAACTCGCGATAGCCGAGTTTTTCCATGACCTCGACCTGGTCGAGAGCCATCGCGCGGAAGGAATAGTTGATGTTGTTGGGACCCGCATCGTCGGGGCCGACGCTGTCGCCATAACCGCGCAAATCGGGGCAGACGACGTGAAAATCTTTTGCCAAGCGCGGCGCGATCTTATGCCAGGACACATGAGTCAGCGGGTTGCCGTGCAGCAACAGCAGCGGCGGACCATCGCCGCCGTGGCGCAGATGGATACGCGCGCTCGAAGTATCGATATCGGTCGTGGTGAATCCTTCGAACATGGCGCTCTCCTATCGCTTACTTCGGTGTAAGCTAACCCAAACTGAGAAGCGGGCCAAAGGCTCCGCAGGGGAGGAAATATGATCTCGAAGCACATTGTGGCGCTAGCGGTCGCGATCGCGTTCGGCGCCGCGCCGGCTGTCGCCCAAAAATCGGGCGGCGTTCTCAAGGTCCAGCACTGGGACAGCCCGGCCAGCATGTCGATCCACGAGGAGGCGACCTATTCCGTCGTCGTGCCGATGATGGGGGTGATGAGCAACCTCGTCATCTACGACCAGCACACGCCGCAAAACAGCCTCAACGACATCGTGCCCGACCTCGCGGAAAGCTGGGCCTGGAGCGAAGACGGCAAGGAACTCACTTTCAAGCTGCGGCGCGGCGTCAAATGGCACGACGGCAAGCCGTTCTCGGCCGCCGACGTGAAATGCACCTTCGACCTGCTGACCGGTAAGGGCGAGGCCAAGCTGCGCGTCAACCCGCGCAAGGAATGGTGGCAGAATGTCGAGCAAGTCACCGCCAAGGGCGACGACCAGGCGGTCTTCCATCTGAAACGGCCGCAGCCGGCCTTGTTGACGCTGCTCGCTTCGGGTTACTCGCCGATCTACCCGTGCCATGTATCGCCGGCGCAGATGCGCCAGCACCCGATCGGCACGGGCCCGTTCAAGTTCGTCGATTTCAAACCCAACGAATACATCAAGGTTGCGAAGAACCCGGATTACTTCAAACCTGGCCGGCCTTACCTCGATGGGATCGAATACGACATCGTGCCTAACCGCTCGACGGCGATCCTCGGGTTCATCGCCGGTCAGTTCGATATGACCTGGCCGTATTACGTGACGCCGCCGCTGGTGCGCGACGTCAAGAGCCAGGCGCCGAAGGCGATTTGCGTCACCGCCACCAATAACGGCACCACCAACCTGCTGCTGAACCACGACAAGCCGCCCTTCGACAACGCTGATTTGCGCAAGGCCTTCGCGCTGACGATCGACCGCAAATCCTTTGTCGACATCATGACCGAGGGCCAGGCCAAGATCGGCGCCGCAATGCTGCCGCCGCCCGAAGGGCTATGGGGCATGCCCGGGGCGATGCTCCGTGAAATCCCCGGCTACGATCCCGACGTGCAGAAAAACCGGATAGCGGCGCGCGAGATCATGAAAAAGCTGGGCTATGGGCCCGACAAGAAACTGCCGCTCACGGTATCGACGCGCAACGTCCCGACGTTCCGCGACCCGGCGGTCATCCTCATCGACCAACTCAAGGAGATCTACGTCGATGCGGTGCTTGAAACCGTCGAGACCGCCAATTGGCACGCCAAGGTAACCCGCAAGGACTACACGGTGGCGCTCAACAATACCGGCAGTGGCGTCGACGACCCGGACCAGCAATTCTTCGAGAATTACGCCTGCGGCTCGCTGCGCAATTACAGTGGCTACTGCAACCCCGAACTCGACAAGAAGTTTGTCGAGCAATCGAGCATGGCCGATCAGGAGGCACGTAAAAAGCTCGTCTGGGAGATCGACAAAAAGCTCCAGGAAGATGGCGCCCGTCCGATCATCTTTCACGCGGTCAACGCCACCTGCATGCAGCCGGCGGTGAAGGGCCTGACGATCATGGTCAACAGCATCTATAACGGCTGGAAAATGGAAGACGTCTGGCTCGACCGGTAAAGCAGAACCTTCAGGGAGGAAAACAATGCCGATGCCTTATGTCCGCGTGGCGGTAGTCGCCGCCGCGCTCTCATTCACCGTTGCGCCCGCGTTGGCGCAAAAGCCGGGCGGCATCCTTCAGATGCAGCATTTCGACAGCCCGGCGAGCATGTCGATCCTCGAAGAAGCGACGCGTGCGGCCGAGCAGCCGGCGATGGCGGTGATGAGCAATCTCGTCATTTACGACCAGCATGTGGCGCAAAATAGTCTTCAATCCATCGTCCCCGATCTCGCGACCAAATGGGAGTGGGGCGAGGACGGCAAGGACCTGATCTTTTCGCTGCGGCAAGGCGTCAAGTGGCATGACGGCAAGCCGTTTACCTCCGCCGACGTTAAATGCACCTGGGACCTCTTGATGGGCCTCGGCAGCGATAAGCTGCGTCTCAACCCGCGCAAATCCTGGTACGCGAATGTCGAATCGGTGACCACAAAGGGCGATTTCGAGGTCACGTTCCACCTGAAACAGCCGCAGCCTGCGCTGTTGGCGCTGCTCGCCTCGGGCTGGTCGCCGGTTTATCCCTGCCATGTACCTGCTGCGCAGATGCGGCAGCACCCGATCGGCACCGGGCCGTTCAAATTCGTCGAGTTCAAACCCAACGAATACATCAAGCTGGTGAAAAACCCGGATTACTGGAAACCCGGCCGCCCTTACCTCGACGGCATCACCTTCACGATCATGAAGGAAATCGGGCCGCGTAACCTGGCTTTTTTTGCCGGCAAATTCGACATGATCCCGCTTGGCGTAACCATTCCGACGCTGAAAGACTTCAAGGAGCAGGCGCCGAAGGCGATCTGCCAGGAGAATGTCGCCAACGTGCCGCGCACGATGCTGATCAACCCGCACAAGCCGCCGTTCGACAATTTGGAACTGCGCCGTGCCATGGTCCTCGCCCTCGACCGCAAGGCCTTTGTCGAAATTCTCAATCAGGGCGTTCCAAGCCTCGGAACGCTGATGCTGCCGCCGCCGCACGGCGTCTGGGGCATGCCCGAGGACATGATGCGCAGTCTGCCCGGCTACGGCGGCGACGTCGCGGCGAACCGCGAAGAGGCGCGGGCGACCATGAAGAAGCTCGGCTACGGCCCGGACAACCCGCTGACGATCAAGATCGCGACGCGAAACTTTCCGGCTTGGCGTGACCCCGCGGTCATCTTGGCCTCGCAGTTGAAGGAGATTTATGTCTCGGCCGAACTCGACTTTGTCGACACGGCGGTCTGGTATCCGCGGATGGCTCGCAGAGACTTCACCGTCGGCGCGGTGCCGATCGAAAGCGGCGTCGATGACCCCGACCAGATGTTCTACGAGAACTTCTATACCGGCGCGCAACGCAATTATGCCGGCTACAGCGATCCCGAATTCGACAAGCTGGTCGATCGGCAATCGATGGAGACCGACCCGAAAAAGCGCAAAGAGATCGCCTGGCAGGCCGAGCGCAAGCTCGCCGAGGCGATGTTCCGACCGGTGCTGTTCTACCCAGCGGGGGCCGGCTGCTGGCAGCCCTGGGTCAAGGGCTACACGATGATGACCAACAGCATCTACAACGGCTGGCGCATGGAGGATGTCTGGCTGGACAAGTGACGTAAAGTCGTTGACCGGGCGCGGGCCGGGGCGGCGGAATGAGCGATGCGCTTTATCAAGACGATAGGTTACACTTGAAGAATGCGTTATCTCTCAACTCGCGATAGCCGTTCCGAGCCCGCAACCTATTCGTTTGAGGATGTACTGCTCGCGGGCCTCGCCGAGGATGGCGGGCTTTATGTGCCGGAGGCGTTGCCGGCGCTTGACCTGCCGGCCTTGGCGGGCCTGCCCTATGCGGAGCTCGCGGCGCGGATCGTTGGGCTGTTCGCCGAGGAGAACTGCTCCGAGCGAGAGCTGCGCCGCTTGTGCGATGCGGCTTATGCGGGATTTCGCCACGCCGCGGTGACGCCGCTCGTGCAGCTTGACGAGGGTCTATGGCTGCTGGAGCTGTTTCACGGACCGACCCTCGCGTTCAAGGATTTGGCGCTGCAGTTGTTGGGACAGCTATTTGACACGGCGCTCGCGCGGCGCGCTGAGCGGGTTACGATCGTCGGCGCGACTTCGGGCGACACCGGATCGGCGGCGCTCGAAGCCTGTCGCGACCGGACGGCGATCGATATCTTCTTTCTATATCCGCACGGCCGCATCTCTGAGGTCCAGCGCCGCCAGATGACGACAGTCGACGCCGCCAATTGCCATGCGATCGCGATCGAAGGGACGTTTGACGATTGCCAGGATCTGGTGAAGGCGCTGTTCGCCGACAATGCGCTGCGCCGCGGCCTCAACCTGTCGGCGATGAACTCCATCAACTTCGCCCGCATTGCCGCGCAGATTGTCTATTACGTCGCCGCGGGTTTGGCGCTTGGGGCGAGCGGCGGCCGGAACCTGTCGTTTGCGGTGCCGACCGGGAATTTCGGTAATGTCTACGCGGCTCACCTGGCCCGCGCGATGGGGCTGCCGATCGAACGGCTGGTGCTGGCGACCAACGCCAACGACATCCTTGCCCGTTATCTCGCGTCCGGCGACATGTCGATCGCCGCCGTGACGCTGAGCCTCAGCCCAAGCATGGACATTCAGGTCGCCAGCAATTTCGAGCGGCTGCTGTTCGAGTTGAAGGGCCGCAACGGCTCCGCGGTGGCGCAGGCGATCGCCGCGTTCCGCCGCGACGGCGCGTTGCCGGCGGACGATCAAGCTTGGCGGGCCGCGGCAAAGTCCTTTGCCGGCCACCGCGTAGACGACGAAGGCACCCTCGCCGAAATCGCCCATACCTATAAGACGGCCGGGATGCTGATCGATCCGCACACCGCGGTCGCGGTCGCCGCCGCGCGCGCCCGTCGCGGCGACGCGCCGATGGTTGCATTGGCCACCGCGCACCCGGCGAAATTCGCCGACGCGGTCGAACGCGCGGTCGGCGTGCGCCCGCCCGTGCCGCCGGCCTTGGTCGAAATTATGGACAAACCGGAGCAGATCAGCGTGTTGCCTAACGATATCACGACCGTCGCCCGACATATCCGCGAGCGGGCGCGCCTCCACGCGAGAGCCGCCTGATGACCAGCGATACGGTGAGGCTCGCGACCCTGTCTAACGGGTTGCGTATCGTGACCGACCGGATCGACACGGTCGCCACGGTGTCGCTTGGTCTGTGGGTCGATGTCGGCACGCGGCACGAGCCGGCCGCGGTGAACGGCGTCGCGCATTTTCTCGAACACATGGCGTTCAAGGGCACCGAGAGACGCAGCGCGCTCGCCATCGCCGAAGAAATCGAGGCGGTCGGTGGCCAGCACAACGCCTATACCGCGCGCGAAAGCACCGCCTACTACGCGAAGGTACTCAAGGAAGACACCAGCCTCGCGCTCGATATCCTCGCCGACATCCTGCAGCACTCGACCTTCGATCCAAGCGAATTGGAGCGCGAGCGAGGCGTCATCCTGCAGGAAATCGGCCGCACCAACGACACGCCGGATGACGTGATTTTCGATCACTTCCAGGAATGCGCCTATCCCGATCAGGCGATGGGCCGCTCGGGGCTGGGCAGCCCGGAAATCATCCGCGGGCTGTCGCGTCAATCGGTCATCGATTACATGCATCAGCATTATGCCGCGTCGCACATGGTGTTGTCGGCTTCGGGCAACCTTGATCACGATCGGTTTGTCGATTTCGCCGAGCGGCTGTTGGCGAAACTGCCGGCCGAACGCTCCTTCGCCACCGAGCCCGCGCGTTATATCGGCGGTGAGCACCGCCAGGACCGCGACCTGGAGCAGGTGCATCTGGTGCTCGGCTTCCCCGGACTTCCGCTGGCGCACCCCGACCGTTATGCCTCTGGCGTACTGTCGACCGCCTTTGGCGGCGGCTCGTCATCCCGGCTGTTTCAGGAGGTGCGCGAGAAGCGCGGTCTGGCCTATGCGGTCTCTTGTTTTGGCGAGAGCTACCGTGACGGTGGGCTGTTCGGCATTTACGCCGGCACCGGTGAGGACGAAGTTGCCGAACTGGTCCCCATCCTCTGCGGCGAGACGCAAAAGCTGCGCGACGGGCTCTCGCCGGTCGAGTTGGCGCGCGCCAAGGCACAGATGAAGGCCGGGCTGCTGATGTCGCTGGAAAGCACCTCGGCGCGCTGTGAGCAGATGGCGCAGCATATGTTGATCCACGGCACGCCGTTCGATCCGGACGATATCGTCCGCCGTATCGACGCGGTCGATGACGCGGCAATCGCCCGCGTCATCGAGGGCTGGCGTGCCGGCCCGCCGACCCTGGCCGCGCTGGGCCCGGTCGGGCAACTCGAGGATTTCACGCGCCTCGAAGAGCGGCTGGGCGACTGAAGGCGGACGATAAATGGCGACGCAGCGAAAAACCTTTCCCCGGCTGTTCGCGACCCGCGCCGACCCGCTTCGCCTTGTCGGCGACACCGTGTTTCTGCGCCCACCGGAACGCGGCGATTACGACGACTGGGCGAATTTGCGCGCCCGCTCGCGCAGTTTTCTCGCGCCGTGGGAGCCGACTTGGCCGGTGGATGCGCTCAGCCGCGCGAGCTTTCGGGCGCGGATTGCCCGCTACACCGAAGATTGGCGCGGCGACCAGGGCTATAATTTCTTTATCTTTCGGCCGGACGAAACGCTGGTCGGCGGCGTCGGGCTGTCAAACCTGCGGCGCGGCGTCGCCGAGACCGCAAGCCTCGGCTACTGGATCGGCGAATCTTTCGCCCGCCGCGGCTATATGACCGCGGCGCTGCCGCTGGTGCTTGATTTTTCCTTTGATCGGCTGCGCCTGCACCGCGTCGAGGCGGCGTGCCTGCCGACCAACGTGCCGAGCCGTGCATTGCTGCTGCGCACCGGCTTTACCGAAGAGGGCTATGCCCGCCGCTATTTGCTGATCGACGGCAAGTGGCAGGACCATTTGCTCTTCGCTATTTTGCGCGAAGATTGGCGAGGCTAGCTCGGCTATGCGTGCCCCGCTTCGCCCGACAGCATCTCGGGGCTGACGCCTAGCTTGGCCAGCGCGCGCTGCCATTTGCTCTCATCGGACTCGCCAAACACCAAATCGGCGTCGGCGGCCACCGACAGCCAGCCATTCGCCTGGATTTCCGCATCGAGCTGGCCGGGCGCCCAGCCGGCATAGCCGAGCGCCAGCAGGCTGCGTTGCGGCCCTTCTCCCTTGCCCATCGCGCGCAGGATGTCGAGCGTGGCGGTCATCGCAAACTGTTCGCCGATCCCGAGGGTGGCTTCCTCGTGGTAATCGGGGCTGTGCAGCACAAAACCGCGGCCCGGATCGACCGGTCCACCGTAATGCACCGGTTGCGGCTGGTCGGCCTTTTGCGCCGGCGCGATATTGAGATGCGCGTACAGCTCGTTGATCGTTAGCGCGTCGATCGTCTTGTTGACGACGAGCCCCATCGCTCCGGCCTCGCCGCTATGCGCGCAGAGATAGACAACGGAGCGGGCGAAGCGCGGATCCTGCATCTGCGGCATCGCCACGAGAAGCTGTCCGGTAAACGATGTCACGACGATCCTCCCATGTACTCGACTCTGAATATAGATCGGCCCTGGTGATGGCGAGTTCAATTTCGTGCCGCGGCTTCTCGTTGCTGCGGGGCGCGCGGTTTACGCGGCGGCTCGCGCTGTGCTATCGCTCTCGCCGCAATCCCGCCTTGGCGCGTCCCCCGTGCGCGGCGAGCAAGAGTAACGACCCCTGATCAGAGGAGCGATCAATGGCCATCCAGGTTGGCGACAAGGTTCCCGCCGTTAATCTTCGGGTTCTCACGGCCGAAGGCCCAAAAGAGGTCACCAGCGACGAGCTGTTTGGTGGCAAGAAAGTCGCGTTTTTCGCGGTGCCCGGCGCGTTTACGCCGACCTGCTCTCAGCGCCATCTGCCGGGCTATGTCGACAAGTCCGAGCAGCTGAAGGCCAAGGGCATCGACACGATCGCCTGTGTTTCGGTCAATGACGCGTTTGTGATGGGCGCCTGGGGCAAGGACCAGAAGACCGAGGGAAAGGTGATGATGCTGGCTGACGGCAGCGGCGATTTCACGCGCGCGGTCGGCCTCGAACTCGACGCGACCCGCAACGGGCTCGGGAAACGTTCGCAGCGCTATTCGATGCTGGTCGATAACGGCGTCGTCAAGGCGCTGCACGTTGAGGCGCCGGGCAAGTTCGAAGTCTCCGACGCCGAAACGATGCTGAAGGACCTCTAGGTCCAGGCGTTAGTCTCCCGCCCCCCTCCCTAACCCTCCCGCCGGCGAGGGAGGGGAGAGAGCGGGCGGAAGACGAGCGGGTGAAAGCCGGCTCGTCAGCGGCGACGAGCGTTCTCTTAAAGGTCGGTGCCGCGCCGGGCGAGTGCCTTGTCCCATACCGTGGCGCGGTCGTCGTCGAACACCAGCGCCGCGTCCTCGGGGGCGGTAAACCAGTCGCGGCGGGCGAGTTCCCCCTCGAGCTGGCCGGGCCCCCAGCCGGCATAGCCAAAGGCGAAAAAGCACTTTTTTGGGCCTTTGTGGTGGCCGACATCGCGCAGCGCTTCCTTGCTCGCGGTCATCGCCACCTTGCCGTCGACCTTCAGAGTTTCCGGCCGGTAATAATCCGCGCTGTGCACCAGAAAGCCAAACTCCGGCTGCACCGGTCCGCCGGATACAACCGGAATGCTGCCCTCGACGGTCTTGTCACTGTCGCCCGCGGCGGCGAGCAGCTTGGCGATCGGTTCGCTGGCGAGCGGATGATTGATGACGATGCCGAACGCGCCATCCCGGTTGTGCTGCAGGACGAGGATAACGGCGTGGTAGAAGCGCGGGTCGTTTATTTGCGCCGAGGCGATCAGCAATTGGCCTGGCGGTGGATCGGCCGGCGCGGTATCCGCGGAGCCGGGAATGTCCGGCGACATCGGCACCGGCTCGACCGCGGCGAGCCCCAGCGCCGCCGCGCCGAGGCACAGCCCAAAGACCGCCGCGCGCCCGATGTTCATCCCGCTGCCTCCCGAGTGGCCGTCGGTGCGTTCGCGCCCTATCATACCAGCCGCAAGTCACGCGCCAAGGACGCGACATGAGAGGCGAGGGAGACCTCGCGCTCGATCGGATCGAGCGCTTTCTGTCGGAGCACGTTGCCGGGTTTCGCGGCCCGCTCACGGCGGAGCGCTTTGCCGGAGGCCAGTCGAACCCGACCTACCGGCTGCGCGCCGCCTCTGGCGATTACGTGCTGCGCCGCAAGCCGCCCGGTCCGCTGCTGCCGAGCGCGCACGCGGTCGATCGCGAGTTCCGGGTGATGCGCGCGCTGGGCCAAACCGCCGTGCCGGTGCCCAAGGTGTTAGCGTTATGCGAGGACGACGACGTTACCGGCAGCGCTTTTTATGTGATGGAGCATCTCGACGGCCGCATTCTGTGGGACCAGCGGCTGCCCGGCATCGAGCGGGATGAGCGGCGCGAAATGTTCCTGTCGATGAACCGGGTGATCGCGGACTTGCATTCGGTCGATTACGGCGCACTGGGACTCGAGGATTTCGGTCGACCGGGCAACTATATGGGGCGCCAGATCGCACGCTGGAGCCGGCAATACCGGGCGTCGGAAACCGGAAAGCAACCGGCGATGGAGGCGCTGATCGACTGGCTCCCGGCGCATCTGCCGCCTGAGGGGAGGGCGTCGATTGTCCACGGCGACTACCGCATGGACAATCTCGTGTTCCACAAGAGCGAGCCGCGGGTGATCGGCGTGCTCGATTGGGAATTATCGACGATCGGCGATCCGCTCGCCGATTTTGCCTATCACACGATGAGCTGGCGGGTGGATCCTGCGCTCTATAACGGCCTTGGTGGTGTTGATGTCGCGACGCTCGGCATCCCCGACGAGGCGGCTTACGTCGCCGCCTATTGCCGGCGCACCGGCCGTGACGCAATCCCCAACTGGGAATTTTATCTGGTCTACAGTCTCTTTCGCTTTGCCGCGATATGCCAAGGAATCGCCAAGCGGGCGATCGATGGCACCGCCGCTGGCGCCGAAGCGGTGAAGATCGGCAGCCTCGCCCGGCCATTCGGCGAGCAGGGCTGGGCGCTGGCAAAATCGTTGGGGTAAGGAGGGAGCATCGGGCATGGCCAAGGAAAAAGTCGGAGTGGTCGGCGCCGGATTGATGGGCGCGGAAATCGCGCTGGTCTTCGCGCTGGCGGGACACGAGGTGCTGCTCAGCGACACCGGCGAGGCGCAATTGTCGGCGGCGCTGGAGCGCATGGGCCGCGCGCTCGACCGCGGCGTCCAGCGCGGCTGGTACAAGGAAGAGGAAAAGCCGCTCGCGTTGTCGCGCGTCACCACGACCGTGCCGCTCGACCCGTTCGGGCAATGCGACTTTGTCACCGAAGCGGTGTTCGAGGACGAAGGCGTCAAGGCGGAAACATACAAGAAGCTCGACGCTCTGTGCAAACCCGGCTGCATCCTTGCCAGCAACACCTCGACGATCCCGATCTCGACCCTCGCCTCCTATGTCGCCGAAGCGCGCCGGCCGCTGTTTATCGGCACGCATTATTTCTCGCCCGCCTCGCGGATGAAACTGGTCGAGGTGATCCCGCATTTCGATACCGCGCCCGAGACCTTCGACACCGCAATGCGGCTGATGCGCGAGGCCGACAAAGTCGCGGTCAAGATCAAGGATGTCGCCGGTTTCGCGGTCAACCGCATGTTTCTCATCTTCCTCAACGAGGCGGTGCGGCTGGTCGAGGAAGGCGTCGCGACGCCCGAGGACATCGATACCGCCTGCAAACTCGGCCTCGGCCACCCGATGGGGCCGTTCGAACTGATGGACGCTACCACCTCAAAGCTCTGCCTGCAGGTGTCGGAAATCCTGCACGATGCCTATGGCGAGCGCTTCCGCCCGCCGGCGCTGTTGCAACAGCGGGTCAAGGCCGGGTTTGTCGGCGGCCGCAACGCTCGCGGCTGGCGCAAGTGAGCTATCAAATCGTCTTCCCCGCGAAAGCGGGGACCCAGGGAGAGCGACGCGCCTCTTGTCCCTGGACCCCTGCTTTCGCAGGGGAGACGAGAACAGCTTTCGGGGTTGTTCGATGAAGCTCGCGGGCAAGGTCGTCGTCGTCACCGGCGGCGCGCAGGGGATCGGCGCCGCGTTGTGCGGGCGTTTCGCCGAGGAGGGCGCGGCGGCGGTCGTCGTTGCCGACCTCGACGAAGCCGGTGCCGAGGCGGTGGCGGCGACGTTCGGCGGCACCGCGGCGGCCTGCGATGTGTCGCGCGAGGGCGACATCCTGCGCGTCATCGAGCAGACCGAATTCAGCTTCGGCCCGATCGATTTGTTCTGCTCGAATGCCGGGATCGCGGTGCTCGACCCCGATTGGGACAACCCGGCAAGCGTCCCCAATGACGGCTGGGCGCGCAGTTGGGCGGTCAATGTGATGGCGCACGTCTACGCCGCGCGTCATCTGGTGCCGCGCATGGCGACGCGCGGCGGCGGCTATTTTCTCAACACCGTTTCGGCGGCGGGGTTGTTGTCACAGATCGGCAGCGGCCCCTATTCGGCGACCAAGCACGCCGCGCTCGGTTTTGCCGAAAATCTGGCGATCGCGACGCGTGACCGCGGCATCAAGGTTTCGGTGCTGTGTCCGCAGGGAGTCGATACGGCGATGCTGCGCGGCATCATCCGCGGTGTGCCGGACGGCGACGGCGTGCTGACCCCGGAGGCGGTCGCCGACGCCGTGGTCGAAGGCCTCGACGCCGAACGCTTCCTGATCCTGCCGCACCCGGAAGTCGCGACCTATGTCCGACGCAAGGTCGACGATCCCGACCGCTGGCTCGCGGGCATGGCGCGATTGCGGCGCGGGATGTGAGCAACCATCTTCTCGGGTAAGCGTCTACGATCGGATAAAGAACCAAGGCGCGCCTGACCACAGCGCGGTGCCGCGATGAACGACATTCCCGCAATCGACCCACCCGCCGCTGAGAAGCTGCGGCTGCACATTCCGCCGCATCGCGAGATGCCGGGGCAGCGCCCCGATTTCAGCTATTTCCGCCTGCCGCCGGCGGGAGGGTTCGCGCGCCCGGCGACCGATGTGCCCTCGGTCGAGACGCATCCTCTGGCGACCGCGCTCATCCGCGTGCTCGACGGCGACGAGGCGGTAGGCGAATGGGACCCACAGCTCGACCCCGACGCGCTGCGCCAGGGCCTGCGCGCGATGATGCTCACCCGCGCCTATGACGACCGCATGTACCGCGCGCAGCGCACCGGCAAGACCTCGTTCTACATGACCTCGCGCGGTGAGGAGGCGGTCGCCGTCGCGCAGGCGATGGCGCTGCGGCCCGATGACATGCTGTTCGCGACCTATCGCCAGCAGGGCCTGCTGATCGCACGTGGCTATCCGCTGCTCGACATGATGTGCCAGTGCTATTCGAACAAGCACGACCCGCTCAAGGGCCGGCAATTGCCGGTGCTCTATTCGTCGCGTGCCTATTCCTACTACACGCTGTCAGGCAACCTCGGCACGCAGTTCCCGCAGGCGGTGGGCTGGGCGATGGCTTCGGCCTATTCCGGCGACACGCGGATCGCCGCCGGCTGGATTGGCGAGGGCGCGACCGCCGAACCGGATTTTCACCACGCGCTGACTTTCGCCGCGGTCTATCGTGCGCCGGTTGTGCTCAACGTCGTCAACAATCAGTGGGCGATTTCCTCGCATCAGGAAGTGGCGGGCGGCGACGAGGCGACTTTCGCCGCGCGGGCGATCGGGTTCGGCCTCGCGTGCCTCCGGGTCGACGGCAACGATTTCCTCGCGGTCTATGCCGCGACGCGATGGGCGGCGGAGCGGGCGCGCGCCAATCACGGCGCGACCCTGATCGAACTCTTCACCTATCGCGCCGGTTCGCATTCGACGAGCGACGACCCGACCCGTTATCGCCCGGCGGACGAGGCCAAGACCTGGCCGCTCGGCGACCCGGTCGAGCGGCTATCGCGGCACCTGATCCATCTTGGCGAATGGTCTGAGGCGCAACTCAAGGCGCAAGAGGCCGAACTGACCCAGCTTGTGCGCGACACCGATCGCCAGGCGCAAAGCTTTGGCACGCTCGACGAGGGGCCGCATTTCGGCGTCGAAACGATGTTCGAGGATGTCTACAAGGACATGCCCTGGCACCTGCGCCGCCAACAAAAAGAAGCGGAACGCCGCTGATGCCGACTGATTTTGATGCCGCGATTGCTCTTTCTCGTCACCCCCGCACAGGCGGGGGGCCAGGGCTAGCGACGGAGCGGTGGCTCTGGATTCCCGCTTTCGCGGGAATGACGAAAAGGGGCTGAAATGCCGACGATGTCGATGGTTCAGGCGCTCAACTCGGCGATGGACGTGATGCTGGCGCGCGACCCGAAGGTGCTGATCTTTGGCGAAGATGTCGGGTTTTATGGCGGGGTGTTCCGGGTCACCGACGGGCTGCAGAAAAAGCATGGCGACCGCCGGGTGTTCGACGCGCCGATCGCCGAAGGCGGCATGCTCGCGGTCGCCGTCGGCATGGGCGCCTATGGTTTGAGACCTGTCGTCGAAATACAATTCGCCGACTACATCTACCCGGCGACCGACCAATTGGTCTCGGAGGCGGCGCGTATACGCTACCGCTCGGCCGGCGAGTTTGTCGCGCCGATCACGGTGCGCGCACCGTGCGGCGGCGGGATTTTTGGCGGCCAGACGCACTCACAGAGCGTCGAGGCGATTTTCGCCCATGTCTGCGGGCTCAAGACGGTGATGCCGTCAAACCCCTACGATGCCAAGGGGTTGTTGATCAGCGCGATCGAGGATGACGACCCGGTCGTGTTTTTCGAACCGAAACGGCTTTACAACGGCCCGTTCGACGGCCATCCGGACCGCCCGGCGGTGCCGTGGACGGCGCACAAGGCAAGCGAAGTGCCGGACGGTTATTACACCGTGCCACTGGGGCATGCGGCCATCGTCCGTCCCGGCAGCGCGGTGACCGTACTTGCTTATGGCACCATGGTGCATGTGGCGCTCGCCGCTGCCGAAGAGGCCGGCGCCGACGCCGAGGTGATCGATCTGCGCACGTTGTTGCCGCTTGATATCGACACGATCGTCGCCTCGGTGAAAAAGACCGGGCGGTGCGTCATCGCGCATGAGGCGACGCGCACCTGCGGCTATGGCGCCGAATTGTCGGCGCTGGTGCAGGAAGAATGCTTCTATCACCTCGAAGCGCCGATTGTGCGGGTGACCGGGTATGACACGCCCTATCCGCACGCGCTCGAATGGGACTACTTCCCGGGGCCAAAGCGGGTCGCCGAGGGCATTCGCCAGGCATTGGCCGATTGAGATGGCCCAGCGCGTTGTCAAGCTGCCGGATATCGGCGAAGGCACCACCGAGGCCGAGATTGTCGGCTGGCTCGTCGAAATCGGCGACCATGTCGACGAGGAAGAGCCGCTCGCCGAGGTGATGACCGATAAGGCGACTGTGGAAATCCCCTCGCCCGTCGCCGGCACGGTCGTCGCGCTCAACGGCAAGGTCAGCGAGAAGCTGGCGGTCGGATCGGACCTCGTCGTGCTGGAGACGCAGGCGATTGAACCCGCTTCAGCCCCGAACGTCAGCCCTCTCCCGCAATCGGGTGACGGTTCGGGCAAACCCCTCTCCCGCATCGCGGGAGAGGGTGGCGAGACGCGAAGCGGCGAGACGGGTGAGGGCAAGCCGCTGGCCGCTCCGGCGGTGCGCAACCGGGCGCGGGAGCTTGGGATCGATCTGCATCTGGTCAAAGGCACCGGGCCGGAAGGGCGGATTACCCATTCCGATGTGCTGGGCTACGCCGAAGCGCGTGAGCGCCCCTTAATACCACCGACAGTCGCCGCGGCATCTCCGCAACAGGACGAGATCGAGAGCGTCCCGCTGGTCGGGTTGCGGCGCGCGATTGCCGAACACTTGCAGGAATCATGGCGGCGCATCCCGCATTTTGCCTATGTCGAGGCGGTCGATGTCACCGCGCTCGAAGAATTGCGCGCGCATCTCAACGAGACGCGCGCGGCGCGCGGCCACCTGACGTTGCTGCCGTTTCTGATGCGGGCGATCGTTAATGCCTTCGCCGAGCATCCACAGGTCAACGGGCGCTTTGATGAGACGACGGGAATACTGCACCGCTCCCGCGCCGCACATATCGGTGTCGCCACACAGACACCGGCCGGCTTGACCGTGACGGTCGTGCATCACGCTGAACGGCTTGATCTATGGCAGGCAGCGGCGGAAGTCGCCCGTCTCGCCGAGGTCGCGCGCGGGAACAAGGCGAAACGTGAGGAACTGACCGGATCAACGATCACGATCACCAGCCTCGGAGCACTCGGCGGGATTGTCGCGACGCCGGTTATCAATCACCCGGAAGTGGCGATCGTTGGGGTCAACCGCATCGTCGAGCAGCCGGTCGTGCGCGGCGGCACGGTCGTCATCCGCAAGATGATGAACCTGTCATCCTCGTTCGATCACCGCATCGTCGATGGCTGGGAGGCGGCATCGTTTATCGCGAAGGTAAAGGGCTATCTCGAACAGCCGGCAACGCTGTTCATCGAGTGACGCGCGCCTAAGATTGAACGTGACCGTGGCAGATAGAAGGATGGGGGTGCGGTTAAACACCGTCGCCCCCATTGATGTACCCGGATCAGCGAACCGCGACGGGTTCGTATTGGTCGAATGACGAGAAGCAATCCGACCGCAATCCCTGCTCGAAATCGATCGGGCCGCATTCCTTCCGCTCACGGTAGGCGCGGAACCCCATGTTGTGCGACAGCAGCCAGTCGTAATGCGCGCTACGAATGTTGTTCTGCTGCGGCGACTCGTACGGACCATTATAGTGGAATGCCATTTGCGCGTGGGCAGGGGAATAAGCCAGCAGCGCGACAACCGCGGCGGCACCAAATAATTTTGCCATGACAACGTCTCCTGGTTGGGGGTTCAAGTGACGTACGACGCGCTCTCGCGGTCGGGTTTAATCAACAGCAACCAACGCCGCGCAGGTTGAATAGTTCCGCCACCGGGCAAACGAGAAACACTGAAAGCAGCCGAGGAACGCCGAAAGAAGCGATGCGTTACCTGAGCATGGCCGACACGCCGATCCACTACACTGCGCGATCGCGGATCGAGAGCGAGAGCTAGAACGACATGCAGCGGCGAGGTGGTTGGGGCCGACGGCTGGGGCGCGTTTGGCATGCGCTTGGCCGCGACAATATTTCGATCATGGCGGCGGGCATCGCCTATTACGCAATGTTGTCGATATTTCCGGGCATGTCGGCTTTGGTCCTCACCTATGGCCTCGTCGCCGACCCGCTGACGATCGAGCGCCAAGCCGACGCATTGACCGGCGTCTTGCCTGGCGAGGCGCTGCATCTCTTGTCAGACCAGTTGAAATCGCTGGTGAGTGCGCCGCGCGAGAGCCTGGGCATCGGTCTAGTCATCAGCGTGCTGATCGCGCTCTGGAGTTCGACAGCCGGCACCAGCGCGATGATGAATGCGCTGACAATCGCCTATAACGGCAAGGAGGAGCGCGGTCTGCTGCACTTTTACGGGCTGTCGATCGCGCTGACGGTGGGCGGCGTGATCTTTCTGCTGCTCGCGCTGCTGCTGATCGCCGGCGTTCCGGCGGCGGTGGCGGGACTACCGCTGCCGGAATTCTGGCGGCAGCTTTTGCCGCTGTTGCGCTTTCCGCTTCTCGCGATTTTGGCGCTGCTCGGCATCGGCACGCTCTACCGGCTGGCGCCCGACCGCAAAGAGCCAGCCTGGGACTTTTTTTGCCCTGGAACCATCGCCGCGAGCCTGCTGTGGCTCGCGGGCTCCTTCGCGTTTTCGTTCTACGCGGCGCATTTCGGGTCCTACGACAAGACCTACGGCTCGGTCGGAGCCGTCGCGCTGCTGCTGGTGTGGCTCTACGTCACCGCTTACATCGTGCTGGCCGGAGCGGCGATGAACGGTGAGGCCATAAATCCGACGCCTGAGGACGAGGCCAGTTAGGATTACGCATCCAGGCCGCTGGGAATAGCGCCGGCGGGAATCCCGTTAGCTTGCTTAAGCCGGGACTCTCAGGGAAAAACCCAAGTCAGGCTCGCGCGTGACGATCGTTTCGATCGTCACGGTTTCATTTATACTTCGGCCACCAGCAAGGCGCCGTTCCTGATGGAAAGCTGACGATCCATGCCGCAGCGAACATTTCTTGTCGTCGATGACAATCAAGACATCTGCCGCGTCGTGGCCGACATGCTGAGTTCGACGGGGGCACAAATCCTCACCGCGTCTAACGGCAGCGACGCGCTGAGCGTGCTCGACAAGAGCAAGCCCGACTTGGCGATCGTCGATTTGCTCTTCGCCGGGCCCGTGTCAAGCGAGATGGTCGTCGACTTTGCTCGACTGAAGCAATGCCCGGTTATTACGATGAGCGGCACACTGGCTTCCGATCGGCGTGGTCGCGACCTCGCGACGCCCCATCTGATCAAGCCGTTCCGTGCGGACGTTCTGGTCAATCTGGTGGAAAAGACCCTCACTCAGGGCAGCCGTCCGGTCGTGCTCCCCTAAAGCGTTCGATCCGCGTCAGGGCGACGGGCTATCCCCTGGCCGGGAGAGTGGCGTTTCCGCGGCCATCGATGCGGGCGCCATTGCGGCCAAACAGATAAAGACGCTCGCGGGTGAGCGTCAGCGCAACCTTGTCGCCGGCGTCCATCTCGGCCATCGCCAATCCTTCGCTGATCGCCACGAAGAGGCGTTCCATGCCGATATCGAAATAAAGCAGGGTGTCCTTGCCGAGCGGTTCGACGAGACGCACGGGCAATACGAGATCGGCCGGCGTCTCGCTGTTGCGGTCGACCCGCAGATGCTCCGGGCGGATGCCGAGCGTCGCCTCACCCGCAGGAGCATCGGCAAACCCCTTCGGCAGCGGTATCGATAGATGCGGCGATCGGAACATCGGCCCGCCATTGGCGCCGGTCACTTCACCGGCAATCAGGTTCATTGACGGCGAACCGAAGAAGTCGGCGACAAAGTCGCTCACCGGGCTGGAATAGATTTCCATCGGCGAACCGAGTTGCTCGATAACGCCACCGCGCATCACGACGATGCGGTCGGCAAGCGTCATCGCTTCTTCTTGGTCGTGCGTGACAAAGATAAAGGTCTTTTTCAGCTCCTGATGCAGTCGGTCGCATTCGGCGCGCAGCTCACGGCGCAGTTTGGCGTCAAGGCTGGAGAGCGGCTCGTCGAGCAGAAAGGTCGAGGGGTCGGTGACCAATGTGCGGGCCAGCGCTACGCGCTGCGACTCGCCGCCCGAGCAGGCGCTCGGCATCTTGTCGAGCAGGTTGGTCAGCCGCACCATCTCGGCGACCTCGCGCACTCGCCGCGTGCGTTCGGCGGCCGGCACTTTTTTCATCCGCAACCCGAACTCGATGTTTTGCGCCACGGTCTTGTGCGGGAACAGCGCGTGGCTCTGAAACACCATGCCGAGACCGCGGTCGCGCGGCTCCAAATCGTTGACCAGCTTGCCGTCGATGCGGATTTCGCCGCTGTCCGGTTCCTCGAACCCAGCGATGAGACGCAACGTGGTCGTCTTGCCGCAGCCTGAAGGGCCGACAAACACGATGAACTCGCCGTCTTCGACGACGCAGTTCAACTCGCGCACTGCGACGACGGGCCCATAGGTCTTCCGCAGATTGACAAGTTCAATGCGCGCCACGCCTACCTCCGCACCATGCCGAAACTGAAGCCGCGCGCCAGGTGCTTACGGATCAAGATGCCAACCACCATCAGCGGTACGGTAATGCCCACCGACAACGCCGCCTGCCGCCCGAACAGCCGACCCTCGGTCGAACCCTCGAATTTCGACAGTTCGACGGGCAGCGTCACGACGTGCGTCTTCGACAGGATGAGCGCCAACAGGTACTCGCTCCAGTTGAGGATCAGGATGAACATGAACGTGGCCACCAGCCCCGAGCGGATCAGCGGCAGCACCACCTCGAATACGGTGCGCCAGCGGGAGGCGCCGAGAATTTCGGCGGCCTGTTCGACCTCGCGCGGCACCTCATCGATAAAGCTTTTGGTCATCCACACCGCGTAGGGCAGGCTCGAAAGGAAATAGAGCACGCCCAGCCCAAACATCGAATCCAGCAGGCCGATATACGAATAGTAAAGCGAGAGCGGCGCGACGATCACGATCGGCGGCACCATCCGCAGCATCAACAGCTGGAACATCCGCGTTTCGCTTAGCAGTCGATAGCGCGACACCCCGTAGGCGATGACGGCGCCGTACAACACCGCCAGGGTCGTCGCCCCAAACGACAGCAGCAACGTGTTGCGCAGCGCGACGAATGGTGTCTCCATCTCCATCGCGTATTGCCCGCCGGCGGCGACGTCGGTCGTGCCAAGCCACACATCTTTGTAGTTCTCGATCGTCGGCGGCGAAGGAAACCACACAGGCGGCCAGGAGAACCACTGCTCGCTCGGCTTGAACGAAGTCGATACCATCCAGTAAAGCGGAAACGCCACGACCGTTACCCAGACCGTCAGGACCGCGTAGCGCGTGGTCGCCGCAGCGTAGCGCTTTTGCGTCTTGGTCATGTCGCCTCTCCCGCCGCGTTCGGTTTGGCGTACATCGTGTCGAGCGAACGCTTCTCCTTGCGCAGCAGGCGGATCGCGAGGAGCACGATCACGACCATCATGATCATGGTGATGTAGGACTGAGCGGCGCCGAGCGAGACATTAAAGTCCTGCCATGTGGTGATGTAGATATAGACGCCCAGCGTCTCGGTCGCCGTGCCGGGGCCGCCCTGCAGCAGCGCCCAGATGATCGGAAAGGCCCCCATCGCGTCAAGGAAGCGCAGCACCAGCGCCAAGAGGATGACCGGGCGCAGCAGCGGCAACTGCACTTCGAGGAAGATGCGCCAGGATGATGCCCCGAGGATCTGTGCGGCCTCGATCGGCTCTTTGGGCAGGGAGGCCAACCCAGCGAGCATGATGATGAACGAGAAGGGCGTCCAATTCCAAATATCGAGCAAGGTCACGGTCAACAGCGCCATGTCCGGATTGGACAGCCACAATACCTGCACGTTGTGCCCGCTGAGCATCGACAGGATGTCGTTGAGCGGGCCGTTGCGGTCGAGCAGCATCTGCCCGGTGTAGGCGATGACGATCGGCACCGTCAGCATCGGTAGGATAAACATCGCGTAGTAGAGCGCCTGACCGCGGAATGGCCGGTAGATCAGGTAAGCGAGCAGAAAGCCGAGCACAAAACAGCCGATGGTCGACCCGCCGGCGAACGCCAGCGAGCGCAGCACCGCCCAGCCAAAACGTGGGTCGGTAAAGACGCTGGAAAAGATGTCGAAGCCGACAAAATCGGCGTTCCACCAAGAACTCATGTAGACGGTCCATTGGTGGAACGAGAAATAAAGCTGCAGCAGCAAAACCGGCGTCAACAGGCTGAACAGCATCAAAACCAGCGGGAGTAAGATCATCAACTTGAAGCGTCGCACCGACCGGCTGCGCGACACATCCCGCCCACCCGGCACCGCTTCGGTTCGGACGGTGCCGACTAGGGCTTCTGCCATGTCCTCGATCCTCCCACCTCAACTGACGCCGATTACCACTGCGGCTGCGGCAGGGTGGCCTTGTCCCTGCCGCAACTCGGTTGCCGTGATCACGCCGGCTTGCTGGCCGTCGGCATGATCGATGCGTAGGTCTTGTAGTCCTGCTTCAATTTGCCGGTGCCGATCCGCTTGACCACCTTAGCGAAATCGGCGTCGATGTTTTTCAGCACCTGATCAGCTTTGAGCTCGCCGACATAGCCCTGGCCCAGATTCTTATCGAGTACATCGACGAATTCTTGGTTGCCGGTCAGGTAGATGTTGGGCGAGGCGACCTCGAGGTTCGCCTTGATCGCCTTGATCCCGGCCGGGGTGTAGGCCTCGGCGACCCGCGGGTCGCTCATCTCCCCAACCGTCCAGGCGTCGTGGAAGGTGTTGACGCGGTCGGTGACCATTTCAACGCTGGCCTTCTCGGTGCCGAGCCAGCACGCCATATAGGCGGCCGCAGCCTTGCGCGGGCTGTGGCGGTTAACCACCAGCACGACGACCGGCATGCCCGCCGCGCGATAAAGCGGCTTACCCTTCGCTTCGCCGCCCGGCACCAGCCCATAAAGCCATTTACCAGCTGTCTTTGATTTTGCTGGGTTTTCGCAGAGTTTGATCAAACCGCCCCAATACTGGCAGGCGACGACGTCGCCGGCGGCGATGTGCGGGATCATCTGCGAGGTGCCCCAGCTTGGCGAGTCGGGGAAGGCCACCTCCTTGTCGCGCAGATAAACCTCGATCGCCTTCTTCCCTGCGTCGCTGTTGACCGTCGGCTTCATGTCCGCGTCAAACGGGAAGCCGCCATAGCTGTACAGATACATCAGGAACCAGACATATCCGAAGCCGCGGGCCCGCAGATTGCCCGACCCGTAAAGCCCCTTATCCGGATTGTGAAAGAATTTCATGATCCGGAATTCGTCGTCCCAGGTCTGCGGCCAGTCGAGCGGCTTGCTGAATTTGTCCTCGAATTTCTTTTTGTTGTCCGCATCTTCCATCAAATCCTTGCGGATTTGCTGCACGAAGATGTTGCCGTCGGTGATGATGCCATAGGTCTTGCCGTCGTAGGTCGGCAGCTTGCCGTAATCGCCGACCGCGTTCATCTTGAAGTGGCCTTTGGCCATGTAGTCGTCGAGCGGCTCGAGATAGCCGGCCGAGACCAGCGACGGGATCATCTCCGAGCCGACATGGATCAGGTCGAAATCCGGCGAGCGGGTCAGTGCTTCGGCCATCGCCGCCTGCGGAATGGTCGGCGTCGACAGATCCTTGATCTTGGTGATGCCGATGCCGGTCGCCTTCTGAAATTCCTCCATCGGCGGTTTCATCGGCACGAAATAATTCGACCACATGATCGCGCTGAGGTCGGTTTTACCGATGCTTTTCGCGGCGGCGATGATGCTGTCGCCTTCGCTGTCCGCCAAAGCCGCTGGGCTAAACGGCATCGTCCCCAGCGCGGCAAGGCCGACGCCGCCTTGCAGGACGTGACGGCGGGAAATCGGGTGGCGGGTCATGGCCTTTCCTCCTTGTTGTTTGGCACTTGTTATTGGCAGCACAGCCCCAGGCGCGAGCGAGGGGCCACAATGTTCTACGTCGAAAACCTGTACATATCGTTACTCAAGCTGCGGTCAATATGCCAGCCATAAATGCTTACGTCGACCTTTCTGGTTCCACGGAATACTCTCCCGCTCCAGTGTTCAACTTTTAGGCACGCAGCAAATTATGCCGTCGCGACCTTGTTTTCGCCGGAAAGAAGCGCGGCGATGGCAATGGCGGGAAGACGTCGGGCTCATGGACGATCGCCATGCCCGTTGCCGAGGACGATCTGCCGCAGGCGCGGCGCATCTTCACGCGCGCCGGAGAGTCTCACGCAGGCGCGACCGAAGGCTGAGAAACGGCGGAACGCTCGGCCCGTCGACAACGCCTCGAACGTGTCCGCTGGCCGCGTACGCATCGCCGAGCGATTGAGGCAGATCAAGGCGTCGCCACAAACGAGGCCTATCGTGGTCTCACACCTGCCAGCGAGGCGACGATGTTGAACACCCCACTCGAGCAGCTTGCCTATATCATCGAAAAGGCCCGCGAATTCGATGTCCAGACGGCGCCGGTCGACAGCGATTCCGGCTCAAATCCCAGCGACGACAACGATGTAGCGATCCTTGAAGCAACCGACGACAATCCGACCCTGGGGGAACTCACGGCAGCGCTCGACGCGCTCGACGACGAGCAGCGGATCGAATTGCTGGCGTTGGTATGGGTGGGACGCGGCGATTTCGATCGCGCCGAGTGGCGCGACGCGCTGGCCCAGGCGCGCGAAGTCCACGACGAGAATGAGACGAGCTACTTGCTCGGCACGCCGCTGCTCGCCGACTACCTCGAAACCGCGCTCGACCTCCTTGGTTATTCGCTCGAAGATTTCGAGAAGGACCGCTTGTAGCGCCCACAGAAGGGAGGCTTAGAACATGCCGTTGCACCCCATCGTCGACAAGGCGGAAGTCGCGATCGATTTTCCCGACAAATATTACAGCGGCGGTTTTGGGCGGGATTGCAGCTTCGAGGTGCGGGCGGAAGACGACGGCGCCTTGATCCGCCTGGTCCGTGGCGGCGATGACAAGCGCGTTGCCGCGATCCATTTGCATCATTTTCTCCTCGCCGGGATCCTCGAAGACCTCGCGGTGTCGCTCGCGGCTCGCGAGCCGATCGACGTGACGCATCGTGAGCCGCTGCTCGCCGCGGCCAAACGGCTGGTCGCCGCTCTCGACGGTGCCCCCGCGGCTGCACCGGATGTTGCTACGTAGCTTCCCTTAGGAGCTATCCGGATTCCGGAGCCAAAGCACCGGGCGCATCGTACCGTGGCTGCCCGAATGGGATTGGAACCGGAAGAGCAAGCGATGACGTCGCACGACGATCTGCCGCCTGCCAGGAAAGCTGGATCGCCGCCGGCAATCCGCGAAGCCCCGCCGGTGAACCTCCCGGTGCCGTTTGCGTCGCCGCGGCGGCGGCGCTGGCGCGGCATCGCGTACCTGCTGCTCATTCCGTTCGTGGTTGCCGCGGGCTACTGGTGGTGGCTCCATTCGCATCCGACGCTGCCATTGGGCTTCGCCGTGGGAAATGGCCGTCTGGAAGCCGACGAAGTCGATATCGACACCAAATTCGCCGGTCGGATCCAGCAGGTGAATGTCGACGAGGGCGACTTCGTCAAGGCAGGACAGGTGGTCGCGGTGATGGATACCCGCGATCTGCAAGCCCAACTCAAGCAGTATCAACAGCTCGCGCTTGAAGCGCGGCACACGCTCGACGAGGCCAAGGCGAATTACGCGCAACAACAGGCGGTCGTAAAGTTTGCCCAGCAGCAAGTTGACCGTACGGGCTATCTCGTGCCGCGCGGATACGCGACCCAGGAGACGCTCGACCAGCAGCGCCAGCAGTTCAACAGCGCCGTCGCCGCTTTGGCCGCCGCAGACGCCCGTGTCGGCGGCGCCGAAAGGGCTGTCCTCGCGGCCAACCATCAGGTGGAACTCTACGAAATCAACATCGCCGACAATTCGCTCGTCGCCCCCAAGGAGGGGCCGATCGAGTACCGCGTCGCCAATGTCGGCGAGATTCTGCCGGTGGGCGGCAAGGTCTTTACTATGCTCGACGCCAGCTATGTGTACATGGACATTTATCTGCCGACTGCCGAGGCGGGTCGGGTTCGCATCGGCTCGGAGGCGCGCATCGTTCTCGACGCCTATCCGAAGCACGTGATCCCGGCCAAGGTTGTGTTTGTCGCCAGCCAGGCGCAATTCACGCCGAAAACCGTCGAGACGCGCGACGAGCGCGACAAGCTGATGTTCCGCGTCCGGGTGCGGATCGATCCCGACCGGCTCGAAGGCCGCGCCGCGCTGGTCCGCAGCGGCTTGCCCGGCGTGGCCTATGTCCGGACCGACGAAAAAGCCGCCTGGCCCGCCAATCTGCAGCCGAGCCCGCCGCCACCGGTTCCGCAATGAACGACGAGGCCGGTGCGGTCGCCCGCCTCGCCGACGTCACCCAGCGCTACGGCAAGGTCATTGCACTCGACGGCGTGACGCTCGATATCCCCGCCGGCGGCACGGTCGGACTGATCGGACCGGATGGCGTCGGCAAGTCGACGCTGCTGGCCTTGGTCGCCGGCGCCCGGCACATCCAGGACGGCACTGTCACGGTTCTCGGCGGCGATATGGCCGATAAGACACATCGCACCGCGATCTGCCCGCGGATCGCCTATATGCCGCAAGGTCTCGGCAAGAACCTTTATCCGGACCTCGGCATCCGCGAGAACATCGAATTCTTCGCCCGTCTTTTCGGGCAGGCGGCGGAGGAACGCCGCCGTCGCATCAGCGAACTGCTCGACGCCACCGCGTTGACGCGGTTTGCCGACCGGCCGGCGAAAAAACTGTCGGGCGGCATGAAACAAAAGCTCGGGCTTTGCTGCGCGCTGATCCACGACCCCGACTTGCTGATCCTCGACGAGCCGACGACGGGCGTCGATCCGCTGTCCCGCCGGCAATTCTGGGAGCTCATCGACCGCATCCGCGCTCGCCGCCCCGAAATGAGCATTGTCGTCGCCACCGCCTATATGGAGGAGGCCGAGCAGTTCGACTTCCTGGTGGCGATGGATGCCGGCAAAATCATCGCCGCCGCGGCGCCGGCGGCGCTGAAGGAGACGACGGGCGCGGCGACGATCGAGCAGGCCTTCATCCGCTTGCTTCCCGAGGCCGAACGCGCAGGCTACCACACGCTGCAAATCCCGCCGCGCCGGCTCGGTGACGGCGGTCCGGTGATCGAGGCGCGGGGGTTGACCTGCCGGTTTGGCGATTTCACCGCGGTCGACCATGTGAGCTTTGCGATCGAGCGCGGCGAGATCTTCGGGTTTGTCGGCTCGAACGGCTGCGGCAAGACCACGACGATGAAGATGCTGACCGGCTTGCTGCCGGCCAGTGAGGGCGAGGCGCGGCTGTTTGGTCGCCCGCTCGACGCGCGCGACATCGCCGCCCGCAATCGTGTCGGTTACATGTCGCAAGCTTTTTCGCTCTATACCGAACTGACCGTGCGGCAGAACCTCGACCTGCACGCGCGCCTGTTCCATCTCCCGCCGCCGCGCGCCAAAACCCGAGTCGCGGCGCTGATCGAGGGCTTCGGCCTAGCCGAACATGCCGACCAGCGCGCCGAGGATCTGCCGCTCGGCATTCGCCAGCGCCTCTCGCTCGCGGTGGCGATCGTCCATGAGCCGGAAATGCTGATCCTCGACGAGCCGACCTCGGGCGTCGATCCGCTCGCGCGCGACCGGTTCTGGGAGCTGCTTGCCGGCCTGTCGCGCAACGACGGCGTGACGATCTTTGTCTCGACCCATTTTATGAACGAGGCAGAGCGTTGCGATCGCATCGCGCTGATGGATTCCGGCCGGGTGTTGGCTACAGACACGCCGGTGGGCCTGGTCGCCGCGCGCGGCGCGGCCTCGCTGGAAGACACGTTTATCGGCTATCTCGAAGCGGCGAACGGCGCGGTGTCGGGCGGCGGTGACCTGCCGGCGGTCGTCGCGGAAGCGGCCCGGGCCGCGCCCGCCGCCACAGCCGCGTTCAGCCCGCGGAGGCTCCTCGCCTGCACGATCCGCGAAACGCTGGAACTGCTGCGCGACCCGATCCGGCTGGGTTTCGCGGTGTTCGGGACGACGTTCCTGATGTTGGTGCTTGGCTTTGGCATTTCGACCGACGTGAATTCGCTGACCTTCGCCGTCCTCGACCATGACGGCACACATGAAAGCCGCGCCTATCTCGAAGAATTGCGCGGCTCGGCCTATTTCATCGAAAAACCGCCGCTCGCCGACTATGCCGATCTCGAAAAGCGGCTTGCCGCCGGCGAGATCGACGCCGGTATCGAAATACCGCCGGGATTTGGACGCGATATCGCGCGCGGGCGCCCGGCCTCCGTCGCGGCCTGGATCGACGGGTCGCGGCCGTTTATTGCCCAGACCGTGCGCGGCTATCTCCAGGCGATGCACGCGCTTTATTTGTCGGCTCTCGCACAGAAGACCGCGCACTCCGCGGCGCCCGCCGCCGACATCGAGGTCCGGCTCAAATACAACCAGAATTTTGAGAGCATCTATGCGATGGTGCCGGCGCAATTCGCGCTGCAACTGGCGTTGTTTCCGGCGATCCTGATGGCGCTGGCGATCGTCCGCGAAAAGGAATTGGGATCGATCACCAACCTGTATGTCACCCCGGTGACCCGGCTCGAATTCCTAGTCGGCAAGCAGCTCCCCTACATAGCGCTGGCGCTGGTTAATTTCGCGCTGATGCTCGCGATGGCGCTGTTTGTCTTCCAGTTGCCGCTCAAAGGCAGCTTCCCGACGCTGCTGCTGGGAATCGTTATCTACGTATCGGCGACGACGGCTTACGGTATGGTCATCTCGGCCTTTGCCCGCACCCAGATCGCCGCGCTGTTCGGCACCGCGATCCTGACCATGCTGCCGGCGACGATGTTCGCCGGCATGATGGTTCCGGTGTCGTCGTTGACCGGAATGGGCCGCCTCATGGGCGGACTCTTTCCGATGAGCTATTTTCTTCCCATCAGCATCGGCACGTTCACCAAGGGGCTGGGTTTTGCCGATCTGGCGATCCGTCTGGGACAACTGGCGATCTTTGTCCCGGCCCTGACGCTCCTGAGCCTCCTGTTGCTGCCCAAGCAGGAACGCTAGGAACCGGCGATGCGCCCGCTTGCGAACATCTTCTGGCTGGGCACCAAGGAGCTGCGCAGTTTCCTGCGCGACTATGTGCTGCTCGGGCTGGTCATTTATGCCTTTTCGCTGGCGATCGTCGCGCAAGCCGGAAGCAGCTCGCAGGAGGTGCACAACGCCTCGGTCGCGATTGTCGACGAAGACCACTCGGCGTTGTCGCGGCGCATCGCCGGCGCGTTCCTGCCGCCGTACTTCCAGCGGCCGCAGGCGATCGCCGAGCGCGACATCATCCCGCTGATGAATGCCGGGCGGTACACCGTTGTTATCGACATCCCACCGAATTTCGAGCGCGACATGGTCGCCGGACGATCGCCGGGTCTGCAAATCGATATCGACGCGACGGCGATGGTGCAGGCTGGCCTCGGCGCCGGCTACGCGCAGCAGATCATCAGCACCGAAATCGCGAATTTTTTCTCTCGCTCGGAGAGCACGCCGCCGGCGCCGGTCGACCTCGTTGCCCGCATCCTGTTCAACCCCAATGTCGAGACCAGCTGGTTCGCCAGCGTCATGGG
>Ga0335085_10001047_pt1 | contig 65200 bp, 49 predicted proteins | sample Lox_Sample_45_FD_206712 | JGI IMG/M metagenome (GOLD analysis project Ga0335085, IMG submission 206712) | Soil microbial communities from Loxahatchee National Wildlife Refuge, Florida, United States - Lox_Sample_4.5 | ecosystem: Environmental > Terrestrial > Soil > Wetlands | place: USA... | reverse complement strand
TTTCCTGCTCGGTCTTTAATTGTTTGCACGCGCTTTCCAACTCTCCCCGCAACTGCCCCAACTGCTCCTCCAGCTCACGACGCTGCTTGCCGATCTCGCCAGCCTGCTGCTCAGCGCCCTCCCGGCGCCTGGTTTCCTCAGCCAGCGTACTGGTCAAGTGTTGGACCCGTTGCTCCACTTCCGAATGCGTGGCCTGCAGTTCCTTGATCCGCGCTTCCAGCTTGCCCTGCTCGGCGCCGGAGCTTTCCTGCTGGGTCTGCAATTGTTTCTGCGCCCTCTCCAATTCTTCCCGCAACTGCCTTAATTGCTCTTCCAGCTCACGACGCTGCTTGCCGATCTCGCCAGCCTGCTGCTCAGCGCCCTCCCGGCGCCTGGTTTCTTCGGCCAAGGAGGTGCTCAGGCCCATGATGCGCTGCAAGAGGTCCGCCGGGGTGGCCATCCCGGCAGCTGCCGGCGAACCGCTTTCTTCACTTTCGGTCCCTTCGTCCGTCGCCTTCCCAAAAAGTTTGATTTTGCTTTTAACGAGCCCACGCAGCGCATTCAGGGCGCCCTTCGACTCGGCTGGCGGTTCCTTCGTTTGCGAATCCGGATCGGCTTGCTCGGCTTGCTCCTTCAGTTTCTGCAGTTCACGCTGCGCCGCCTCCAATTCCTGTCGCAACCGGGCCTGGGTCTCCTTGCTCGCCGCCAGATGAGATTCCAGTTCGCTCTGACGCTTCGCATCAGCGGGTGTTTTGAGCTCGCGTTCCAATGTTCGCTGCTTGGCGAGTTCGGCTTCCAGTTCACGCCGGCGTTTGAAGGCATCTACGGCCAGCCGTTCTACGGCTTCGCGCCGCTTGATCTCAAACGCCAGCGCCTCGTTTAACCGGGTCTGTTCCTGCCGATTTTTCGCGAGTTCGGCTTCCAGTTCGCTTTGCCGTTGGACATTGGCCGGGGTTGCCAACTCGCGCTCCAGCGCCTGCCCGGCCGATTTGTGTTTGGCCAGTTCGGCTTCCAACTCACGCCGACGCTTGAACGAATCCACTGCCAGACGTTCCACCGCCTCGCGGCGCTTGGTCTCAAATGCGAGCGTTTCGTTCAGGTTCTTGACGTGCTGCTCCACGTCCGCCTGCTTGGTCTGCAGTTCCTCAATCCGCGCCTCCAGCCGTGCCCGTTCGGCCAGGTAACTTTCTTTCAGGGTCGCCAGCTCGGTCTGCACCGCCTCCAGCTGATGCTGCAATCGCGCCTGCAACTGCTGCTGCTGGGCCAGTTCGGCTTCCAGTTCGCTCCGGTGATCCGTCGCCAGGGATTCGGTCAGGACGGCCACTTTCTCCTTCACCGCCCCGTGCTCGGCATCCAATTCCTTCGAGCGCGCCTCCAATCGCGACTTTTGCTCCAAATATTTCTCTTTCTGCGTCTGCAGTTGCCATTGGGCCTGTTGGAACTGTTCCCGCAATCGTGCCTGCACCTGCTGGTTCTCCGCCAGTAGCAGGAAACCCATCAACTGTTGCTGCGCCTGCTCCCACTGCTCCCGCACCTGCACCTCGGCCTGCAGTTGACTCTGCACGATCTCCAGGTCCGCCCGATGCTGCTCGAGCGCTTGCTGCTGTTCGGCCAACCGCGCTTCCAACTCGGTGCGCCTCCGGCCGGCCTCGTTGGCCTGCTGCTCGGCGCCCTCCCGGCGCTTGGTTTCCTCAGCCAGCGTGTTGGATAGTCGCTGGACCCGTTGCTCCTCCTCCGAATGCGCAGCCTGTAGCTCCTTGATCCGCGCTTCCAACTGGCCCTGCTCGGCCCCGGAGCTTTCCTGCTGGGTCTGCAATTGTTTCTGCGCCTTTTCCAATTCTCCCCGCACCTGCCCCAACTGCTCCTCCAAATCACGACGCTCCTTGCCAATCTCACCGGCTTGTTGCTCGGCGCCTTCCCGGCGCCTGGTTTCTTCAGCCAGGGTGTTGGACAGGCGTTGTATCCGTTGTTCCACTTCCGAATGCGTGGCCTGCAGTTCCTTGATCCGCGCTTCCAGCTTGCCCTGCTCGGCGCCGGAGCTTTCCTGCTGGGTCTGCAATTGCTTCTGCGCCTTCTCCAATTCTCCCCGCACCTGCCCCAACTGCTCCTCCAAATCACGACGCTGTTTGCCGATCTCGCCGGCTTGTTGCTCGGCGCTCTCCCGGCGTTTGGTTTCCTCGGCCAATGTGTTGGACAGGCGTTGGACCCGTTGCTCCACTTCCGAATGCGCAGTCTGCAGTTCCTTGATCCGCGCCTCCAACTGACCCTGCTCGGTCCCGGAGCTTTCCTGCTGGGTCTGCAATTGTTTCTGCGCCACTTCCAACTCGCGCCGCATTTGCGCCAACTGCTCCTCCAACTCACGCCGCTGTTTGCCGATTTCCCCGGCTTGTTGTTCCACGCCCTCCCGACGTTTGGTTTCCTCACCCAACGCATCGGTGAGCTGTTGGACCTGTTGCTCCACCTCCGCCTGCCTGGCCTGCAATTCCTTGATCCGCGCTTGCAACTGGCCCTGCTCGACCCCGGAGCTTTCCTGCTGGGTCTGCAATTGCTTCTGCGCCTTTTCCATCTCGCCCCGCAATTGCCCCAATTGCTCATCCAGCTCACGACGCTGCTTGTCGATCTCACCAGCCTGTTGTTCGGCGCCCTCCCGGCGCTTGGTTTCCTCAGCCAACGCGTCGGTGAGCTGTTGAACCCGCTGCTCGACCTCGGTCTTCTTCGACAGCAGCTCCTTCATCTGGCTTTCCAGCTTAACTTGATCTGCGCCGGAGACCTCTTGTTGCGCCGCCAATTGCTTGTGCGCCACTGCCAGCTCTTCCTCGATACGGGATTGTGTCTGCTTGCTCTCCGACAGTTGAGCTTTGAGCTCGCTCTCACGTTGGGTGAGCAGGACCACCTGTCGCTCGGCTTCTTCACGGCGCTTCGTCTCTGCGGCCAATGCTTCCGTAAGGGCCTTGATCTGGTCTTCCAGGGAAATCCGGGTCGCCTGCAGTTCATCCATTCTCGCCTGAAGCCTGGATTGCTCGGCATGGGCGTTTTGTTCCAGGACATGCCGCTGGTCCTGCGCGGCAATCAGTTCCTGCCGCAACTGACCCAACTGGCTTTCCAGCTCGCTGCGCCGTTTCGCAACTTCACCTGCCTGCTGCTCGGCACCTTCGCGGCGCCTGGTTTCCTCGGACAACGCGGCTGACAATTGTTGAATCCGCCGCTCCACCTCAGCCTGGGCAGCCTGCAATTCAGCGGTTCGTGCCTCGATCCGGGCCTGTTCCGTGCGGAAATTTTCTTCTCGCGCCTGTTGTTGCCTGCGCGCTTGCTCCAATTCCTGGCGGACGTCGCCCAGTTGAGCTTCCAGTTCAATTCTGCGCTGGCCGATCTCGCCGGCTTGCTGCTCGGCTGATTCCCGGCGCTGCTTCTCGTTTGCGAGCGTTTCCGTCAGTTGCTTGACCTGCTGTTCGACCTCGGCGCGGGCTGCCTCCAATTCGTTTGTGCGCGATTCCAGAAGCGACGCCTGGGACTCGGGATTGTGCTCCTGTAGCGTTCGCAATTGCTTTCGCGCCTCGTCGAGTTCCTGCTGCAACTTTGTGCGCGCCTGTTTGCTCTCGGTCAGTTGGGCTTCCAACTCGCCGCGCAACTTGGCGCGCTCGGAAGCTTCGATTTCGCGTTGCAGGGCGCGCTCGGTTTGTTCGTTTTCGGCCAGGGCAGCCTCGATTTGGTCGCGCCACCGGGCATGTTCGGCAGCGTCCCGTTTTAAAGTTTCTCGGCGTTCGACTTCTGCCGCCAGCTCTTCCTTGAGCCGCTGGACTTCCCCCTCGGCATTCGCCTTGGCTGCCTGCAATTCGCGCGCCCGCGCTTCCAACTCGTTTGTCCGCGTTGCCACCTCTTCTTTGTTGGCATCCTGGCTGCCCCGCAAGGCCTCCAATTCATGACGCGTTTTTTCCAACTCCTGTTCGAGAACTGTCCACGCCTGCTGGCCATGCGACAAGGACGACTCCAACGCAGCCATTTGTCCCGGGTTGTTGGCGATTTCCACTTCACGCGCAAAAACCACCTCTGCGCGCTGAATCTGATCGAGAACCACCGCCAGCTCGTTGCGACGCTTTGCGTTATCCGCCATCTGTTCCGCGAGCACTTCGCAACGTTTGGTTTCCTCCTCGAGAGCCCGCTTCAACCTGACCAGTTTGTCAGCCACGAACTCACTCACCTCCATGAGCGCCCGCGTCCGGCCCGTCAAATTCATTTGGTCGTGACTTGCGCCGTGTCCCTCAGCTGGCGTTTCCCGTTGGGACGCTTCCACCAGCCGTTGCAGCTCTTGCTGAGAACGTTGGTTCTCCTCAATGGCCGCCTCCAGCTTGCTACGGCGCTGTTCATTTTCGGCCGCCTGCTGTTCGACCGCCTCGCGTCGCTTGGTTTCCTCGGCGAGAGCGTCCTGCAAATACTTCAGGCTCTCTCTGGCAGTCGACTGAAGGGCGCTAAGATTCTTCAAACCGCCTTCTTGCGGGAACGGCTCGGATTTTGGGCTCGGGGACGGGAAATTCGGTTCTCCGTTTGCCTTCGCTGCCGGGGCCACAGCGACCGGACTCTTCGGCTGCTTACTGAAGCGCGGCGGCGTGTTCGGAATCGGCGGCCTGGTCGTGCTTAACAAGAAGACCGTTGATTTAACGATCAATTCGAGCGGGGAAATGGGCTTGGAAATCAGGTCATCTCCTCCGCTTCTCAGGCTCTGCACACGGTTTTCATAATCATTGTGCAGAGTGACAAAAATCACCGGAGTGTCCTTGTGGTGCGGGACGGAGCGGACTTCCTTGCACAATTGGATGCCGTCCATGCCCGGCATTTCGATGTCCAACAGAATGAGGTCAAAAGTGTAGTTGTGGATGAACGTCATCGCCGAACCTGCATCCGTGGCACTGGCAGCGTCGTAGTTCGCCCGGTTGAGCGCAGCTTCGTTGGCCATGTTGCAGAGGCCATCGTCATCCACCAACAATACGCTGCCTTTGCTGGCAACGGCAGATGAGCCTGTGTCCCCGCCGGCAAAGAGGCAGTCCAGACAATCGATTGCCTGAAGGAGGGTTTGAATCGAGGAGGGCGAAAGCGGCTTTTTCGACCTGAACAATTGGTCGAAAAGCATGGCTTCCATTGTCCCCGTGAGCTGCGCAATTTTTCCATATCCCGCCAGGCCGGCACGCGAACAAAGAGAACGCACGCTCTGGTATAGCCGGTTGAGGCACTCCTCAGCCTGCCCAGTGCTCACCAACTCCGAATACTGCTGGCATTGTTGCCGCAAAGCAGCAACTTCAGCGTGCCCTCCCCCGGTGAGCGCTATCCGCAGATCTTCGGCCGAGTCGGTGTGAGCCGGTCCAGCATTCTGGCCGGCGGCCGTCGGGTCATCACCACCTGCTGCGGCAATACCGACCAACGAACGCGAAAGGGACACGAGTTCCGCCATGGTGCATTCGGACCTCGGCAACGCACGGCCGCTGCCCACTCGCACGGCTTTTTTGGTTAACTCCGGCAGATAGGGGTTTGAAAGGACAAGGACTGGCGTGTTCTTATGCCGGTCGTCCAATCGTATCGCCTGCAGCAAATCCAGCACTCCAAGATTCGGCAACATCAGGTCCACGATGATTAAATCGGCCGAGACATTGGTCAGTGCCGCGCACGCTTCCCCGACACCTTGCGCCGAAGTTGTCCTGAATCCAGCCTGCTCCAGGCGGGTGCTATATATTTTTGCCGTGGACGCATCATCGTCTACCAGCAAGATAGACTTGGACTCCCCCGACGTGTCAGATTTAATCATAATTGGATCACCAGTGTCCCGACCTGAGACACTAACAGCGTTGATAACCAACGGGAACAAACGTAACCTCGATGGAGCAAGACAACTGCCATATCAGATTGCGCCCGTTTCAGTGACCTCATCGGGCAGGCAATCCGGAAATCTCCGCAATTGAGCGTTTGGAAAATCTTCATCCGATTCTCGACTACAATCGCTTACTGCCTGCATTTTGGCGGGACGCAATTACGGTCCAGCGCAGCCGCAAAGGTCAATGTGGACGGATTGAGTCAGAAGACGCACTGCGCGCGGGCCAAGGTCGCTTCGCCGCGCTTGGCATCACTCCGCATTTAGTCCATCCTGAAGGGCGGGATGCCGGATTCGGCGAATGCATCCCGCGAATCGAACTAATTTATGAAAACATCCTCTCCCACACTCGGCGTCATCATCGGTAATCGCGACTTCTTCCCCGACCAACTCGTCGCCGAAGCGCGTAAGGACATTGCCGGCCTGTTCCAACTGCAAGGCATCAAACCCATCTGGGTTTCCTCCACTGAAACCAAACTCGGCGGCATCGAAACGCACGCCGACGCGCGCAAATGCGCGGACCGTTTCAAACAACACCGGGACGGGATTGACGGCGTGCTGGTCGTCCTGCCGAATTTCGGCGACGAGAAGGGCGTGGCCGATGTGCTGAAAATGTCCGGGTTAAACGTGCCGGTGCTGATTCAAGCTTATCCCGACGATTTGAAACAGCTTTCACCCGCGCGCCGGCGCGACGCTTACTGCGGCAAAATTTCCGTCTGCAACAACCTCGTCCAGGCCGGCATCAAATTCACACTGACGACGAAGCACGTTTGTCTGCCGACTTCGAAAGAATTTGCCGCCGACCTGCACAATTTCCTTGGCGTCTGCCGCGTGGTGAACGGCGTACGCGGCGTTCGCCTGGGTGCGGTTGGCGCGCGTCCCGGTGCGTTCAATACCGTCCGTTACTCCGAAAAACTCCTCGAACGCCACGGCATCAGCGTTACCACCGTTGACCTTTCCGAATTTCTGGCCAAGGCCAGCAAGCTCAGTGATACGGCCGGGCCGGTCAAAAAGAAACTCGCCGAGATCAAGGGTTATGCACCTGCGCCCGGCGTGCCTCCGGAAAAACTCCTGCAAATGGCCAGGCTGGGCGTCATCCTGGCGGAATGGATGAATGCCAACGGGATTGACGCCACCGCGATCCAGTGCTGGACTTCTGTGCAACAAAATTTCGGCTGCAACGTCTGCACGCTCATGAGCATGATGAGCGAAAAATTCCTGCCCAGCGCTTGCGAAGTGGACGTCACCGGCGTCCTCACGATGTATGCCATGCAACTCGCCGGCAACACTCCCGCCGCGCTGGTGGATTGGAACAATAACTACGCGGACGACGACGACAAATGCGTGCTGTTCCACTGCGGTAACTGGGCGAAGTCGTTTTTGCCCGACATCAAAATCGCCAACGCGCCGATTCTGGGCAGCACGCTCGGGGTCGAGAACACTTACGGCGCGCTCGAAGGTCGCACGCCCGCCGGGTCGCTGACTTTTGGCCGGATTACCACCACCGATGCCGACGGTTGTATTCGCACTTACGTCGGCGAAGGTGAGCTAACCAACGACAAACTGGACACGTTCGGGACCCGCGCCGTTGCCCACATTCCGCGTTTGCAGCAACTCATGCGTTACGTCTGCCAACAAGGTTTCGAGCACCACGTCGTGATGACTCAATCGAAGTCCGCTGATATCCTGACCGAGGCGTTTGGAAATTATCTCGGCTGGGAAGTGCATCACCATGAATGAAACCCGAAGACCGAATGACGAAATCCGAAAGAAATCCGAAGCCTAAAACCCAAAACGTCCGGAGTTGCCTGCCTATGAGTCAATGCCTTTCTGAGTTCGGCATCAGGATTTCATTCGTCATTCGTCATTCGTCATTCGTCATTTTCCCATCATGACCGATCGCGAACTCGAACTCAAATCCGTCCGCTTGCGCAAGAAATTGCTCGAAGCGATTTTTGAAGCAGGTGCCGGTCATACTGGCGGCGGATTGTCCTGCCTCGACATTTTGAATCTCCTGTACAACCGCGTGCTCAAAGTGTCGCCGGAAACTTTTTCCGACCGAAATCGCGACCGCTACGTCCAAAGCAAGGGCCATTCAGTCGAAGCTCTTTACGCGGTTTTGGCCGATCGCGGGTATTTTCCGGAATCGGAATTGAAAACCATCTGTCGTTATCGGTCCCATTTCGTCGGCCATCCCACACGGCACATCCCCGGCATTGAAATGAATACCGGGGCGCTCGGCCACGGACTGCCCATCTGTGTCGGGATGGCGCTCGCCGGTAAAATGGACAACGCGTCGTATCGCGTGTTTACTCTGCTTGGCGACGGCGAGCTCGCCGAAGGTTCGAACTGGGAAGCCGCTCTCGCCGCTGCTCACTACCAATTGGACAACCTCATCGCTATTCTCGACCACAACACGTTGCAGATTACCGGCCACACGCGCGACGTAATGGGCACTGACCCGGTTGACGAAAAATTCCGGACGTTTGGCTGGACCGTCCGCATCGTCAACGGCCACAATTTTGCCGAACTGACCCAAGCCGTGACGGGCCCTGCCGCACCCGATAAACCGACGTTGGTCGTGGCCAACACGGTCAAGGGGCGGGGTGTGAGTTTCATGGAAAATGTCGTCAAATGGCATCATGGCGTGCCGAGCGAAGGGGAGTTGAACCAAGCCTTGAGCGAACTGGACGCAGCCGAGATAAAATTGAAGGGGGCTCCATGAGCGCGCCCGCTCCTTCCATGTTCACGCCCGCGGCGAAAGCCATGGCCGAAAAGCTCGGCCTCAAAATGGGCCGCGCCAACCTGGACGAATTCGCCGCCACGCTTTTGGAACTGGCGAAAGCCGACCGGAACATCGTCGCTGTCACCAGTGATTCGCGCGGCTCCGGCAAGCTTGGCCCGTTCGGCCAGGCCTTACCGAAACAGCTCATCGAGGTCGGCATCGCCGAACAAAACCTTGTTGGCATCACGGCCGGTCTGGCCGCATGCGGCAAAAAATCGTTTGGCGTTTCGCCGGCTTGCTTCCTCACCGCGCGCGCGCTCGAGCAAATCAAAAATGATGTTTGTTACTCAAATGTGCCGGCCACACTCGTCGGCATCAGCGCCGGTGTGAGCTATGGCGCTCTCGGCAGCACACATCATTCCTTGCACGACCTCGCCGCGCTGCGGGCGATCAATAATATTTCTATCGTCGTGCCGGCGGACAATTTTGAGACCCGCGAAGCCATCCGTGCCGCCGCGAAAGCGACCAGGCCGGTTTACGTCCGCTTTGGCAAGGCCGCTATGTTCGGTTTGCACCGGCCGGAAACGAAATTTGAAATTGGCAAAGCCATCGAGTTGCGGGAAGGCGGGGACGTAGTCTTCATAGCCACGGGCGAAACGGTCGTTCACGCCCTGCTCGCCGCCGGTCAACTGACAGAGCGCGGATTGAATTGCCGCGTGATTTCGATGCACACCGTCAGGCCGCTCGACACGGAAATCGTTATGAAAGCCGGGCGCGAATATCGCGCAGTGGTTACTGTTGAGGAACACAGCGTCCACGGCGGGCTTGGCGAAGCTTGTGCCGCAGTGCTCATGCAGGCGGGTGTGCGCGTGCCGTTCCACCTCGTGGGCATTCCGGATGAGGACACCGTGACCGGCGCGCAGGCGGACATTTTCCGCCATTACGGTTTGAGCATGGAAGGTCTGAGCAAGACGGCTTCGAACCTGTTAAAATGAAAATAAAGCCCGAAACCCGATGACCGAAGCCCGAAAGAATTCCGAAAACCGAAATCCGAAGGACAGGTTGTGCTTTCGCTGTTTCGGCATTCGGCATTCGGATTTCTTTCGGCATTCGGCATTCGGCATTCAGATTTGACTTTATGCTCCTCCTCGCCCTCGACCAAAGCACTTCCGCCACCAAAGCGGTGCTATTTGACGCGCATGGCAAGGTGCTGGACCGTGCCTCGCGCGATCATCGCCAGATGTATCCGCGGCCCGGCTGGGTCGAACACGATGCCGAGGAAATCTGGCAAAACGCCCTGACGGTTATTCGTGAGGTGCTCGGACGCAACCGGAATAAACTCGCGCAACTTGTCTGCCTCAGCATTACAAACCAGCGCGAGACCATTCTCGCTTTTGATCGCTTTAAGGGCAAACCTCTGCACAACGCCATCGTCTGGCAGGACCGGCGGGGCGACCCAATTTGCCGGAAACTCAAGGAACGAGGGCACGAAAAATTCGTCCGCGGAAAAACCGGCCTGAAGATTGATACCTATTTCTCCGCGTCAAAACTAAAGTGGCTCATCGCCGAGAAACCAGATCTCGCCGCCAAACTCAAAAATGGCCAGGCCGTCCTCGGCACGATCGATACCTACCTTATTCACCGACTGACCGGCGGCAAAGTCTTTGCCACTGACCACACCAATGCCAGCCGGACGCTCTTGTTCGACATCGGCAAATTGCATTGGGATAAAGATCTCTGCCGCTTGTTCGATGTGCCGCAGGATGCGTTGCCAGAAGTCCGCGAGAGCTCGGCGCATTTCGGAGAGACCGACGCGGGCGGTATTTTGCCGCGACGAGTGCCAATCTGTGGAGTCATGGGTGATTCCCAGGCGTCGTTGTTCGCCCAACGTTGTTATCGGCCCGGCATGGCCAAGGCAACCTTCGGAACCGGAACTTCGGTATTACTGAACATCGGCGCGAAATTCAAACCGTCGAAACGCGGCTCGGTCACGGCACTTGCGTGGGTGTTCCGTGGCAGGCCGACCTACGCTTTTGAGGGCCTGATCAATTTTTCCGCCGCCACCATCGAATGGTTAAAAAACCAGCTCGGTCTGATCCGTGATGTGTCCGAAGTGGAGAAGCTTGCCACGGCGGTCGCCGACAACGGCGGCGTTTATCTCGTGCCGGCTTTTGCCGGCCTCAGTGCGCCGTACTGGTCGCCGGACGCGCGCGCCGCCGTCATCGGTATGACTGCCCACACGCGCAAAGAACACGTTGTCCGCGCCGCACTGGAATCCATCGCCTACCAGATTCGCGACGTGCTGGACCTGATGGAAAAGGATCACTTTCACACTTTGCAAAGTGTAAAAGCGGACGGCGGCCCGACGCGCAACCGGTTTTTGATGCAATTCACCGCCGATGTCACCCGGACTGAACTGGAAGTGTCCGAGGTTGCCGAATCTTCCGCGTGGGGCGCGGCGATGAATGGATTGCTGGGCCTGGGCCTTTGTAAGTCACTGGACGACCTCACGGGCTTCCCGCACGAGACCAGAGTTTTTCGCCCGCAGATGGGCCCCGCAAAAGTCCGACAAATTCACGCCGGCTGGCTCGCAGCAGTGAAGCGGGTCCTATAACTGCAAATGCACTGGATTCATCACCCATTGGCGTATTTCGTATACGAATTGCCAGTTTTCGTATCTCCGATTTTTCAGATGTCCTTGTCTTAAATCCCTCCGAACGCAATCATGACGCGTGATCACGATGCGCCCGTTTCTATCATTCTCCGCAGTGTCGCTGTTGGTTTTCGGCATTGTGGGCGCCGCGTGGGGCGCGGAAAGCCCCGAGCTGACACTGTGGTTCGATCAGCCGGCGGAGAAATGGACCGACGCCCTGCCCATTGGCAACGGCCGGATGGGGGCGATGATTTTCGGTGGCGTTCCGGATGAATGTATCCAGTTCAACGAGGATACCCTCTGGAAAGGTCAGCCGCATGATTATGTCCGCGCCGGCGCCCGCGAACATCTGGCCGAAATCCAGCAACTGCTCTTCGCGGGGAAGATCAAGGAGGCAGAGGGCGTTGCCAAAACCAATTTTCTCAGCGATCCCGTCCGGCAGAAAGCCTACCAGCCGTTCGGTGACCTGCACATTCATTTCATCGGAATTACGAATGTCACCGGTTACCGTCGTGAACTGGATTTGGATTCTGCTGTCGCTCGCGTGACTTATCAGTCCGGTGGCGTGACTTACCAACGCGACGCTTTTGCCGGCCATCCCGACCAGGTGATTGTCCTTCACTTCACCGCGGACAAACCCAGCCGCATCAGCTTTACGTTGACGATGGACAGCCCGCAAACGAATTCCCGGACGCGGGCAATTTCATCGGACACGCTGGCGCTGGCCGGGCAGGTTGAAACCGGCGGGTTGCGTTTCGAGTCGCGGGTGCGCGTGGCCACCGACGGCGGCAACATCAGCACGAATGGAAATATTCTCGTCGTCAGGGACGCCAACTCGGCTACGATATTTTTGGGGGCGGCAACCAGTTTCAAAAATTTCGAGGATATATCCGCCGACCCCGAACAGCAGTGCCGGGAGGCTTTGGCGAAATCGTCCGTACGCAGTTTTGCCGAATTGCTCGCAGCGCACCTTGCCGATTACCAAAAATTATTCCAGCGCGTCCACCTCGACCTCGGCCACACCGACCGGGCGGATCTGCCGACTGACAAGCGGCTGGAGTTGGTGAAAACTTCCGGCCTGGATGGCGACCCGGCGCTGGCGGCTTTGTATTTCCAATATGGCCGTTACCTGCTGATTTCCAGCAGTCGCCCGGGCGGGCAGCCGGCCAACCTGCAAGGTCTGTGGAACGCAGACCTGAACCCGCCGTGGGAAAGCAAGTGGACGCTCAACATCAATTGCGAGATGAATTATTGGCCCGCCGAACTGGCCAACTTGAGCGAATGCGCCGGGCCGTTGTTTGACATGATAGACGACCTGGCCATCAGCGGCAGCCGCACCGCCCGCGAACAATATGGTTGCGGTGGCTGGGTCGTGCATCACAACACCGACCTGTGGCGCGGCACGGCGCCCATCAATGGCATTGACGGCGTCTGGCCGACCGGTGGCGCGTGGTTGTGTTATCATCTGTGGGAACATTACCTCTTCACCGGCGACAAGAAATTCCTGACCCGGGCCTATCCCGACATGAAACAGGCGTCGCAATTTTTTGTGGGTTTTCTGGTCAAAGATCCCAAGACCGGCTGGCTCGTTACGGCGCCGTCTTTTTCACCCGAACAAGGAGATCTTTGCTACGGTCCGACGATGGACAACCAACTTATCCGCGCGTTGATGGATGACACCATCGCCGCTGCCAAAATTCTTGGGACAGACAAAAAATTCGCGACCGAACTCAGTAAATTGCGCGATCAGCTTCCGCCCAATCAGGTCGGCAAATACGGCCAGCTCCAGGAATGGATTGATGACATTGACAAGCCGAACAACAACCACCGTCACCTGTCGCCGCTGTGGGCACTTTATCCAGGCGCGGACATCTCACCGGCGAACCCGAAGGTTTTTGACGCCGCCAAAGTCCTTTTGAAATGGCGCGGCGACGGAAGCACCGGCTGGAGTTATGCCTGGCGCATCCCGCTCTGGGCGCGCGTGGGCGACGGCGAGTTCGCCTACCGGCAGCTCAACCTTCTGTTCCAACGCCGGACGCTGCCGAACCTTTTCGATTTGTGCGGGCCGTTCCAGATTGACGGCAATTTCGGCGCCACCGCCGGTATCATTGAGTTGCTGCTGCAAAGCCAATGGACGGAAGTTGAAAAGCGGAAAGCGGAAAGCGGAAAGCCGGAACCCGAAGTAAGAGTTTTGGATTTGCTGCCCGCGCTGCCGAAAGCATGGCCAACTGGTTCGATCACCGGAGTCTGCGCACGCGGCGGGTTCGTGGTGGATTTGACCTGGGACAATGGCCAGTTGACCCGCGCCGTCGTCCACTCGCAGCTTGGCGATTCCTGTGTGCTCCGTTATGGCGGTCACGAAATCGTGCTCAGGACCGAAGCGGGCAAGCAATACGCCTTCAACGGGCAATTAAAACCAATAGTTCCATGAATCGTCGGCACTTTCTCAGAGCCACGGCTGCGGCCGCCGCAACGGGATGGTTTTCCACGCGGACCTTGTCGCTGGCGGCCGACCAGGCCGGGACCACCGCGCCAACCAACGCTCCGGTTCCGCCGGTCATTCCCGATTACCGGTATAAAATCGGTGTCTGCGATTGGATGATTCTCAAACGCCAGAAACTCGGCGCCTTTCAACTCACCAAAGAAATCGGCGCGGATGGTGTCGAAGTGGACATGGGCAGCCTGGGCAAGAACGAAACCTTCAATAGCCAGCTTGCCGACCCGCAAATCCGCCGGCAATTCCTCGATACGGCCCGCGGGCTGGGACTCGAAATCTGCTCGCTGGCCATGTCCGGGTTTTACGCCCAATCCTTTGCCGAGCGGCCGACCGTTCTGCGGATGGTGCAGGATTGCATTGACACGATGACAGCGATGAAAGTGAAGATTGCATTTTTACCGTTGGGCGTGATGAGCGATTTGACCAAACACCCGGAATTACGTCCTGCGGTCGTGGAACGGCTGAAGGCGGTTGCGTCGAATGCTCAGCAGGCCGGAGTCGCCATCGGCATCGAGACGGCGCTGGATGCCGCGGGCGAAGTGAAGCTGTTGGACGAAATCGGTTCGTCCGCCATCCGCAGTTATTTCAACTTTTCCAACTCCGTGCAAAACGGGCGCGACCTGATTGCCGAATTGCGCACGCTCGGCCGGGAACGCATTTGCCAGATTCACGGCACCGACCAAGACGGCGTCTGGTTGCAGGACGACCCCAAAATTGACATGCCGAAGGTGAAGGCAACGCTCGACGACATGGGCTGGCGCGGCTGGCTGGTCATCGAACGTTCGCGCAGCGCCAAAAATGCCCGCAACGTGAAATGGAATTTCGGCGCCAACACCGCGTATTTGAAATCCGTCTTCCAGCCGAAGTAATGCGGCATCAGTTTGGCTTTGCGACCACCCAGGTTAGTTATTCGCCTTGGGCCATTGACTGCTCAATAGTTGGCCATTGCGAATTGGTGATTTGCGGATAAGAAATAGGCGGAACGTCCACTCGACCACGAGCGAACCTATTGTCCTCAACCACGGCGCGACCAGCAAGAACAGGGGTAAATGATTGTAAAGAACAGTGATTAAGGAAATTTGTCGCGTGAAATGCATATCTCGTGACTATTCTCGCAGGATTTGCGCGATAGCTGACAAATTCAACCCGCGAGGGAATTTTTATGCTTCCGAGATTCGTAGAATCAAAAGTGCTGAGAATAGCATTAGTCCATTGAACGCCAAGATCATGAATTTCCAGGAAGCAAATGCGCCCGGGCAAGCGCGGCGAGGAAGGATTTCGGAACAGATTTTCAGGCACGCGTGCATTGCCCGTCATTGATGGGCCGGGGCCCAATCTGATCGGGGCAAGCAATCCATTCGTAACCGAGTCCAAATAGCAGGAAGAGGCATAGGCGTAAAACAATATGACATTTTCCGGATCAAGAACGGTCAAGGGAAATCCCGTGGGGTAGAGATTACCGACATAACTATTCGGCATCGGCTCCCAACCGTTATTGACTGATGGTTTCTCGATGTGATCGAGTTGATAAATATTAGTTCCATCGTCTGACAGTTCGGTGATTATTCTATTCGTGGGGGATTCCCATGTTTGGAAGATCGCCCACCGGCAGTCACAAACAGCAACGTGCATGTTACAGGTGAATGCCGTGTGGCCCGCAGGTTCATCCGACATAACTCCTTCCAGCTCGAATTCATATTCGCCCGAGTTTCCACACAAGCCGACAAAGGCTGTCATAAGTCCACAACCTATCAACAGGTGAAAAATCGAAATGAGTGTTGTTTTTGATTTCATGGTGGCTTCACGCTTAACTTGCGTCGATAATACATTAGACCTGCATATCTTCCGACCGGAAAATACGCTAGCACACATTTTATTGCCAAATATGCTGCGCGATGCGGGAAGCGTATGGAGTCCGATGGAATCTTCAACAAGCACACGCTAGCAATTTGCTCGATCCGAATCCTGCGTCGCAGGCGAAAAACTGAGGACGATTATCAGTCGTGGCCGATACCTTTTCGGCCTTCGGATTTCGAGCTTCTCTCGGGCTACGACAATCCGGATTTCGGATTTCAGGTCTAGCCTTTCAAGTGGTGCCGGAACTCCGTCGGCGACATGCCGGTGTAACGGCGGAAAAAATGGCTGAAATAAAATTCACTGGAAAAACTCAGTTGGCCGGCCACGTCCTTGACCGACAGACGCTTGTCGGCCAGCAAGAGGCGCGCCTGGTCCAACCGCGCCTTTTGGATGTGCTGATGGATCGTCCCCTGCCCGGCTTGCTGGAACAGCGCGCGCAGGCCGGAATAACTGACCTTGCCGATCATGGCGAGTTCCTTCGCTTTCCAGTCACGCAGCGGGTTGGCGGAGATAGCGTTGATGACCCGCAACACCGGCGGAGATAATTCCGCTTGCGGGGAAGCCAGCAATTCCCGCGACATCAGCAATTGTCCCAGCATTTCCGTGATGCGCAGGTGGACCTGCCACTCCCAGCCGGTGGGTAAACGGCGAACCAGTCGGAGCAATTCGCTCAAGATGCGCGTGACGGCCTGGAAATCGTCCACCGGGAACTCGGCGTTTTCGTCAACGTGGAACTCCTCGTGCCAGAACTCCAGCCCTGGCCCGCCGAAGCGAAACCCGCTAATGGTCAGGTGCCGTCCCGGCGCCGGAATGTAGGTGCGCGGCTTGGCCATGTCCACCAGCCAGATTTTTTTGCCGCGCTTCAATTCAAAATGGCTCGAGCGGTATTCCAGTTCGCCTTCACCGGACTGCACCCAGAACAAATGTGCGCCCGGCTTTTCAAAACGTTCGTGATGATCGGCCTGCTCCATACGCCGTGAACCAATGGAAAAGAGATGCCACAGCAATCGCCGCGCGATGGGCGACGGCTCGACAAAAACAAGGTCGTTCGCTGAGCCCAATAACCTCGACATAAGCTCATTTCTATCAGACTGCCCGCGGTCATGTCCACCTTGCAGGCCAGACATAAGTTCCCGGTTTGATGGTCAGTAAAATGGATCGGGTGCCCTCAATCGCCAGAGTCGCCACGCCGGGCGCGTGTTCGCGCTGGACCGTCAGCCGCGCCCAGCCCATGCGCCGGACCAATTCCGCGGCGGTCGCTCCGCCTTCGGCAAACACATTGGCAATCGGCGCCCGCCGCAACACCAACTCGGCAATCTGTACCACGAAATATGACAACCGCCGCGCCACGGCCGGGTTGTGCACCGGCGGCAGGCCCACGTTTAAAATGACCCGCCGATGCACATCAAAGGCGGCCGTAACCCGCTGGGCAATGGCGTCCGCGACCAGGGCGGAAAGTTCCCCGCCCCAGGCCAATTCCTGCGGCAGCGAAAACACCGGCGTTTTGCGCCGCCGCGCCGCGCTCACAAATTTGCGGGCCGTTCCGGCGAACGTGCCACAAACGAACAATTCGAGCCCCGGGAGCGCCGGCATCCTGCCGGCCGACTGCGAATCCGGGAGTGGCGAATCTTGCCGGCAGGATGCCGGCGCTCCCGGAATTGCATCCAGCAACGCGCTGAAAAATTCCGACCCGCCGGCCGGCAGCATTCGCCCTTCACGCTGCCCGGCCCAACCCTGCACATCCTCCGGCGTTTCCGCCTCGCCGACGAGGATCGTGCCGTCCGCCACGGTGCGGTCGCCGTTGGCGAGGCGGATCTGGAATTTTTCCGGTGGCTTCAGTAATCGGAGGACTTGTGACGCGCGCCGCGGGTATTCCGGATCGTGCGCGAATTCCGTTTTGTGAATCAACTTGCCGCGCACAAAGTATTGGCCGTCCCGGATCACGCGGCCCAGCGATGGATTGGCCGGCAACAACAGGGCGCGGTTCAACTGAAGCTGTTTCATCACCGCCTCCAATTCGGCGGTGACCTGCCCGCGCAGAACGGAATCCACTTTTTTGTAAATCCACTCCGCACCCGCCGCGCGCAACAATTTCGCCGCTGCCGCCGCGCGTTGCCCCGCTTCGGCCGGGGCACAGGACCGCGAGTCCGTGTCCACACACACCACTTCCGCCCGTCCGCTGGGCTCGCCGCGCCGGACAATCTCCGCGCGCAGGCTATGGCGCAGCCCCACAGCGCCGATTTCGGCGGCGCCGGTGAGATCGTCTGCAATAACGCCAATCATTTTCGGTTCAGGATTTGCGCGCGGAGCGCCGAGCACCGCCTCGGCGCAATGCCGTTGGAGTCCAAGCTTTAGCCTGCCCGCCCGACACGCTGAAGCGTGAACTCCAACGCGCCGGGCGGGAAGCTGGCGCTCTATTCATACGCGCCGCGCCGCAAAGCTCCGCCGCCACACGCATCGCGGAAAATAAACTGGTCGGGTCGGCCTTGCCCTGCCACGCGATGTCAAACGCAGTACCATGGTCCACCGACGTGCGGATGATCGGCAGGCCGAGCGTGACGTTAACTCCCGTATCAAATGCCAGCATTTTGAAAGGGATGTGTCCCTGGTCATGATAAAGCGTGACGAGGGCGTCAAACTTCCCGCGTTGGGCAGTAGTAAAGGCTGCGTCCGGCACGAGCGGGCCGGTCACCCGGATTCCCCGCGAGCGTGCCTGTGCCACCGCCGGGACGATGAATTTTTCCTCCTCACGATTGCCGAACAGTCCGTGCTCGCCTGCGTGCGGGTTCAAACCGCAGACGCCGAGGCGCGGTTCGCGGCTTCGCAGCCGACGCACGGCTTTGGCAGTCAGTTCGATGACGTCCAAAACGCGTTGGGCGGAAAGTTTCCGGGGGACCTCGGCGTAACCGATGTGCGTGGTGGCCATGCTGACCGCCAGCTTGTCCGAGTAAAGCATCATGCAGGTGCGCTTCGACTTCGTGAGCGCGGTGAAAATTTCGGTGTGACCGGGGAATTTGACGCCGGCCAGGTTCAGCGATTCCTTGTGAATCGGCGCGGTGACCACGCCGCCAATCCGGCCGGCCAACGCGGCGCGAATGGCCTGTTCGATGTAAAGGTAGCCCGCCCGCCCGCAGGCGGCGGAAATTTTTCCCGGCACGACCTTGGCGGCATCAATAGCCGCGCAGTCCACGATGAGCGGCCGGTTAATGCAGGAGATTCCGGCCAGCTCGGAAATTGAGATCGTCCGGCATTTTGCGGACGGAATTCCGGTCAACCGCGCCACGCGTTCCAGGACCGCCGCGTCGCCGAACAACACCGGTACGCTGTGTTTCAGCACCCAGGGTTCCCACAGCGCGCGCAGGCAGATTTCCGGCCCGATGCCCGCCGGATCGCCCGACGTGAGGCCGAGCACGGGCTTGTCCCGCCGAAACACAGTGAAGGCGGATGGGGCGCTCATGTTTGTCCGTTCAACAAATGCAGCCGTTCCATTTCGTGCCGGAGCTTCTCGAGCTGTGGTTCCGTCAATGGCTTCAGCGGCGGCAAAACGTGCGGCGCGCAAAGCCCGCGCAGGTGCAGTGCGCCTTTCAAAACCGAGAGCGACTCATTCAGCGTCCGGCCATTCTGATAAAGCGCGGCCACGGCATTCATGCGCGAATAAAAATTTCCGGCCCCGGACCAATCGCCGTTCCGCGCGGCCGCACAAAGCTGCCGGCACACATCCGGAATTAAATTGCCGACGCTCGGAACAATGCCGTCGGCGCCGAGCCGCAAACCGCTTTCCATCAACGCGCCCACGCCGACGAATACGGAAAAATCCCGCCGGCCGCCAAAACGCCGGAGCAATTCCTCCAGCCGTTTCGGGTTGTTCTCGGAATCCTTGATGCCGGCGATCCGCGGATGTCCCGCCAGTGTTTCGACCGCGTCCAGCGGAATGGAAACCTTCGTCGTCATCGGCATATTGTAAAGAATCAGCGGCCCGGCCAGCCCATCCACCAGCGACTGATACCAGGGGAGGATTTCAGTCGCGGAAATCCCAATCGGCGGACGTGAGACGACGGCATTGACACCGGCGCGCAGATAATCGTTGCCGGCCAAAATCTCCTGCGGGTGCGCGTCACCGATGCCCGCATACACCTTCGCCTGGCCATTCACCCGGGCCACGGTCCGGTCCACAAGTTCCCGCCGATGGATGCGCGGAATGGCAATGCCTTCACCGGTCGTGCCCATGACAAAAATGCCGTTCACGCCGCCGGCGACCAGAAAATCCACCAGCCGGTCCACGGCTGGTCCGTCCAGCTTGCCGTCTGCCGTCACCGGCGTAATCATCGGCACTACTACGCCGCTATGTTTCAACCCTGTGTTCATTTCAATAAGCTGCTTCGTAAATCCGGACGGCATCCGCCTCTGTCAGCGCGCGCAAATTATTCTTCAACAAACGGGTCACCTGCATTGCGGCGCGGGCCAGCGCGGGTATCGCCGCCCGCGGGATGCCAAAATCGGAAAGTTTCTGCGGCACACCGCACTGGCGTGAAAGCTCGCCCAGAAATTCCACGCCGTGTTCGGCGGTTGATTGCGGTGAACCATTGCCGGCAATCCCGAGCGCCCCGGAAATTTCCGCGTACCGTTCCGGCGCCGCAGAACAGTTGAAACGCAGAACGTGTGGCAGCAGCACCGCGTTCGACACGCCGTGGGCGACATGGAACCGTCCGCCCAGCGGATACGAAAGCGCGTGAACCGCCGCCGTGTTGACCGGACCGAGGCAAAGCCCGCCGCAAAGACTGCCCAGCGCAAGCGCGGTGCGGGCCTCGAGGTCGTCGCCGTTGCGCACAGCGCGAACAAGGTTCGCGGAAATCAGCCGGATACCTTGCAGCGCGTAGATGTCCACGATCGGATGGGCGAATTTGTTCGCGTAAGCTTCGATGCAATGGGTCAGCGCATCGAGCCCGGTTGCCGCCGTAACGGCGGGCGGGACGGAAATCGTCAACCGCGGATCCACAAATGCGGCATCGGGAACCAGGTGCGGACTGACGGCACCCTTTTTCAGCTCCTCCGTCTCATCGAGCAGAATGGCGTTGGGTGAAACTTCCGAGCCGGTACCGGCGGTCGTGGGCAGGCAGACCAGCGGCAGTTCGCGGCCGCGCAAAATATTGATGCCGAAAACTTCGCTGGCAGTTTGTTCTCCGTGGATCAGGGCCGAGGCGAGTTTGGCCACGTCCATAGCGCTGCCGCCCCCGATGCCGAGCACGCCGTCAACTTTTTCCGCCCGCGCCGTCTGCATAACCGTCTCAAACAGCGCGCGGGTTGGCTCACAATCCACCGGGGGCGCGGACACGACTTCAACGCCGGATTTTTTCAGCGCCGCCATCACTTCACCCAGCACGGGCAACACCGGCGAACTGGACACGAGCACCACGCGTTTCACGCCGCGTTGCGCGAGGAATTCGGCACACTGCGGCGCGCAGCCGTCGCCGAAGACGATGCGCGGTGGTTGGAGCAGCGTGATCGGGTTCATTGGTTGGCTCCCGTAGCGGCGTCTCGGCAGAGCGCCGCTGAATTTTCATTTGAAGTGCGGCGTTCTGCCGAGTCGCCGCTACGCCGTTTCTCAAGCCAGCCCCAGAACGTCCACTCGCTTTTCACGTTTGTGTCCGCCGGGAACAGCCAACTCGCCGACCAGCCGACGACCAACACGATGACGTGGGCAATGACGCCAATCATCACGTCCGGCCAGGTGTAATTCCAGCCGAGCTCGAGCATCTTGTATTTGCCACCGGTCAGCGTGGCCCAGGCGGTGAAAACCAGCGCGGCGACGATGCCGACCCAAAGACCCTGGCGGTTGGCGCGGCGGCTGAAAAACGCGAGCAAAAACATTCCGGCCAGCCCGGCGGAAACGATTGAAGTGGCTGCGTAATACAGCGTCAGCGCACCTTCGCCTTTGCGCGCGATAAACGCGCCGATGCCTACAGCCAGCGCGCCGCTGACTCCGACAATGATTTTCCCGGCCAACAACCGCTGCCGGTCCGTCGAGTTGCGGCGCAGCCGACGGTAGTAATCCTCCACCCCGACTGCGGAAAGGCAGTTGAGATCGGACGACATTGTGGACATCGCGGCCGAGAAAAGTGCGGCCATGAAAATGCCGGCGAGGCCGGCGGGAATTTTTGTCGTGAGAAAATACGGGAACACCTGGTCGGCAATGACTTTGCCGTTTTGATCCAGCAGATATGCCGGCAACGCTTCGCTCGACAACTGGTAATACGCCCACAACAGCGTGCCGACGAGCATGAACGCCGTCCACGCCGGCACGCACAGCAGCGCGCCCAGCGCCACCCCCTTCAGCGCCGCGCGGTCGGATTTGGCGACGAGATAACGCTGCACGAGCGTCTGGTCCGCAGCATATTTTTGCAGATACCAGAAACCGCCGTAGAGCAACATCACCCAGAAATTTCCGTTCGCGGTCAGATCGAATTTGAAATCGCCAAGGCTGAATTTGCTATGTTCCGACGCCAGATGAAACGCCGCGTCGGCGCCACCGGGCATAATGGAAATCAATACGCCGATGACGACCAGCACGCCGATGAGTTTCACGATGCCCTGCAACACTTCCGTCCAGATGACCGCTTCAAGCCCGCCGAACAGTGTGTAAAGAATCGTCACGAAACCCGCCCCGAGGATGACCTGATATTTGTCCCAGCCGGTCATGCCGCAAATCGCCGTCGTGATGGTGAACAGCACGAAGCCCATTTTGGAAAAATGCCCCGCGGCAAACGCCAGCGCACTGTAGGCCCGCGCGCCGTAACCGAAACGTTTTTCAAAATATTCGTAGGCGCTCATGCCGACGGCGTGGCGGAAGAATGAAATCAATATCACGCCTACGACGAGCAACACGCCCACCGCCATGAAACCGGGAACGAGCTGGTTCCAATTGCCTTTGAATGCCGCGCCGGGATAGGCAATGAACGTGATGCTGCTGATGATGGTGGCAAACACCGAAAGCCCCATCGCCCAGTGCGGCACCGCCCGCCGCGCGACGAAATAGGTTTCCGTCGAAGTCTGCCGTCGCGCGAACCGCAGGCCAATGAACGCCACGGCGACGAAATAAATCGCGATGACGAGCAGATCCAATGTGCGCAGAGAGGTCATGTCTCATTTCGACGACCACGTTTGTGTGTGGGTGTCGTTGGACCATTTCGCCAGAGTTCCATTCACAAAATTCCCGTCATGCGTCGGTTCGCCTTTTGGGGTCCACTGCTGAACCGGCCCGTCAGCGACGTAACCGAAAAAGTGGCAGTTCAGGTCGCGCGCCGTTGGTTCTGTGTTCCAAGACGACTGAATTTTCTTCTTCCCATCCGGCCAATACTGCGTCCAAACCGCGCGGTTGTTTTTCAAATCATGCGACCAACTCCACATTTTTGATCCATCGGCTGACCAGAAAGTTTCCGCGCCGGTTTTGCGGCCGCTTGCATACGTCACCTCGTGCTGTTTCGCCCCGTTCGCGTAAAAATCGGTCTCCTCGCCGTCGAGCAAATAGCGGCCATGCCGAGTGATTCGCGCGCTCCACCGGGAACGCAATTTCCCATCTGGATAATTCTCGGAGAATTTCTTGATCTTGCCGCCGGACGTTTCCGGCGGGATATCGCCCGCGTCCGAAAAAATCCAGGCCTCGTTCAATTCGTAATGCAGACAGGGCTGCGTCTGGGTCGTCAAGAGGTGAATCACGCCGTTGGGCGCCTGCCGCGCCGTGACGTAGCCGAGCGTGCCATTGTGGCTGCGACGCCTCGTCGCATTTGTGGTGGCGACGCCTTCGTCGCCACCGGCGGATGGCGACGGGGGCGTCGCCGCCACCGCGTGATTCGGCAACTGTACCGGCAACGGCTTGATGCGCCAGGATGCGCCTTGGTTGGTCGAAATCGCGACGAAACAACCATTGCCAAATTGCCAGCCGTCCGGCGGCCCCCTGCCCGCCTTGTTCAAAAAGGCGTCGCTCGCAAAAAGCAGATTTCCGTCGGCCAGCCGGATGAGCGAAGGCCGTTGCCCGCTGCCCAACGGCGGGAAAGGCGACGCGATGCTTTGGCTCCAACTCGCGCCCCAATTGGTCGAGCGGCTTTCCGGCGACCAGCCGTTGACGCTGGAATTTTTCCCGCCGATCGCCAGTAAATCGCCGTTGCGGTCCAGCGGGACGATCGCCGAGTGTCGGCCGCCGGTACGCCCGCCCATGTCGTGCCAGTGAATTCCACCGTCGGTGCTTCGCCACAAAAAGCTCGTCGCGTCGGCACCGTCCATCGCGAAGTAAATTGCTTTGCCGGGAGCGCCGCCATCCTGGCGGCCGGTTAACCCTGAGGCTGCCTCCCCGGAAGCGCGCCGGCTGGCAGCCGGCGTTCCCGGACTTTCGCCACGGAATGCGCTGGTGATGGGTTGCGCGGTGTAATCCTGCGCTGGCTTGTCCAACAGTGGCAGCGACAAAGTCCAGGTTGCGCCGTTGTCGGTTGAAACCGCCATTTTAAACGGTACCCGATCCGAGAGCCCGCGCCCGCCGCCGAAGAAGCGGATGTTTCCGTGGTCGTTCCACAACAAGCCGGACTGGTCGTTGTAATTTTCCGTTTTGTAAAAGAGTTCCGGCAAATCCCATTCCTCCGCGCCGTAGCGCAGCCGGGCCTGAATAAACGACGTCGTCTTCGCGCTTTCACTTTCGCCCGGCGGGGTGCTGAAAAAAATCGCCAGCGCATCGCCGTTCGGCAGAATTTCGAAGCCCGGCGAATGATTGTGCGTGAACACCATCGGGTCCAAACCGGCCAGAGCCGCAACATTGCTCGTTGCGTTCTCCGGCGGGATCGGCATCGCGAAGCGCACGGTGAAATAGGGAATCTTCGGGTCCGGCCCCAGCAACGCCGGCGCTGTGCTTTGTTTTACGGCTGACTGGCAGAAGGGCAGTGGCGCCTGGTCCGAGGCCAGAGACAGTACGATGTTCGTTGTGCCATCAGAAACAGCACGGTTCGTTGCCAGCGTGAAACCCGCAGCCCGGACCTGCAATAACTCCATCACGCCATCTGTCTGCGCCGGTGCCGACAGGCCAATGCCCGCCGCCAGCGCCGGCAGAATCAGCATGCGCCTTTCTAAAGACAAAATACCGCCCCGGTTCATATTCACGAGCGACAAAAAAAGTTACTCCCAACCGGCGCGGCGAGTCATCCGAAAAACGCCAAATAACCTGCTAAAATTGACAACCCACGATAAGAACCGTCTGTTTTGCAATTGTTTTCCCGGCACCGGGTTTTGCCCAATAACGCAGCGATTGCCATTCGGGATTGTTCCTGGCGGGAATAGCGCTGTCACCCGCACCAGGTTACGACGGGACGAACATAGCCCGTCAATCAAGGGCTTTTAGCTCACGGCAATCATGGCTTTCATGACGCCATCCCGGTAATTGGCAACCAGCTCGAAGGCTTCCTCGGTTTCCTGCAGCGGGAAATGGTGCGTCACCATCGCGTCCATGTTGATTTTTTTGTGCTCCAGTAAATCAATCGCCTTCTGCGTGCAATGCGCCTGCCGGCGAATATTGAGGATACTGATTTCCTTCCGTCGCAATTCGTGGATGGGAAAAGTGACTTCGTCAAATTCGGGAATGCCCACCAGCGCGAGTGTCCCGCCCGGTTTCAGTAACTTAACGGCGTGATCGAAGGCTTCCTTGTCCCCGCTGCATTCAAAAACCGCGTCCATCAGCGACGGCTCGATTTTCGATATTTCTTTCACCACGTCCGTGGGGTTTGGATTGCCGGACCATTTGGGATGCAACCGCTCCGAGAATTCCAAGCGTTCAGGAATTCTGTCGGTAACAAAAACATCGCCGACCTTTTTCGAGCGCAGGACGTGGAAGACCGACATGCCAATTGGCCCGGCGCCGAGAATCGCAACGTTGGCCCCGGTCGGGAGATGTGACCGCTCAACTGCATAGACGGCGATGGCCAATGGTTCAGACAAAGTCGCCTGTTCAAATGTCGTGCGGTCTTTAATTGGGAAACAACAATTTTCTGGCAGCAGGAGAAACTCTGCGAGCGCGCCGGCCAATTGGCCGGGGCAGCCTAGAAAAAGCAGCTCGCGGCAGGTGTTTTCCCGCCCAGCCCGGCATTGATCGCACCGGCCGCAATACACTGCCGGGTCAATTGCAATCCGCTGGCCGGGTTTGACTTTGGTCACTTTTTTCCCGACCTGCTCGACAACGCCGGCGGCTTCGTGCCCGACCACGAAAGGAAACCGGACTTTTTGGGAACCGATCCGGCCGGTGGTGTAATAATGAATGTCTGAACCGCAGACGCCCACCATTTTGATGCGGATGAGCACGTCGGTGGGTCTGCGGATTTTAGGTTCCGGCACCTGACCGATTTTGAATTGTCCGATGCCGGCGAGAAACGCTGCTTTCATGTGTCAGGCCGCGTCAAAATATACACGAGGCGGCTAACGACGAAGTGTCGGGCCACGCCGCAACCGCGACGGCGGAACCAGCGTCGGCTGTAGTAACGGGTCGGCGAGAGTGTAAGCCACGGTTTCGCCGGTCGAATCGAAAAGGGTCAAATCCTGCTGGCCCTTGATGGTTTGGTCTTTCACCAGCCGTTGGATGGCCCGGAGCGTGTCCTCCCGCGTTTCCTGAATTTGAATGGCGATCTGGCTCGCGGTGCCGGGGGCATTCAAGTCGCGAAGACAATTGATGATTTTGGCTTCGATATGTTCGCGGACTGCTGCTTTCATAGGTCACCTCATATTCTTTGCGCGTCGGTTTGATTTTGCATGAATAAAAACTAACGATCAGCTCACGTTGGCGGCCCATCATTGGTGCTCGGATTTTCGGACGTTGAAGCGGGGCAGCCATTCAGTGCAGCGTCTGGCTCGGCGATGGCCTTCCGACAGGCCACTACGACTTCCAATAAATGCTGATCTTCATCCAGCGAGAGACTCTCAATCTCAAAGTTCTGGCTGTGCCCGTGCAACAGTTTCTGTGGCACGGAGGCTCTAAAACGATACTCATACTGTGTCCTGCCCCCTTGACCGACCCAAGCGACGCCTTCGATATCAATGCCCCGCTTTGTATTCATAGCGTTCGTGGGGATGAAGCCATCTATCCAGTACCGCCTTAGCTCCCGTGCATTGGACGTCTCAAGCCACCGGCTGGCGTCGTACTCCAGTCGGGTCCAAAACTCCTGGTCTGTGAGGATGTGGTGTCTGTCGATCATTGCTTCGCCAAATTATTTGTTTGCTAGGACAGAATTCCCGTAAACCGACAACCTACAAACCGTGAATTGATTCCTGATTTTTTTAGCATTCTGTACCTAATTATGGCGTCCGATAGGGAAAGTCAATTTGAAAGAGATCGCTAACCGGCTTAAGACGCAAAAAGGAACGCCGCGTTCACGCGGCAGAGCGGCGATAATTGCTTTTTCTGCCGGCTGAAGCCGGCGTTCCAACGCATCCAATCCGGTCCAATGCCTGATACACACCGGCGATGAGGTCTTCCGCGTCTTACAACCCGAGCGCAATATGGAACGGTGATTTACCCCACAACCCTCACCCGGTTTCGCTACCGCGCAATCACCCTCTCCCGCTCCCGCGGGCGAGGGACTGCGCATAAGATTGTTCACCATGCCGAGGGATTGCCGGAATTCCAGCGGGTAATCAAAGAACGACATCGTCGCCAGCCGCGCCGCGAGATTTGTTCAGCGTTTGCCCCGAAGATAGTTTTGCACTTCGTCGTGGTCGCCCGCAAAATCAAAAGTCAGCACGCCTTTGCGCGCCTCAAAAACAAGCCGCCACGCCAGGCCGGTGCGGCATTCGTAAAGATGTTTGCCCAACTTCCTGATCGCCAGGCCGCTGTGCGCGTGCGGCTGGCCAAATCCCTCCACCAGCGATTTCAGCGTGGCGGAAACTTCCACCTCCCGCCCGGCTGCCCGCACAATTTTTTTGAACCGCCTGGACAGTTCAACGGAAATCATCTTTGCCCCCGGTAAAGGGTGTTACCTCACCGCGCCGGCGCGCGGCTTTGAGTTCCGCGCCAATCCTTTTTTCTGCCGCGGCCATGTCTTCCGCCGTCAAACCGTATTCCTGAAGCGCGTAATCCGTGGAAACCACTTCCACGGGACGCAACGCCACGATCTTGCCCTCAAATACAAAGCCGACGTCTTCGCCTTGCGTCGCTTTTTTGAGCCAGTAGCCGAGCCGCCCGCGGCCTTCGGTAATTGTCAGAGTCTTCATACGCTCATTATAGCGTACGCTGATAAACCCGCAACTGAATTTTGTTCGGATACCGTTTTACCTTCACCCTGCACAACCGCCGCGGAACAGGATAAGATCAAATCCGGTCCAGCGCCTGATACAAATCGGCGATGAGGTCTTCGGGATCTTCCAACCCGAGGGCCACGCGCACCAGATTGTCCACCATCCCGAGGGATTGCCGGAATTCCAGCGGGTAATCGAAGAACGACATGGTCGCCATCTGCGTCACAAGGCTTTCCGAACCGCCGAGGCTGGGCGTAATCAAAAACAATTCGAGCGAGTCAATAAACTTGTGCGTTTGCCGGCCGCCGCCTTTGACCAGAAAAGTGATGACGCTGCCGCACCCGCGCATTTGCTTTTTGGCGACAGCGTAATCGGGATGCGATTTGAGCCCGGGATACCAGACTTTTTCAATCCTGGGATGTTTCTCCAGCGCCTGCGCCACCTGCAGACCCGCGCGGTTGTGATGTTCCATCCGCAACGGGAACGTCTTCAAACCGCGTTCGAGCAGGAAACACGTCAACGGCCCGGGCGTCGCGCCAAACATGCGCTGCAATTTATTGAGGTCCTCGAGCAATTGATGACCACCGAGCGTCACCCCCGCGAGCAGGTCGTTGTGGCCGCCGAGATATTTCGTGGCTGAATGGATGACCATGTCCACGCCGCATTCGAGCGGGCGGATGTTGTAGGGCGTGGCGAGTGTGGCATCAATCATCGTCAGTATCCCGTGACGTTTCGCCACTTTCACGATGGCCGGCAGGTCGAGCACTCGCAGGTAAGGATTGGTCGGCGATTCGGTGAAAATGATGTTGGTATTGGGCCGAATGGCGGCTTCGATGGCTTCGGCCGTTGGCGGCACGAGGATGTTTGGCACGCCGAATTTGGTAAGCAGATTGGTTGCAAAATCGCGCGTCTGCCGGTAGCAATCGCTGGTGAAAATGACGTGGCCGTCCTTTTTCATGTAGGCCATGAGCGCCAGGATGACCGCACTCATGCCGCTGGAGAACAGGATGGCCCGCTCGGCGCCTTCGATAGCAGCCAGCTTGCGTTCGGCTTCCAGTTGGGTCGGATTGAAGTAGCGGCCGTATTCCTGCTCGCGGATGATGCGACCCTGGGCCTTGGCCGTCATGAACTCGACGACTTCAGCCATGGAGTCAAAGCTGTAGTTCGAGGTCTGGACGATTGGCGTAGAGACGGCATGATGGGCTTTGGGCCGGCGTTCCAAGCCGTGAACGGCGAGAGTGGCCGGGCCGCGTTTGCGAATTTTGCGAATTTTAGAGGTCATGGGAAAACGATTATGAAGGGACAACAATGTGGTTGAAAGTTGCGCGCCGCCTCTCCCCGTCCCTCTCCTCCGCTGGCAGCGGAGGAGAGGGAGTTCGCAGAACACACGGGTAGGGTCGGCGCGCTGCGCCGACCGGACGCCGCAGCGCGGCGTCCCTACCTTTTACGGAAAACTTAGACATCAAACCGGCCCCTTTCCTTGAGCGCTTTCTTGAGCGCGTCTTTCACCGCATCCAACCGGGCGGGCAACTCAATCGGTTGATTTGCGTAGCGACACGGGAAACCCAATTCTTTCTGATGATATTTGACTTTCATTTCCACAAACTTCAAACCGTGCGCGGTGGAGATGACGACCACGCGCTCGGATTTGTCAATCTTGCCCGCCTTGAGCAATTTGATAAGCGCGGCAAGCGCCACGCCGGTGTGCGGGCAGTTGAACATGCCGGTCCGGTCGCCCAACGCAGCGGCGTCGGCGAGTTCCTCCTCGCTCGCCTGTTCCACGACGCCGTCGAATTGTTTCAGCACCCGGATGGCTTTCTGCACGCTGACGGGGTCGCCGATTTGGATGGCGCTGGCGAGAGTCTTTTGCGCCTGGACCGGTTCAAACGCTTTGAACCCGTTCAGGTAGGAAAGGTAAAGCGGATTGGCCCGTTGGGCCTGGGCCACGACGATGCGCGGCAATTTTTCAATCAAACCCAGGTCGCGCATCATCAGCAATCCTTTGCCGAGCGCGGACACGTTGCCCAGGTTACCGCCGGGAATGATGATGACATCCGGCGCTTCCCAGTCGAACTGCTGGACGATTTCAATGCCGACCGTTTGTTGGCCCTCGACGCGCAAGGAATTCATCGAGTTGGCCAGATACAGCGTTTCGTCCTTGGTAATTTCCTGCACCAGCTTCATGCAACCGTCGAAATCGGTATCCAGATACAGCACCATCGCGCCGTTGGAAATCGGCTGGACGAGTTGTGCGATGGAAATTTTGCCGCGCGGCAGAAGCACGATGGCCTGGATGCCCGCCGCTGCGCAATAGGTCGCCAGCGCCGCCGAGGTGTCGCCGGTCGAGGCACAGGCCACCGCCTTAATGGGCGCGCCTTCGGAAATCATCTGTTTGACCTGCGAAACCAGCACGGTCATGCCGAGGTCTTTGAACGAGCCGCTGTGGGTGTTGCCGCACAGTTTGATCCACAGGTCGTCCACGCCCACGATTTTCCCGAAGCGCTCGGCCCAGAACAGGTTCGTGCTGCCTTCGTAAAGCGAGACGATATTGTCGTCCTTGATTTCGGGGAGAATCCATTCCTTTTTGCCCCAGACCCCGGAGCCGTAGGGCCAGTCATTGCTTTTGTAGCGGTCCTCGAACAGTTTCATCCACGCCTGCGCGTCGCGCCGCTTCAATTGCTTGAGGTCGTGTTGCACCTCCAGGAGCGATTGGCAGCGGGTGCAATGGTAGATGATGGAGTTCAGCGGATAAGTGGCTCCGCACTCCGGATTGATGCATTGAAACCAGGCCCGGTATGACATCATTCAAATCTCCGTGCCGCGGCGCGGGCTTGCGAAGGCCCGCGGCTGAGCGCGGCACACGTTGTTCGGGAATAAAATGCCAGACCGGCCATCCTTTTCAAGAAGAGAACGGACTTCCGCGATGAGTCGTCTTATGCCCAAATGCCGGCAATTTTCGTCCCGCAGAAACGGCATTTGCCGTCAGTGATGTCCAGCCGCGTTACGGCAAAAATGTCGCGCTCGACGACGGCTCTCTTGCAGTTCGGACACCACGTCGTCTCCGCGCCTTCGAGGCCGGGCACGTTGCCGAGATAGACGTAAAGCAGACCTTCGGCGCGGGCGGCGTCGCGGGCTTTCACCAGGGTCTCAACCGGCGTGGGCGGCAGGTGTGTGAGCTTGTGTTCCGGATGAAAGCGCGAGAAGTGCACCGGCCGGTCCGGGCCCAACTCTTTCACAATCCAGCCGCACATCCGGCGGATGGTATCGAGGTCATCCGTGTAGGTCGGCACGATCAGGTTGATGATCTCGAACCAAACGCCAAGGTCTTTCAGCGTCTTGAGCGTGCCAAGGATGGCGGCAAGTTTGCCGGAATTAAGTGTTTTGTAGGTGTCCTCGTCGAAACCTTTCAAGTCCACGTGCGCGGCGTCTGCGTATTGATATAAATCGCGCGCGGGCCGTTCCTCGATGGAACCGCAGGTCACGACGATGTTTTTGAGGTTCCGTTCGTGCGCCGCCTGGCAGGTGTCCTGCGTGTATTCATAAAACGCCGTCGGTTCGGAGTAAGTGTAGGAAATAGACGGACAACCCAGCGCTTCGGTCACCGCGACGACGTCTTCGGGAAACAAACTGAGCCGTGACATTTGTTCCGTCGTCAAACCCGGCGGCAAGGGCGGTTTCAGTCGGAATTCCTCGCCGTGCGGATCTTTGGTTTCCTCGGGTTTCTTTTGTGAAATCTCCCAGTTCTGGCAATTGAGGCAACGGAACACGCAACCGGACGTGGCGAGCGAAAAGCTCAACGTGCCCGGCAGAAAATGGAACAGCGGCTTTTTCTCGACCGGGTCAACGTGGAACGTGCACGGGTTGCCATAAACCAGCGTGTAAAGTGTGCCGTCGCGGTTAACCTTGTTGCGGCAATGGCTGCGGTCGCCCGGCTCCAGGATGCAGTTGTTGGGGCAGACCTTGCACTGGACGTTGCGGCCGAGCTTGAGGTAATGCCGCGCTTCCTTCACCCAGCCGCGTTTCTGCCACAAATCCCAAAGCTCGCCCGCGGGCGCGTCACCTTTGAAAATGTCCGCGGGCGCCTCGGACTCGCGCCACCGGCTGAAGAAATCCCAGAACGACGACGCCCCCGCCAGGCCGACCGCTCCGCCAACGCCGATCCCTATGGCGGTCCGACGCGAGATTCCGCCGGAGCGCCGGTCTCCGACCCGGCCTGACCCGGAAAGTGGCGAGCATCGCGCCGGATCGGAGACCGGCGCTCCAAAGCTTTTGGACCTCAAGTTTCGGATTTCAGACTCCCGGCTTCGCTGCACTTCAGCGCGGCGAGTTGGATTTCTTTCGTCATTCGTCATTCGTCATTAGGATTTTGCCCTGATCCAGCCCCATCGCTGAAAGGCAAGATACGCCGCCGGGACGACATGCGCCAGTACGAGAACAATCAGCGGCAGGTGGAACATGCGATGGAGGGTCAGCGCGGATTTCTCATCCAGCAGTCTGCCGAAGCCGTAGCGGCCATCCATGATGTAACCGGTCAGCAGGAAAGCCAGCACCAGCGGCAACAACAGCCAGCCGCTCCACCGGACCATTTTGAGAAGGACAAAGTTGAGTTTGCTCATATTTTCGCCTTTCGAAATTGGACCATCGCGCCACCCAGGAAATTGAGCGCTGCGGTCAGCAGGCAAACGCCCAACACACCAATCAAAGGAATCAACAGGGTGCTCGCCAGCAATGCGCCAAGGAATGCGCCGACGAAATCCGCCGTGTAAAGACGCGACGCGCCGGCAACCGTGCCGTCGAATTCCAACCGGTTGGCCAATGGAAACAGCCCGCCAACCAACGACGCCAGCACGAAGGTGAGCAGGCTGATAGCGGTTTGCGCCGCAAATGTGGAAGTGTGAAACACCGGGACACGGCCGAGAATCGTCAGCGCGATTGGTAATAGCAACCCGAACAGTGCGATGGAGAAAGCAAGGAGAGCCAGCGAGCCGCGATTTCCCGGTAGCGCAGGTTTCCAAACCTGCTGTATCGCCGACTTCCAAGTCGGCTGCGAGCGCGGCTGCAAACCATTCGCAGGTTTGGAAACCTGCGGTACAGCAGACTTGGAAGTCTGCGCTACGATGCTCTGGTTCACCCAAGCCGCGCCCAGCGCCAAACCGGTCATAAAGACCGTGACGATGATGCCCAGTTGATAATAAACCGAGCCGCACAAGACCTGGAAAGCCAGGAGCAGCACGACTTCCAGCGCCGAAGCCGCGAAACCCGAGGCAAATACCGCCACCGCCGCGCCGCGGAGTCGGACCAGATAAACCCCGATCAAGATCAGGAGCGATACCTGCAGCACGCCAAATCCAATTTGAAACTGACTCATCCAGTGGCACAGCTGGTAATAATAGAGCACCGGGCTTAAATCCCGATTCAACGCCGCCGGTTGGGCGATGGCGCGTTGTAGGTCCGACATCCGGTCAGAGGTCAGCATCGCATCCACGTAATGCCGGTTCATCAGCTTCGTTTTAATGCCCTGTTGTTCGATACGCGAGGCAATATCACCGGATAGCGGGCCATCCGACGCGAGAAAGAAAACCTGCCCACCGGGGAGTACCAACACGTTCGGAAACGATTGCTTCAACGATTGGCTGGCCGATGCCAGCATCCGCGCCAATTCCGGGCTGACGTAATTCTCGTAATGGCCGAGCGCAAATGAAACAAGGCCGTTCGGAGCCAGCGCGTGTTTGACCTCCGCGAAAAACTCCGCAGTAAAAAAACGGTTGAGCTGCACGGTGGAGGGTTCGGGCACGTCCACGATCACCACGTCGTATTTTTCACCGGTTCGCCGGACAAAAGAGCGGCCATCGGTGTTGAAGACCCGGATTCGGTCATCTGCCAGATTTTGCGGCAGATATTCGCGTCCGAATTTCAGTATCGCCGGATCCAGCTCGACGTAATCCACGCGGGGAACCTTGTATTTGAGAATTTCCTTCGCAGCGCCCGAGGTGCCGCCGCCCACGAGCAGGACCGCGCGCGCTCCGGGTCGTTGCGCCATTGCGTAATGCACGACCTCCTCGACGTGCTGATCGTCACGGGTGGAGGTTAGTGGAATGCCGTTCTCGATGAAATCAAACTGGCCATCGGATTCCGTGACCAACAGTTTGCCGTAAGGCGAATTCGCCCGCGCCACGATGTGCTGTCGCGGATACTGCCACCGCATGGAAATGCCGTCGAGATCAACCAAAAACGCCATGGCGATCATCGCGACGGCCAAAGTGCCTGCAATGGCTGAGAGTAACTTGTGTCCAGCGCGAATGCCCAAGGCCACGGCGACCAGCAGGTTCAGCACTGCGGGAAAAATCAGAATGGCGGCGTGGTCGAAATACCGGACGAGTACGAAACTGAACAGAACTCCTCCGGCGATGCTGCCGATGCTGTCTGCCACGTAAACGCGACCGATGCCCGAAGCGCCTGCTTCGCGTGCCAACAGCGAGCACGCCAGCGTCAGGGCATAGCCCGCCACGAGGCAATACGGCAGCAGCAGGATGAAAGCGCTGATGACCGTTTCACTGACGCCAACCGCAGCGCCGCGCACAAAAATGACATTTCGCAAAGCTCGCAGGAGGAACACCTGGAACAGTGGCAGAATCGCCACCAGAATTTGCATCGCGACAAGGACAGCCAGCGGGTTTCGGAGTTTGTCGGAAGTCCAGCCGAGCCGAGCGCCGATGCCCATCAAAAGCAGCCAGTTGCCCAGCACCACGCCGAGTACCAGTTCGTTGCCGCTGAACGCGCCGAGCAGTTCACGCATCAGCGCCAGTTGTGTCATCACGCACGAGACACCCAGCGCGCCGACGCCTGACAAGACGAGCCGCGACGCGCGTTCCCGAGTATTAATTATTTTCTCAGAGCTGGTCATAATGGCTGCCACGGGCATGGGCGCAACGCTTGGAACCTGGAGCGCGGACTGCCGAGTCCGCATGTTTCGCTTCCGCCAGCCGGTTAGACCATCACATTATGCTCGGCTTAGCGTGGACAAAAGCTGTCCGCGTTCCTCCGGATTCACTATTCGGACTCGTTGAATGCCTCGACGTGATAGATGGAAATGGAGGTGTCCCTGCCTCGCCAGGCTGATGGTTCGCAGCCGGCCTTTTCGGAAAGCCGGTTCAGAAATTCGACCTTGTCGGGAATCTGCTCCCAGACTTGCGGCAGAAACGTGGCGCCGCGAGGGCCAATTTTCAACACCACACCATCCTCGTGAGGCTGCAATTTGCCCAGCAAGTCCTCCGGCGAATTGAAACGCAGCGGCTGCGGTTCGGTCAGCACACTGATTTCAATTTTGATTTTGCCCACTTCATCCGACGACACCGGAGGAAACCGCCAGTCGCGCGTGGCCGCGTTCTGCGCGTTGTCCACCACAGCTTGGTAGAGCGGCTCTTGCGGCACGATGTGACCGACGCACCCGCGCAATTCACCATTCTCTGTCAAGGTGACGAAACAGGCCTTCGTCTCGGCGAGTTTCGGCGGCACGTCTTTGGCGCTGACCTCGGGCAGGTGCCCATCCGCGGTCACATGGGTCAGAGTCGTTCGGGCGAGGTTCAGCAGAAACTTTTTCTCCGGCGCCGCGAAATGCTCGGTAGGCGCCGCATAAAAAGCAATGGCGGTGTAACCGACCACTCGGTCTTTGTCGCCGGTCACGTCTCCGCTGTTGCGACAATCCAGCAATTGCGCTTTCCAGCCCTTTTCGCGGGCCAGACACATCAACGTCAGGATCGGCGCCTTGCCGCAGGCTTCCTGCGTTTTCATGCTGTCAATATCCAGGTTTAATATCGCCTCGATACAGCGATTGTCCAAGACTTTGGCGACATCGTACGGATGATAATGACTCAGGTCCGAACTGGCCACAACTACTGTTTTGTCGTCAATTTGACCGGCCAGAACTTTCGCGACCTGTTCCGGATCGGTGTCACCCAGGATGACCGGCAGGACCTGGAAATTCGTGAGGGTCTTTTGCAGGAACGGAATCTGGACCTCGACTGAGTGTTCCCAGGTTTCGGGCGTGTCTTCGCCGATGGGCGGGGCGGGTTTCTGAACCTGCGTCCACCAGGCAGGCCGTTCGACCAGACAACGTGGCTCCAAAACAAAAGGCCCGGTTCCGACGAGCCGTTGCGCTTTCTCCGAAATGGGAACGATACCCAGCGGCGTCTGGTAAGCGTTCGCGTTCGGCAGCGACGCGCCTTGAAAACCGGCGTAATGGCTGGGACCGAGGATAATGACGGTTTGAATGTCGCGCCCCGCGAGTGTCTTGTAAGCGCTGGCTGCCGTCAGTCCGGAAAAAGGGTAACCCGCATGAGGACAAACCAGACCTTTCAGGTGCGAAACGTAATGCGCAGGCGCGCGCTCCAGCAAACCGTCAATGGTTTGGGAAAGAACCGTTTTGTCCGCCGGATAAAACAGTCCTGCGACCGCTGGCGCACGGACGCGCAGACCGTGTGTGGTGTTGGTTGCGAGCGCGACAAGGTTGGTACCCGGTTCGATGCGCGGCGCTTCGAGGCGCGAATGGCAGCCGAGGCCGGACAACAGCATTACTGCGTAAATGATCCCGGCGCTCACCGGGCTTCTGCCCTTCTCACGCACGGTTCGCTTCATAAGTTCCATCACACCGGCACACTGACCGGAGTTCTACAACCAATCTCTTCCGCGCCCGCCAACTGCCCTTTCCAACTATCCGTCTAATACGCCTGGCGCAGTTGTTAAGTCAACCTCGAAACGAACCGTGAAGTGAGGCCAGCTGGAACTTGCGCGATCGTCACGAAAGCCCGGCAAATTAAGAAGCCGCTCCAGACTGGAGCGGCTTGATAGTTTTCTGGTAGGGCTGGCTCTCCGAGCCGGCCGCGGCGCGATGGGACATCGCGCCCTACCTCGCTATTTCTTCTTCGCTTTTTTCGCGGCTTCCTCTTCCAGGGCCGCTTGAGCGGCTGCGAGGCGTGCCACCGGCACCCGGAAAGGCGAGCAGCTCACGTAGGTCAGGCCAATGCGATGGCAGAACTTCACCGAGTCGGGATCGCCGCCGTGTTCGCCACAGATGCCCAGTTTGATGCCGGGCCGCGTCGCATTGCCTTTCTCGACCGCAATCTTCATCAACTGGCCGACGCCCGCCTGATCGATCGTCGCAAACGGATTCTTCTTGATGATTTCCAGTTCCTGATACGGCCCGAGGAACGGCCCGGAATCGTCGCGGCTCATGCCCAGGCACGTCTGCGTCAGGTCATTGGTCCCGAAACTGAAGAACTCAGCGTCTTTGGCGATTTCATCGGCGGCCAGTGCGCCGCGCGGAATTTCAATCATCGTGCCGACCAGATATTTGACCTTGGTGCCTTTCTCGATCTGCACCTGTTTGGCCACGCGATGCACGACCTCGAGCTGGTTCTGGAGTTCCTTCGGGAAACCCACCAGCACGATCATGATCTCCGGTTTGACCGGGATGCCTTCGGATTGGACCTGCAATGCGGCTTCGATGATGGCGCGCGTCTGCATCTCGGTGATTTCCGGATAGACAATGCCGAGCCGGCAGCCGCGCAAGCCAAGCATCGGATTGAACTCGTGCAATTCCTTGACGCGCTGTTTGATCTTCTCCACCGGCACGTTCATCTTGGCCGCGAGGTCTTTCTGCGCGGCGTCCTCGTGCGGCAGGAATTCGTGCAGCGGCGGGTCGAGCGTGCGGATGGTCGCCGGCAGGCCCTTCAATTCACGAAAGATGCCGACAAAATCATCCCGCTGGTAAGGCAGGAGCTTGGCCAGTGCTGTCTTCCGGTCCTCGAGATTGTCGGCCAGAATCATCTCGCGCATGGCATCAATGCGATCGCCCGAAAAAAACATGTGTTCCGTGCGGCACAGACCGATGCCGGTGGCGCCGAACGCGACGGCGTTGGCGGTCTGGTCCGGCGTGTCGGCATTGGTGCGCACCTGGAGGCGTGTCACCTTCGAGCACCAATCCATCAACTTGTTGAACATCTGGCAGGTGGCGCTGTCTTTGCCGTCGAGCGACTTCTCGATGAGCACCTGGACGATTTCAGATGCGGCGGTCCTGATCTCGCCGGGATAAACCTCACCAGCGGTGCCGCTGATGGACAGGAAATCACCTTCCTTGTAGGTGGCGCTGTCCACGGTCAAGGACCTGGAGGCGTAATCAATCTGGAGCGCGCCGGCGCCGCAGACGCAGACCTTGCCCATCTGGCGGGCGACGAGCGCCGCGTGCGAGCTGACGCCGCCTTTCGCCGTCAGGATACCTTCGGCAGCGATCATGCCGCGCAAATCTTCCGGCGTGGTTTCATTGCGGACCAGCAAAACTTTTTCGCCCTTCGCCGCAGCCGCCGCGGCCCGGTCGGCGTTGAGATACATTTTGCCGGAAGCCGCTCCCGGACCGGCCGGCAATCCTTTGGCAATGCATCTTGCCGCCTTCACCGCCTGACGGTCAAAAATCGGCGCCAGCAATTGGTCCAATTGATCGGCCGGTACCCGGCGAATCGCTGTCTTCCAATCAATCAACCGCTCCTTCTCCATCTCGATGGCGAAACGGACCGCGGCGAGGCCGGTGCGCTTGCCATTGCGGGTCTGCAGCATAAACAGCTTGCCGTCCTGAATCGTAAACTCGAAGTCCTGCACATCTTTGAAATGCGATTCGAGGGTCTTCCGGACCTGTTCCAATTCAATGAAGGCCTTGGGCAAATGATTTTTGAGTTGGGCCACCGGTTCGGGCGTGCGAATGCCCGCCACCACGTCTTCGCCCTGGGCGTTGATGAGAAATTCGCCGTAGAAAATCTTCTCGCCGGTGGCCGGGTCGCGCGTGAACGCCACGCCGGAACCGGAGTTGTCGCCGGTATTGCCATAAACCATGGCCTGAACGTTGACCGCAGTGCCCCATTCCGAGGGGATGTTGTATTTGCGGCGATAAACAATCGCGCGGTCGTTCATCCACGAACCAAATACGGCGCCGATGGCGCCCCAAAGTTGTTTCCAAGGGTCCTGCGGAAATTCCTTGCCCCCGGTGCGTTCCTTGATGAGGGCCTTGAACCGGTTCACCAGTTCCTTGAGGTCGTCCACCGTGAGCTTGGTGTCTTCGATGTCGGCATGGTACCGCTCGTGTTTGAGTCCGTGAATCACCACTTCAAACGGTTCATGGTCTTCATTCGCACTCTTTTGCACGCCCATGACCACGTCGCCATACATCTGGATGAAACGGCGGTAACAATCCCAGGCAAACCGTTCGTTCTTCGTCGCCTTCACGAGTGCGAGGACGGTTTCGTCGTTCAGGCCCAGGTTCAGGATGGTGTCCATCATGCCGGGCATGGAATCGCGCGCGCCGGAACGGACGGAGACCAGCAGCGGCATGCCGAACTGATCGCCGAACCGGGTGCCCATGATTTTTTGGATGAAGGCGACGCCGGCTTTGACCTGCGGGTCGAGCGTTTTCGGATACGTCTTTTTGTTCTGGTAAAAATAGGTGCAAACCTCGGTGGTAATGGTGAAGCCGGGAGGCACCGGGAGCTTGATGCGGGACATCTCAGCGAGGTTCGCGCCTTTGCCCCCCAACAGGGGTTTCATGGAACCGTCGCCATCCGCCTTCTTGTTTCCAAACAGGTAAACGTATTTGGTCGCTTTCGTTGCTTTAGCCATAAATTACTTCTCAGTCGTTCGTTGTGATTTTCGTTGTCCACCCTCTGCAACCCAATTTGTCGGAACGCAGGACGGGTCAGGCCGGCCTTGATAACGCCAAGGCGCGCCTTTGTAAAACTTCTTTTAAGCCGGAAACCCTCCAGGCACTCTGCATATTTTGGGAAAAGATGCCCGTTATTTGGCCGCGCGTCGAGCCGGGATTGAGGAACACTTTTGGAGGACATGAAGATTCGTGATACTACTCCGATTTGACCATTTTTCGCGCACGTCTAATTCACGCAAAATATGACCAGTGTTAAACAAATTGCGTGGAGTGACCCGCTGCGCTCGCCACTAAGTTGTGGTGGTTAAAGTTATGACACTCGGCGTCCCAGTTGAAAAAAAGAAAGCCGCGGCCAGAGTGGCGCAAAACGCCAATGGCCACAAGCGCTTTCGTAGCGCCCACGCACGGCTGGCGATCGCGGCCCGCAAACCGGTCATCCCGCCGACGGGGACGTTAAAAGGCGGCATGCCGGGAGACCCGGCGACGCTCGAACCAGCTATACCCGCGCCCGCTGTCGAAAGGGCTCCGAACCCGGCTGAGAAACGGCAGGTTTCCCTGGCCCAAATGCTGGTGTTTGAACTGCGCGTGCGCGACGCGATGACCAGTCCGCCCATCACAGCCATCGCGACCGATTCACTGCGTTCAATTCAAAATTTGATGAAGGCGCACCGCATCTCCGGCGTGCCCATCCTGGCCAATAATGTCCTGGTGGGAATTGTCAGCATCGAGGACATCATCAACGCCCTGGACAGCGGCCACATCAACGAGCCGGTCGAACCGTGGATGAGTCGCAAAATCGTGACTTTGCGGGATCATTTCTCCCTCGTGCGCGCCGTGGCAGAATTCGACCGGCACGGTTATGGCCGTTTCCCGGTCCTGGATGCCAACAACCAACTGGTGGGCGTCATCACCCGCGGTGACATTACAATTTGCCTGATGCATCAACTGGAACGCCGCGCCGAGGAAGCTGTGGCCAAGGAAGCCGCGCTGGTCGCCACACGCGCCGCGGATGAAAAAGCGCACCGCATCGTCATCAACACGGATGTGAAATCGGGTGATTTCGAGAGCGCGGGCAAACTTTCCCAGCGCATTCGCGAAGTGCTCCGCGCCCGGGGCGTCGCTCCCGAAATCCTCCGGCGCGCCGCCATCATCGCCTACGAAGCGGAGACCAACATCATCATCCACTCCCTTGGCGGCCGAATCAACACTTCCATTGATGCCATCAAAGTCCGCATCAAGGCTATAGACCGCGGTCCCGGCATTGAAAACGTTGACCTGGCCATGCAGGAAGGCTGGTCCACCGCGGGTCCCCTCGCGCGGGAACTGGGTTTCGGCGCCGGCATGGGCCTGCCCAACATCAAACGTTGCGCCGACGAGTTCGTCATCCAGTCGGAACTGGGCGGCGGCACGCGGTTGCAAGCAGCAGTATTCCTGCAGAAAGCAGGCACAACTTTATGAAATTGAAAACCGCCAGCAAACTCCCGGCACTTTTGACCGTCGTCGAGGCGCAACCATTGACCGACCTGGCTGAGGTCGAGTTGAAAGGCTGCTACATTTCCGACCTGCTCAGCGACGTGCTCGCCAATGCGGAACCCGGCGTGCTTTGGGTCACCATCCAGATTCATCGTAATGTCGTGTCCGTCGCGTCTATGAAAGACATCACCGCCGTGCTGTTCACCTGCGGCCGCAAACCGGAACCGGACATCATCGCCGAGGCCGCTGAGAAGGGCATCATGTTGTTGAGCACAACCCTGACCACTTACGAAACCGCCGGCAAACTATGGAAGGCAGGACTCCGATGAGCGAATTACACACCATTGCTCCGACCCTGACGACGCACCCCAGCGGGGACATCCGCTTCGCGTCGCTCGATGAAACCATCGAGCATTATAACCACGAGCCGACGGCGCTGATTCAGGTGCTGCACGCCGCGCAGCATCTCTTTGGTTATCTCAGCGCCGACGTGCTGCGCTACGTTGCCGCGGCGCTCAAGATGCCGCTGTCGCAGGTCTATGGCGTGGTCACGTTTTACCATTTCTTCACCATGGTGCCGCGGGGCAAACACCAGATTCTCGTATGCACGGGCACGTCCTGCCACGTGCGCGGCTCGAAAACGATCCTGGAACGCCTCGAACAGCAACTTGGCATCAAAGCAGGCGAAACGACCAAGGACAATCTGTTCAGCCTGAACACGGCGCGTTGCATCGGCGCCTGCGCGCTGGCCCCGGCCATCGCCATCGAAGACGACGTTTACGGCAAGCTGTCGCCGGACAAGATTCCGCGCCTCTGCCAGAAGGATTTGAAGAAGTATGTTTGAAGAACTGTCATTGCACATTCTGGATGTCGCGATGAATTCGATCGCCGCGCAGGCGCGCACCGTGTTGATCGTGATTGGCGAGTACGCGCGACGTGACGAATTGAGCATCCACGTGCAGGACGATGGCCAGGGCATGGATGCGGCCACGCTCAATCGCGTATTGGCTGAACTGACGACCAGCAAACACAGCCGCAAAAAAAACATCGGCCTGGGTCTGGCCCTGCTGCGCCAGACCACGGAGATGTGCGACGGGAAATTTGAGGTCCGTTCCACGCCGCGCCTGGGCACCACGGTCACGGTTTCGATGAAGCTGTCGCACGTGGACAGGCCGCCCCTGGGCGACTTGAATGCGACCATCCTGGCTTTGTGCGCCGCCAACCCGACGGTGGATGTGCAACTCCATTATTTGAGCGACACGGAGAATTTTCATTTCAGTTCCAAAGAACCGGCGGAAAAAAAAGTCGCAAGCCCCGAAGGCCTTCGGGGCGAGGAGAAGACAAATTATGAACCTGCAAGAACTCAAAAAGTTGAAAGAGAAAGCGCAGCGGCAGGTTGCCTTACGTGAAGGCAACAAGAAATACCGCGTTGTCGTCAGCATGGGCACCAGCGGCATCGCCGCCGGCGCGCGTGAAGTGATGAAGACCATGCTGGACGAAATCGATAAACGCGGGCTGGAGGACGTCGAAGTGCGCGTGACCGGCGAAGTCGGCTTGGAAGACGTTGAGCCCGTCGTGCGCGTCGAAGAGGCCGGCGGGGAAAAGACCACCTACGCGCGGTTGGATTCCGAGAAAGCCAAAAAGATCGTCGCCGAACACCTCGAAAAGGGCAAAAAGGTGGACAACCTCGCCGTCGGCAAAGAAAAGAAACCGGAGTGATGAACAATGATTCGCGCCCATATATTGGTCTGCGCCGGCGCCGGCTGCATCAGCTCCGGCGGCAACGCCCTGAAGGACGTTCTGGCCGCCGAATTGAAGCAGCGTGGCCTCGACGAGGAAATTAAAATCGTCGAAACGGGCTGCATGGGGCCGTGCGATCTCGGTCCGGTGATGCTGGTCCATCCGGAAGGAACATTCTATCAGCGGGTCACGGCCCTGGATGTGCCCAAACTCGTCGAAGAGCATTTCATCAAAGGCCGCCCTTACACGAAGCTGCTGCCCAAAGACGACGTCACCGCCAATGTTGTCACTACCCAGCGCGATTTTTCGTTCTTCGCCAAACAGGAAAAAATTGTTCTCGAAAACTGCGGCCTGATTGACGCGGAAAACATCGAGGAATACATCGCCCGTGACGGATATGCGGCACTCGGCAAGGTCTTGACTTCGATGAAGCCCAACCAGGTCATCGCCGAAATCAAAGCCAGTGGCCTGCGCGGCCGTGGCGGCGCCGGGTTTCCGACCGGCGTGAAATGGGAGTTGATGGCGAAAGCGGCAGTCACACCGAAATATGTCATTTGCAACGCCGATGAAGGCGACCCGGGCGCGTTCATGAACCGCGCCGTGTTGGAAGGCGACCCGCACCGCGTGCTCGAAGGCATGGCCATCGGGGCCTATGCCATGGGCGCCAACCGCGGGTTCATCTACATTCGCGCCGAATATCCGCTGGCCATCAAACGCCTCAACGTCGCCATCGCCCAGGCCTACGAACGCGGGTTGCTCGGCAAGAACCTGTTTGAATCGGGATTCGATTTCGACCTCGAAATCCGCATCGGCGCCGGCGCGTTTGTGTGCGGCGAGGAAACCGCCTTGATGCGCAGCATCGAAGGCCGCCGCGGCCAGCCGATGCCACGGCCGCCGTTCCCCGCCCAACGCGGGCTCTGGGGCAAACCGACCAATATCAACAACGTCGAAACCTGGGCCACCATCAAACCTATTATTTTAAAAGGTGCGAAATGGTATGCCCAATTCGGCACCGAGAAGACGAAAGGCACCAAGGTCTTTGCGCTCGCCGGAAAAATCCGCAACACCGGTCTTGCCGAAGTTCCCTACGGCACCACGTTGCGCGAAATCATCTTTGGCATCGGCGGCGGCATTCCCAAGGACAAAAAGTTCAAGGCCGTGCAAACCGGTGGACCATCCGGCGGCGTCATTCCCGCCCAACACCTGGACGAACGCGTGGACTACGAGTCGCTGCAAAAGCTCGGCTCGATCATGGGTTCGGGCGGCATGGTGGTGATGGATGAGGATTCGTGCATGGTGGACGTGGCGCGGTTTTTCATGGAGTTTTGCTGCGACGAATCTTGCGGCAAATGCCCGCCTTGCCGCGTCGGCACGCGCCAGATGCTCAACATCCTCGACCGGATTTGCGCCGGCGAAGCTGAGCTGGCCGACATCGAAAAACTTGAATCGCTGGCCACGGTTGTCCGCGACGCCAGCCTGTGCGGGCTGGGCCAGACCGCGCCGAACCCGGTGCTCACCACGTTGCACTACTTCCGCGATGAATACCTGGCACACGTCGTCGAGAAACGCTGCCCCGCCCGCGTCTGCCGCGAGCTACTCGAGTTCCGCATCAACGAGGAAAAATGTGTCGGCTGTTCGCTGTGCTTCCGCGGTTGCCCGGTCCACACCATTTTCAAACGCGACGGGCAGAAAAAATATTACATTGTGGAAGACGCCTGCATCCATTGCGGCGCGTGCTTTGATGCCTGCCGATTTGATGCGGTGCTCAAGACCTCAAACGGCGTGAACGGCCACTCGACCACGCCGGCGGTCGCGGAGACGTCGGCAACCCGGGCCACCAAACCTGTGATGAAAAAATGATTGCACCTAAAAAAATCACGTTGACGATTGATGGCCGCAAATGCGAGGGCCAGGACGGGCAGACGATTCTGCAAATCGCCCAGGCCAACGGCATCAGCATCCCCACCCTTTGTTACCTGAAACACCTGTCGCCGTGGGGCGGTTGCCGCATGTGTATCGTCCAGATTGCCGGCAGCCCCAAGGTGGTGCCCGCGTGCTCAACTCCGGCGCCGGACGGCAAAAAAATCATCACCAACAACGAATCGCTGCAGAAACTGCGCCGCAGCACGCTGGAATTGTTGTTCAGCGAGCGCAACCACATCTGCCCGTTCTGCGTTATGAACAAGGGCGATTGCGAACTCCAGCAACAGGGTTACCGCCACGGCCTCGACGCCATCAGCATCCCCTACCTTTATCCCGCGTGGCCGGTGGACTTGTCGGGCAAATACCTCGCTCTCGACCACAACCGTTGCATCCTGTGCACGCGTTGCGTGCGGACTTGCGAGGAGATGGAGGGCATCCACGCGCTCGATATTTCCAATCGTGGCGCGAAAAACCGTGTCGTCGTGGATCTGGGCGTGAACTTCGGCGCGTCGGACACCTGCACGAGTTGCGGCGCGTGCGTCACGGCCTGTCCCACCGGCGCGCTGTTCGACAAAGCTGCCGCGTTCCGCGGCAAACTCGGTACTTGCCAGACCGTCCGCACCACCTGCAACGAGTGCCCCGTCGGCTGCGGTCTGCTGGTTTATACGAAGGAAAATCGCATCGTCGAAGTCTTCGGCGATTTCGATTCGCTGGTCAGCCAGGGACACTTGTGCGCGCGCGGCCGTTACGAAACCTGGGCGGAACCGCGCCGACGCATCCTGCAACCGTTGGTCCGCAAGCATGGAAAACTGGAACCGGCCACCTGGGATGAAGCTCTCAAGGTTGTGCGGCAGGCCGCGAAGAAAGCTACCGCCGCGCAGAAAGCCGTCCTCGTTTCGCCGCGTTTGATCAACGAAACCGTTGCGACGCTGAAAAAATTCGAACGCGTCGGGATGTTCGTCGCGCCGAACGAAGCCGCCTTGCTCGCCAACAATGATCGCAGCCCGGATGCCATGACCAGACTGCACGACGCCGACACCATCATTGTGCTCGGCGCGCAACCCAGCCAGGCGCAGGGAGTCGTCGCGGCCAAAATCCGCACCACCGTGCGTGTGCGCAAGGCGAAACTGCTCATCTTCCACACCCGCAAGAGCGACCTCGACCGCTATGCGACTATTTGCGCCAACGTCGTCAGTCTCGAACATAAATTCTGGAGCCGCGTGGGCGAGGAATTGAAGGACGCGAGGCGCCCGGTTTTGGTTTACGGACCGGAGGCGATGACGCCCATCGGCGTGGCCGTGCTCGAACGGCTGGTCAAAATTTTCGAAATGAGAAACGCCGGCCCGGCGCCCGCGTTGATTTCACTGCCCACCAGCCCCAACAGCCTGACGCTGGCCGCGGGTGGCATCGAACCGATCGAAGAAGTCGGCCCGTGGCTCGACGCCAAACCCTTGAAATTACTGCAGATCGTCGCCAGCGACGAACCCGACGGTGGTGCGCGGTTGTTGGACGAGAAATACGTGCGGGCGTTGCTGGAGGAAATTGAATGCGTCGTCGTGCAGGCGGCCTACGAATCGCGGCTGACCGACCTCGCCAAGGTCGTGTTGCCGGCGACCATCTGGTGCGAGAAGCAGGGTACCATTACCAATTTTGAGGGACGCGAATTGCCGTTGCAGGCGGTGCTACCGCCGCGGGACGAGGCGCGCCCGGATCGGGAAATTCTGGAGGCGCTTTTGAAATGAGGGCCATTATGAGCAACAAACCTAAAGTTAAAGTAGCAACGGTATGGCTGGGCGGTTGTTCCGGTTGCCATATGTCGCTGTTAGATTTGGATGAGCGGTTGTTGGAACTCGTCAAGCTGGTGGATATCACCGCCAGCCCGATTACGGACGTGAAAGAGATCCCCGATGTGGACGTGGGCATCGTCGAGGGCGCAGTCTGCAACGATGAAAATGCGCACGTGTTGCGGACGCTGCGGGCACACTGCAAAGTGCTCATCGCGCTCGGTGATTGCGCCATCACCGGCAATATCCCGGCGTTGCGCAATCAATTCAAACTCGAAGAGGTCGTGGCGCGCGGTTTTGTCGAGACCGAGAGCACGCAGGTCGGCGACATTCCCGCGGCCCCCGTCGTCCCTGCTTTGCTGAACCGGGTCCGGCCCATCCAGGAATTTGTGAAAGTGGACGCTCATATCCCCGGTTGCCCGCCCGATGCCGACACCATCTGGTTTGTGCTCACCGAGTTGCTCGCGGGCCGCATGCCGAAATGGACCGAGAAGAATTTGTGTTATGACTGAGACCAGCACCAGAACCATTACGATCAGCCCCGTCACCCGCATTGAGGGTCACGCGAAGATCACGATACAGCTCGATGCCGCGGGCAGGGTAGCCGACACGCAGTTCCATGTTGTCGAGTTCCGCGGGTTTGAGAAATTCTGCGAAGGGCGTTTCTTCGCCGAGATGCCGCAAATCACCGCGCGCATCTGCGGGATTTGCCCGGTGAGCCATTTGCTGGCCAGCGCCAAGGCGTGCGATGCGGTGCTCGGTGTCGCGCTTCCGCGGCCGGCGAAGCTGTTGCGCGAGTTGATGCACATGGGCCAGCTCACGCAATCGCACGCATTGAGCTTCTTCCATTTGAGCGCGCCCGACCTGTTGCTGGGATACGACGCCGACCCGGCGATCCGCAACGTCGTCGGCCTTATCCAGCAGCATCCCGACATTGCTATCAAAGGCGTGCGGCTGCGCAAGTACGGGCAGGAAGTCATCAAGTACGTCGGCGGGCGAAAAATCCATCCAGACTTTCCCGTGCCCGGCGGCGTTAACAAAACGCTGACCACCGCCGAACGCGACGCCATGCGCAAAGGTCTTCCAGAAGCGTTCGGCCAGGCGAAGTTTGCGCTCGACCTGCTCAAAACATATCAGGAAGCGCATCACGAGGACGTGGAAACGTTCGCGAGTTTTGATTCGAATTACATGGGCCTCGTCCAGCCCGACGGCGCGTTGGAACATTACGACGGCAACCTACGTTTCGCCGACCCGCACGGAAAAATCGTCAGGGACCAGGTTCCGCCAGCCAGTTATCTGGACGTCATCGCCGAGGCAACCGAGACGTGGTCATATCTGAAATTCCCGTTCATCAAGCAACTGGGTTATCCCAATGGAATCTATCGCGTTGGCCCGCTGGCGCGGTTGAATCTCGCGGACAAGATTTCCACGCCGCAGGCCAATGCCGAGTTGCGAGAATGGAAAAAGGACCGCCACGGCGCGCGCCGCAGTTCGTTCTATTATCACTGGGCGCGGTTGATTGAAGTCCTTTACGCGCTGGAACGTACTCAGGAGTTGCTGGATGACCCGGACATTTGCAGCACGGACATCATGGTCAACGCGCGGCCGGCCAACGCGCAAGGCGTCGGCGTGATTGAAGCCCCGCGCGGCACACTTTTCCACCATTACTGGGTGGATGGCAATGGACGGATCGAAAAGGTCAACCTGATCGTCGCCACCGGGCACAATAACCTGGCGATGAACCGCGCCGTTTTCGCCGTCGCCGAGAAATATGTGAAAGGCAACCAGCTCAAGGAAGGCATGCTCAATCGCGTCGAAGCCGCCATCCGCTGCTACGACCCGTGCCTGAGCTGCTCGACCCACGCGGTCGGCCAGATGCCGCTGCATGTGCAACTCATCGCCCCGGATGGCAGCGTCCTGGACGAATTGTCGCGCGGATAATTTCCTTGCACCACTGACAAGGCGGGGAAACGGTTGGTTGGTCCGTTTCCCCGCCAACTTTAGAACGACAATACCAGCCGGAAAGGAACGAAAGATGAAGAGAACTCTGATCATTTTTGCGGCCGTTTGCCTGGCATCGTCATCGTCGCCAGCCCAGACAAATTTGCAGACCAACGCCGTCTCCAACCAACCGCCAACCGCAGAATCGGCGCTCATTGCGCGGGAACAGGGATGGGCCGAAGCCGTGAAACACCAGGATGCCGGGGCCATTAACAAGATCCAGGCGGAGGAATTCATGTTCACCGATCCCGCCGGGCAAACCTGGACGAAGACGCGGGGACTCGATTCGATCAAAGCCGGCGACCTGGTGATAGACGCCTTTGAACTGACCGATGCGCAGGTGAAAATTTACGGGAACACGGCGGTAATCACTTTCGCCATCACGTGGCACGGGAATTTCCGAGGCAATGATATCAGCGGCCCCCAGCGGATGACCGATGTATGGGTGAAGAGCAACGGGCACTGGCAATGCGTCGCCAGCCAAGCCACCCGGATTCGATCGCCATAGGATGAGTGTGGCTCAATCCAAAATCGTTGTTTTGGTTCTTGGAGCAGCGGCGCTTTTGCTGTTTGCCGGCGGATCAGGCTGCGCTACGACACCCCAGCACGTTTATCCCGGCGCGAATTGGGAATACGACAAAGCTGGTTTGTCATCGAACGTCGTCACTGAGGTGGACGCCTTCGTTCACACGCTCGACACCACCAGCCTGATGGTCGTGAAAGATGGCAAGGTTGTTTACGAATACGGCGATGTCACCGAACCCACTTATCTGGGTTCGGCGCGCAAAAGTGTGCTCTCGATGCTTTACGGGCCCTATGTGGCGAACGGGTCAATCCGCCTCAATGCTACGTTGAAAGACCTGGGTATGTCGGATGTCGGCGGACTGTTGCCGATTGAAGAGGGCGCCAAAGTGATTGATCTGATTACGGCTCGCTCCGGAGTATATCATCCGGCTTCAAATAGTGGTGATTTACTTGGTTACGCGCCCAAACGTGGCAGCCAGAAGCCTGGCAGCTACTGGCTGTACAGCAATTGGGATTTCAACGCGGCGGGCGCCGTGTTTGAACGAATGACGGGGAAGGACATTTACGACGCCTTGCGCGACAATCTCGCCATTCCCATCGGCATGCAGGATTTCAATCGCGAACTGCAAAAGAAGGATGAAAATCCCGGGCGCTCGCAATATCCGTCCTATCCCATGTGGCTTTCGGCCCGCGACATGGCGCGGCTTGGTTATCTGATGTTGCGCGAGGGGAGATGGCAGAAACGCCAGCTTATCCCCGCCGACTGGGTGAAACGCAGCACCCACGTTGTCACCCCGATGACGGATATGCACCCGGCATCCTCGCGTTCAGGTCCATTCGGCTACGGTTACATGTGGTGGGTCTGGGACGGTTCATTTGCTTCGGGTCCCTACCAAAGCGCCTGCAACGCCGCCGGAATTTTTGGACAGTGGATTACCGTCCTGCCCGCGCAGGACATGGTTGTCATCCACAAAGTTTATTGGTCACCCACCAGCCCGCGTCACAACGTAAACCTGACGGCCTATTCCCGCCTGGTCGATTTGCTTACAGAGAAGCATCCGGCGTCCGAAGAGGAATTGCGGAAGTGGACGGCAGCCGTAACTTCCCGACCATAGTCGGGCTGGCTTTGGCGGCAGGCGGCCGGTATTTTTGGGCGCGTGAGTGAAGGCCAGGCAAAAAACAAGGCCGGTGATTTTCTGGTCATCGGCTACGGCAACACGCTGCGCAGTGATGATGGCGTGGGGGCGAAGGTGGCCGCTGCAATTGACGCACAGGCCCTGTCGGGGGTGACCGCCCTCGTACGTCATCAACTCACGCCCGAACTTGCGGAAACAATCTTCGAGGCGCGTGCTGTTGTCTTCGTTGACGCCGCCGTGGACGCCGCCGCTGAAGTGCAGGTGCGCCGGCTAGAACCCGCCGACGGCGCGCAACTGATGGCGCACGCGGCGGACCCACGCACGCTGCTGGCGCTGGCCAGGCAACTGTTCGGACGTTGCCCGCCAGCCTGGTGGTTGACCATCCCGGTCGAAAACCTGGAATTCGGCGAGGAGCTTTCCCCGCTGGCCAGCCGTGGTTATGAGATAGCGCTGCAAAAAATCCGGGCGCTGGCCGGCGGCCATTGAAATCAACTGGTGGGGCGAGACTCTGTCGAGCCCAAGCTTAACTTGGTCCTGTCCGGATTAGGGCTCGAGAGACTCTCACCCCACCAAATCACCCCGTGCCCTGCCTGATGATGAATCGCCTTCATGCATTGACCGGCCTGTGCCCCGATGGCAGACTGGAATGACATTTATGCACGAAGTCCACCTCGTCCGCGCCATCGTTGATACGGTTGAAAAACAAGCCGCCGCCCAGGGCGCCAAACGCGTCAAACTCATCAAAATCCGTTTCAATCCACTCACCAGCCACAGCGGCGAACACGTGCAGTTCAGTTTTGAGGTCGTCCGCAAAGAGAGCACGCTCGTCAAGGACGCGGCGCTGGCGCTGACGCAGGTAGCGCCGCTCGTGCGCTGCGCGAAGTGCGGGCATCAATTCGAGACGGACCACCTGCCGGATGTCTGCCCCAAGTGCGATTCGCTGGACCTCAAGGCCGTGAATTCCACCGACATGGTCCTCGAGGGGTTCGAAATCGAGAAGTGATATGAAACCCGCCGCACCCGACCGATTGCGGCTCAAACTGGTCGTTCGCGGCGCGGTGCAAGGCGTTGGGTTCCGTCCGTTCGTCTTCCGGCTCGCCACCGGACTTCAACTGACCGGCTGGGTCAACAATTCAACACAAGGCGTCTTCATCGAAGTCGAAGGCCAACGCGTGACGCTTGAACAATTTCTGCTCCGTCTCGAAGCCGAAAAGCCACCGCGCAGCTTTATTCAGAGCCTCGAATCTTCGTGGCTCGACGTAATCGGGTTCAAGGACTTTAAAATCCGCGAGAGTGAAACCGGCGGCGACAAGACCGCGCTGGTCTTGCCGGACATTGCCACTTGTCCCGATTGCCTGCGTGAAATTTTCGACCCCAAAAATCGCCGCTACCGCTATCCGTTCACCAATTGCACGAATTGCGGCCCGCGCTTCAGCATCATCGAAGCCCTGCCCTACGACCGCGCGAACACTTCGATGAAGTCGTTCGTGATGTGCCCGCAATGCCAGGCCGAATATGACAACCCGCGCGACCGCCGCTTCCACGCCCAGCCTAACGCCTGCCCGGTCTGTGGACCGCAGTTGGAGTTTTTGGACTGCGGCGACATGTCGCCGCTTTCAAGGCGCGGATATGTCCGCGCACTCCAAAAAAACGACGCTTTGCTGGCCACAATCCAGGCGATCCGTGCCGGCAAAATCGTCGCCGTCAAAGGGCTGGGTGGATTTCATTTAATGGTGGAAGCGCGCAACGACAAGGCGGTGCAGTTTTTGCGCAAGCGCAAACATCGCGAGGAAAAACCGTTCGCGCTCATGTTCCCGACGCTGGAAAGCATCAAGGACGAATGCGAAGTCTCTCCGCTTGAGGAACGACTCCTCCGTTCACCCGAATCGCCGATTGGATTGCTGAGGCGACTCTCAACCCTCAACTCTCAACTCTCAACTGCGATCGCTCCCGGCAATCCTTATCTCGGGACGATGCTGCCTTACACGCCGTTGCATCATCTGTTGATGGCCGAACTGGGTTTCCCCGTCGTGGCCACCAGTGGCAACTTGAGTGACGAGCCGATTTGCACGGATGAACACGAAGCGCTCGAACGCCTTGGCGGCATCGCCGATGTTTTCCTGGTTCACAACCGGCCCATCGTCCGGCACGTTGATGATTCGATTGTGCGCGTGATGCTGGATCGCGAGCTGGTTTTGCGCCGCGCCCGCGGCTATGCACCTTTGCCGGTTCAAATTAATCCCCCTCTCCCGTCCTGCGGACACCTTCTCCCCGCCGGGCGGGGAGAGGGCCTGGGTGAGGGGATCGTTTTGGCTATGGGTGCGCACCTGAAAAACACCGTGGCGCTTTCGGCCGGCAATCAGGCTTTCATCAGTCAACACATCGGCGACCTGGAAACCCAACCGGCTTACAGCGCCTTCCGCCGCGTCATCCGCGACTTCGAGCAACTTTATGAAGCAAACCCGCAAATCATCGCCGCCGATTTGCACCCGGATTACCTCTCGACCCGGTTTGCGCAGCAACTTGCTTTGGAGCGCCGGCCTCCGGCCCGGCGCGTCAATGATGTTACGAAACGCGCCGGGTCGGAGACCGGCGCTCCGCAGATTGTGCACGTCCAGCACCACATCGCCCATGTCCTGTCCTGCATGGCGGAGAACGAAATCACACCGCCGGCGCTTGGCGTTGCGTGGGATGGCACTGGCTACGGGCTCGATGGCACGATTTGGGGCGGTGAATTTTTTCTCGTCACCGATAAGAACGTTGAGCGCGTCGCACATCTGCGTCCATTCCGACTGCCCGGCGGCGAGAAGGCGATCAAGGAACCACGCCGTACTGCGCTTGGACTGCTTTACGAAATTTTCGGTGACAAGATTTTCAAACAAAGAAAGCCGGCGTCAGTTGCAGCATTTTCCACCGGGGAACTGGCTACATTGAAAACAATGCTGGCGAAGAAATTGAATTCGCCGGTGACAACGAGCATCGGACGGTTGTTTGACGCTGTCGCCTCGCTCGTCAATCTTCGGCAGAAGATCCGATTTGAAGGTCAGGCTGCGATGGCACTCGAGTTTGCATTGGAGGGAACCGAGACGAACGAAGCGTATTCCTTGTCGCTTGTCAACCACCAGCCGGCACTCGTGTTGGATTGGTCTTCGATGATTGAAGCGCTTTTGACCGACGCAAAAAGTGGCATTCCCGTCGGTTTCATTTCCGCCAAATTTCACAATACTTTGGCTGAAGCGGTGGTTGAAGTCGCCAGACGAACTGGCAAACAGCGCGTCGTATTGAGTGGTGGCTGTTTTCAAAACCGTTATTTGACGTGGCGCGTTGTAACGCGGTTGCGCGAAGAAAGATTTCAGCCATACTGGCATCAACGCGTGCCGCCAAATGACGGTGGAATTGCGCTGGGCCAGGTTGTGGCCGCCTTGCGCGATCAATCGTAAATCGAAAATCGTAAATCAAAAATTTCTGCATGTGTCTGGCGATTCCAGGGAAGATTGAGAGCATCAGCGGTGATGACCCGATCACGCGGATGGGCAAAGTCAATTTTGGCGGCATCTTGAAGGATGCCTGTCTGGCTTACGTGCCAGAGGCCAGGGTCGGCGATTATGTCATTGTCCACGTCGGCTTCGCGCTCAGCCGGCTGGACGAAGACGAGGCACAGAAGGTTTTCGATTACCTGAAACAAATGGAGAGCCTCAACGAACTGAAAGCGGGCGGGCCGTGAAATACCTCGACGAATATCGCGACGCCAAAACTGCGCAGCAATTCGTGCGAGAAATCCACCGTCTCACGACCCGGCCGTGGAGCGTCATGGAAGTCTGCGGCGGCCAGACGCATGCCATCGTCAAGTTCGGCATTGATGAATTGTTGCCCAAACAAATCACGCTCATTCACGGCCCGGGCTGCCCGGTTTGCGTGACGCCACTGGAAATCATCGACCAGGCGCTCGAAATCGCCGCGCGGCCCGAAGTCATCTTCACCTCGTTTGGCGACATGCTGCGCGTGCCGGGCAGCACGACGGATTTGCTGGCGGTCAAAGCGAAAGGCGGCGACGTGCGCATCGTTTATTCGCCGCTGGATGCGGTGAAACTCGCCGAACAAAACGCGGCCAGGGAGGTGGTTTTCTTCGCAGTCGGTTTCGAGACCACTGCGCCGGCGACAGCCATGGCGGTGTTTCAGGCGGCGCAAAAGGGGTTGAATAATTTTTCCATGCTTATTTCGCACGTGCTGGTTCCGCCGGCGATGGAGGCATTGCTGTCGTCGCCGAATTGCCGGGTGCAGGGTTTTCTTGCCGCGGGACACGTGTGCACCGTGATGGGATTCGAGGAGTACCCGCCCATCGCGGCGAAATACCACGTGCCGATCGTGGTCACCGGTTTTGAGCCGCTGGACATTCTGCAGGGCGTGCTGATGGTCGTGCAACAACTCGAATCCGGCCGCGCCGAGGTCGAAAATCAATACACCCGCTCGGTGCGCCGGGAGGGCAACCGACCCGCGCAGGAGTTGTTACGCAAGGTATTCAAAGTCGTGCCGCGGAAATGGCGTGGTGTCGGAGAAATCCCGCAAAGCGGCCTTGGCATGAACGACGCCTATGCCGCATTCGATGCCGAAAAGAAATTCGGTCTGGCCGGTCATCGAGTGGAAGAGCCGACCGAATGCCTGAGCGGACTGGTTTTACAGGGACAAATCAAGCCGCACGAATGTCCCGCGTTCGGCACAAAATGCACACCGGACCATCCGTTAGGGGCCACAATGGTGTCGAGCGAAGGCGCCTGCGCGGCCTACTACCGCTATCGCCGCAAATGAAATCCGAAATCCGAATGACGAAGTCCGAAAGAAGTTCGAAGTCCAAAATCCGAATTATGTTTGGCGAACGGAATTACTTCGGACGTCGGATTTCTGCTTTCTTTCGGCATTCGGGTTTCGGCATTCGGATTTTCTGAAACATCACATGCCCATGCAGAACCAATTCGCGTTAAGTTGTCCGATCTCCATCTCGCAATACCCGCACGTACTGCTGGCTCACGGAGGTGGTGGCAAGTTGATGCACCAACTCATCGGCAAAATGTTCCTGACCGCGTTTGGCAATCCGCTACTCAATACCCGGCACGACTCAGCAGTGGCTGATTGGACAGGCAAAAAACTCGCCTTCACTACCGATTCCTACGTGGTGCGGCCGTTGTGTTTTCCCGGCGGCGACATCGGTTCGCTGGCTGTTCACGGCACGGTGAATGACCTGGCCATGAGCGGCGCGCGACCGGTCTACCTCAGCGCCGCGTTTATTATCGAGGAGGGTCTGCCGATGGACTCGCTGTGGAAAATCGTCTGCTCCATGCGCGACACCGCGCAACGGTGCGGCGTGCAAATCGTCACCGGTGACACCAAAGTGGTGGACAAGGGCAAAGGCGACGGCCTGTTCATCAATACCGCCGGCATCGGCGTAATCGAACATTCGCTCGCGATCGCGCCTCAAAGCGTCCGACCCGGGGATGCCGTGCTGGTCAGCGGCGATATAGGTCGGCACGGCATGGCCATCATGGCCGTGCGCGAAGGACTGGAATTCGAGAGCGCCATCGAAAGTGATTCTGCGCCCGTCCACGAAATTGTCCTGGAATTGCTCAAAGCCGGAATCGAAATTCATTGTCTGCGTGACCTGACCCGCGGCGGGCTGGCCAGCGCGCTCAACGAAATCGCGGAGGCGGCAACGGTGCGCATCGAAATTGCTGAAAAATCCGTGCCGGTCCGCGAAGATGTTCACGCCGCCTGCGAAATGCTGGGGCTTGGCCCGCTGCACGTGGCCTGCGAAGGACGATTTATTGCCTTTGTCACACCCGGGGACGCCGAACGGGCGTTGCAAATCATGGGGCGTCACGCGACGGGAGCCGGCTCGGCGGTCGTCGGCGAAGTGGCGGAAAGCTCCGAGCCGCTGGTCACTTTGAAAAGTGCGATTGGCGCGAACCGGATACTGGACATGCCAAGCGGCGAGCAACTGCCGAGGATTTGTTGAAGGCGCTATTGCGCCAGGGCGAGCGCGCGGGTGCGTTGGTAAATTTCTTCGGGCGAACCCTCCGCCTTGACTGAAACCAGCAATCCCCGTTTCTGGTAAAAATCAATCAGCGGCCGGGTACTTTTCTCGTAAGCCTCCATCCGCACGCGGACGGATTCGGGCCGGTCGTCTTCGCGCTGGATCAGTTCGCCGCCGCAATGGTCGCATTTGCCCTTCACCCGCGGTGGCATGGTCATCACATGAAAAACCGCCTTGCACTTGGCACAGGTTCGACGGCCCGATAACCGCGCCACGATCTGGTCAATAGGCAATTCGTAATTGAGCACGGCGGTCAACGGCACATTTTCGTGTTTCAGCAGATTTTCCAGTGCTTTGGCCTGGGTCACGGTGCGCGGAAAACCGTCCAACAAAAAGCCGCCGCCGCAGCGTAAACAGCGCATGCGTTCCTGCACAATTCCCAGCACGGTATCGTCGGGCACCAGATCGCCGCGGACCATGTAATGTAACGCCGCTTCCAGGGCCGGGGAGCGTTCGCCTTCGCCAAGGCATTTGGCTGCGCGAAATATGTCGCCGGTGGACAACTGGCAGGCGCCCAGCCGCTCGGACAGCAACCCGGCCTGCGTACCCTTCCCGACGCCCGGCGCACCCAGCAACACCAGCCGCCAAATCCGTCCGGTCACCGGCGCCGGCGGCTTCGAGCAAAGTGCTTCGCCCCCTTTGAGCCAGGCCATCCGGTCGTTTCTCAGCGTAACCTCATGCTTCGCACTCATACGCACAAACTACGTCAGGCGGCTGCGTTTCTCCAAGCGGGATGCGCGAATTGCCAAAAAATGTTCTTTCATTGCCAAAATCCGGGCAAGGTATAGGCTAGCCTTCCCTCCGCGTGTAAATAGTCGCGAAACCCCGCCATCTCGCCATGCAAAGCATGTCAAGACTTTGACAAGAACCGTGTAGTTTCAAATGCGGCCTGCGCTTAACGTGCCGTGTGAGAATTGTGGAAGAACTGAATGCCAAACCGGCGCCCGCGAACGGATCGGAAAAGAAACGCCCCGCGCCTGCGCATCATCCCCTCGTGCGGGAGACGGCATTTGACCGGCCGCGTGACTTTCTGGGCAACCGCTTCGTCTATGCGGTCATCTCCCCGCGCGCCCATGGCCTGTCGCTGGGCGTAAACATGAACCCTGACCAGAAATGCGATTTTGACTGTGTCTATTGCGAGGTGGACCGCCGCACAGCCCCGCGCGAACTGTCGCTGGATGTGGACGCCATGGGCGATGAACTGCGCCGGACGCTGACGTTTGTGCACCAGGGTCGGTTGCGTGAGCGACCGACGTATCAGGCGTTGCCGGACGAACTGCTGCAGCTGCGCCACGTCGCCTTGAGCGGCGACGGCGAGCCGACGCTGACGCCCAACTTCACCGAAGCGGTGCAGACGGTCGTGCGCGTCCGGGCGTTGGGAGGATACCCGTTTTTCAAAATCGTGTTGATCACGAATGCGACCGGCCTGGACCGCCCGCAGGTGCAGGAAGGTTTGAAGTACCTCACCAAGTCCGACGAAATCTGGATGAAACTCGACGGTGGCACACAGGCTTTTTTGAACAAGGTGAATCGCGGCAGCGTGTCGCTGGAAAAGGTGCTGAAACACATCCTGTCGCTGGCGCGGATGCGTCCGATAGTCATTCAAAGTCTGTTCCCGGCCATCAATGGCGAGGAACCGCCGCTGGAAGAAATCGAACAGTATGCCAAGCGGCTGAAGGAACTCAAAGCGGACGGGGCGCAAATCTCCCTGGTGCAGATTTACTCCGCCGCGCGGCCGATGTCGCACGCCGAATGCGGGCACCTGCCTTTGAAGACGCTGTCGCAAATTGCCCAGACCGTGCGCCAGGCGACCGGCCTGAAGGCGGAGGTTTTTTAAGTTTACTCCACTGAACACACTTAGTGATGGGGCGCGCCGGTCATCGCGCACCCTTTGGATCCATAGCGCGGCCGCCTATTTCGACAGAAGAGTACAAAGATGGGAAAAGGCTTCCGTTAGCTTCGGTTGCGTCTGTTGCGTTACGCAACGGTGATTTGTTCCCGTTCGGCGGCATGCGGCTCCCGGAAATCACTCAGCTTGCCCTTCTTGAATGAACCGTCCTTCAACTTCAGGGTGATCTGCGGCGGCCAACCGTCTTTCGCTTCAACCACATTGTCCACGATGCCCGCGGCGCGGGAGATTTTGTGTACCATGATTTCCCCGAGATAACCCTCACCTGTAGCTGGATTTCTGAATTTGCTCATGGCATCCAGCGTAGGGAAAATCCGGGGCGCTTCAAAGTCCAATTGAGTCTGTCGCGGACGCGGCTTTTTCAGCAGGTATCGGCATGAGCCCCCTTCTCTCGCCCCCCGGAGGCGGACAGCCGCATCACGGTGTCAGGAGACTAATCCGATAGAATTGTTGCGGCAAGTTGGCGACGGTATCGGTTTGAGTGGTTGTCGGGCCGCTGGACGTCACCTGCGGCGACACGTTAACCCAATTGCTGCCAATCAAGCTGTTGCAAGACTGCAACTGGTAGATCAGGTTGGCCGCCGAGCTCCACGTGATGGCGGCCATGTTATTCGTTAGACCCAGCGACAGTATCACCGGTGGCGGCTCCTGTGTCACCACGCTGATAGTGGCCATCGCCGAGCGGGACGTGGATTGGTTGTCACGGCAATGAAACGTGAAGCTATCCAACCCGATAAAACCTTTGCCGGGAGTGTAGCTGAACCCGCCATTGTTGGTTAGAGTTAAGGTGCCGTCGGCCGGACCGGTGTCCAGAATGGCGGTCAAAGGTCCAGCTCCACCCTGGGCATTCACCAGGACTCCGGGGGCGTCCACGGTCAGGGCTTTATTCGACGACATGCCGAAGGCGTTGTTGTTGGCAAAGGGCCAATTGTTCACGGCGATGACCGCCGTGGCCACCGCGGAGATGGTCTGACCATCGGTACATTGGTAGGTGAAACTGTCCGTTCCACTGAAGCCGTTGTTGGGTGAGTAACTGAATCCGCCGTTGTTGGTCAGTGTCAGGCTGCCCTGATTGGGGCCGCTCACGAGCATGGCAGTTAAAGGACCGGGTGCAGCGTCGTTGGCCAGAATACCGGGCGCCGACACATGGAGTGTAGTATTGGTAGTCGCAACATAGTTGTCGTAATTGGCGATGGCATTGGTGGTGAACACGAGCAAATTGGCCGCGGAGAAACTGTAAGAGACCGGGTATTGCATCCACATGTTCAACCCGATCCCGCCACTGGTGTATGCGGGCCTGCCGTCAATAGTACCGTTGTCCGTAACGCTTATCATCTGGGTGCCATCGAAATAGGCGGAGATGGTATTGCCCTTAAACGTCAGCTTCACGTTATGCCAGTCCACTCCCACTCCCGGCAGTGTAACGGGATTCCCGATCAGCGTGTAAGCGGTCCAGGCCTCATGTTTGTAGAGTCGCATAATCGCCGTGCCATTTCCCGATCCGAGGGGTTCGGTGGATTTTTCCGGATAAACCCACACGTCATAGTGTGCGCTGTTGGTTCCGGTCGCGTTCAGTCGCCCGAGCAGACCGGCGCTGGCGGCATTATTCGCGGCGAATCGGATTTGTGCCTGAACCGAATAGTCCGTCCAATTGGTGTAAAAATAGACGTAGCCGTAACTGTTGGAAAAACTGCGCCCGATCAACACGTTATTGGTAATGCCCCAAGTGCCCGTAACCGGCGCCCAGCCGGTAGTGTTCGACACGGCAATCCAAGGGAAAGTGGCACTACTGTTGGTCGGACGCGCCAAATTATCGTAGAAGAGCTCCCGCGGCGCAACGACCATGAGGTCAACCGACGCGACGGTGGAAGTCTGCGAGCCATTGCCCGCCCGATAGGTAAAGCCGTCCATGCCGGTGAAGTTGTTGGTCGGCGTGTAAGTAAACGAGCCATCGGTATTGAAAATGAGTGTTCCGTTTGCCGGCGGAGCAGCCAGGGTGGCCGTTAACGAGCCACCTCCGCTGTCGTTGGCCAGAATGCCCGGAGCGGCCACCGCGAGGGCCGTTCCTTCCTGAGCGAAATAAAAATCACTCGTCGCGACGATCTGGGCTTGAACCGGATGCCAAACTCCTGCCAGAAAAAAGGCAAACCCAAGCTGCGCAGCCGATCGCGACCGTCTGCTCAGATAAAACATATCGATTGATTTCGTTTATAAAATCGAATTATGACACGATTTTGGACTGAAACCAGAACAAAGCTGCCATCCGGGGCCAAGCCCTTGAAAACGAACGCAATCGAGCAGCGGCAGACAGAGAATCGGATGTGGAAGATAACGGTCTGTCGGCCACGTAAAACTCCATGTCTACGCGGTTGACGAACAGCATCGTGCATGAATCCTGACTCAAGCATCGGGGCCGGCATCTGGCATCGGGTTGCGCGAAGGCGCCCAGCTCACGGCGTCAGGAGAATTACCCGGTAAAATTGCTGAAAGGCGTTGCTAGTGGCGTTGGTTTCGGTGGTTGTCAGGCCGTTCGCCGTCACCGGCGGCTGCACGTTGGCCCAACCGGTGCCACTCAAACTGTCGCAGGACTGCAACTGGTAGATCAGGTTGGCCGCTGAGCTCCACGTGACGGAGACATTGTTGTTCGTAAGGCCAAGCGAGAGCATCACCGGCGGCGGCTCTTGCGTCACCACGTTGATGGCGGCCACCGCCACGCGAGACGTTGACTGATTGTCGCGGCATTGATACGTAAAGCTGTCCACTCCAAGAAAGCCATTGGCAGGCGTGTAGTTGAATCCCCCACTGTTGGATAAGGTCAGGCTGCCGTCGGCCGGACCGGTGTCCAGAATGGCGGTCAAAGGTCCGGCTCCGCCCCAAGCGTTTGCCAGGACACCGGGCGCACCCACGTTTAGAATTTTATTGGCCGACATGCCGTAGGCGTTGTCGTTCGCAAACGCCGAATTGTTCACAACGATGACCACCGTGGCCACAGTGGAAGTGGTCTGGCCGTCGCTACATCGGTAGGTGAAACTGTCCGTCCCGCTGAAACCGTTGGTCGGCGTGTAACTGAATCCGCCGTTGTTGGTCAGCGTCAGAACGCCGTGAGCAGCGCCGCTCACGAGCATCGCTGTCAAAAGGCCGGGGGCTGCATCGTTCGCCAGAATGCCCGGCGCGGGCACTTGCAGCGAGTTGTTGGTAACGGCGTTGTAGCTGTCGTAATTGGCAATCGCATTGGTGGTGCTTACGATCACGTTGTCCACTGAGAAGGCATAAGCGGCCGGCGGCGCTGTCCACATGTTCAACCCGACCCCACCGCTGGTTAGCGCCGGCTTTCCATCGATCGACCCATTGTCCACCGCACTCAGGGTAAGGATACTGTCAAAATAGGCGGAGATATTGGCGCCTTTGAACGTCAGCTTAACGGTGTGCGAGTCCACACCCACGCCGGGCAACACTGCCGGGTTCCCGATTTCAGTGTAAGTGGTCCAGCCCTCGTGCTTGAAAAGCCTCAGAATCGCCGTGCCATTTCCTGAGCCGAGCGGTTCGGTGGATGCTTCGGGATAAATCCACACGTCGTAGTGCGCGCTGGTGGACGCGTTCAAACGTCCGAGGAGGCCGGCGCTCGCGGCATTGTTCGCGGAGAACCGCATTTGCGCCTGCACTGAGTAGTCCGTCCAATTGGTGTTGAAGCAGGCGTAACCGTAGGTGTAGAAAGGGCCATTTCCGATAAGCAGGTTGTTGGCAACAACCCAGGCGCCCGAAACCGGGAACGATCCGCTGGTATTTGACACCGTTGTCCACGGGAAAATCGTGCTGCCGTTGGTCGGGCGCGAAAAATCATCGTAGAAGAGTGCCCCCGGCGCCACGACCATGAGGTTAACGGACGCGATGCCCGAAGTATGTGAACTGTTGCTCGCGCGGTAAGTAAAACCGTCCATCCCGGTAAAGTTGTTCGTGGGCGTGTAAGTGAAGGAACCGTTCCCGTTCAGCGAGAGCGTTCCATGCGCCGGCCGGTTCACCAATGTCGCCGTCAGGCCCAGGCCGGAATCATTCGCCAGGACACCCGGCGCCGACACGACAAGTGCCGTTCCCTCGCGAGCGTAATAAAAGTCGCTGGTGGCGACGACCTGGGCTTGAACCGAAGACCAGAAGTTTATGGCGCAAGCGGCAGTGATAGCTCGCCCACTAAACCAGGACCGTTTGACAGGGTAAGACATATTCCTCGACGATTTGCACCAAACCGCGTCAGTTGAAGAGTCTAACACGAAATTGGAAAAAAGAAAGCCGCGCCACGCCCGGCACCGGAAGGAATGGCGTGGCAGTTCCGGACTGCGGACTTCTCAGTTCACGGTCGGGACGGGGTAGCTCGAGATGGCGCGCATGTATTGCGCGCGTTCGAATTCCCCGGGCGCGGGACAGTTCTTCTGGCTCAGACTGCCTTTGAGTTGCGACACGGACTCATATTCGTGCTCCTCCATCCACGCGATGAGGTCACGCTCAATCGTGGCAATTTGACGGACGCCATGCCGGATCAATACCGAACAGAGCATCGTCACATCCGCGCCAGCCATGAGCATCTTCAACACGTCCGACGCGCGATGGATGCCGCTGGTCGCGGCCAGACCCGCGCGGACGTGGCCGTAAAGAATCGCAATCCAACGCAACGGCACGCGCATCGCCATTGGCGTGCTCAACAATATGTTTGGTTTCACCTCCAGCGTTTCCAGGTCAATGTCCGGTTGATAAAACCGGTTGAATAACACCAGTCCGTTTGCGCCCGCGTCGTCGAGCCGTTTCGCCATGTTCGCAAAATTGCTAAAGAACGGGCTGAGTTTGACGGCGACGGGGATGGTCACCTCCGACTTTGCCGCCTTGAGGATATCCAAGTAGGTTTGTTCCACCGCCGTGCCCGAGAGATCAAAATCCGTCGGGATGTAATAAATATTCAGTTCGAGCGCGTCGGCACCGGCTTGTTGGATGAGCTTGGCGTAATGCGTCCAGCCGCCGGTCGAAGAACCATTCAAACTGGCGATGATGGGCAGGCGCGTCGCCTTTTTCGCTTTGGCGATGTGCTTGAGATACTCCTCCGGACCAAGATGAAATTCCTCGGGTTCCGGGAAATAGGTGAGCGCCTCGGCAAAACTTTCGGTGCCGTGTTCCAGATGACGCGCCAATTCGGCGCGGTCCCGGCGCAGTTGCTCCTCGAACAGGGAATAAAGCACGACGGCCGCCGCCCCGGCGTCTTCCATGCGTTTGAGATTGTCAATTTCCTCCGACAACGGCGAGGCCGCCGCGATGAGCGGCGTCCGCAGTTTCAGGCCGAGATAAGTGGTCTTCAGGTCCATAACAATTTTCAATTGAATGTCGAAGCCCGAAGGTCGAAATCCGAAAGAATCCCAAAGGCCGAATCTCGAATCAACGGTACGCGGACTCTTCGCGCGCGAGTTGATATCGGGAGATCCCGTTCGACTTTCGGATTTCGGATTTCTTTCTTCATTCGGATTTCGGATTTCGGATTTTAGCTCACGGTTGTTGGTCCACGGTGGCGGCCGGGGTCGGCGACGCGAGCTGGCCATTGCCCGACCTGCTGTCGCGCCCGGACAGATATTGATAGAATTTCCAACGGCGTTCGGCATCCACCTGTGCCTGGGCAAACAGTTTCTTCGCGTCCTCCGGTTTGCTCTTGGTGAGCATCTTGAACCGGTTTTCGGTCAGGAGATAATCCTGCAATTTAGCTTTGGCCGCTTGCGAATCCAACTGCAGCGGGTTCTCACCGGCGGCCGCCCGCCGCGGGTCGAACCGATAAAGCAGCCATTGACCGGTTTCCACCGCGAGTTTCTGTTGCCGCGCCCCGACGCCCATGTCCACCGCGATGCCATGCGCGATGCAATGGCTGTAACCGATGATGAGCGACGGCCCGGGATAGGATTCGGCCTCCACAAATGCCCGCAACGCCTGTTCATCCTTCGCGCCCAGTGCCACGCTCGCCACGTAGATGTGGCCATATGTCATGGCAATCAGGCCGAGGTCCTTCTTCCCCATCGCCTTGCCGCCCGCGGCGAATTTTGCCACCGCGCCGCGCGGTGTGGATTTGGACATCTGGCCGCCGGTGTTGGAATAAACCTCCGTGTCAAGCACGAGCACATTTACGTCGCGCCCGCTGGCCAGCACGTGATCCAGCCCGCCGTAACCGATATCGTAGGCCCAGCCGTCGCCGCCGACGACCCATACGCTCTTGCGTACGAGTTGGTCGGCGAGGCCGAGCAGCAGTTGCGCTTGCGGCGAATCAATTTTCCGCAATTTTTCCTTCAACGCGGTTACGCGCTCGCGCTGGTCGTAAATGCCGGCTTCGTCAATTTGATTGGCGTTCACAATGCCGGTCACGAGGTCGTCACCCAATTGCGGCGCGAGTTGCTTGACCAGTTCGGTCGCAAATTCCTTTTGCTTGTCAATGGAAACGCGGAAACCGAGCCCGAACTCCGCATTGTCTTCAAACAGCGAATTGCACCAGGCCGGCCCGCGCCCGTTTTTGTCCACGCAATAGGGCGTTGTCGGCATGTTGCCGCCGTAAATGGAGGAGCAGCCGGTGGCGTTGGCGATGACGGCGCGGTCCCCGAACAGTTGCGACAGCATTTTGATGTAGGGCGTTTCGCCGCAGCCGGCGCACGCGCCGCTGAATTCGAACAGCGGCCGCAGCAGTTGTTGCTGGCGCAGTTGGGTCGTCTTGACTTTGCGCCGGTCCAATTCGGGCAAACCGAGGAAGAAATTCCAGTTCTCGCGTTCGGACGACCGCAACGGCGCCTGGGGCCGCATATTGATGGCCTTGAGCTTCGTTTCGGTCTTGTTGCGCGCCGGGCAGATGTCCACGCACAACGAACAACCGGTACAATCCTCCGCCGCGATTTGCAGCGTGAAATTCCAACCCTTGAAATCCGGGTTGCGGCTGACCGTGGACTTGAAAGTGGCAGGGGCACCCTTGAGCGCCGCCGGTTCATACACCTTGGCGCGGATGGTCGCGTGCGGGCAAATGGCGACACATTTCAGGCACTGGATGCAGACTTTTTCGTCCCAAACCGGGATGTCGAGCGCCAGGT